>WNGF01021066.1_pt1 | contig 11189 bp, 5 predicted proteins | sample 5400641 | NCBI WGS metagenome assembly WNGF01 (sample SAMN13153371, study PRJNA577476) | soil metagenome | isolation source: 80 cm soil or saprolite under grassland replicate 2 | place: USA:California | collected 2016-06-15 | reverse complement strand
ATCGTATTGGGCGCTGACGCCCTCGCTCTTTTATGCAGGGCTGCTGACGGGCAGAGCCGCGGCTTCAGTTTTCCTTCGCCGCATCAGCGAGACGCGGCTTATATTCTTCAGCCTGATTGGGGCAGTCGGCGGAATCCTTGTGATCATTTTGGGACAGGGGTTGCTAACGATTTCAATCGGCGCCGGTCTGGCAGGTTTCGGACTGGCGGCAGTCTTCCCCACAACATTCGCGATCTTCACTCAACGCTGCGGCGCAGAGGCGACGCGAATTGCCGGAATGCTCTTTGTGCTGGCGAGCCTTGGTGGAGCGGTTATCCCTTGGCTGGTCGGCTGGTCGTCAGATTTTTACGGAAACCTGCGAATCGGATTGATTGTTCCTTTGCTCGGTAGCCTTCTGATGATCGCGCTGCAAGGCGCAATAATTCTGGATTTTTCATTCACTCGGCGCAAGGTTTAATAACGCTTCAACGACACAGGTGATACTGCGCATCGTAGGAAGATAGCGCCAGGCAGCTCGAGACCATGCAGACTATGCGGTGTCTTGCGCGCCGAGAATCACACGAATGTCGTGTAATTGCGCATCATCAGCCAAAACGATTTCAGACGATTGCTGAACCTTTCCGTCAATTTCCAATTTGGCAATCCCGCGACAAATGCCGTACGGATTTTCAACTTTGATGTGATAACGCGTGGCGCCTCGTCGGCCATGCTTATAGGTGATTTCAAATTCGCGCCATCCGCGTGGAATGCACGGGTCAATTCGCAAGCGGGCGCCGGCGAGTTGAAAGCCCAGAATTGATTCGAGGCCGGCGCGATACATCCAGGCTGCGGAGCCTGTGTACCAGGTCCATCCCCCGCGCCCCGTGTGTGGCGGCACGGCGTAGATGTCGCCTGCCACGACGTACGGCTCGACGCGATATTTGTGCAGCCCGACGCGCGTCAAGGAATGGTTGACCGGATTAAGCAGCCCGAACATTTCACCGGCGCGGTCGCCGTCTCCTAGCATCGCGTAAGCGATCAATGCCCACAAGGCTGCGTGAGTGTACTGCCCGCCATTTTCGCGGACACCCGGCGCGTATCCTTTGATGTAGCCCGGATCAAGCGCGCCGCGATCAAACGGCGGCGAGAACAGCATCACGATGCCGTCGGCGCGACGAACCAGGTATTCCTCGACAGCCGCCATCGCACGCGTCACGCGCTGTTTATCCGCCGCGCCGGAGAGCGCGCCCCACGATTGCGCGATGGAATCGATGCGACACTCATCATTCCGCGACGAGCCGAGCGGGGCGCCGTCATCAAAATAAGCCCGGGTGTACCAGTCGCCGTCCCAGGCATTCTCAAGCGCAGTCTTCAACTTCGTAACATGCGCACGGTACTGCGCGCCGCGTTCCTGATCTTCGCGAGCATCACAGAACTGCGCGAATCCTTCGAGCGTGGCGTAAAGAAACCAACCGAGCCACACGCTTTCACCTTTGCCGCCGGCGCCGACACGGTTCATGCCGTCGTTCCAATCTCCCGCTCCCATCAACGGCAGGCCGTGGGCGCCCGTCGCCAAACTACGGTCAATCGCGCGCAGGCAGTGTTCATAAAGAGTGGCTTTCTCGTCTGAAACATGCGGATGCAGGTACGAATCGTCCTCGCTCTCGGCTAAAAGCGGGGCTTCGAGAAACGGAATCATTTCGTCGAGGATCGATCCGTCTCCGGTCACGCGGATGTAAAAGATCGTGACGTAAGGCAGCCATAACAAATCGTCGGAGATGCGCGTGCGGACGCCGCGCCCCGTCGGCGGATGCCACCAATGTTGAACGTCGCCTTCTTTAAACTGATGCGCGGCGGCGCGAAGAACCTGCGCGCGCGTCGATTCCGGCTTGGCATAGACCAGCGCCATCACGTCCTGCAATTGGTCGCGAAAACCGTATGCGCCCCCCGACTGATAGAACGCCGAACGCGCCCAGACACGGCACGCGAACGTTTGATACAACAACCAACGATTGAGCATCAGATCCATCGCCGCATCGGGCGTACGAACTTCGACGCTCGACAACGTCTCGTCCCAGTAGTTCACGACACGCTCGAAAGCTTCGCGGACCGTTGACGTTTCGAGATAACGAGCGACGAGTTCGCGGGCCTTTTCCGCACTGTCGCTCTCGCCGAGCAAAATGATGATTTCGCGCGATTCGCCAGGCGCGATTTCAACGACGCTCTGCAACGCCGCGCACGGGTCGAACCCCGCGCCAAAACGCCCGTCAAGCCGCGCGCGACCAAGCGCTGCAGGGCGCGCTGTGGCGCCGTTCCGACCCAGGAAAGATTTACGATCACAAGATGCGCTCGCGGGAGCCGGATTCATCGCCAGAAAAACTACGCGATTCGCAAACTCGTTGTTGTAAGCATTGCGCGCGAAAGTTGCCCCGGAATCGTTGTCGCGCTCAGTGATGATGAACGGCGCGGACTTTTCGCGAATGACGCCAAGCGCCAACTCGTTGTATGTCGTTACCGACACCCGCCGACGTCGGTCGGAGCCATTACTCAGACGCAATCTCGATATCTTCACAGAAGCATCCAGCGGCGCGAACACCATCAACTCCTGCGCGATGCCATGACTGGTATGTTCAAAAATCGTGTAGCCCTGTCCGTGACGGATGACATACGGTTGCGCTTCGCGAATTGGGAGCGGCGTCGGCGTCCAGACAGTTCCAGTCTCTTCATCGCGCAGGTAAATCGCTTCGCCGGGTGGATCGCTGACCGCATCGTTCGACCAGGGCGTCAGGCGGTTCTCGCGGCTGTTGGCCGACCACGTGTAACCCGAGCCCGTCTCTGTCACCTGGAAACCGAAGTCCTGTTCGTTGGCAATCACATTCGTCCATGGAGCGGGCGTCCACTGCCCTTCATTCAGTACCGTGACATATTCGCGCCCTTCCCGCGCAAAGCCCCCGAGACCGTTGAAGAATTGCAAATCGGAGACGCTGACTGCCGGTTCTTCGGGATAAGCGCGCGAAGGAAAGCGCGGCGCGAAAGGCGCGGGCGGCTCGCCATCTTCAACCGGGCGTCGGGTGAGTTGTTCTTCGAGCGTGCCTCGTTCAGTAACTAAGACGACGCGCGCGACAGTGTGCAATAGAATTTTATCCTCATCGGGCATAATGTCAGCGCGGCGCAGGTAAACGCCGCCGGGTTTATCCTGCAACGTTTGCATGCCCGTCGAACGAATCAGCGTCTGAATTTCATCTTGCAACGACTGCAAATAGCTTGGCGGATGGTCATTGAGAATGACCAGGTCGATATGCAGGCCTTTCAGACGCAGGTATTCATGCCCGCGGAGAATCTGCCGCACCATGCCCAAATCATCAGTCACGCTGATTCGGACCAGTACGATAGGCAGGTCTCCGCTGATGCCGTACTTCCATAACTCGGATTGCGTCTTTTTATTCAGCGCAAGGACATTTGAACGCGGGCGCAACGAGTTATCGGAATACAACACGCGCCCGGCGAGACGTTGAAAGAGGTGGGCCTCGCGCGCGCCGACGTTCAAGTGCCGCATTTCAATCTGCGCCTTCGTCCAGGCAAGTCGTTCAACCCGCTCGAAGATGTTTATGTCGTGATACTTGTCGGCGAGCATCAGAATATGTTCGCGCGAGTATGCGACGGCAGTCGAGAACATAACGCGCGCCGTTTCGTTCGGCTGCAATCGCACGCGCTGGCGGAGGCTGAAAATGGGATCGAGAACAGCGCCGACGGTGTTCGACAGCGGGCGGTTCGCAACCACGGCGAGCGGCGCGCGAGTATCGTGGCCGCGACCGAGAAAACGATTGCGACTCGTCTCGTATTGCACTGCGCCAACGGCGTCGCCGTCGGTAACGACCGTGTGAACGGCATATATAGGCGTATCCTTCTGCGAACGCGGGCGGCGACGCGCAATAAGCGAGGTCTCTTCGCGTATGAATTCCGTCTCGATGAAAAGGTTGCTGAACGCCGGATGCGCGATATCGGATGCGGGCGGCGCCAGAACAACTTCAGCGTAGCTCGTCAACTCGATTTCACGGGCGCGCGGGGTTGATAGCCGGTTGACCAGACCGCGCCGCTTCGCACGTCACGAACGTAACAAAAGCTGCCCCAGTTATCGCGCGTGAGATCTTCGCGCCAGCGGGTAACGGCCCAGCTTGTCTCGCCATGGCTTCCGCACATCGAAAAGCCTGCCCCCGCCGATGTCACCATCACTGTATATTCGCCGTTTGAGATCAACTGCGTGCGTGGCGTGGGCAAGTGCGGCGAGTCGTAACTGACGGCGAGTGGGGCGATCAGGGTGCTGACGATACGCCCCCTCAACACTTCTTCAGTCCGGAACTGCGCGATAGGCGCCCCCTTTGGGATGCGCTCTTGTAACAATAGTTCTGTCGCTTGAATGAGGGGATCGGCATGAAAACGCCTCTGCATCACATCTTCATGCAAAACGTTATCAAGCGCGACGAGGCTCATGCCCTGATGGTGCGCCATGAACGAATGAATGACGACGTGCTTTTGATTCTTCGGCACACGCTCCCGCGTGTAATCAATCGCCTCGTAATAACCGTAACGAGCAAGCGCGCCGGTCTGCGCAAGTCGTTGCATGTTCTGCAGCGCGGCCCGAGGCGCGACCATCGCTGCTAGAACCGTCGCATATGGCGCGATTACAAGGTCTTCGCTCAAGCCGCGCTTCAAACCGAGGCCCGGCACGCCGAACGGTCCGTATTGATAATTGAACTGCAGATCGCGCGCGTTGTACGCTGACTCGGAAACGCCCCACGGCACGCCGTGTTCGCGCCCATAGGCGATCTGACGAGCGACGACGGCTTTGTAGGATTGGTCAAGCAACGTCTCAGCGTAGTCGCGCGTGACGAGGAGAGGCATCAGATACTCGAACATCGTCGCCGTCCACGACACGAGCGCCCGCCCTGCGCCGTCAATCTGTGTCAATTGTCTGCCGAGACGAAACCAGTGCTCCTGTGGCGCATCTCCCTTCGCAATGGCAACGAGACTGCTGAGCCGCGATTCCGATGCAAGCAGGTCATAGAAAGAATTATCGCGGCGACCGTCAGAGACGTTGTAGCCGATAACGAACATCTCGCGCTCGTCGTCAAACAGGAAATGAAAGTCCATCGCTTCGACGATCTCATCGCAGACCTGAGCGAGCGCGCCTGCGCGTCCCAAGAGTTCTATCGCCGCTTCCAAAGTTCTTTCGATTGATGCAGCTAGCATGCCGAGTCCGCTGCCAAGCGCGGCGCGTTCGGAGACTTCAAGCGAGTCGAGTTCGCTTGAAAGCGATTTGATTCCGTCCAAAGCCTCCGCACTGCGCTCAGGGATTTCTCCAACGGTTGGCATGCGACTGAATGTTTCGGCAATGTTTTGCCAGCGCGTGACAAATTGGGGCGCGGAGCGTTCGATGAGCGGTGTAAGATGTCTGGCATGCGACGCTTCCCATGGAATGAGCGTGTTGAAATCGCGCCGCGCCGCGCGCATTTGATTTAGGAGCGAAGCGATCCAAAAATGGAACTCCGCGAAATTCTCCGTCGTGTCCGCCGCCAGCTCCTGTTCGAGCGCGTGTGCGATATCTTTGACTTCGCCAGCGCGCGCCGTCAATTCACCGAAGAATTTGGCCCAATTACCTAAATCATCCGGCTCGCCTCTCATCCCCTCAACCAGTGAGACACACGCTTCAAGCTCTCGGTTCAACTGCCTGACGGTGACAAATTGCGTGCGCTCTTTGATCGTGTCGAATCGTTTCGCCTCTTCGAAAAGGAGCGCTAGCGTGTCCGTCAAGCCTTGCAGTAGTGACAGATCAAATAGTGTTTGTTCTGGTAGCTCAATCGCCGCCTGTTTGACGGCGATCAAATGAGCCGCGAGATTGCCGCTATCGACTGTCGAAATGTACTGCGGCGTGAGCGGCTTGAGCGTCACCGTGTCGTACCAATTGAAGAAATGTCCTTGAAATTTTTCCAGACGCCCGAGTGTCCGAAAAGTCAGTTCAAGACGTTCGACGGTTTCGAGCAGTCCGACATAACCGAAATCGCGCGCGGCGAGGGTCGAGAGCAACAGCAGGCCGATGTTGGTCGGCGAGGTTCGGTTGGCGATGATCGGGCGCGGATCTTCTTGGAAATTATCAGGCGGCAACCAGTGGTTTGCATCGTTGACGAATGTCTCAAAGAAACGCCAGGTGCGCCGCGCAATTAATCGCATTGTCTGCCGCTCTGAACTACTCAGCTCACGATTCGACTCCTTGAACGAACGACCTGGGCGACTGATCAAGTATGCGAGCAGCGGCGACGCCGCCCATGCGATCAGAAATGGCAATGCAATCAACTGTGCGCGTGGTCGAAGCAGGATGAGGGAGATGGCGGAGACGATCGCGAACAACGTCACGGGGCACATCAACCGCCAGAACGCCACAAGGTCGTGTCGGCTGCCGCTTTCCGCTTGAGCTGCTGTCACCCATTCGAGCAGATGCTTTCCCGAAATCAGCTTGCGGTAAGCGACGCGCGCGATGGCGTCGACCATCATCCAGGCTTGATGCGGTAGAAACGCAAGCATCAACGCGACCTGTTTCGTGTTGGAGCCGAAATCGCCCCAGATGTGCCAGAAATAACTCGTCCACGGAACGCCTCGCGGATGCAGAAACAGACTCGTCGTGACATGCGCGTAAACAGGAAAGCTGACCGTCAGGATAGTAAACAACGTCCACCAAAGAGGAGAACCCGGCAGGAAGGTCCATGCCCCAATGAGCCAGAACAGCAGCGCCGGCGCCACGAGGCTGCGCCGCAGGTTATCAAAAATCTTCCATTGTGAAATCAGCGGCAAGGTGTTTGGCGCCGACCGTCGTTCAGCGTTCGGCACGCGCGGCAAAAGCCAGCGCATAATTTGCCAGTCGCCGCGCGTCCAGCGATGCTGACGTTTCGCGTAGGTGTCGTATTGCGCCGGATAATCGTCGAGCAGTTCAATGTCCGATACGAGCGCGGCGCGGGCATATAAGCCCTCAAACAGATCATGGCTGAGCAACGAGTTATCCGGCACTCGGCCTTCAAGCGCCGCCTGAAAAGTATCTACATCATACAACCCTTTTCCCGTAAAACTTCCTTCGGCGAAGAGGTCCTGGTAAACATCGGATGTGGCGGCGCTGTACGGATCGACGCCGGTGTTGCCGGAGAAGATGCGCGCGAAACGCGAACGCGCGCTGCTTTCAAGCGTGATGCTGACGCGCGGCTGCAAGATGCCGTAACCGCGCACGACGCGTCGCGTGTGCGGATCGAGCTGCGCGCGGTTGAGGGGATGTCTGATTGTCGCGACGAGTTTGCGCGCCGCATCGCGCGGCAATTGCGTGTCGGAGTCGAGCGTGATGACGTAACGAATACTGGTGAGTAGCGCGGCGTCAGCGTCGGCAACGACGAAACTGGTGTCTTGTGCGCCCCGCAACAGGCGATTGAACTCTTCCAGCTTTCCGCGCTTGCGTTCCCAACCGATCCATTTGTTTTCTGATTCGTTCCACTGGCGACGACGATGAAACAGGTAGAAACGAGGCGCCGCCGCCGCATCTTTTTGATGGTCCGGCGCGTACCTGGCATTTAATCTTTCAATCCCTTCAAGCGCGGCGGCGAGCAACGCGCCGTCGTTCGGCGCCTCTGCGGTGGGCGCATCGGCGAAGTCGGTGAGCAACGCAAAATAAAACTGCGAGTCCCGGCTGGCAAGGTAATGGATTTCGAGTTTTTCAACCAACGCGACCGCGACCGCCTCGCTCGTCAACATCGTCGGTACGACGATCATCGTGCGCGCTTCGATCGGAGTTTCCGCCTCCGCGCTCATCTTCGGCAGGACGCGTGGATTGAACGTGTGGGTCACGTCCCAATTGAGCACACTAATCGCCATGTCGGTTGCGGGAATCAATGCGAGCAGAGCGACGGTGATCAGACCGAGTGGCGTTGCCCCTGCCTGGTAAGCAGTGTGAACGAGCATTGTCAGAATCAGCCCGGTGAGGAATAGAAAGACGCCGAAATAAAAAAGCGCCGGATGATTGAGAGCGATGCGCCTCGCGCGTTCGATGATCGAAGGGCGATACCTAAACTCACGCTCCAAATGGGCGAGTCCGTCGTCAATCAAATAATAGCCGACATGCGCACGCGCGCAAATCTGCGGATCGCTCTCGTGAGATTGCCTTGCCAGGTTGATGGCGCGATGCGCGACATCAAGCTCACTGGCGCGCGTCCGCCGGGCGATCCGTTCCATCACGTGTCGATAACGGTCGCGTGTCGCAAAGTCCATCTCCGCGTATGCGCCCGCCGGATCGGCGCCAAGAATCGGTTCGGTGAGACTGACGCTTTCGACGAAACTCTGCCAGTTGATTGTCGAAAGCAGCCTCATGCTCGTGATAATGTTACCGACCGTCACTTGCGAGGCGGCCTGGCGCTGATGCTCAAGCTGAACAATCTGGTCGATACTCTGCCCCTGGCTTTGCACCTCGCGCTCGATCCATTCGATGAGCGGCAGCACGTCCGGGTCCTGGTCGCGCAAACGCTGTGTCAACTGAACAACAAACGCGCGGCCTGTCTGTTTCCTTTTTTCAAGCTGTTGAATGAGGTCAGCGACAACAGATCTCTGCTCTTTGTCCGTCGCCACGAGCAGGTTATCGGCAAGCCGGTCGGCTTCTTCACGCTCTTCACGGGCAGCCACAACGCGCACGGTCAAACGCCTCAGATTTTCAACCAGCGCAAGCCGCAGCGTGATCGCCGCAGCCCACATTTCGCCGATAGTCAGCGGTGTTACCTGTTGATATGCCCGGATGAACCGCCGAAGTGAGTCCTCGTCGAGACGGCTATCGGTGCGCGCGATGAAGTTGATTGCGATTGAATAGATACGCGGGTAGCCGCGCATCTCGCCAATAACGAGCTTGGGCAGTTCGTAATAGTAGCTCTTCGGCAGGTCTACACGAATTTCGCGTAATTGATCTTCGACGACATGAAAATTATCGATCAGCCACTCGGCGGCGGGCGAAACGCCCTGCCCCTCGAAAACCGCTTTCGTCAGCTTACGATAAGCTACAATGAGGTAGCGTCCGTTCTCTTCAAAACGCCGCAGCAACAGTTGTCCGCGCTGTGGTCTTTCACTAACCTGATGTTCATCCGCCAACATTGCCGCGTACTGTTCCAGCCGCTCGATGCTGAATAACTCTTCACGAATCGGCTCTTCATCATTTACTCTCGACGTTTCTGACCAATATCCATTCATAGACATAAGTCGCGCTTTCGAACAGCGCGGATTCCGGTAAAAGGGCGCCCTCCGCGATTAGAATTGCATCCGTATTAATTGCGTTTACCATTGATGCCTCCGCTTAATTATAGGCTAGCCGGGGATAAAAGGCTGTTCAATATTGGGCATTTTCTCATTTCATACGAAAGGGTTGTGCTACGCTAGCCATACTGATAAGGAGATTTGAACTCTATGGAGATTTCGCCAACCGCGCATATCAGACCGCCATTCTGGTGGGTCCGGTGGGTACCTGTCGCACTGCTCATCGCCGGCCTGATTGCCTTGACCATCGTGATCGGAGGTAATGTGCTCGTGCCGCTCCTGGTGAGCTTTGCGCTCGCTTTTATGTTGGAGCCACTAGCCGACTGGTTCCAGCGTCGAGGTCGCTCGCGCAGCGTTGCCGTGTTGCTCACGCTCGGCAGCGCGGTACTAATGGGAGCGCTGTTGCTCTTATTCTTGCTACCGGGCATCTACCACCAGCTCATGGAGTCCATCGAGAAACTGCCGCTTGCTTTGCGTGCCGTGGCCGCGTGGGCGCAACATTTATTGGGTTTCGCCAGGGAGCGTCTGAGCCCGGAGGTGTTCGCCCGTCTGCAAAAGGCCTTAGCGGATTTCGAGAACGATCCTTCAGCCTTGACCTCACGCATTGGCGGGTGGCTGTCGAAGGGTCTGTTAGGGCTGGTGAACCTCGGATCGTGGGCGCTCGGGATGCTGATCATTCCTTTCTTTGTCTACTACCTGCTGCTGGATATGAGCAATCTGCGGCGCATTATTGAGGAACATATTCCGGAGCGCCATCGCGGAGCCGGCAGGCGCTTGCTCGATGAAGTTGGCGACGTGGTGCGCGGCTATGTTCGTGGTCGCTTTCTGATGGCCCTGATTATGGCGGCGATTTACGGGACTGGCTTGTTGATCCTCGGGGTACCGCTATGGGCTGGGATTGGCTTGATCGCCGGGTTCCTCGGAATCATTCCGTACCTGGGTGTGATCAGCGGCTTAATCCTGGCGCTCGGCTTTGCCGCCCTCGATGGAGCGGGCCTCGGCCGATTGGCGGGCGTGGGAGCTGTTTTCGCCATCGCGCAAGTGATCGAGGACTCTTTATCGCGCTCATCATTGCCGGTGATCTGTTCGGATTACTCGGCCTCGTGCTGGCGATTCCCGTACTGGCGGTCATTAAGGTGTTGATCCGCTTTCTCGATGAACTGTATCTGCGTTCAGACTTCTTTCTGGCGCCGGGGCCTGCGACTCCGGACGGAGAGACCATTGCCTCGCAGCGCACAGTGGCGGCCACTGTCTCGACATCCCAGGCGGAGGCTGACGTTCAGCGAGTTGTGGCGCCGCGCGAAGCGCCGCCGCCGAAGGAGCCATGAACGCGGAAATCGTATTCGCAATCTTCTAGCCCCCGAAAAGAACCGGACTCTCTTGAATATGCCGCGAACGGGCGGAGACGGTCACGAAGGGCAGCCACAGGAATCGTTCCGTAACCACTTGGGTGATTTCCAGGCAGTTAAAGTTCTTCGATCTCATGTGCTCGACGACCCGCTTGACCGCCTTGCGGGTCGTCTTTTCTTCGTCGGAACCAAAGACACTCGTTTTAATCACCCCGGCCATGTAGAGGAATGCCCATCCCGCCTTGCCGATTGTTTGACTCATCCCATCAATGTCGAGCCGTTTGACCAATCTCCACCCTGGAGCATAAGGCTCGCTTTCGATCAGCAAGGATTCAGGTAAAAGCGCGCCTTCCCTGATCAGAATCATCCCTGTTTTGATTGTGTTTGCCATTGGTATCTCTATGGGCTCGCAGCGGAGCGGGTCTATCGAGGAGCGCTCGCGCGGATCGTAAACTCCGCGCCACTCATCAAATCGAGATCGTCGCGGCCTTGAACAATGACCGTTCCAGCCCCGGCGCCCGCGCCGACCGCGGC
>WNGF01025925.1_pt1 | contig 11191 bp, 12 predicted proteins | sample 5400641 | NCBI WGS metagenome assembly WNGF01 (sample SAMN13153371, study PRJNA577476) | soil metagenome | isolation source: 80 cm soil or saprolite under grassland replicate 2 | place: USA:California | collected 2016-06-15 | reverse complement strand
TTGCCCTCGATGGCGGCACCATGGTCATCGGAGTCGATGAGGACAAGGCCGGCCGTGCCATAGCCCTCGTTCCACTGACGCTCGCTGGATTCGCCGAGCGCCTCCACCAAGCCGCACTGCACCGTTGCGACCCACCAGTAACAGTGAAGATCGAGCCGCTTGCCACCCCAGCCGATGAGACCACCGGGCTACTCACGGTCGAGGTACCCGCCAGCCCACTGGCGCCGCACATGGTTGACGGCCGCTACTACGGCCGAGGCGAACGCGGCATCCGGGTCTTATCGGATGCCGAGGTAATCCGGCTGCACCAGATGCGAGCACTGGAAACCGAACGCATCGAGCAAACTCTCAAGGAAGCAAGCGCGGATGCACACCAGCAGCTGCCGGGGGACTCGGCGAAGGTCGGCCGCCTCGTCATCGTTGCCGAACCTGCCCCGGTCCAACGCGGTGATCTCATGGCCGAGGTGTACTCGCCAAATGACTGGTGGCGGTGGGGCGAAGAAGCAGCGTCAGCCGCTGCCGAGTATATCCGCCTCCAAAACGACAGAAGTCTCGGAGTGAGCCAGTGTCTCTACGGCATGGCCTGGTCGCCGCTACGACAGATCCGTGATATCACCCCTCACCGACAAGACCGAGGTGTCATGTGGCGCCGCCATCCCAGAGACAGCTCCAGCAGGGATGGCTACCTACGGTTGGACGAGTCCGGGGCAATCCGGTTAGCCATGGACCACCTGTTCACAATAGAGCGCAACACCTCGATCCTGGACTGGTACATGGCGCTGTCGTCCACAGTGTTCGTCATCGGCATGTACCAGCAGATTTGCAACAAAGCGGGAGTACGCAGCCAACTTGATGTTGGCGTCCACTTGGAGGGCCTCACCAACGTACTGCCTCAACCGCCGATTGGAGCGTGGGGCGTCCCGGCATGGGACGAAGTAAATGCGTACCCGAGCGCCCGGTATTGGAGCACGACCCGCATTACTACCCAGGAGATGGATGGCGATCTCACCTCGGCGATGGAAAGGCTGTGGGGCCGACTGCTGCGCGGGATGGGCCTCGGCGACCGACTTCGTACACCGCGTTCCTCATGACGAGGGCACGACTCGTGATCCTGCACTCACCCACCATTGCTCACATGTGACGATCCGTTGGTGACACTAACCAGTGACCCCCTGTGACGTTTTGATCGTTACCCTGCAAGCCGCGTAACGATCCGCCCTGTCACATCAGGTTGCGGGACGGTCCGGCAGGTGACCCATCCCGCCCGCGGAGTGGCTTGGCGCGTCTCCACCGGGCCGCTGTAACGGGCCTTTCCGACTTCAAGCCTCCTGCCAGGCTCCCCGGGCGGCAGTGGTGCCCCGCGTGTGGGGCGCTTTTTCCGGGGCTAGTTCAGGGTCAGGGGCAGCATGACCACCCCCTTGTTGCGGTCGGCAGACCAGCACCTCGAACTGTAGCAGGCAGGAGTGACAGCCTCGCCAACCCGCAGTAGGCGCCTACTCATGTCAGGCCGGCCGCGGCGGCCACCCTACGAGGAGGGGGACCAGGGGAGGACACCTCCTCCCCCGGCATACTGGCCAACTGGATTGCCGGGGTATCGTGGTGCAGGTGGGGCACCAATGCCCGGCTGTCAAGGCGACCACGACCATGCTGTCGCTGCCCGGGCTCGAGTTGCTCGCCGTCGGCGTTGGGGCCGAGCCGTCGCATCCTCGGCGCGCTCCTCGGGCGCGCCCGGGGCACCGCTCGGCTCGGGCCTTGAACCCGCCACGACGCTGGCGGTGTAGCCGGCGTCCTGCACATCCATCGGCCAGGGGTTCTTGATTCTTTACCTCAGGCGAGGGAAGATTTCGCGAACCGCTAGTGAGGGGGAATCGTGGACCCTGAGATCTTCGTCTGGCAGGATCCGGACGGCGTGGACCGCCGCCTGCAGCAGCTCGGGCTGCGCAAGGCTGAGCTGTGGGAGGCGCTCGAGAAGGCGCAAGCCCAGCGGCGGACGTGCACGCTCTTCGACCCGATCACGCTGCACGGCAACATCTTCTGGGGCCGGCTGATCCGCTTTCTGCGTGAGACCTACGTGCCTCAGGGATGGAAGTGGGCACGGCCGGAACTGATCGAGTTGCTGATCAACCCCGAGGTCGGGTTCGCGATCACCACCTGCAGCGGCAACCAGGCCACCGGCCGGCACGACCAAGACCCCGCCAGCAAGTATCCCAAGGGCGCCGCGACACAAAAGCGCGTGCGCGCCAACGACCCGGTGATCCCGGGGATGGAAGCCTACGCGCCGGTGCCACCCGAAGACCAGACCTACAGCGGCATGCCCACCTGGTACCTGCTGTACTACGACGAGGCCATCAGCGACGACGAGGGCGAGCACACCCGGATCTGGGCGGAGCTGTCGCTGCCCAAGCAGGTCGGTTCCCATGGTCGGATCACGGGCTGGATCGAGCGCATCATCCTCGACCACCGCGACTTCCCCGAGCCGTGGCTCGCCGAGGCCGACGAGACTCCTGATGCACCCACCGACATCAACGTCCCACTGGAGCGGTTGAGCTGAACCCTTCCCCATGCCGTGAAAAGTAGGCGCCTATGTTCACGCCGTCTCGCCTCACGCTCGCACGCAAGAGCCGCGGGCTCAGCCTCGTGCGACTCAGCGCCGCCGCTGGCCTGTCGACCCGAATCCTGTCCGACTACGAAAACGGGCACAAAGAGCCCAGCCCAGAGACGCTGCAACGGCTCGCCGCGGTGCTCGAGTTCCCCAGCTCGTTCTTCTCGGCGAGCGACCTTGAGGAGCTGCCCGCCGAAGCGGTGAGCTTTCGGGCCGCAAGCAAGCTCACCGCGCGAACGCGGGACATCGCGCTGAACCTCGGCGAGATCGCCGTCGCGCTCTACCAGTGGGTCGGCGCCCGCTTCCGGCTGCCAGCCCCCGACATCCCCACCTTGACCACCCTCAGCACCCTTGACAGCCCACCGCCGCCCACCCAAGCCAACCGCGTCGAGCGCAACCCCGAGCTGGCCGCCGAGATCGTTCGCGCCCGCTGGGGCTTGGGCAACGCCTCTGTGCCGAACATGGTCCGGTTGCTCGAGGCGCACGGCGTGCGGATCTGCTCCCTGCCGCACGCCTGCATCGACGTGGACGCGTTCTCGCTGTGGCTCAACGGCATCCCGTTCATCTACCTCAACACCTCGAAATCCGCCGAGCGGGGCCGCTTCGACAGCGCCCACGAACTCGGCCACCTGGTGTTGCACAGCGAGAAGGCAACGCTGCGCAACCCCGACGCCGAACGGGAAGCCGACCGGTTCGCCGCAGCGTTCCTCATGCCGCGAGACAGCGTGATCGCTCGGATCCCGCCCAACCCCTCCATCCAGTACGTCCTCAAGGCCAAGAAGCTGTGGAAGGTCGCAGCGATCGCGCTCGCCCACCGGCTGTACGAGGTCGGGCTGAGCAGCGAATGGCACTACCGCATGACCTGTGTCGAGCTCGGCAAGCGCGGCTACCGCAGCGCGGAACCATCCGGGATCGCCCGCGAGACCTCACAGATCCTCGACAAAGTCGTCCGCGCCCTGCGAGACGATGGCATCACCCCAGCGCTGGTCGCCCACGACCTGCACATCACCACCAACGATCTCAACGATCTCGTCTTCGGCCTGGTCATGACCGCCGTCGACGGTGACGGCAACAGCGGTGCCGCCAGCCGCCCGGCGCTCCGTATCGTGCAATAGCCTCATACAGCACTGCTCCCCGGGGAGGCCCGCCATGTCGGCGGGGAGAGGCGGATCCCCCGTGTGGCGATGGCAGACGGTCGAGCCGGTCCTCGTCCGCACCGGGAGTGGCTGCCACCTCGCGGGGGTCCCCCCCTTTGCCCGAGGTGCCCACTAGGCAGAGTGGAAGTCTGTCAAGCCGCTGACGCCGCCGGGCTGCGCTCCCCTGGGCCGTTCGGCGGCTGCGGGGACCGTCTGGCGGCAACCCTCAGTCAGCCTCGTGCCTTGGCATCGCGCTGCCCTACCGTGGGCACAGCGCAGCAGCGGAGCAAGACTTCCCGCTCGAACGGCCTGCCGGCTGTCTTGAGCGGGCCATGCGCTGGCAGGTCATCCGTTCGGCGCCGATCACCCCTCGCAGCCCACGCCGTCGCCGTCGCGGTCCAGGTCGAACGGGTCGGGCGGCAGCACCCGGATCGGACCGTCCACATAGTTGGGGCCGTTCCCGGAGCCCCCGGCGCAGTCGTAGTCGCCGATCCCGTCGTGGAGGCACGCGTCGGGGTAGGCCGGGTCGCAGTTGCGCGCCGGGGCGGCCGTGGTGGGGACTGCCCGCCGCGTCGTCGTCGGCCGCGTGGTCGTCGGCCGCGGCTTGCTGGTGGTCGGCGCGACGGTGGTGGCCGTCGGCGCGGTGGTCGAGGGCGGTTCCGTGATGGTCGGCGCGCTGGTGCTGGCGGCGATCGGCTTGGCCGTCTGCCCGCCGCAGGCAGCGCCGGTCACGGCCAGCACGACGGCGAGGGTCGCGACCCCCGTCCACGTCCTGGGGTGGGAAACGGAGCGGTCCATCCGGGATTCTCCTTTGGCCCGTGCACGGTGGGCGCCGGTGGCTGCCGTGCCCGCCGAGCGCCCCTGCGTGCTTGCTGCGAAGGCACCTGCGACCTGGGGCGCCCGGGACCAGAGCAGCGCAAGGGCGACGCAGGCCATCCATCGGACACTCTCAGCACAGCGCGTGCTCGTCGCCATGCAGATGCTGTATTACGGGCTCCTCGTACTGGTCGACCCGATTTGGCCGCCGACTGCTCAGGCGGCACGGCCGAGCAGCACAGAGGGCATGGGCGGTCCGCTCAGCACGCGGTCCGGCGTGCGGGTGGGCGCTGGCCACGACGGCGGGAGGGCGGCGGCGGGACCACCGCGCCGAAACCGACGGCAAGGTGCAGGTCGACGGTGCGGTGGTGGCGTCGGAGGCGGGCGGTGCGCATCGGGGTGTCCTTGCCGGTCATCGTGGGCGGCGGTTGTGGCCGACGTGCCAGTGGTTCCCGCACCGGTACGCGGACACGGCGGTGAGGGGTAGCGCGCCATGTGCGGGATCTTCGGCCTGGTCCGCTCGCCGGACGACCCGGACCCGCAGCGCGCGTCGTGCGTTTTCGCCGCGCTGGGGCACCTGTCCGAGGTGCGCGGCCCGCGACGCCGCCGGCTTCGCCCTGGCCACCACCCGAGGTCCGGTGGTCGTGAAGGCCGCCCGGCCGTGGTCCCGGGTCTGGCACCCCCGTCACCTGCCCGCGGTCGACGCGGCCCGGGTCGTGCTCGGCCACACCCGCCACGCGACCCAGGGCGCCGCCGACCGTCTCGCCAACGCCGCGCCGCTGGTCGTCGGCGCCGGCCTGGTCGGTGCGGTCAACGGCGACATCGACGCCGACGGCCTCCACCGCCGCCTGCCGCCGGGGCTGCCCGCACCCCACGGGGAGACCGACAGCGAGGTGCTGCTGTCGGCGCTGGAGCGTGCCGGGCCCGACTTGGGGGCGGTCTGCCGGGTGCTCGCCGCGATGCGGGGGCCGAGCGCGCTCGCCTGGGTCCACCCGGCCCGGCCGGAGCGGCTGTATGTGGCCCGCGGGGCCGCCCGCGGGGCGCTCTGCCCGCTCGCGCTGGCCACCGACGCGGCCGGCAACCTGTACTGGGCGTCGTCGCCGACGTGGCTGCGCCGGGTCGCGGGCCTCGAGGCCGAGCGCGTCCCGGAGGGCACACTGCTGGTCGTCGCCGCCGGCGTGCGGCCCGCGGTCGTGGCCGAGCGGCGGTTCGTCCCGGTCGCCCGGCCCGGCGACGACCAGTGCTTTCCGTCGATCTGGGAGGGCCTGGACTCGGAGGACGTGGCGGCGTTCCAGGCCGAGGCCCGCCACCTGGTCGCGCCCGGACCGCCGGCTGTGGAGGCTGCGGCGTGACCGCCGCTCCAGTCCCCGCCCATTGGCGGCCAGGTGTCTGGCTCGGGCAGGCCGGGGTATCCGGCCGTACTGGGGGCAGCCGGCCACCTGTCCGACGTACTGCGTAGGCCGTGGACGCCCGGGTTGACAGGCGTGTGGTGCGAACCGCCTACGCAACGGCCAAAGCCGTGGGTACGGCGGGGTCGTCGATGCACAAGATTTGGCCCCCGGCACGACAAAATTTGACCTACCTGCCCAAAAGCACGCCTCGGACGGCTGCGGCCGAACGCTTGTTTGCTCGAGGAGTGTCCCCTCCGGGGACAACAGGCGGGTCCGGTTCCCTTTCTCGCCGGTGAACACCGAGAGCCCGCGTTGGGCTCGAATTGCGAGGTCGACGGTGCGGCGAAGCCGCGGGGTTGGCCCGCGCCCGGCACGGTGCTCGACCCAGCACACCGGCCGGATCACCGGCCGGGTCCTCCGGGCGGCTTCCGCCACTGGTCCCACGCCTCTTTCAAGGCGGCCTGCAACCTCTGCCAGGCCACTCCTATCTTGCCGAACGCCTTGGCCACCTTCGTGAGGCGACCCAGAAGGCGCTCCAACAGCACACACAATTTCTCCAGCCAGGAAGCCGCCCGAATGGCCAACAAGATAGCCGTCACAACGACGGTCAGGGTCTTCACGATTATGCTTGCGGCTTCCGCCTGGGTGATTGCTCCCATCATCACGGTCTGTTGTCCCCTCATGTTGTCGCCAAGCGGGGAACTTTGGAGACCGCAAAAGATGGCGGACGGGGAGAGGCGTCAGTTCGCTGTCGCGCCTGCTGCGCAAATGTTGCGCGACGTAACGCCCCTCCCGTAGTCTGACATCTTGGAACGGCCTCCAGGTTGCGAGGCTCGGCAGGTCGTTCCATCCCGGGTATCTACCAAGGCACGCTCATGCCTAGGTAGATCGCCTGGTGGGCGGCCCTCGGCTAGGTGTCACACCCGGCCGGGGGCCGCCCCGTACCAGTGATCCCCCAAAGGCTGCTGTCACGGGCACATACCTCCACAAGCGCGATCCGGTCAAGCCCCCGATGCGGGTTGCGCTCCGAGCCAGAGGAGAAATCCGGCCCGGAGCGCAACGGTGGCCAAAGGGTAGCACCCTGGAGATACCCACGCACCGCTGGAGATACCCACGCACAAGTGTCCCACCATGTGGTCCACCAAATACCTCTTCCGCTCGGGAGAGGAGGGCCGGAACCGGGTGGAGCCGTATGAGTCACCCAATTTCGGGCAGACTGGCTTTGTCGCAAGCTAGAAACTCGGCATCAGCCACCGAGGGCACGACAGCGAACGCTATTTGTGGTTGCAATCGAGTGCAGGATTCAGATTGCGAAACCGTGAGCGAGACCGGGTGAGTGGCTCCCTGGTCGCGCTGTGGGGAGGAGAACGCGGCACGGGACCAAGCCGCTCACGACGGCCGGGCGGGCGACCGGCCGCTGGACCGGGCGGCGGCGCCGCGGCGACGGCACGCCCGCTCGTGGTCGGGCAGGACCCGGCCGCAGGGCTGGCCACTGCGGCTCGTGCCAGGGCGGGGTGGCTCATGGGGTCCGGCGCTCGCAGCGGGCAGGGTGCCGGCCCCACACGGTCCCGTCCCGACGGTTCAGGCGGCCCCGGCGAGCGGCGCCAGCGGCTGCCGCCGGACCACGACCCCGAGCGTCCGCGTGGCGACCAGCCGCGCCGCGTGGGCCGCCGAGCAGGCGACCTCCCGCTCCGGGAACGCGGACCACTCCAGCCCGACCGCGTCGGCGCGGTCGGCCGGGGCGCCGCAGAACGAGCAGGGCTCCGGGGCGCTCACGGCGACCACCACCCCTCGGGGGTCCGGCTTGGCCTCGTCGCCGTCCCGGTCCCACTCGTCCGCCTCGTCGGGGCGGGCGTCCGCGGAGCGCCACCACGACCGGGGCAGGCCATCGACCCAGACCTCGACGACCGCGCGGAGCGGGTCGTCCAGGCCGTAGCGGCGACGGCAGACGGGGCAGTCGCGGACATCGGCGGTGGCGTGGGCCGCGCGGTCGTGATCGTCCTGGAGCTTGGCGAGGACCACGTCGCGGCGCAGGCCCGGGGGCGGTCCGGTAGACGCCGGGGGCGGTGGCGGCCATCACACGCCCGCCCCTCGCCGGAGGCGGATGAGTTCCTCGTTCATCTCCAGCGCCTGCGTTCCGAGGCGCTGGTTCTGCTCCTGGAGTCGGGCGACCTCGGCGAGCAGGTCGTACGCCCAGGCGATGCGGAACTCCGACGGGTGGTGGTCGAGGGTGTCCCGCATGAGGTCGAGCCGCTGCGGCGTGATCGGGCCGACCATCAGGCCACCGCCTTGCGGCACTCGGACCCGTAGCCACGCGCGACGCTGGCGGGGTCGGTGAGCCGGACGCCGCAGCGGTGGCAGTGCGCCTCGACTTGGGTGCCGCGACCGTCGGCGAGCGCAAGGAGGTTGCCGGTGTGGCCACCCTCGGTGCCATTGCCGGTGACTTGGAGTCCGTTCGAGGTGAGGCGGGCGACGATGGAGCGGCTCGGCTTCCCACTCGGGCGGACGCTACGGACGGCGCCGTCGGGTGCGACACGGTAGTAGCGGCGGTCACCGACACGGTAGACGCCGGGGGCGATGGCCGAGGTAGGCTGCTGCTCAGGCATTTGGAGGACCTCGCTCCGGGTGCTCAGGCCCTCGCTCGGTGTGTCCGCACCTTGCGGGGGCCGCTTGCTCGCTGACGCTGACACGGTCAGCTTACCGTCTCAGTGTTGCTTCGTCAAGTGGCCCGCTGTACACTCTGACCATGGACGATAACCCTGAGAAGATCCTTGCTCGCATCCGTGGGATCGGCGAGGAGATCGCCGCCGTCCAGGAGCACCACCGCGTCCTGGCCGTCGAGGACTCCGCGCCGCTGCGCGCCGAGCGGGCCGGGCTGGTCCGCAAACTGCGGGAGGAGTTCCACCTGGGCCTCGGCAAGATCGCCACGGGCCTCGGCGGGATCAGCCGGACGCGCGTGCAGCAGTTCGAGCGGGGAGAGTGACCGTGCCCGACCTCCGCCTGAGCCCCGACCTCCGCCTGCCGCTCGACGCGGTCACCGAGACATTCGCGTTGATCGCCAACCGTGGAGTCGGCAAGAGCTCGACAGCGCGCGTTGAGGTCGAGGAGTTCCACGCCGCCGGACTGCCCGTGGTGGTGCTCGACCCGAAGGGCGACTGGTGGGGGCTGCGCTACGCCGCCGACGGCGGACCTGGCCTGCCGTTCGTCGTCTTCGGCGGCGACCGCGCCGACGTGCCGCTCGAGCCGACCGCCGGGGCGCTGCTCGCCGAGGTCGTCGTGCAGCACCGCCTGTCCTGCGTCCTGGACCTGTCCGCGATGAGCAAGACGGCGGCACGGCGGTTCGCGTGCGAGTTCGCCGAGGAGTTGTACCGCCGCAACCGCGACCCGATCCACGTCGTCGTCGACGAGGCCGACGTCCTCATCCCGCAGCGCGCGAGTGCCGACGTCGCCCGGCTGCTCGGCGCGATGGAGGACCTCGGCAAGCGCGGCCGTGGCCGCGGGATCGGCGTGACGATCATCTCCCAGCGGGCCGCCGACGTGTCCAAGACCGTCCTCGACCTCTGCGAGACGCTGATCGTGCTGCGGGTCACCGGGCCGCGCACCCGCAAGGCGGTGCTCGACTGGATCGATGACCACACCGACGACCCCGACGCCATCCGTGAGGTGATCGGGTCCTTGAAGGCCCTGGAGGTCGGCGAGGCGTGGGTGTGGTCCCCCGGGTACCTGCGCCTGCTGCGCCGCATCAGGGTCCGCCCGATCCGCACGTTCGACTCGCACGCGACCCCCACGCCCGGGGAGCGCCGCTTGAAGCCGACCCGGCCGGCGGCGATCGACCTGGCCACGCTCGGGGAGCGGATCGCCGCGACCGTCGAGGCGTCAAAGGCCAACGACCCGAAGGTGCTCCGCCGCCGCATCGGCGACCTGGAGCGCGAGCTGGCCGAGGCCCGCGCCGCACGACCGGAGCCGAGGGTGGAGCGGATCGAGGTGGAGGTGCCGGTCCTCGATGCGGCGCTGGTCGCGCGGGTGGAGGCCGCGGTCGCGCCGCTGTTCGAGGTCGCTGAGGGCATCCAGCACGCCCGCGACGCCATCGGCGAGGCGCTCGGCCACTGGCAGCGCCCGGCGCCGGCGCCCACCGTCGCCTCGGAGCGACCGGTGGAGGCGCCCGCAACGGTGCCCGCCGCCGAGTCCCCCGTGCCACCCCCAAAGGCGTCGACGGCCGTTCCTGCTGCCGGGGCAGCACCGTCAGGCAACGGGACGGTGAAGAGCCTGGGAAAGGCGGAACGGCTGATCCTCACCGTTCTGGCGCAGCACCCGGCGGGACGGAGCAAGCAGCAGCTCGCCATCCAGAGCGGCTACTCGATCAGGGGTGGCGGGTTCAACAACGCCCTCGGGGCGCTGCGTTCGGCCGAGTTGGTCGAGCGGGGCGAGCCGATCCGCGCCACCCAGGCGGGCGTGGCCGCGCTCGGCAGCACCTGGGAGCCGCGCCCGACCGGTCGCCCGCTGCTCGACCTTTGGTGCTCCCGGCTGGGCAAGGCGGAGCGGCTGATCCTCACTGCCCTTGCCGATGCGGCGCCAGGCACACTCACCAAGCAGGAGGTCGCCGACCGGACCGGGTACGCAGCGAACGGCGGGGGCTTCGGCAATGCCCTCGGACGGCTGCGGACGCTCGAGCTGGTCGAGGGCTACCAGGAGTTGCAGGTGGCCGACGTGCTCGCGGAGTAGCCCCTGGTAGACGGCGCACTGCGCGACGCTACCGCGGATCGTACCCCCAAGCCCCTCGATCCTGGCAACTATCCCTACCGCGACCTGCGGCGCTGCGCGTTTACCCGGCGAGTCTCAAACCGGGTCGCCTGCCCCCGGCCGGCCCCTCGTCCTCGGCGGCGGCCAGGCGGCGCTCCTGCTCGGCGTAGGCGGCCAGCCGACGGGGGTCGGCGCGGACCCAGGCCAGCGCGAGCCGGTGGGAGGGGCACCGCGCCCGTGAGCACCGCTCCAGCCGGTCCTCCTCCGGCCAGCGGCCCAGCACCACCCAGACCGCCTGGCAGCCGCCCGGGCTCACCCGTCCGCGGCCCTCCGCAGCTCCTCCTGGCTGCTCGGGACCGGCGCGCGGAGCTGCCCGGCCACCCACCGCTCCACCGCTCCAGGTTGCCGAGCCGCACCCCGAGCTTGCGCTGCACGTCCCGCCAGTGGGTCGCCTCCGCGTCCCTGATCTCCGGGACGAGCCACCGGCCGCGCTCGTCGCGGCGCTG
>WNGF01021522.1_pt1 | contig 11191 bp, 9 predicted proteins | sample 5400641 | NCBI WGS metagenome assembly WNGF01 (sample SAMN13153371, study PRJNA577476) | soil metagenome | isolation source: 80 cm soil or saprolite under grassland replicate 2 | place: USA:California | collected 2016-06-15 | reverse complement strand
AGAAGGTGAGATGCCTGGCGGTGTGGCCGACGTTCTCGATGTCGGTGGCTCGGAAGGACTTCTGCGACGACGCCGCACGCGGGTACGGCGGCTCCTGGATCCCCAGGAAGTACGGGATGAACTGGACCATCCCCGCCGTGGTCAAAAGCAGGCCCGTCTCGGGCGGCGCGATCAGCGATGACGAGGGGACGACGCGGTGGCCGCGCTCCTCGAAGAAGCGCAGGAAGAGCCTTCTGGTCTCGTTGCCGTCCATCGGAGGGCTAGTCTACCGGCCGCCTTTAGCCCTTCTCCGTGTTCCTACCGAGTGTGCTCGCGGTCAGGTCGCGATGTGACTGAGGTCCGATACAGGGGAGATGGCCATCGACGGCTCCCCGGCCGGTTCGTCGAGGACCTCTTCTCTCCGAAGCACGTCGCGCGTCGCAGGGGCGGCGAGCCTAGACGAGACAGAAAGACCAGAGCAAACGCAGCCAGGAGCAGCCGCGGCCGTGTTCGCCCTCGGAGCCACCAGCCCAGCGCCACCGCGATCGCTATGGCCCCCCACCGCTGGGGCGACGGCATGACCGTCTCCGCCGAGCGAGGCACCCACAAGGCCGCGTGCCAATTGCGGGAACGAACGAGCGTTCAGGAGTGCAGGTGCCGCATGCCCCCAGTCGACGGCGAGCGTGAAGGCCATGAGGGCTCCCGGGAGGAGGAAACTCCGGACGAGCATACGGACCCGAGACCCGGTTGGAGTGGCAGCGATCAGAATGGGCAGACCGAGAACGGCCCATTGCTTCATGCCGATGGCCAAGCCAAACCACAACGCCGCCCTCCCGAATCGGCCCGACAGAATCGACCTGATCCCGAGGAGGACGAATGCAAGCGCAAGGATGTCCTCGAAGTGCCCATACACGATGCCGGCGGGCACCAGCACCAAACCGACCATCGCCAGTTGGGTCCTCAGATGTCGAGGTTGGATCTCGCGGCTCGCCAGCCCCTCGTCCACCCACACGCGTTGGGCAAGCGCCCGCGCGGCGTGCAGGAGTACCGCGCCCAGTCCGAGCGCGAACGGCCCATAGACCAGCCACATCGTCGGGTGGGGGACGTTGTACCGGTAACTGTCGGTGAGTCGGAGTGCATCTCCCACCATGATCACCGGGATCAGCACGATCGGGCCGAGGGGTCCGGCCACGAAGAAGGGATCCGCCGAATAGAGGTAGCCGAGCGCGCCGTTGGCTGCGAACCGGGCCGCCATGAGCGGCGGCCACACCTCCTCGACGACCCACCAGCCGTGGCGGTGGGTGATCGCCGGAATGAACAGGATGGTGTATGCCATCCCCGCAGCGATCGTAGCCAGGCCGAGGCCGATGGCCGCGCGCCACGGATGCCGATCGGCAACAGGGGCTTCGTGTGGATCCACGGCTGAGATTTCGGCGGCGGCAGGCGAAGTCTGAAACTTGCTACCTGGTAAGGAGGTCCCGCGCCAGGGCCATCCAGAACTCTGTGGAGAGCCGGAGAGACTCCTGGTCGATCCGCTCGTTGTCGCCGTGAAACATGGACATGAATTCGGCGAAGGGAATCTGCTCGCTGAACAGGCCGGCGCCGTAGGCGACGGACCCAGCTCGGCGGAAGAACCTGGCGTCGGTCGCCCCGACGACCAGCAGAGGCACGGTGGTGACACCTGGAATCAAGCCCTCGACCGCCCGCCGGATCGACTCCCACAACGGAGTGTCGACCGGCGAAGCGGTGGCCGGATTGTCGTCCTGAGCCACGATCTCGACGTCCCCTCTGAGGTCGCCCAGGGCCTCGTCCAGCATCTTCTCCACGTCCTGGCCGTCCACGCCGGGCAACGTGCGGATGTCCACTTGCAGTTCGACGCTGTCCGGGATGACGTTCGTCTTGATCCCCGCATGCATGATCGTGGGGGCGAATGTCGTGTGAGTACACGCATGAACCATCCTGGCCAGACCCACGTCTGGAAAACTGTCGTAGAACTCATGGATCCTCTCGGGGTCCAGGAGGAGTGAGGCCAGGTCAGGGGGAAGATCGGCCTTCTTCACGAAGCCTCTCCACGCATCGATGATGTTCGTCTCTCCCCGGTATTCGGCGATCCGCCTGACCACCTCGGCCGCCTTGATCAGGGCGTTGTCCGTCCGGAAAGGCATGGAGCCGTGTCCCGGCGTTCCCCGAACGCTGATGGCGCACCAGTAGCTCCCCTTCTCCCCGACCATGATGGGAAGCTTCGGCCCAGAGCTGGAAGGAAGGGGCATGCGAAAGCCACCGAACTCGGTCACCACGTAGTCCGCCCTGACCGCGTCGGCCTGGTTTCGCAGGAGCCAGTCCGCGCCCCAGGTTCCCAAGGCCTCTTCGTCGGCGACCGCCAGGTAGGCCAGTGTGCCCCTCGGCCTGAACTTCTCCTCGGCCAGCTTCCGGAAGGCCACTGCCATGGAGGATGTCTCGTTCAGCATGTCGACGGCCCCCCGGCCCCACACCTCGCCATCCACCAGCTCGCCGCCGAATGGATCGCGCCGCCACCCGTCAGGGTTCACCGGGACCACATCTGTGTGGCCCATCAACAGGAGGCTGGGCGCCTGCGGGTCGGTCCCCTCGATCCGGGCGACCAGGCTGGCCCGGCCCGGCACGGACTCGTAGCGCTCCATGTCGGCGCCGGTCCCACCCAGGTACGACGAGAGGAGGTCGACGCTCCTGGTCTCGCCGCCCGACTCCTTGGTCCCGTCGTTGACGCAGCGATTGCGGATCAGGTGCTGGAGGAGATCCGTGACCTCGGGAACCATCTCGGACATGGCCGGTTACCTCCTTCGTCGGGACGGCCCGAGCCGGGCCGATCCTCGAACGCTACTCGTTCAGAGAGGAACGAACCTCCATCTCCTTGTCGGCCATGCCCTGACGGAAATCACGCAGGGCTTCGCCGAGCAGGGAGGTGGCGTCGCGGAGCGTTTCACCGGTCTGGCGGGCGAGGTTCGCCGGAGCCATCCGGCGAGTCTGTCGCTCGAACCATCGGGCGGCGAGCACTGCCCCAGTTGCTCCTGCTCCCAGCCCAAAGGCAAGCCAGAAGATGCGACGCACCCCCTACTCGCCATCCTTCCCGTGTTTCCTCAGCCGCCGAACAGCTCGGGAAGCTCCTGCCCCGAAGGCAATGACCTTGATCAATGGGCTCGATACGGCCTGCTCCACCACATGGGCCAATCGCTCGCCACTCTTGGCGATGTTGCCAGCGGACTCGAGTAGCCCATCCGCCCTCTCGAGCTCACGGTTCACTCCGGAGACCGTGGTCTTCACCTCGGAGAGAAGCGGCACGGTCTCTTCCCGGATCCCGTCGATGAGCATCTTGGTCGACTCCAGTACCCGGAACAGATTCACGAAGACCAGGCCGAGAATGAGCACCAGGACCGCCCACGCGACAGCGGCGACGAGGCCGGCCACGCCACCCACACTGATCGATGCGACCACGTTGCTCTCCCTTCGTCTGGGTTCGCGTGCTTCGAGGCCGGAATCATAACCGGGCTACTGGGCCTGATCGCCTGTTTCCCCTGCTCTTTCTCGTCCTGCCTCTTCCCCTTGCCCTGAAGGGTCGTAGTACTGCTTGCCCTCGAACGGGGGCGGCCGGTACTGCTGGTCGACCTGATGCCCGGGGTAGTCGTGTGGGTACTTGTAGCCCTTGCCGTACCCGAGCTTGCGGAGTCCAGGATGGCCCGACGCTTCCTTCAGATGAAGTGGAACCGGATCCGTCGACGCTGCATCCTGCGTGGCTCGGCCCAGCGCAGAGATGACGCTGTTGGACTTGGGAGCCCGGGCCAGGTAGATCGCGGCCTCCGCCAGGTTCAGCCTTGCTTCGGGCAGCCCCACGTACTCGACCGCCTGGGCCGCGGCCACGGCGACGAGCAGGGCACGAGGATCGGCCAACCCGATGTCCTCGGAGGCGTGCACGACCATCCGGCGAGCGATGTAGCGTGGATCCTCCCCCGCTTCGAGCATCCTGGCCAGCCAGAACAGCGATGCATCGGGGTCGGAGCCGCGGATGCTCTTGATGAACGCGGAGATGACGTCGTAGTGGGCGTCTCCCTGGCGGTCATAGACGATGGCCTTCTTCTGGATGGCCTCTTCGGCCAGGGTCCGGTCCACCTCGGTGACGCCCTTCGCCTGGGCGGCGAGGACCGCAGCCTCGAGGCCGGTCAGGGCGATCCGAGCATCCCCCCCTGCGATGGAGGCCAGATGCTCCATGGCCTCGTCGGTGACCTTCACCTCGATCTCTCCGAGCCCGCGCTTCGGGTCGGCCAAGGCTCGGTCGAGCAACGCGCGGATGTCCTCGGGGGACAGCGCCTCCAGGTGAAGCAGCAGGCACCGCGAGAGCAACGGCGACACCAGCGAGAAATACGGGTTCTCGGTCGTCGCCCCGATCAGAACGATCGTGCCCTCTTCGACCGCGGGCAGCAGCACGTCCTGTTGAGACTTGCTCCAGCGGTGGACCTCGTCGACGAACAGCACCGTGGGAAGCATGCTGTCCTTCGCTCGTGACATGACCTTCCGGGCATCCGCCACGCCCGACGCCACCGCGGAGAGTTGGACCATCTCACCGCCGACGCTCCCTCCGAGGATGAACGCCAGGGTCGTCTTCCCGCTACCGGCGGGGCCCCAGAGCAGGACGGAAGGCAGTCGCCCGGCCTCGACCAGCGCGGTGAGCGGCTTGCCCGGCCCCAGGAGATGTCGCTGCCCCACGACCTCGTCCAGGGTCTTGGGACGCATGCGCGTGGCGAGCGGAACCTGAGCCATAGCCACTGAGCTTCGTCGCGAACCTGCGCTCACGCAGGTGGGTGCCCTCCCGGCCGCTTCCGAGTACCCCTCGCGGGGCGCTACTCCACCGCCGGAGCCGAGCTCCCGGATACCACGATGCTGGTTCTGCGAACCCACGAACCGGGACGATCCGCCACCGGGATGCTAGAGCGGACCAACCAGACGTTCAACTTCCCCTCGGATCACGGCGCTCCGGGAGGAACTTCATGCCCAGCAGATCCAGTTGATCCTGCGTGGGTTCGGAGGGCGCACCTGTGAGCGGCTCTACTCCCGAGGCGGTCTTGGGAAAGGCGATCACGTCGCGGATATTGTCGCGTCCCGCCAGAAGCATGACTATGCGGTCCAGCCCGGGGGCGATGCCGCCGTGGGGAGGGACGCCGTACCTGAACGCGTCGATGAGGAAGCCGAACTTCTCCCGGACCTCGTCCTCCGACAGGCCGATGGCCTCAAAGATCCGGCGTTGGAGCGCCGGCTGGTGGATGCGGATGCTCCCGCCCCCCACTTCGTAGCCGTTCAGGACGATGTCGTAGGCCCGAGCCTTGGCCGTCTCGGGGTTGAGGTCTTCGGAGGCCGGCGACGTGAACGGATGATGACTCGGAACCCACGCCTGGGCCTCCTCGCCCCATTCGAACAGGGGTGGCTCGACGATCCACAGGAAGTTCCACAGGCCTTCGGGGATCAGGTCCAAACGGGCGGCCATGAGCCGGCGCAGTCCATCGAGAGCCACGTTGACCCGAGAGGATTGATCTGCGACCAAGAGCACCAGATCCCCATCGCCCGCGCCGGTCGCCTCCTGCACGGCACCGAGCTCGTCGGGCGAGAGATGCTTCTCCACCGGCGATCGGAACGTCCCCCCCTCTACCGCGATCCAGACCAGCCCTGCAGCTCCTCGGGCCTTGGCCTCGTGGACAAGCCCATCGAGATCCTTCCTCGACCAGGACGCGGCCCCAGGGGCGGCGAACCCCTTGACCTCTCCCCCATCCGCCACCACCTGGGCGAAAGCGCGAAACGCGCTGCCAGCGAACACTTTCGTCAGGTCGGCCAGCTCCATCCGGTACCGCGTGTCGGGCTTGTCGGACCCGTACCGGGCCATCGCGTCCTCGTACCTCAGCCGCGGGAACGGCGTCGGAAGGTCCACGTCCAGCAGTTCCTTCCACAGCCAGGCGAACATCGACTCCATCAGCTCGAAGATGTCTTCCTCAGTGGCGAAGCTCATCTCCACGTCGAGCTGCGTGAACTCCCAGTGGCGGTCCGCCCGGAGGTCCTCGTCCCGCAGGCACCGCACGATCTGGTAGTAGCGATCGAACCCCGCCACCATCAGGAGCTGCTTGAACATCTGGGGCGACTGAGGCAACGCATAGACCTTCCCTCGCTGCAACCGGGAAGGCACCAGGAAGTCCCTGGCTCCTTCGGGCGTGCTCTTGGTGAGCATGGGGGTCTCCACGTCGACGAACCCGCGCTCGTCGAAGAACCGCCGAATCGAGGAGATCAGCTGATGGCGCAGCCGCAGGATCCTCGTCATCTCGGGCCGCCGCAGGTCGAGGTATCGGTACTTCAGCCGGATGAGCTCCTCGACGTCGACGCGATCCTCGATCGGGAAGGGCGGGGTGGCGGACTCGGCGATGACTTCGATCTCGGTGGCGGCGACCTCCACGTCTCCCGTCGGGAGGCTGCGGTTGACCGTCCCCTCCGGCCGAGCCCGAACCTCACCGATCACTGTGACGACCGACTCTGGCTTGACCTCGCTGGCGACGGCGTGGGCCGTGGGTGCGTCCTGCGGATGGGCCACGACCTGAACCAATCCCTCTCGATCGCGGAGGTCCAGGAACACCACGCCGCCGTGGTCCCGCTTGCGGGCGACCCACCCGGCCAGGACCACGCGTTGGCCGCTGTCGGACCTGCGAAGGTCCCCACACATGTGCGTGCGACCACCGGCCAGTGGTAGCTCGCTCACCCAGTCGTCCATGTTTGAGTCTTCATGTGTTCGATGGCCTGGTCCAGCCCGACTTCCTCCTCGTGTCCGTCCGAGAGCCGCTTGAGCTTCACGGTACCGGCAGCAGCTTCGCGCTTGCCCACGATCACCGCGAAGGTGGCCCCTTCCCGGTCGGCCATCCGTAGCTGGGCCCCGAGCGGCCTGGCCTCGAACGAGGTGGTAGCCGAGAGCCCGGACTCCCGCAGGGCCCTGACGACTTCGCCCGCCCGCGCCGTCCCCTCGTCTCCGATCCCGACCACGAACGCGTTCAGGGCCTGTTCCGCGGGAGGCTCGATTCCTTCGTCCTCCAGGGCCAGCATGACCCGCTCCAGCCCCAAGCCGTACCCGACTCCTGGAACGTGGGGGCCACCCAGCGCCTCCGCCAGGCCATCGTAACGTCCACCTCCGAACAGGGTGGCCGCAGCCTGGGAAAGCGCTTCGCTCACGAACTCGAACGCCGTCCTCGTGTAGTAGTCCAGTCCACGCACCAGAGTGGGAGTGAGCACGGCCTCGAGGCCCGCCTCCTTCAGCCCCCCCTGCACGGCGGCGAAGTGGTTGCTACAGGGCTCGCACAATCGCTCCGAGATCTTGGGAGCGCCCTTCGAGACCTCCCGACACGCCTCGTCCTTGCAGTCGAGAACACGAAGGGGGTTCTCCTCGAACCGGTCACGGTGTTCGTCCCGAAGGCGATCCCGGTTCTCCCGCAGGTAGGCCAGCAGTTCCTCGCGATAGGCGGGGCGACAGACCTCGTCGCCGATGCTGTTGAGCTCGAGGCGGAATCGCCTCAGGCCGAGATCACGGAGGAACCGATCCCCGACCACGATGACCTCGACGTCAGCGGAGGGATCGGCCACGCCGAGGACCTCGATCCCGAATTGTCGGTGCTCGCGGTACCGGCCCGCCTGGGGCCGGCCGTAGCGGTACATCCGGGCGAGGTAGTAGGCCTTGAAGGGCACAGGGAGCTCGTGCACGCGACCCAGATAGGCTCGCATGACCGGCGCCGTGCCCTCGGGACGGAGGGTCAGCTGGCGGCCTCCTCGGTCGGTGAACGTGTACATCTCCTTGGTCACGATGTCGCTGGACTGGCCGGAAGTCCGGCTGAACAGCTCGGTGCGCTCGAACACCGGCGTCTCGACGTACCGATAGCCGTATCTCCTGGCCAAGGCGGCCGCCCGGTCGTACAGCGCGCGCATTCGTTCGCCGGCAGGGGGGAGAAGGTCCTGGGTGCCTCTCGGCGGCTTCAGTTCCATGGGCGGATCAGGCCAGCTGGCGGAGGAACGGATTGGCCGCCCGCTCCAGCCCGACCGTGGTGGCCTCACCGTGTCCTGGATATACGTCGAGCGCGTCGGGCAGGGTCAGGAACCGTTTCAGGCTGGCGAACATGTCCTGGGCCGAGGAGTTCGGAAAGTCATACCGGCCGATGGCACCGCGGAAGACGAGGTCCCCGCTGAACAGGAGTTCCTCCGCCTGGAAGCACGCACTTCCCGGGGTGTGGCCCGGCGTGTGCACGACCTGCAGAGAGAAGCCGGCCACGTCGAGCACCTCGCCCTCCACGAAGGTTCGGACCACCGTGGGGGGGTCGGCCGGAACCGGAAAGGACGACCCCCACGCAACCGGATCGAAGATCGCGAGCCGATCCTCCTCGTGGATGTAGAAGGGGATCTCGTCTCCGCAGAACTGGGCGGCCGAACCGACATGATCGAAGTGGCCGTGGGTGGCGAGCACCGCCACGGGACGCTTTCCAGCACTCCGGAGCAGGGCGTGGACACGGTCGGGCGAGAAACCGGGGTCCACAACCACGGCTTCATCCTTTCCTTCAAGTGCGAGAAGCCAGCAGTTCGTTGCGAAGGGATTGTCTGCGAATGCCTCGAGGTACATGCCCGGGAATCGTAGCAGTGGCCGACTGCGCCCTTGGGCACTTCTCGATCAGGACGCTCCCTCGAGCAGGATCGTGACGGGACCGTCGTTCACAAGGTCGACTTCCATGTGCTCCTGGAACGCCCCCCTGGCCACGCGCGCCCCAAGTCCTTCGAGGGCATTGGCGAAGGCTTCGACCCGTTCCTCGGCAACCTCGGGCGCCGCGGCCCCCGCCCACGAGGGGCGCCGGCCCTTGCGGGCATCGCCGTACAGGGTGAACTGCGGGACGACCAGGACCTCGCCAGCGACGTCGGAGAGTGACCGATTCATCTTTCCGTCGTCGTCCTCGAAGATCCGCAGGTGGTAGGCCTTCGACGCCAGCCACTCGGCTTCGTCCGGCTCCTCTTCCTGACTCACGCCTACCAGGATCACCAGTCCGGGCCCGATTCCCGCTACCGTCTGTCCACCGACGCGGACGGAGGCCCGAGAGACTCGCTGAAGGACCAGTCGCACCGGAGTGTGGCTACCCAGGGACCACCCGGTAGGCGTCGAACACGCTCTCCACCCGCTTCACCGACGACATGATGCTGGACAAGTGTGTGATGTCCGCCAGCTCGAAGGTGAACCTGAGCGTGGCGATGCGGTCCTTCCCCGTCTTCGAGGACGCCGCGATGATGTTCACGTGCTGGTCTCCCAGCACCGTGGCCACGTCCTGGAGCAGCTTGCGGCGGTCCAGGGCCTCCACTTGGATCGACACGAGGAACGACGTGGGAGCGCCGGCTCGCCAGGATACCTCGATGAGGCGCTCGGCCTGCCTGGTGAGGTCCTTGGCGTTCGGACAGTCCGCCCTGTGCACGGATACGCCGTGTCCGCGTGTGACGAACCCCATGATCTCGTCACCGGGGACGGGGGTGCAGCACCGGGCGAGCTTGACCCACACGTCGCTACGGCCCTGGACCACAACTGGCTGAGCGGCGGGACTGGCCAGCCGGACCGGCCGGGCGGCAGGGATCTGCTCGGCCTCGTCCTCGGCGTCCTCGGAGACCAGTCTGGTCAGACGGGACACGATGGACTGAGGAGAGACCTGCCCCGCCCCGATGGCGACATACAGGGACTCCAGGTTCGGATATTTGAGGTCGCCGGCAACCTGCGACATCAGCGCGTCCGACGAAAGCCGAACCACCGGCAGCGAGTGGCGCCGGAGCTCTCGCTGCAAGAGATCCTTCCCCGTCTCCAGGGCGTCCTCCCGCCGCTCCCTCGAGAACCATTGGCGGATCTTGTTCCGAGCCCGTGGCGTCTTGACGATCGACAGCCAGTCGCGCTTGGGGCCTGCATCCACGGCCTTGGAGATGAGCACCTCCACCGAATCTCCCGTCTGCAACTGGTAGTCCAGCGGAACGAGCCGGCCGTTCACTCTGGCCCCCATGCAACGGTGCCCCACCTCGGTGTGGATCGAATAGGCGAAGTCGATAGGTGTGGCCCCGGCGGGGAGGTTCACTACGTCCCCCTTCGGAGTGAACACGAAGACCTGGCCCTCGTACAGATTGATCTTCAGGCCTTCCATGAACTCCCGAGGGTCGGCCATCTCCTGCTGCCATTCGAGCACCCTGCCGAGCCAGGCCATCTCCGCCTGGTCGTCTGAGGACTTCTTCGAGCTGCGGTCCTTGTAGCGCCAGTGCGCGGCGATGCCGTACTCGGCGGTTCGATGCATCGGGCTCGTACGGATCTGGATCTCCAAGGGCCGCCCCTCGGGCCCGATGACCGTCGTGTGGAGGGACTGGTACATGTTGAACTTGGGCATGGCGATGTAGTCCTTGAACCGACCGGGGACAGGTCTCCACAGTGCGTGCAGCGCCCCCAGAGCCGCGTAGCAATCGCGAACCGAATCCACCATGAGCCGGATGCCGACCAGGTCGTAGATCTCGTTGAACTCCTTGCCCCGCAGCACCATCTTTTCGTAGACCGAGTACAGGTGCTTCGGGCGCCCGACCACCTCTGCCTTGATCTTCATGTCCCTCAGCTTGGCCTGGAGCTCCGCGCACACCTGCTCCACGTACTCCTGACGCTCCCCCTCGCGCTTCTCCACCAGTCGCTCGATCTCGGCGAAGCGATGCGGGTGTAGCGCCTTGAAGGCCAGGTCCTCCAGCTCCCACTTGATCCGGTGAACGCCCAGCCGGTGAGCCAGAGGGGCGTAGATCTCGAGCGTTTCAGTCGCCTTCTGCTCCTGCTTCTGGCGAGAGAACACGTCGAGCGTACGCATGTTGTGCAGACGGTCGGCCAGCTTGATGAGCAGGATCCGGATGTCCTGCGCCATCGCCACGATCATCTTTCGGACGTTCTCGGCCTGTTCCTGCTCCCGGGAACGGAACTTGATCGCGTCCAGCTTGGTCAGTCCGTCCACCATGGTCGCGACCTGGTCGCCGAATTCGCTTCTGACGTCCTCGATCGACAGAGTGGTGTCTTCGACCACGTCGTGGAGCAAGGCAGCCTCGATCGTGGTGAGGTCCATGCCCAGGTCGGCGACGATGGCCGCCACCGCCACCGGGTGCTCGATGAAATCCTCCCCCGACA
>WNGF01009846.1_pt1 | contig 11192 bp, 8 predicted proteins | sample 5400641 | NCBI WGS metagenome assembly WNGF01 (sample SAMN13153371, study PRJNA577476) | soil metagenome | isolation source: 80 cm soil or saprolite under grassland replicate 2 | place: USA:California | collected 2016-06-15 | reverse complement strand
GCTACAACACCATGGGCCTCGCCAAGGCGAGCCTCGAGGCGAGCGTGCGCTATCTGGCCGCGAGTCTCGGACCGAAGGGGATTCGCGTCAACGCGGTCTCGGCCGGCCCGATCAAGACTCTCGCGGCGAGCGGAATATCAGGATTCAGCAAGATCCTCAAGTACGTCGAGGAGAATTCTCCCCTGCGGCGAAACGTCACGACGGAGGACGTGGGCAACGTAGCGGCGTTTCTGCTGTCCGACCTGGCGGCCGGGGTGACCGGCGAGATCACCTACGTGGACTGTGGATTCAATACGGTGGTGGGCGCCATATCCGGTGCCGGAGCTTCCGGGTAGTTTTCCTACTGCGTCTTTTTTTCCAGAACCGCCCTGTTGATTTCCACCTTGGTGTCGGCCCGCAGGCCGTCGAGAAACGACTTGAACTCCTGCGTCCCGCTTGCCCGCCCCAGCTCGCTCTGGGCGCTGCGCTGCCGGGTCTCGTCCGGCTCGACGTCGATCACGCGGCCGACGCGATAGATCACGTAGCCGTTCTTCGATTCCGCCCCCACGTACGCCGGCAGCTTCGACGCATCGGCGCGAAATATCTGCGACAGCGCTTCCGGGCTCAGATCCTGGGGATTGTCCCGGCTGACGAGCCTGGTCGCGCCGAACCGGGCCGCAGGCACCTTGCCTTTTTTAAGCTCTTCGAGCCGCTCCGCGCCCCGCTTTCTCGCGAGCGCCAGGACCTCCCCGCGCGCGAGCTCCCTGGCGATCTCGCCCTTCACTTCGTCGAAGGGGCGCCGGCTTGCCGGCTTGTGACCGACCACCCGCGCGGAGACCAGCGTGTTCGGGGCGGTTTCGACTGCCTCGGTGTTGCGCCGGTTTTTGATCGAATCGTCGGCGAAGAGCGCCGCGAGCAGTTTGGGATTGTTGAGCGCCGGGATACTCGCCGATTGGCGGGTGATCCCTTGAGCGAGCTGGATGGGAAGCCTGAACCTTTCGGCAGCCGGCTTGAGCGAATCCGCTTGCTCATACACGAGGTTGCTGAAGGCCTCGGCGGCCTCGGCGAAGCGCTTGCCGGCCCGCTGCCTCTTCAGCTCGCGCTCGATCTCGGGGCGCGCTTCCCCTAAGCTTTTCATTTTGCCCGCCTTCACGCCGGTTATCCTGATGATGTGGAAGCCGAAGTCCGACTCGACGAGATCGCCGATCTGATTCGGCTTGAGCCGGAACGCCGCGTCCTCGAACGGGCGCACCATCATCCCGCGCGAGAAAAACCCGAGGTCCCCGCCCTTGGAGGCGGAGCCCGGATCGTCGGAGTTCTTCTTCGCCAGTTCCGCGAAGCTCTCGGGCGACTTGCGCGCTTGCGAGAGGATCCGCGCGGCGCGCTCCCGCGCCTTGGCCTTCTCCGCATCGCCCGCGCCGCTCTTGACCGCGATCAGAATATGGCTCGCGCGCCGCTGCTCCGGCTCGCCGTACCTCGATACGTTCGACTCGTAATACGCCTTGATTTCCTCGGGGCTTACCTGCTCCGAAGCGATCAGCGCATCGGTGCTCAGCACGACGTATTCGACCTGCACCTCCTCCGGCACCTGGAACGCCGTGGGGTTGCCGTCGTAGAATCCGCGGACGGCGTCCGCCGCGATCTTGGCCTGCGCGAGCTGCGTGTCGGCCTCCACCCGGTGCTCGGCGATCTCGCGTTGCTGCGCGCGCAGCCGTGCAAACTGGCTCGCGACCGTCTTCGAGGCGAGGCCCGAGTCGGCGAGCGCGCTGGTGAGCTGCTGCACCAGCAGGTCGCGGCGCAGGGCCGCGTCGAACATCTCCGCGCTCATTCTCTCGTTCCGAAGCGCCGCGTCGTAGCGCTCCCGCGAAAATTTCCCGTCCACCTGAAAAGCGGGGATCGACATCGTCGTCTCGACCAGCATTTCGTTGGGAACGGCGAGATGATTGCGCGCCGCGTGCTGCATCAGCAGGCGCTGCGAGATCATGCCTTCGAGCAGCTCGCTGCGCATCGCGGGCGAATCGAACATCGCCGGATCGAAATTCCGGCCGAGCATGCCGCGCAGGCGATCCTGCTGCTGCCGCAGCGCCTCGGAGAATTCCTGCTCGGTGATTTTCTGCCCGCCGACTTCGGCGACCTCGTCGGCGCGGCTCATCACGCGCTGGTACGAATCGATGCCCCAGAACGCGAACGGCAGCGCGACGAGCGCCAGCACGACCTGCATCAGGCGCTTGTTGTTGTGGACCCAATCGAACGGCGACATGACCTCAGGTTTCCGAAAGTCTGGCGGAGCGGACGGGACTCGAACCCGCGACCCCCGGCGTGACAGGCCGGTATTCTAACCAACTGAACTACCGCTCCGTCGTATTACCGCCCGGCCAGTTGAACGGCGCTATGCGTCCGTTCGAACTGGCCGACGTAAACCGGCGCCAACGGCGTCCGGCTTTACGACCAATCGGTGGGTGCTGACGGGATCGAACCGCCGACATTCGCCTTGTAGGGGCGACGCTCTACCGGCTGAGCTAAGCACCCCTTCGCAGGAAACCGGCGCCACCGCCTTCCGACGAGCGCGGTCCGGTTCCGGAAGGGCTGCTAGTTTACTGCATCCTTCAGGGCCTTGCCAGCGCGGAACTTGGGAACTCTGGCGGCTTGGATCTTGATCTCGACGCCGGTGCGCGGATTGCGCCCGGTGCGGGCCGCGCGCTTGCCGACGTAAAACGTCCCGAACCCGACCAGGGTGACCATGCTGCCCTTTTTCATCGCGGTCTTGATCGCCGAAACCGCGGCGTCGAGCGAGCGTCCCGCGGCGGCCTTGGAGATGTCGGCGGACTTGGAGATGTGATCGATGATTTCCAGCTTGTTCATTCGGCCCCCTAGGAATAGTGAGGAGATTCCGGCCCGACGCGCCTCCCCGCTCGAGTCGTGCCCGTGGACTCAGCAAAGACCGGTCTTGCGTCCGCTCACCCGGAGGCGGGCGGTCATGTAGAAAACCGAGCTTTGCTTATTCCGCGGCTGAAATCGGATCTTGAGACCGGCGCAAACGTCGCGAGCCTGTTTGCAATTTATAGCAATCGCAAAAGCACCGTGTCAAGAGTTCGAGTCCTTTTTTTTGCGGTCACCGATTATTTTTCACGGCGGCGAAACGCCGACCCGTTTCGTCCGCGAAAACGGGATGCGCAACGATCGGGGAGAAACTTCCGGGGCGGCAGCCGCGGCGCGACTCGCTCCGCGTTGCAGCAATCTAGTGAGTGAGCACCGTGGAGGAAGTCTTGTCGTCGCCGACCGGAGGAATCGGCGGCGTGTCCGATGCGGGCTTGCGCGGTTCCGGCTGCCGCTCGAGAGCGAGCTCGAGCACCTGGTCCATCCATTTCACCGGGAGAATTTCCAGCCGATTCTTGATGTTGTCCGGGATTTCCGCCAGGTCCTTCACGTTCTCCTCCGGGATGAGAACGGTCTTGATGCCGCCCCGGTGCGCGGCGAGGAGCTTTTCCTTCAGGCCGCCTATGACCAGCACTTCGCCGCGCAGGGTGATCTCGCCGGTCATGGCGAGGTCCGCCCGGACCGGGATCCCGGTCAGCACCGACACCATCGCGGTGCAGATGCCGATGCCGGCGCTGGGGCCGTCCTTGGGCGTCGCGCCCTCGGGGAGGTGGACGTGAATGTCGTTCTTCTGATAGAAGTCCTCGGCGACTCCGAGCCTGGATGAGCGGTTGCGCACCACCGAGAGCGCGGCCTGGATCGACTCCTGCATCACCTCGCCGAGTTTCCCGGTGGTGATGGTCTTGCCCTTTCCGGGCATGGTGACGGCCTCGATCGTGAGGAGCTCGCCCCCCACCTCGGTCCACGCAAGCCCCGTGACCTGCCCGACCTGGTTCTTCTTTTCGGCGATGCCGTAGGTGAAACGGCGCACGCCGAGGAACTTGTCCAGGTTCTTGGGGGTGACGAGGATTTTCTTCTCTTTCTCCTTGGTCACGAGAAGCTTGACGACCTTGCGGCAGATCTTCGAGATTTCGCGCTCGAGGCCCCGCACGCCCGCCTCGCGCGTGAAGTAGCGGATGATGTCGCGGAGGGCCGTCTCGGACACCAATACTTCCTCTTTCTTCAGGCCGTTGTTCTTGAGCTGCTTCGGCAGGAGGTAGCGCGAGGCGATGTTGACTTTCTCGTCCTCGGTATAGCCCGAAATGCGGATCACCTCCATCCGGTCGAGCAGGGCCGGCGGGATGTTCAGCGTGTTCGCGGTCGCCACGAACATCACTTCCGAGAGGTCGTACTCCACCTCGACGTAGTGGTCCGTAAAGGTGTGGTTCTGCTCCGGGTCGAGCACTTCCAGAAGCGCCGATGACGGGTCGCCGCGGAAGTCCATCCCCATCTTGTCGACTTCGTCGAGCAGGAACAGGGGATTGCGAACGCCGACGCGGGTCATGTTCTGCAGGATCTTGCCGGGCATCGAGCCGATATAGGTGCGGCGGTGGCCGCGGATCTCGGCCTCGTCGCGCACCCCGCCCAGCGACATGCGCACGAACTTGCGGTTGGTCGCGCGGGCGAGCGATTGCCCGAGCGAGGTCTTTCCCACGCCGGGCGCGCCCACCAGGCACAGGATCGGCGCCTTGACCTTGTCCACGCGGGTTTGCACCGCGAGATATTCGACGATGCGCTCCTTGACCTTCTCCAGACCGTAGTGGTCGGCATCGAGGATCTTCTCGGCCGCGGTGATATCGCGTGAGATCTTGCTGCGCTTCTTCCAAGGCAGGTTGACGAGCGTATCGATGTAATTGCGCACCACGGTCGCCTCGGCCGACATGGGCGACATCAGGCGCAGCTTCTTCAGCTCGGCTTCGGATTTCTTGCGCGCTTCCTTGGGCATGCGCGCGGCCTTGATGCGCTTTTCAATTTCCTCGAGATCGGCCCCGTCCTCGCCCTCGCCGAGCTCTTTCTGGATCGCCTTGACCTGCTCGTTGAGGTAGTACTCGCGCTGGCTCTTTTCCATCTGCCGCTTGACGCGGCCGCGGATGCGCTTCTCGACCTGGAGAATGTCGATCTCGGTTTCCAGTTGCGACAGCAGGTGCTCGAGGCGCGGCTTGACCTCGAACATCTCCAGGACCTGCTGCTTCTGCTCGAGCTTGAGCGGCAGGTGCGCGGCGATGGTATCGGCGAGCCGCCCGGCCTCCTCGATTCCGGCGAGCGAGGTCAGGATCTCCGGCGGAATCTTCTTGTTGAGCTTCACGTACTGGTCGAACTGGGCGATGAGCGCCCGGCGCATCGCCTCGACCTCGGTGACTTCCCCCGCGTCGGCCGGCACGGCGAGCGCCTCGGCCACGTAGTGGCTGCGCGCGTCGTCGATCCTCTGGATCCGCGCGCGCCGGCTTCCTTCCACCAGCACCTTCACGGTGCCGTCGGGGAGCTTGAGCATCTGCAGGATATTGGAGATGCAGCCGATCTTGTACAAGTCCTCGGCAACCGGCTCGTCCTTGGCGGCGGACTTCTGCGCGACGAGCAGGATGCTCTTGCCCGCCTCCATCGCGATCTCCATCGCCTTGATCGATTTCGGCCGCCCGACGAAGAGCGGAATGACCATGTGCGGGAACACGACCACGTCCCGCAGCGGCAGCAGCGGATACTGGTTGGGTGCGGTGGGTGCGATCTCGTTGGCCATGGCGTTCCCGGAAGGAGAAGGATCAACGGCTACATTGGGGGCGACGCGCCCCCGTTCAAGCTGCGCGCGGCTCGAGGACAGAGCCGCCGCTCAAGCGGTGCCCGCCACCTTCGGCGGCTCGGTGTAGATGAGGAGCGGCTTGCCCTCGCCGACGATGGCGTTCTCGTCCACGACGACCTTGCTCACGTTCTCCATGGTCGGCAGGTCGAACATGATGTCGAGCAGCACCTGTTCGATGATCGAGCGCAGGCCCCGCGCGCCGGTCTTTCGCGCCAGGGCCCTCTTGGCGATCGCCTGCAGCGCCTGCTGCCTTATCTCCAGATCCACGCCCTCCATGCCGAACAGCTTCTGGTACTGCTTGATGAGGGCGTTTTTCGGCTCGGTAAGAATTTGGATCAGCGCATGCTCGTCGAGTTCCTCGAGCGTCGCCACGACCGGCAAGCGCCCGACGAACTCGGGAATAAGCCCATACTTGATAAGGTCTTCGGGCTCGACCGTGCGCAGCACCTCGCTGATGTCCTTGGCGTTCTTCAGGCTCCGGACGTCCGCGCCGAAGCCGATTCCGCTCTTCTCCGAGCGGCTGCGGATGATCTTCTCCAGGCCGTCGAACGCCCCGCCGCACACGAACAGGATATTGGTCGTATCCACCTGCACGAAGTCCTGGTTGGGGTGCTTGCGTCCGCCCTGGGGCGGAACCGAGGCGATCGTCCCTTCGATGAGCTTCAGGAGCGCCTGCTGCACGCCCTCGCCCGAAACGTCCCTGGTGATCGAAGGGTTATCGGACTTCCTCGAGATCTTGTCGATCTCGTCGATGTAGACGATGCCGCGCTTCGCCTTGTCGACGTCGTAGTCGCAGTTCTGCAAGAGCTTCTGGATGATGTTCTCCACGTCCTCGCCGACGTAGCCCGCCTCGGTGAGCGTGGTGGCGTCGGCGATCACGAAGGGCACGTTGAGCAGCCGCGCGAGCGTCTGCGCGAGCAGCGTCTTGCCCGAGCCGGTCGGGCCGACGAGCAGGATGTTCGACTTGGCGAGCTCGACCTCGTCGTTCTTCGAAAGGTGCTTGAGCCGCTTGTAGTGGTTGTAGACGGCGACCGACAGGATCTTCTTCGCGAGCTCCTGCCCGATCACGTACTCGTCGAGGATGTTGCAGATCTCGCGCGGGGTCGGCAGGTCGGACTTGGCGGGCTTGCCGCCTTTGTCGGCCGCGCTCTCCTCGCGGATGATGTCGTTGCACAGCTCGATGCACTCATCGCAGATAAATACGGAGGGTCCGGCGATAAGCTTTCTCACCTCGTGCTGGCTCTTGCCGCAGAAGGAGCAGTAGAGGAGTTTTTCGCCGCCGATCTTGTCGGTCATGTGATCCTCCGCGTTCAGGCCGCCGCAGCCGCCTCGGCCCGCGAGGTGAGCACCCGGTCCACGATACCGTACTTCACCGCCTCGTCCGCCGATAGGAAATTATCCCGGTCCGTGTCCCGCGAGATGCGCTCGACGCTCTGGCCGGTGTGCTTCGCCATGATCTCGTTCAGCTGCTTGCGCAGGTAGAGGATCTCCTTGGCGTGGATCTCGATGTCGGAGGCCTGCCCCTGGAACCCGCCCATGGGCTGGTGGATCAGGACGCGCGAATTGGGCAGGCAGAAGCGCTTGTCCTTGTCGCCCGCGGCGAGAAGCAGCGCGCCCATGCTGGCCGCCTGCCCGACGCAAAGCGTCGACACGTCGGGCTTGATGAACTGCATGGTGTCGTAGATCGCGAGCCCCGCCGACACCGAGCCGCCGGGGGAGTTGATGTAGAAGAAGATGTCCTTGTCGGGGTTCTCCGACTCGAGGAAGAGCAGCTGCGCGACGATGAGATTCGCCGAGATCTCGTTGACCGGGCCTACGAGGAACACGACCCGTTCCTTGAGCAGGCGCGAATAGATATCGTAGGCGCGCTCGCCGCGCCCGCTCTGCTCGATCACCATGGGAATCAGGCCCAGGTCCTGCGGGTCCCGACCGGACGCCTCGACCCGCGGCGTCCCGGATTTCCAGACTACGCCGCTCATTTCCCCGCTCCCATCAGTTCATCGAAGCTGATCGCCTTGTCCTCCACCTTGGCGCGATCGAGGACCCAGTTGATCACGTTGGATTCGACCGCCAAACCCTCGAATTCGCCCAAACGCCGCGGCTCCGAGTAGACCCATCTTACCACTTCGAAGGGCTGCTCATAAGTCTGTGCGTGCTCGGTGACGAGGGCGCGCACCTGCTCGGGCTTGGCGCCCAGATCGTGCGTCCTCACCAGCTCGCCCAGGATGAGCCCCAAGGTCACGCGCCGCCGCGCCTGCCCCTCGAGCGCCTCGGGATTCAAGGGCAGCTTCTCCAGCTTGACGCCCCGGGCCTCCAGGTCCGCGCGCGCCTGCTGCACGATGCGCTGCAGCTCGATTTCGACGAGCGATCTCGGCAGCTCGAGCGTCGCCGCATCGATGAGCGCCTGCATGACCTTCTGCTTGAGCTCGCTTTCGATCCTCTTCTTGACTTCGCGCTCGACGTTCGCCTCGACCTCCTCGCGCATCTTCGCGATGTCGCCGTCGGCCACGCCGAGCGACCTGGCGAATTCGGCGTCGACCGCGGGAAGCTTCGGCGCCTCGACCTTCTTCACGTCCACCTCGAATCTTGCGGTCTTGCCCGCGACTTCCTTGCCCGGATAATCGGCGGGGAAAGTCAGCGGAAAAGTCTTCTGCTCTCCGGCGCCCGCGCCGGTGAGACCGGACTCGAACTCGGTCAGCACGCGGCCCTCGCCGATCACGACGGCCATCCCGCCGCCCTTGCCTCCGGGAAATTCGTTGCCGTCGATGCGTCCGGTGAAGTCCACGGTGACGCGGTCGCCCGTTTGCGAGGCGCGCGCCACGGCCTCCCAGCTCACGCGCTGCTTGCGAAGAATTTCGATGGTGCGGTCCACGTCGGCGTCCTCGACCGGGTGCGTGGGGCGCTCGATCTTCGCTCCGGTCACGTCGCCCAGCTTCACTTCGGGGTAGATCTCGAAAGTCGCGCTGAAAGCGAGCTGTTTTTCGTCCCCCGCTTCCTTGCGCTCGATGCGCGGATATCCGGCGACCTTGAGCTTCTGGTCCTTCACCACCTCGGAGAACGCCTTCTGCACCGCATCGCCGATCACTTCCGAGCGCACCTGCGGCCCGTAGCGCTGCGCGACGATCTTGAGCGGAACCTTGCCCGGACGAAATCCGTCGATGCGCACCGTGCGCGAGAGCTTGCGCAAGCGCTGCTCGACCTCGCGATCGATCTGCTCGGCCGGAACCGCCATGTTCAGCCTGCGTTCCAGCTTGCTCAAGGTCTCAATGCTCGTCTGCATTCCCGAAAACCTGTTCCTGGTGCGAAGGAAGGGACTCGAACCCCCATGCCTTGCGGCGCTGGAACCTAAATCCAGTGCGTCTACCCATTCCGCCACCTTCGCGGCGCGGCACTGCGGCGCTCGCGGTCCCTGCTCCGAACCGAACCGTGCAACGTGCGCGCCATTCTACCGCAACCCCTTTATACTGTCAGCCTAAGAGCCTGAAACCCCTTGAAAAATAGGGCAATGCCGGTCGGCCATTACGAAAACTTCCCGGTCGCTTCGCTGCTGCTCCCGGCGCCGCTGCGACATTCCGTGTCGGTCATCTACCGATTCGCGCGCAGCGCGGATGATTTCGCCGACGAAGGCGATCTTGCGCCGCCTGAGCGCCTCGCCCGCCTGGAGGCGTACAGGGCGGAGCTGCGCCGGCTGGAGGCAGGTCAATCTCCCTCGTCGCCACTTTTTCGTGAGCTTGCCGAAGTGATCGGGATCCACCGCCTGCCCCTTCGACCTTTCCACGATCTCCTCGACGCCTTCTCCCAGGACGTCACCAAGCTGCGCTACGCGAACTTCGGCGAAGTGATGGACTATTGCCGGCGCTCGGCGGATCCTGTCGGGCGGCTGATGCTGCACCTTTACGGTGAAGCGAAGGACGACAACTTCGCGCGGTCGGATGCGATCTGCTCGGCGCTGCAGCTCATCAACTTCTGGCAGGATGTGGAGATCGATTTCCGCAAGAACCGCATCTACCTGCCGCTGGACGATATGGCGCGATTCGGAGTGAGCGAGGCCCAGATCGGAGCGCGCGACGTCTCGGGAGGATGGTGGAGCCTGATGCGTTTTCAGATCGAGCGCGCGAGAAGCATGATGCTCTCGGGGGCCCCGCTCGCGGTGCGCCTGCCGGGCGGCATCGGCCTGGAAATCCGCTCCGTCGTGCTGGGAGGATTGCGAATCCTGGAAAAGCTCGAGCGCTCGCGCGGCGACGTGTTCCGGCACCGCCCGGTGCTGCGCGCCCTGGACTGGCCGCTGCTGCTCGCGCGCGCGCTGGTGATGCGATGACTCCGGACGAATACTGTCAACAAAAAGCAGCGCAAAGCGGCTCGAGTTTCTACTATTCGTTCCTGTTCCTGCCGCCGGAGCGCAGGCACGCGATCACGGCCCTCTATGCCTTTTGCCGCGAAGTCGACGACGCCGTGGACGAGCCGAGCGAGCCGTCGGCGGCGCGGGCGGCGCTGGCGTGGTGGCGCGGGGAGGTCGCGCAGCTCTTCGCCGGCAACCCGCAGCACCCGGTGACCCGCGCGCTCGCGAGCGCGATCGCGCCGTTCGGGATCACCCAGGCGCGGTTGAACGAGATCATGGACGGCATGGAGATGGACCTGAATCAGAGCCGCTATCTGGATTTCGCGGCGCTGCAGCTCTACTGCCATCGCGTGGCGGGCGTGGTCGGCGCGCTCGCGGCGGCGATCTTCGGCTACGGCAATCCAAGGACGCTCGACTACGCCGAGCGGCTCGGCCTCGCGTTCCAGCTCACCAACATCATCCGCGACGTGGGCGAAGACGCGCGCAAGAGCCGCATCTATCTCCCGGTGGACGAGCTCAGGCAATTCGAGGTCGCCGCCGCGGACATCCTGAACGGGCGCTACACCGAGAACTTCGCCCGGCTGATGAAGTTCCAGGCCGAGCGCGCCGCGCGCTGCTACGACGAGGCGCTCGCGCTCCTGCCGCCCGAAGACCGGCATGCGCAGCGACCGGGCCTCGTGCGGGCCTCGCAGCAGCAGTCACACTCGCCGAGCGCGGGGTTCCCGTCACCGTTTTCGAGGCCTCGCGCAGCTTGGGCGGCCGCGCCCGGCGCGTGAGCATCGACGGCGTGGACCTCGACAACGGCCAGCACATCCTGATCGGCGCCTATCGCGAGACGCTGCGGATGATGCGCACGGTCGGCGCCGACCCGGACGAGCTCCTGCTTCGCCTGCCCCTCGAGTTGCGCTTTGCCGACGGCTTTCACCTGCGCGCGCCGCGACTCCCCTACCCGCTCAACTTGCTCTTTGCGCTGCTCGGCGCGAAGGGGTTGGATCTCGCTCAAAGCTTCAGCGCGCTGCGCTTCATGGCGTCGCTATGGGCGCGCGGCTTCCGCGCCGAGCCCGACAGCAGCGTCGCGCAACTGCTCGACGAAAACAGGCAAGCGGGCGTGCTGCGCACCCACATCTGGGAACCGCTGTGCGTCTCGGCGCTCAACACGCCGGT
>WNGF01024309.1_pt1 | contig 11194 bp, 10 predicted proteins | sample 5400641 | NCBI WGS metagenome assembly WNGF01 (sample SAMN13153371, study PRJNA577476) | soil metagenome | isolation source: 80 cm soil or saprolite under grassland replicate 2 | place: USA:California | collected 2016-06-15 | reverse complement strand
GCGGGCGGTCAGGAGGGCGGAAAAGTTCGCCAGTGACCCCCCGCTCGTGAGGATCCCGCCGGCGGTCTCCGGATAGCCGACGATGTCGGCGAACCAGCGAACGACGTTCGCCTCGAGCTGCGCGACTCCGGGCGCGGCTGCGAAGACTCCGACGTAGCGGTTGACGGCGTCCGCGACGAAGTCCGCGACGGCCGATTGCACGATGCCGCCCCCCGGGATGTACGCGAGGTAGCCGGGACCCGCGGTGCCGAACCCCTTTCGAACGACTTTGTCGAAGAGGAAATCGAGAAGCTCCTCGTACGGCCGCCCGGTCTCGGGAAGGGGCTGGACCAGGGATCGCGCGAGCGCTGCTCCGCCTTCGTCGTCTGCCGATGGCTGACGCGGCAAGGACTCGACGTAATCGAGGACGCGGCGAGCGGCGGCGTCGATGAGCGCGCGCAGCTCTTCGCGTGGGAGCTCGAGCGAGTGGTCCTCGCTCACGCGGTTCGCTGCCAGTTGTCCGCCGGCGCTCCGGCCGGCGGGACCCAGCTCGGCAGCGGCATGATCAGATGGCTCGAGAGCCCCGTCGCGTACGGCTCGTACATCGCGCGCAGCTCCGCCAGGCGACGGTCGGTTTCCTCGCTTTCGCGCATCGGGATTCCCGCCGAGGTGAGGGCCTCACAGAGCCGGGCGAGCTCGGGCGGCGCGAGCCGGTCCGTTTCCAACGGCCGCGGCCGTGGCGAGAAGATCCTCGCGAGGTCGACGATTGCGTGGCGCGCCATCGCGAACGTCAGCCTCGCCGAGCTGACGACCGGGCCGTGCATTGCCGCGATCACCAGCGAGCAGGTATCGAGGATCGTCGTCAGCCCCGCGACCCACGACTGGTTGTCGTGCTGGGATCGGTAATAGGCGAGCACGGGAAAAGAGACGTGGCTCTCGAGAAGCTCCGCGGACCAGCGCTCCCATTCCGAGAGGAGCTGTCCGAGCGCGGCCGGGTCTTCGGCATGCCGGCGCAGGAGCTCCGCGGCGCTCGGTGGAGAGCCCGCCCGCGCGTCGAGCAGCGCGATATTGACCTCACGCCGCGAGAACGCCTGTGAGAGTGTCGGGAGATATCCGATGACGAGCGCGAGGAATCCGAAGCCCGTACCGGCTTCGATGACCGAGAGAACTCGCCCGATTGAGGTGAGCGGGGTCACGTCGCCGTAGCCCAGCGTGAAGAACGTCGTGCCGCTCATGTAGAGATCCGCGGAGAAACCGGCCGTGCCCGGCGGCCCCGCGAGTCGGACTTCGAGGCCCCAGTCGATGAGCGCGAAGGCGAAGATCAGCGCGACCGCCCAGAGCACGAGTAGGAGAATGAGCGAGAGGGGGCCGTAGACGCTCAGATAATTCTCGCGAGGGTTGCCCGGGCGCATCCGGAGCGCGAGGGCGCGCCACGGGCGCCACGTAAGCCAATAAAACAGACGCGTCAGTCGGAGCTTTCGGGAAACACGCCGCGAGAGAATGATGGTTTCGAAAGCGTCCCAGAGAGTGATTGCGATCAGGAGGACGCCCCCGACGATCGCCCACGCGCTCACGGGGCGCATTGAATCACTGAATTGAAGAGCGCGGATCTCGTCGTGACGAGCCGCCGCGTCGTGACGCCGACCGGCGTCCGGCGCGCATCAATCGTCGTGAGCGGTGGCGTGATCCAGTCCGTCGAGGACGCTCCGCCGGAAACCGCCGGTGAGACTCTCGACTTCGGCGACTCGGTGGTGATGCCGGGGCTCGTCGACACGCACGTCCATGTCAACGAGCCGGGGCGGACCGACTGGGAAGGCTTCGAAACGGCGAGCCGCGCCGCGGCCGCGGGCGGCGTCACGACGCTCTTCGACATGCCTCTGAACAGCATCCCGCCCACGACCTCGGCGGGGGCGCTCGCGGTGAAGGCGGACGCGGCGAAGGGGCGCACCTTCGTGGACGTGGGGTTCTGGGGAGGAGTCGTTCCGGGTAACGAAGGCGATCTCGCCGGAATGACGGAGCTCGGCGTGCCCGGATTCAAATGCTTCCTCGTCCCCTCGGGCGTTGCGGAGTTCGGCCACGTCGGGGAGCTGGATCTCGCCGCCGCGCTGCCCGAAATCGCTCGGCAGGGCGTGGTCCTCCTCGTCCACGCCGAAGACCCGCGATGGATCGCGCCGCCGCCGCCCGGAGCCGACCGCGGCTATTCGGCCTATCTGGCGACCCGCCCCCCGCGTGCGGAAGACGAAGCGGTCGCCATGCTGGCGCGCCTTTGCCGGAAGACAGGGGCGCGGATTCACGTCGTCCATCTGTCGTCGGCGGGCGCGCTGGCGGAGATCGCGCGGGCGCGCTCCGACGGTCTCCCGCTGTCCGCCGAGACCTGTCCGCACTATCTCTTCTTCGCGGCGGAAGAGGTGCCGGCGGGCGCGACCGAGTTCAAGTGCGCCCCACCGATCCGGGATCGCATGAACCGCGAGCGGCTCTGGAAGGGTCTGGAGAGCGGAACGATCGACATGGTGGTCTCCGATCACTCCCCCTCCCCGCCGGAGCTGAAGAAACGCGAGACCGGCGACTTCCTTTCCGCGTGGGGCGGAATCTCCTCGCTCCAGCTCCGTTTGCCCGCCCTCTGGACTGCCGCGCGGCCGCGGCACGTCTCGTTCGAACGGTTGTCGGAGTGGTCGTCGTCGGCGCCTGCGCGACTCGCCGGAATCGCGGGACGGAAGGGCGCGATCGACCCCGGGTGCGACGCCGATTTCGTCGTGTGGAATCCCGAGGAGACTTTCGAGGTGCGTCCGGAGGACATCCATCACCGGCACAAGCTGACGCCGTACGCCGGGCGGACGCTGACCGGCGTCGTCGAGGCGACGTTTCTCGCCGGTGAGAAGATCTCGGAGCACGGCCGGCTTCTCGGGCCCCCTCGGGGAAAGATTCTGCTGCGCGAGAATTGGGGAGGCGCTTGACGAACTTCACCGAGCTCGTGGACCTTGCCTCCGAGCGTCTGGGAGGCACCGCCGTCGCGGCGAACGACGAGTTCTTCGCTCCGAAAGAGAACCTCGTGAAGACCGGCAGACCGGTTTTCCTGGAGCACGAGTACACCGACCGCGGGAAGTGGATGGACGGCTGGGAGACCCGCCGACGGCGCGAGCCAGGGCACGACTGGTGCGTCGTCCGTCTCGGCCTGCCCGGGATCATCCACGGCGTTTGCGTGGACACCGCGTTCTTCAAGGGCAACTTCCCCGAGTCGTGCTCGATCGAAGCAGGGGAAAGTCCCGATGGGCCCTGGATGGAGATCCTCTCGAAGTCCCTCCTCCGGGGGGATTCCGAGAACCTGTTCGACATCGCGAGCGACCGTCGCTTCACGCACGTGAAGCTCCACATCTATCCGGACGGAGGGGTCGCGCGCCTGCGCGTTTACGGGATGGTGGTACCCGACGAGGCGAAGCTGTTCCGACAGAAGGAGGTCGACCTCGCCGGTCTCGAGAACGGCGGGCTCGTCGTCGCCGCGAGCGACATGTTCTTCGGAGCGCGCCACAACCTGATCCTGCCGGGGCCGCCCCGCGGCATGCACGACGGCTGGGAAACGCGCCGCCGCCGCGGGCCCGGACACGACTGGGCGATTCTGCGTCTGGGGATGCGCGGACGGGTGCGGCGCGTCGAGGTGGACACGAGCTGGTTCAAAGGGAACGCGCCGGGGAGCTGTTCGCTCGAGCTGCTGGAAGAAGGCGATCCGCTGTCGTCAAGAGCCCGATGGCGCGAGATTCTGCCGGCGACGCCGCTCTCCCCCGACGCGGTCCACGCCTTCGAGGCGGAATTGCAACCGTCACCCGCGGCGACGCACGCGCGCTTCCACATCTACCCGGACGGAGGCGTGGCGAGGCTTCGGCTCTTCGGCGACGTCGAAGCGAACCCGTCGTGAACCCGGAGCTCGAGAGGTTGAACGCCCTCCCGCCTGAGGAGGCACGAGCGCTCTTCTCCTCGTGTTGCGCATCTTCCGAGTGGGCGCGGCGGATGTCCGCGGCCCGCCCGTTCGAAAGCTTTCGGGAGCTCGCCGACGAAGCCGACCGCGTCTGGCGATCGCTCTCGAGGGAAGACTGGCTCGAAGCGTTCGCGGGGCACCCGAAGATCGGGTCGTCGGAGAATGCCGAAAAGGGGACAGATTTATTTGATAGCTCCCATCCGAAGATCGGCGACTCCGACTCCGAGTACGGTGGCGGGTGCAGGTCCGCAGGACCTGTCCCCGCGACATTCTCGAGCCGCGCCTGGTCGCGCGAGGAGCAGGGCGGTACGAAAGGCGCTTCTCCCGAGACGCTCGCGAACCTGGCGGACGCGAACCGGGAGTACGAGGAGCGGTTCGGCTACATTTTCATCGTCTGCGCATCGGGCCGAAACGCCGCCGAGATGCTCGCTCTCGCCGAGAAGCGTCTGGGCAACGACCCGGCGACGGAGCTCGCGATCGCAGCCGCGCACCGACCCGGACGGGCGCGCGCACGAGCTCTTCGGCGGAGAAATCGCCGCCGGCACGTACCGGCTGACGTTCGATACGGCTTCCTACTTCGAAGCGAGCGGAGCCCAAGGATTCTTCCCGCTCGCGCAGATCGTCTTCGAGGTCCGCGACCCATCGCAGAGCTACCACGTCCCCTTGCTCCTCTCGCCGTTTTCCTACTCGACGTACCGCGGCTCCTGATGCTCGGCGCCAACAGCTACGGCAAGTCAGGGATCCGGCTCGTGCGCGTGGCGCGCCGCGGCCCGACGCACGACCTTCAGGATCTGACGGTCGCCGTTCGCTTCGAGGGGGATTTCGAAGCGGCCCACGTCGCGGGGGACAACTCCGCCATCCTCCCGACCGACACGATGAAAAACACCGTTTACGCGATGGCGCGCGAACGGCCGCTCGAGGAGATCGAGGGGCTCGGACTTGCGCTCTCGGAGCACTTTCTGACGGAGAACCCGGCAGTCTCGTTCGTCGAGATCTCGATCGAGCAGCGGCTCTGGAGCCACATCGATTCGACCGCGTTCGAAGGAGCACGCTCCGATCGGCGGACGGCCCGGATCTCGCGCCGTCCCGGCGGCGCAAACGTCGAGTCCGGCCTGACCGGCCTTCTCGTCCTGAAAAGCGCGGGTTCCGGATTCTCCGGCTTCCGACGCGACCGCTACACGACGCTCCCGGAGACCGAGGACCGAATCCTCGCGACTTCGCTGACGGCGGCATGGACGCACGCGTCGCCACAGCCGCCCTTCGCCGCGTGGGGAACCGTGCGCGAGACGCTCCTCGAGACGTTCGCGAAGCACGACAGCGCTTCCGTGCAGCACACGCTCTACGCCATGGGAGAGGCGGCGCTCGGCCGGCACCCGGAGCTCGCGCAGATTCGCCTGACGATGCCGAACAAGCACCACCTTCTCGTGGATCTATCCCGCTTCGGGATCGTCAACGAAAATGAGATCTTCGTCGCGACCGAAGAGCCTTACGGGCTGATCGAGGCGACGGTCACGCGAGACCGCGCTGAGTCATAAATCGAATAGGAGGAGATGGAGCTATGGTCAATTTCAAGATTTCTCTTACGAAGAGCGCCCAGGGAGACATTCTGGTGAACGGGAACTATGTGAGCGGTAACGAGCCGGTGTACGTCGAACGCGTCAACGTCGTTGAGCTGGACAGCACGGGGAACGCGATCGGTGCGACGACCTACCGATTGAACATGAGCATCGATCCGACTCCCGGGAATTACCTCCTGGTCTCTCAGACGCCGACCGGGACCAACGTCAAGGGAGCGCGCGCGACGGCTTACTACATTGGAATCGATAAGACCGCTCAGTCTGCGACGCTGAACCTGTAACGGGAAGCCCGCGGCTCGAGGGTTATCGCGCCTCGGAGCGCCGACTCTTCAAAATCCGGACGAACGAGCGGCCGCGCAGCTCGTCCAAGGTGAGTCCGCTCTTTTCGACGGCCTCCTCTTCGGTGACCGCGCCGCAACTCCAGGCGCGCAGGAAGTGGTTCAAGAGGCCCTGGCCGGTCGCGGCGTCGTCGAAGACTTCGCCGACGAGAGTCGCCTGACCCGCCTTCGCGACGAAGTTCTTCAATCGCGTGGAGGCGGAGTCGAGCCCCTCCAGGAAGAAAGCGTAGAGCGCGGCATACCGCGTCGGGAGCTGCGACGGGTGAAGGTCCCACCCCTGGTAGAAGCCGTGCGCAAGCGAATGGCGCACGTGGCCGTAGTGGAGCTTCCAGGCGGCGTACACCGCGGCGCGGTTCTCGTCGATCTGCCGGGCGTCGAGCACGGGCCCTCCCGGCGCGGAGCGGTGCGGCGGCACCGGCAGGATGTTCGTCGCGCCGTCGGAGATCCAGACGCCGGTTCCCGCCAGCGCGACCTGCATCACGGCTTTCGCAAAATCGCACGCAGGGTGCGTCATCGTCTGGTACGCGGCGGTGACGTTCAACGAGGCGGTGTAGTCGTAAGTGCCGAAGTGTGCCGCGACGCAGCGTCCGCGCGCCGCGCCCACGATGCGCGGGAGGGAGGCGCTTCCGGTCTCGTCGAGCACCGCCTGCGGCGTCTCGATCATGATCTCGAACGGGAGCGCCCGCTCGGTCAGACCGAGATGCCGCTCGAGCAGCTCGAGAACCTGCGCGAGAGCCGCCGCCTGGTCCGGAATGGTCACTTTCGGAAGCGTCACGACGAAGTTACCGGGAAGGCTCCCCGCGGTCTCCCGCACGAGCGCCGTCAGAAAGAGGTCGAGCGTGCGGATCGCGCGCCGCTTCAGCTCTTCGGTGAAAGGCTTGATCCGGATGCCGATGTAGGGCGGCAGCGTTCCCGCGGCGAGCCCTTTCGCCACTTCGACCGCCGTCGATTCGGCATGGCCGTCCTCCTCGGCATCCGGGCGGTTCCCGTAGCCGTCCTCGAAGTCGATGCGGAAGTCCTCGACCGGCTCACGCTCCAGCTTCGAGACGACGCGCTCGAAGATCCTGCCGGCGAGCTCGTCGGGGAGTCCGAGCACTTGGGCGAGGTCGCGCGGCTCCGGAGCGTACGTCTCGAGCGCCCGCCGCGCGAGCGCCCCCAGCTTCGAGGCACTGTCGGACTGGAAGACCTGTGCGCCGCCGTAGACGGTATGGACGGGCTGCCGGCGCGGGGAGTCTCCCGAATAGCGCTTCGCGAACGTCCGGTTCGCCTCCCCGATCTGCGCGAGGACCATCTGGACGTCTTCGGGGGAGAGTGTCTGTTTCATCGAGCCGTGTCGCTCCAGAAGCGCTCGAGCAGATTTCCCGAGACCCGACGGCGGTATTCCGCGGTCGACCGCAGGTCGTCGATCGGCTGAATTTCCCCCTCCAGGGTCCGACGCGCCTCGGCGATCGAAACCCCCGAGGAGAGAGCCGCCTCCGTCTTCGGAAGCCGCACGACCGTGGGCGCGACGCTTCCGAGCGCGATGCGGGGAGAGTCCGATCGGATGGCCGCCATGACGACTTTCGAGATCGCCTGCGCCGCGCGCGTTCCGACCTTGCGGAACCATTGCCGCCCTTCCAGGCGGGGGATCTCGACGGCAGTAACGATCTCGTCGGGCCGGAGGACGCTCTTCCGGTATCCGGTGTAGAAGGAATGGAACGGCACCCGCCGCGACTCCGTGGCGCTCGCGAGGACGAGCGTCGCCTCCGCCACCGCGAGTACCGGCAAGGTGTCGCCGGCCGGAGATCCGTTGGCGACGTTGCCGCCGAGGGTCCCGCGGTTCTGGATCTGGACGCCTCCGATCTCGCGCGCGGCCGCGGCGAGGATTGGGAGTCTCTTGCGGACGAGCGCGGACCGGATCATCTCCGTATACGTGGCGAGCGCGCCGATCGAGAGGACCCCGTCGGTGATCCGGATCGCTCGCAGCTCGTCGAGAGGCCACAGGTCGATGAATCTCTTCGCCGCAAGCGTCCCAAAATTGAGCCCGACGTAGACGTCCGTGCAGCCAGCGAGTGGAACGAGCGGCCCCTCGTCGCGGAGCATCCGAAGCGCTTCCCGAATGGTGCGGGGCTGCAGGAGCTCGAGGCGCGAAACGGCGGTTCTCACGAGGTCTCCTGTTGCGCCCACGGTCGCAGTCGGGGGAGCCATCGTGGAACGGCGGCTCGGTATTCCTCGTACTCGGCGCCGAAGGCGCGCTCGAGATGAGGCTCTTCGTACGCGAGAACGAAAAGATGCGTCGCGGCTCGGAAAACGAGCATCAAATTCTCCGGCGTGCGGAGCGTGCGGACGCCGCCCTGCTCACCGCGCGATAGATCGCGGTGTATCCCGTGCAGCGGCAGATGTTCCCGGCGAGGCCGAGCCGGATCTCCTCGAACGAGGCGCCGCGCGGAAGCGCCGCCGCGGCGAGGATCATCCCGGGAGTGCAGATGCCGCACTGCGCGCCGCCTTCGGCGATGAAGGCGTCTTGCAGGGGGTGCCGGCCGTCCAGCCCCTCGATCGTCGTGACGACGGACCCCCGCACTTGCGCGAAGGGAATCAAGCAGGAGTTGACCGGCATCCCGTCGACGAGGACGGTGCACGCACCGCACTCCCCCTCGCCGCAACCCTCCTTCGTGCCGGTCAGCCCGCACTCCTCGCGCAGAACGTCCAAGAGCCGCTTCATCGGCGGCCCCTGCACCCGTCGCTTCCTGCCGTTCAACGTGAACCGCATGTCGCCGGCTATGTTTTCCTCGGGATCGCGGGTGCTTCGAGAATCCGCTCCGGGGTCGCCGGAATCGCCCGCACGTCCAACCCGAGGCTCCGGATCGCGTTGACGATCGCCGGTGCCGGCCCGTCGATCGGCATCTCCCCAACCCCCTTCCCGCCGAAGGGGCCGTGCTCGTACGGGTTCTCGAGGATCGTGACGTCGATCGGCGGCGTGTCGAGGGTCGTCGGCACGAGGTAGTTCGTGAGCTGGGCGTTCGCCATCCGACCGTCTCGCATCGCGACCTCTTCCAGCAAGGCGTACCCGACGGCCTGCGCGGTGCCCCCCTCGATCTGGCCGGCCGCGAGAATGGGATGGATCGCCCTGCCGATCTCCTGCACGGCGGTGATGCGTGTCGGGCGGATCTCGTAGGTGTCGGGGTCGCGCTCGATTTCGACGACGTCACAGCCCCAGCCGAACGCCCCGTATGCGTCGCCGCGATAGTTGTCGTCGTCCCAGTAGAGACCGTCGGGGCCGGCGTACTCCTTCGTGACGATCAGAGGGCCATGCGCGGCGAGGTACTCACGCGGAGATCTGCCGCCGAGCTCGCGTCGGATCTCCCGCGCGCACCTCTCGAGGATTTTGCCGACAACCATGCAGGTTCGCGACGCAACCGTGGGTCCGCTGTCCGGGACGCGCGCGGTGTCCACCGCCTCGACCTCGACCTTCTCGTACGGGATGCCGAGCGTATCCGCGACGATCTGCGCGTGCATCGTTCGCGTGCCCTGGCCGATCTCGGTCGAGGCGACGAGGATGCGCGCTCCGGACTCGGTCAACTCGAGCGACGCCTTCGAGGCGAGCTTCACCTCGCCACCCCCGGTGAAACCCGATCCGTGGAAGAAGAGGGCGAGCCCGATTCCGCGATTCGTGCCGCGGTACGCGCGGCGCTTCGCTCGGAAATCGCTCCGCGAGACCGCTTCACGCAGGACCCGGAGCGCACTCGTGTCCGTTCCGAGCTTCTGCCCCGTCGACGTCGTATCGCCCGGGCGGAACGCGTTCCTCTCGCGCAGTCGGGCCGGATCCAGGCCGAGAGACTCCGCGATCCGCTCCATGTGTACTTCTGCCGCGAACTGCGTCTGCGGGGCGCCGAAGCCGCGAAAGGCGCCGTTTGGCGGCGTATTGGTCGCGACGACACGACCGTGGATCCGCACGTTATCGCACCGGTACGGTCCGGTCGCGTGGATCACGCCGCGGGAGAGAACGACCGGCGAGAGCGTCATGTACGCGCCGCCGTCGAGCAGGACGTCGATCTCGATCGCGGTCAGCCGGCCGTCCCGCGTCACTCCCGTCGAGTGGCGGATGACGCCGGGGTGCCGCTTCGTCGTCGCGATCATGTCTTCGACGCGGTCGTAGACGAGCTTGACGGGCCGTCGCGACTTCCACGCGAGAATCGCGGCGTGCCCCGCGATCATCGACGGATATTCCTCCTTGCCTCCAAAACCGCCGCCGGTTTCCGTCTGGACGACGCGCACCTTCTCTTCGGGCAGCCCGAGCAGCACCCTCAACGCGCGATGGACGTAGTAGGGGCACTGGAGCGAACCGTAGACCGTGATTCCACCGTCCTCCGGGACCGCAATCACTCCGTTCGGCTCGATGTAGAGCTGCTCCTGGTGGCTGACCCGATATTCGCCTTTGACGACGGCGTGCGATCCGCGCTTCCGCTTCGATCAGCCGCTCCCGGTCCTCGTGCGCCAGGAGCAGGATCGGCTCCGCGAAGTGTCGGACGTGGCGCTCGGCGAGACAAGGCTGATCGAGATCGATCAGGGCGACGACATTCCGACCCGGAACGTCGCGGCAGTCGGCGATCGTGAAGCCCTTGCGGTCGAAGCCGAGGTGAATCGCCTCGATCTCGCCGGCCGCAATCGTCGAGCGGATCGTCCTTCCGTGGAGCATCCCGGGAAACGTCAGGTCGTCGATGTACTTTGCGGCGCCGGTGACCTTCTCGAATCCCTCCTTACGGGGAACGTTCCGTCCGACGGCGGGCATCAAACGAGAGGTTCGTTCTTCCGGAAGGAGCGAGGGCTCTTCAGACCTTCGTCGCTTTGGCGAACGCGAGCTGGACGACCTCTTCGGTCGGGATATCCGAAACCAGTACGCATGCCGTGGCGCCCTCCTGCCAGAAGACCTGCGTCGAGCCGCCGCGACGATAGACGAAGAAGGTGATGCCGGCGTGCGACTTCTGAAGTCCGTTCTTCGGAAGCCGGCGCACGTCTCCTTCGTACATCTCGCACGCCAGGATCTTATTCTCCGGCCCCACATAGACGAACAGAGCCCGCTTACGGCCGTCCGGGTTCAGGACGCGCCCTCCCACTAGTCGATATCGCATCATTCTCAGGTCGAACACCCGCGTCGGGAACGTGACGCCTCGCGCCGCGAAAAATCGGTCGAGCTCCTCCGGTTCGTCGGTTGATATCTGCAACGGAAGCCGCCCGGTCTTGTAATTCTCGTAGTCCAGCGCGACGCGCGAGGGGAGGTTGCGTCGTCCCGGCACGAACAGCGCCAGCAGGACGAGCGTCGCGACCGCGGCAGCGACAGCGGCATACCCAAA
>WNGF01009462.1_pt1 | contig 11194 bp, 9 predicted proteins | sample 5400641 | NCBI WGS metagenome assembly WNGF01 (sample SAMN13153371, study PRJNA577476) | soil metagenome | isolation source: 80 cm soil or saprolite under grassland replicate 2 | place: USA:California | collected 2016-06-15 | reverse complement strand
GGGAAGGCGTTTCCGGGAGAGAAGGGCTTGGCGATCATCGGCGCGACGTCGGTGAGCGCGAACTCCTCGTCGATCTCGTACGCGGCCTCCGCTCCCGGCGCCACTCGCGGATAGGGAAGCTGACTGATTCCCTTTTCCCTGTACCACGCCTCGGTGATCTCGTCCTGCGGGAAGATGCCGTTCTGCGCCTCGCCTTCCGCCATCATGTTGGCGATCGTGTTGCGGTAGGCGATGGGGAGCTGTCGGTCTGCGTCCACGAACTCGACGGACATTCCCTGCGACTGCTTCGCGCCCCAGCGGCGCAGGAGTGTCAGGACGATGTCCTTGCCGCTGACCCAGGGTTGCAGCCGGCCGCGGAAGACGACGCGCCGCTGCTTGGCCAGGGTGAAATAGACGTAGCCGGTCGCCCAGCCGAAGCCGAGCGTCGTCGAGCCGACGCCGAACCCGACCGCGCCGTAGGCGCCATAGGCGCGGCTGTGCGAATCGGCTCCGGGAATGAATTGTCCCGGCAGGACGAGGCCCTGCTCCGGAAAGTAGAAGTGAAAGATGCCGTCTCCGGGGGTCGCGTAGTAGGGCTTGCCGATGCCGTGCCGGCGCGCGAATTCCTTGCCGATGGAGGTCTGCTTCTCATCCGCTTCCTTTCCGGTGAAGACGAAATGGTCGTTGGCGACGGCCGCCTGCCTCGGAAAGATCGAGTTGCCGCCGGTGATCTGGTTGAACGTGTGGATGGCGAACGGGGCCGTCCCGTCGGAGGCCGGCAGCAGATCCGCATAAACACGGAGCGTCGTTCCGGGACGCACGTCGGCGTCCCTGTCCACGCGATGGGCCCAGACGATCTGCTCGGTCGCCGTCATGCGCCGAGCGATTTCCGGGTCCGGCCACCGGATCTCCGGCGCGTGCTCGACGGACTTACGGAGCTCTCTCCTGCCGACGGCGAAGATGCCTCCGCTTCGCCGGATCTCCTCTTCCTTCTCCGAGAGCGGGACCGGCTCGTAGCTCTTCCCTTGCGTTTCATTCTCGACGCGGCGCGTCAGCGTGTCGAAGGTCAGGACATCTCCGTCGCGCGCGTCCGCGACGGCTTCCGGGCTCTGGACGACGTGGAGGCCGAGGTTGAAGGCATTGCGGCGGAAGATGTCCCCCATATTGGCGCCGCAGACGACGACGAGCTCCAGGCCGGCCTCCTCGGCGACCCCCTTCAGGCCCGCCGGGCTCATCTCCCGCGAGGAGCCGATCGCGAAGCGGTCGCCGGCGATGAGAAATGTCTCGCCCCGATGAACCCGCTCGCGGAACTCGGGCATGAGGTAGCGGAAGGATCCCGCCTTCCAGCGCTCGTCCAGGGTCTCGAGGCTCTCGGAGACGCAGTCGGCGGCGGGAGTGATCTGGTCGGTGTCGATGGCGTCGCGCTTCTTGCCGGGCGCGTTGGGGTCCCAGAAGATCAGCGCCTTGCCGCGGATCACGCGCTCCGTGGCGGCGATCTCTCCGCCGGAGGAGAGACGCGGCAGATCCTCGATCGTCAGTCCGGGTTTGAAGCGTGCGGGCTCGATTCTGTGCATGTTTCGCTACGCGATGAACTTCGCGATCGCGAAGGCGGCGGCCGCGGCGAGGCCCCCGACGACCGCAGTCTGCCAGGCGCTCCGCAGCGGCTTCTTCACGGTGAAACGACCCTTGACATAACCGAAGAGGAGAAGAGCCGCGAGCGTCAGGACGATCGAGCCTTCGAGTGCTGTCATCATCCTGTGGAAGAAGAAGTAGGGAGCGAGCGGCACGAGCCCTCCGGCCACATAGGAGAGCCCGATGGTCAGGGCGCTCGTTCGGGCGCGTCGAGGATCCGGCTCCTCCAAGCCGAGCTCGTAGCGCATCATGAAATCGATCCAGCGTTTGCGGTCCTTGCTGATCGCATGCGCGGCGTCGTGCGCGAGGGCGTCCGAAAGACCGTAATGCTGGAACACCTCGGCGACCTCCCGCTTTTCTTCTTCGGGTATCTCCACCGTCTCGCGGATTTCTCTGGCGCGCTCGGAAGCGTAATGCTCCGCATCGGTGCGCGCGGCCAGATATCCTCCCAGGCCCATCGCGATCGAACCCGCGGCAATCTCGGCGAGGCCCGCCGTAATGACGACCCTCGTGGAATCGACCGCGCCGGAGAGACCCGCGGCGAGCGCGAAGGGCACGGTCAGTCCATCCGACATCCCGATGACGACGTCCCGGATGGTCTTGGAGGCCGTGAAGTGCTTTTCGACGTGCTGCGTCTGCGGCATGGCGGAATCCTAGCCCGGATCGGTGCGCGGTGTGAGGCAGGCGTGTGCGGTGCGGGAGGCGGACTCCTGGGTTGAACCGGTCCGGTGAAAGGCATAGAAAGGCCTTCATGGCCGGCGCGGCCTCTCTTCGGGTCGTCATCGTCAAGCCGAGCAAGTACGGCGCCGACGGTTTCGTCGAACGCTTCCGCCGGGGCTTCATGCCCAACAGCACCGTCCCGTACATCAAGAGCATGACTCCCGCGCGGGTCGGCGGCCTCCCGTGCGAGGTCCGCGCCGTGGACGAGTACGTTCAGACGGATCTCTCGTATCTCTCCCTTCTCGATCCTGCCCCCGGAGTGCGCGTCCTGCTCGCGCTGGTCGGCGTGCAGAGCCATCAGCTTCACCGCGCTCTCGATCTCGCCGCGTACGCCAGGCAGGCGGACGCGTGCGTCGTCATCGGCGGGCCGCACCCGATGACTTGCGACACGTCGATGCTTCAGGGCCGCGGGGTCTCCTTTTCCCTCTCGGAAGCCGAGCTCGTCTGGCCACGGATTCTCGCCGACGCGGCGGAGGGGGAACTACGCCCGGTCTATGGGGGAGAGAAACGGTGGCAGGAAACACTCGATCCGCCGGTGCTCGAACCCCCCGCGCGACGGGACCTCAAGCGCTACGTCGTGCCGCTGCTTGGCGTCTATCCGGCGCGCGGCTGCCCCTACTCCTGCAACTTCTGCTCGGTGATCAAGATCGCGGGCCACCGCGTCCGGAGCCAGCCCGTCGAGACGACGCTCGCGACGCTCCGCGCCGCGAAGAAAGCCGGCGTGAGGCTCGTGATGTTCACCTCCGACAACTTCAACAAGTACCCGGAGGCTCGCGAGCTTCTCGAAGCCATGGTCGCGGAGAGGATCGAGCTTCCCTTCTTCGCCCAATGCGACGCCCAGATCGAGCGCCAGGAGGATCTCGTCGAGCTTCTCGCCCGCGCCGGATGCTTCCAGATGTTCGTCGGAGCCGAGTCCTTCGACGCGGAGACCCTCAGGGCCGCGCACAAGTTCCACAACGCACCGGAGAAGTATGGCCGGATCGTCGCCCTCTGCCGCAAGTACGGGATCACCAGCCACTTCTCCAACATCCTCGGCTTCCCCTCCGACACGCGGGAGGGACTCCTCGAGCACCTCCGGACACTTCGCCTCCTCGCCCCGGACGTGGCGTCCTTCTACATCCTGACGCCGGTCCCCGGCACCGAGCAGTACGACGACTTCCGCCGCGACGGCTGGATCACGGAGACGAACCTCGACCGTTTCGACGGCTCCTGCGTGACGTGGCGCCACCCGAATCTCTCAGCCGCGAATGTGACGGACCTTCTCTTTCGGTGCTACCGGGAGTTTTATGCCGCCTGCGACGTGGCCGGGAAGTTCGCCCGTTTCGCCATCAACCGCCTCGATTTCCGTCGCGGCGCCGCCCTCTTCGCGATTGCCGGCTACTCAGCCCAATCCCGTCTTGCCTCCCGGCTTCGAACCCATCCGATGGCCGGCGGCACCTGGCGCGTCTGCCGCGACCACGCGCAAGACTACGCGGCGCTTCGCCGCAGCCTCTTCGGCGTCGACCTCGCTCCGCTGCCCCGCAGCCTCGCCCTGACCCCGGAGGACGCGGACTTGAACCGCCGCGCGAAGCTCGTCGTGGAGAGCGTCCGCGCGTAGGCACAGCGATTGCTCCTTGGCCCTCTGGAGAGGAGTGAGATCGATGAAGAAACGTCTCTGGAATCTTGCCGCGGCCGTGTCCGGTTTCCTTTTGCTGGTGACGCTGGCGTTGGCCTGCCGGCCCAACCAGACGGTCGAGCGTCAAACGGACGACGCCGGTATCAAGACCTCCATCAAGGCGAAGCTCGCCGCCGACGTGCGGTTCTCGACGCTGACCGCCGTCTCCGTGGACGTGACCAACGGCATCGTGACGCTCGCGGGGCCCGTTCACAACAGCGAGGAAAAACAGAAGATCGAAGAGGTCGCCCGCGCGGTCAAGGGCGTGGTCGGTGTGACGAACAGCCTTCAGATCGAGCCGTCAACCAGCGTGACTCCTGCCGCTGCGGCGGCGACGCCTCCCGCGGCACAGCAGCCCGTTTCGTTGACGCCGCCCGCCCCCGTCGTGACGCCCTAGCACGTCGCTCGCGCTTGCGTGGGATCTGCGCCTTTGGGGCGCACCGGCAAGCGACTCGGCCGGATGCGGCCTCGATCCGTCGCTTCCGCTCGCTCAGGACCTGCTGGCGCACCGGCGAGCGGCTCGCCCGGATGCGGGGGGGGTCCGCGGCCGCTCGCCTGGTTCCTCGCTCGCTCTCGCTCCCGCAGCGCGAGGCTCCTCCCCTCCGGGAGACTCCTCGCGCTGCGACCGAAGTAAGCCTCGATCGCTCGCCTCATCTCGCGCAAGCGCCGCCACCGGTCCAGAACGACGATTACCCAGACGCACTCCTGGGGCGGCGCGGACGGTCATCGGGTGGCCCCCGGCATCTTAACGGTGTGCACGCGTTTGGCGCCGGGAGTCGCCTCGCGCCGGGCACCGTAGAAATGACGCGAGTGGACGCGCGTGAATTCGGCGCCGAGTAGCGCGATCAGCGACGTGTAATAGACCCAAAGGACGATGATCACCACGGATCCGGCGGCCCCGTAGGCCGAGGCGATCGTGGTGTGTCCGAGGTAGAGACCGATGAGCAATTTCCCGATGGAAAAGAGGACGGAAGTGACGACGGAGCCAAGCCACACGTCGCGCCAGGGGATCTCGACGTCCGGAAGAACCCGATAGATCAGGGCGAAGAGGAGGCTGAAGAGAACGAAGGAGAGGAGCACGTCGAGTGCCTGCAACAGCCCCGCCGGCGCGGCGAGCCGCTGCTGCATGTAGTCCCGCAGGGAATTCACCGCCGCCGAGAGGGCCAAAGAAACCAGGAGCAGAAACCCGATTGCCAGCACCAGGGCGAAAGAGAGGAGGCGCTTCGTCAGCAGCGTGCGGATGAGATGACCGCGCCTCGGAGTGACCTCCCAGACCACGTTCAAGGCCGACTGCAGCTGGATGAACACCGCCGTGGCTCCGAAGATCAGCGTGAGGATTCCGAGGATTCCCGCGAGCCCTCCTGTCATTGAGCCCGCCGCCTTGTCCAGGATTCCTTGGATCGCCTGTCCCGCATCCGTGCCGATGAGCTGTTCGAACTGGCGGACCACCTGGCTCCGGACTCTCTCCCGCCCGAAGAACGCGCCGGAGACCGAGCTGACGACGACCAGGACCGGCGCGAGAGAAAACAGGGTATAGAAGGCCAGGGCCGCGCTTTGGGTCCATGCATCGTGGGCGTCCCAGTTCGAAATCGTCTCCGTGACAACTTTGCGCCAGAGCCGGATCTTGGCCATGAGATTCGTCGGGAGTTCAGTGCCCCGAGAGAAGGGACGTCGGATCGCGTTCGAGTTCAGACACTGAACTCCCGACTCTTTGTGGAGCCCAGCAAGCGATGTGCCACAGGAATCGGCGTTCGCCGATTCCCTACCAGATCAGGCAGCGCTCCGAGCGCACCATCGGGTCTCCGGCTTTACAGCCGAACGCCGCGGCGAACTCGGGAATGTTCGAGGGAGCCCCGATCGCCCGGAAACGGCCGAGCGGGTGGGGGTTCGTATTGGTCTGCAAACGCTCGAACTCGGGACGACTGTTCATCGCCCAGACCCTCGCCCAGTTCAAGAAGAGGCGCTGCTCCGGAGTGAACCCGTCGATGGCGGGCGGCCGAGGCTTCCCTTCCAGGCTCTTCTCGAACGCCTTGTAGGCGATGGTCAGGCCGCCCAGATCCGCGATGGACTCGCCGAGCACGAGCTTGCCGTTCTGGTGCAGATCTGCCTCGACGACGTACGCGTCGAACTGTTTCTCGACGCAGTTGGCGCGTTCCTGATAGTTCTTCAGATCCTCCGCCGTCCACCAGTTCTTCAGGTTCCCCTGAGCGTCGAACTTGCGTCCCTGGTCGTCGAAGCCGTGCGTCATCTCGTGGCCGATCACGGCCCCGATTCCTCCGTAGTTGACCGCGTCGTCCGCGGCGGCGTCGAAGAACGGCGGCTCGAGGATGCCCGCGGGAAAAACGATCTCGTTTCGGGACGGGTTGTAGTAGGCATTGACCGTCGGAGGCGTCATGCCCCATTCCGTGCGGTCCACGGGCTTGCCGATCTTGTCCATGTCCCGGCGGTGCTCGTAAAGCGCGCCGTTCATGACGTTGACGAGATGCGCGCCCCGATCGACTTTGTAGGGAGAGTAGTCGCGCCACTTATCTGGATAACCGATCTTGGGCGTGAAGGCGTCGAGCTTGGCGAGAGCCGCCTTGCGCGTCTCTGGCCCCATCCAGGGGAGTGTGGCGAGATCCTGGCGCAGGGCGGCGATCAGGTTCTTGACCATCTGGTCGGCGCGCGCCTTGGCCTCCGGCGGAAAGTTCTCGGCCACGTAAAGCTTGCCGAGCGCGAACCCGAGGTTCCGGTCGGTAGTCTGGACGCAGCGCTTCCAGCGCGGCTGGATCTCCTTGGTCCCTTCCAGCGTGCGCTGGTAGAAGTTGAAGTTCTCTTCGACGAATTTCGAAGACAGGTTTGGCGCGGCCGAGCGGACGAGGTGCCAGCGCAAGTACGTCTTCCAGTCCGGGAGCGGCACGGAAGTCAAGTCCTTGTCCAGCGCCTCGAAAAACTTCGGCTGGGCGACGTTGACGGCGGTAATCGCCGGCGCGCCCAGATCGTGGAAGTAGGCTTCCCAGGAGAAGTTGGGCGTCAGAGTCTTCAGCTCCGCCGGCGCCATCCGGTGATACGTCGCGTCGGGGTCCCGTCTCTCGACCCGCGTCATCGACGCCTGGGCAAGCTTCGTCTCGATTTCCAGTACGGCTTTTGCCTGCGCGGCGGCCCTGCCCGGATCCTCTCCGAGGAGCGTGAACATCTTCGCGACGTGCTCGACGTACTTGGCGCGGAGTTCCTTGGACTTGTCGTCGGTCTTCGTGTAGTAGTCGCGATCGGGCAGGCCCAGACCGCCCTGGAACGCTCCCGCGATCACTTCACTCGAGTTCTTGCGGTCCTGCTGCGAGCCGAAAGCGAAGAGTGCACCGACCCCGTGGGTCTGCAGGCTCGTCAGCTCTGCTCGCAGATCGGAGAGGTTCTGAATCTTCTCGATGCTCGCCAGTTCCGGCGCGAGCGGCTTCGCGCCGGCGGCTTCGATCGCCGTCTCATCCATGCAGCTCGCGTAGAAGTCCCCGATCTTCTGCTCCTCCGAGCCGGGCGTGGCCTTCTCCTTGGCGAGCCTTTCCAGGATCTTCCGCATGCCTGTGCGGTTTCGCTCCGCGAGCTCGGAAAAAGTGCCCCAGCTCGGATACTCCGGCGGGATCGGATTCTTTTTCAGCCAGCCTCCATTGGCGAACTGGTAGTAGTCCTGACAAGCCTTGGCTGAGAGATTCATGTCCGCCGGATCGAGTCCGTGCCCGCCCGAGGAGGACGGCGCTGATGTGGCTGGCCTGGCGGAAACGGCCGCGTTGGATTGGGCGAGCACGACACCGACCGGGCCGGCTGAGATCAGAGCAAGGGTGAGTGAAAAGCCGCGACCACGGATCGAGAATGAGGCGCGAAGAGGACTCATGATTTCATTCCCTCCTGCGGTTTCGAAGGAAAAGAATCATATAGCCCGGACCGTGTTGCGCGGTCGGCGGTGAGATCGCGGGACTTTTTTCGAGCATTCCGCTCGCAGCGAGAGCATCACCGCGCGCAGTAGGAGATTACTCGGACGGCCTCCTAGGAGCTGCCTCGATACAGGAACGGGAGCGCTCCGACCGGGCTCCGAGAAGTTACTTCGAGACCAGGCGTCGCGGGAAGCTGCCGGGACGCGAACGGGAACTGGCACCGCCGCGCCGCGAGTCGAGTGTCTCGGCGAGACTCGCCTCGGGCTCGGCCGGTAGCCTTGCCGCGGCGAAGGAGGCTTCGCGGTTGACCCTCTCGAGGAGCCCTTCGAGGATTTTCAGAACAGTCATGACTTCAACCGGACCATCCGTGGCCCGGCAGGTGAAGGAAACGCTGGCCTGTTCCATATCCAGTCGGAATCGTCGCAGACCCGGAGCGTCCCCGACGACCCTCTGGTAAGTCTCGGCCCAGTGGGGATCGACCCGGCCTGCGAGCCTTACGGAATAACGCTCGAACAGCGGCCCGACTTTCTCCCAGCCGAGCCCAGCTTCGGGCAGGCTGACATCGTAGGGGACCGGACCGGCGGCTTCACGGAGTTTTCCAACGTACAATTTTCTTGACCTCTCGAATATTTTGATGACTTCGTTTTGACGATTAAGGCAAAGATGGGGCCAGAACCTAAATTATTGATAGACAAATGGGTTTCTGACGCCTCTGACCCGCGAGATCAAATAATTGTCCATCCCCCGGCCTCAGTACGCCGAACTACGTCTGAGAGACTACCGAAGAGTGGCGATCCGGCCCCGCGGAGGACATTTTGGTTCCGCGCGGCACGAGCGCTCCAACCGGCGTCATCCCTTTTCCTTTTCCTTCTCCTTCCGGCCGGCGGGCGGCCCTTGCGGCTGAGCGGGCGGCTGCTCGCTTGGCTTCGCGACGGCCGCTGGCGGCGGAGCGGGATGGGCTTGTGAAGCCTCGGACCGCGCGGCGGGAGCCGGCCCTTTCTCGTGCTTGATCGCTGGAGGAGGATTCTCGCTCCGCCTCGCGACCGCTCCGGGTGCAGTTGCCGAGGGCGCTCTCTCACGGCGGATTTCCTTCGGAGGCGGTCCGGGTGCGGCAGAGGATCGCTTCTCGACACGCGCATGCGATCTTGAGGTCGTGAGCTCTCGCCCTTGAACTTCCCGAGTTGACCGCAGCGGCGCGGTCGCCGCTTTCGCACGCGCGGAAGGCGCCTTGCGCGGCGCCTTCACGGCTTTCTCCGCGCCCGCCGGCTTCCCGCCCGAGGGCTTTTCCTTCACGGCGCGCGTGGGCCGTCTCGACGTCACGGTCGATCTCGCCGTCGCCTCTCTCATGCTCTTGCCCGATGGCGCGGCGCGCCGCGCGGCTTTCGGATTGGAGGCTTTCTCCCTTGTCGCAGCGACTGCGCGTTCGTGAGCCGGTGCCACGATGCGGACCCTCTTGCCGGACACGACTCCGGCCGCGGCGATTGTCGTCACCCTCAACTTTTGCGAGCTCAAGCTCGTGCGATGAAGCGTCTTGCCCGTAACGCGCTGGACGAAGCTCGGAGGCGGGTCCGACGCGCGCACGATGCCGCCCGACACGGAAAAGCGCGTCGCCTTGTGCGCCTGCGTGAGGATACTGGCATTTTGCTGGATGGGAACCCGGACCGACGACACCGTTGTCCCGACAAAACTGTTGACCGGAACGAAGACGTATTGGTTCTGGGGGACGACGATCGGACTGCCGGCGTATCCGGCCACCGTGATGTCAAAACTCGGCGGCAGGCACGCCCAGCCGATGTAAGAGTCCGTGTAGGCCCAGGTCACCCAGGCCGGGCCCCAGACGAATCCCGGAACCCAGGACCACCCGTAGGAATCGATCCACACCCAGGTGCCGTAGTGGAATGGATCTGCTCCGAACGGATCATAGGAGACCCACGTCCATCCGTAGTCGGTGTAGGCCCATTCACCGTTCAGGTAGGGCTGCCAGCCAGCCGCGACGACGGTCGGACACCACACTTCTCCATAGGCCGCGGTGGAAACCCAGCGCCCATAGGGAGCCAGCTCGTGATGAAAGTAGGAAATGCTCACGCTCCAGGTCGCGGACGCGGGGCGTGGCGCGAGAAATGCCAGTGTGCCCGCGAAGAGAATCGCGGCAACGGCCTTGTATCTCATGTCGCCTCCTTTCGACCCTCCAGGGAGGGGGCGGGTGAACGCCCCTTCCTGGAGAGTTTCCCGCACTCCTAATCTCGATCCGCCTTCTTGGTGCGGCGAAGCTCCGTCACCCACATCTTCCCGTTCTTCTGGAGGAAGTCGAAGTGAATCTTGTCGCCTTCTCGAAGCTCATTCGGCGTCAACCCGCTCTTGAACTTTGTCGTGTCGTCCCAATAAAGTGTCCACTGGTCTCCCTTTTCGCCCTGGACGACCATGGACCTCTCGACGTTGCCGAGCTTCTCGCCCTGCACTTCCACCGACTTCTCGACTGTTTGGATGCTGACGATCTTTCCTTCATGTGGCCTCTTCTCGGCGTAGCCTGAAGAGGACATCAGCAGAATGGCGACGGCGGCCGCGGAGACAGCTAGTATTTTTCTCATAGTTTTCACCTCCAGAATAAGAAGGGGCAAGAACCGGGCCAAAAAAAGGGCGTGGTGCGCGGTTGGGCCCGGATCGAAGAGGCGCGAACCTATTCTCCCTCGGCGGCTTCGAATCGGCCGAGGATGCCGGACCAGGCGGAAACGGGAATAGGCGCGTCGCTGATCTCCTGCCACAGGACGTGTCCGTCGCGGCAGAGGAAGTGCGGCTCGACTCTGGGAAACGGGACGCGCCGCCCGTCAGAGGAGCTCTTCCTCCACACCATCGTGCTGACTCGCCCCGCGCCGCAGCCGGGGCACGGCTCGACGAGCACAAACGGCGGAGCCCCGATCGGAATGTCCTCTTGCGCCGTTCTTCGTGCGCGCCAGGCCGCGATGTCATGGACTTCGCCCATGTCGTCCCTCCACGGTCTACGATGCGGAAGCGGACGGACAAAAGAGGTCCGAGCGGAAGGGTGTAAGATAAACATCGACCTCCTTCAGGACTGTCCCTTCAGAATCCCCCGGAGTCCCGCTTGAGGCGAAGACTTTTTTCCGACGGAGAAGAACATGCAGCAGCCTCGAAAGAACTGGTTGAACATCCTCTTTCTGTCCCTGACTCCCGTTATCGGCGTGCTCGGAACGGCCGCCTACGCGCTGGCATACGGCGTCCGTTGGTGGGAGCCTGTCCTCTTCCTCACGCTCTTCGGGCTCGTGAGCTTCTCCGTGACGGCGGGCTA
>WNGF01009460.1_pt1 | contig 11194 bp, 13 predicted proteins | sample 5400641 | NCBI WGS metagenome assembly WNGF01 (sample SAMN13153371, study PRJNA577476) | soil metagenome | isolation source: 80 cm soil or saprolite under grassland replicate 2 | place: USA:California | collected 2016-06-15 | reverse complement strand
TGGGTCGGGTAATGGGGTCGGATCGGGGTCGGGAGCCGGACCGGGCATCGGGGTCGGGTCGGGGTCAGGAGTCGGATCGGGCACCGACGTGCGAGCGCGCTCGCGGTCGGTCCGCTCCCAGTCGTCCCACCTCATCGCACCCTCCGATCGGCCATGACTCGGCTTCCCTACCCTACGACCTGGGCAGGCAAACGGGGGTGCCTCGCTGTCGGGTGGTCGAGCTACTTTGAACGGCCAGCCCGGACCCATCCCTCGCGGTATCAAGACAGGGACGGCTTACAGATCGTCCCGACTCAATCCGGGACGACGGTCAGTCTCCAGGTCAGCCGGTGGCGGGCGCTTCAGGCGTAGTGCCCGCAAGCCGGGCAGACCGACCATCCGCCCGTTTCGCGTCGCATCTCGACCCTCTCGCCGCACCTGGTACAGGTCCGCAGATTGCGGTTGTCCTCGAACTCCGAGATGGCCCGCAGCCGCATCCGGGCGTGAACGTACCGATCCAGGAGATCCTCCGTCACGAGGTCATCGGCGTGAATGGCCATGAGGTCCCTCCTTCGTGCCTGTCTACCGCTGTACCCCTTGGAGCCTTCGCCTAATCGGGGCGATTATCCTGGGGAGGGTGCAGACTGGCGGTTGCCGGATTCCGGTCCGACGGCAACTTCCCACGGCCCTCGTAGCTCAGTGGATAGAGCAGCGGTTTCCTAAACCGCGTGTCGCAGGTTCGATTCCTGCCGGGGGCACCAATGCTTTGACCAGCGGAAACACAGGCGTGTTGTTTACGGTGGTCGAAAAACATGCGCGTGATTCGTGCGGCCTTCAATCCGGTCTCGATGAGCATCATCTCCGCGGCGAGGGATCATCTCGGGGACGTTCTGCGTTCGACCGTTCAACCAGGTGCCCAAGAGCGCTGCGAGGCTGTGGACCGCCGCCTCGCGCTGGCCGGCCGTCATCGGAACCACACCTTCGGCGGAGCACCGCGATGGGCCCGCCCTCGGTCGCCCGTCACGCCCGCGAGGTGCCGTCAAGGCGCCAGCCGTAAGAGCTGACCGCCAGGATGCTGAAATGGGAGCGCTTGGTCGGTGGCGATCACGCCCCATAAGAGCGTGTTTGGGGCCAGAACCTGTGGCCTTCGAGGGCCGTCTAATGGGAGTACGTCTCGCGACGCCAGAGGCCCAGAGCGCATCTGGAGAACGAATGATCGCCCACGAGCACGCAGTCGATAAACGTCTGTTGCGAGTGGCGCTGTTGGTGCTCGCGCGCGCCTCCGCACGAGCGGCGAAGGTCGTCGCGGTGGCGGCCTTTGCCGTCACTTTGGCGCCGGCTGAATCGGTGGCGGCATTCGAGCCGGTGGCCGTCATCGGCGGGAGCGGTGGCGGGGCTGGAAAGCTCGGCGTCGCGACCGACGGTCTGGCGCTGGCTGAATCGGTGGCGGCGTTCGAGCCGGTGGCCGTCATCGGCGGGAGCGGTGGCGGGGCTGGAAAGCTCGGCATCCCGCTCGGCGTCGCGACCGACGGCGCCGGAGGGCTCTATGCCACCGAGCACGTGAACCAGCGGGTGAGCCGCTTCACGACGGCGGGGGAATTCGCCCAGGCCTGGGGCTTCGACGTCGTGCCCGGCGGTGGGCAGGGGTTCGAAGTCTGCACCAGTGCGACTGGATGCGGGCCGGGCGAGCCCGGCGGGGGGGCCGGTCAGCTCGGCTTCCCCGGCGGGATCGCCGTCGACGACACCGGAAATGTCTACGTTACGGACCCAGCCAACGACCGCGTCAGCCAGTTCACCAACGAGGGCGCCTTCGTGCGCGCCTTTGGCTACGACGTCGTCCCCGGCGGCGGCAAGGGCTTCGAGATCTGCACCCAGGCGACGGGTTGCAAAGCGGGCATCGCCGGAGCCCAAGCCGGGCAGCTTGCCGGCCCCTCCTACGTGGCCAGCGACGGGGCGGGAAGCATCTTCGTCACCGACCAAGCCAACATCCGCGTGAACCAGTTCACCGACGCAGGCGCCTTCGTCCGGGCCTGGGGCTTCGACGTCGTCCCCGGCGGCGGGGAAGGGTTCGAGATCTGTACCCAGGCCACGGGCTGCAAGCGCGGGGAGCCGGGCGGCCGTGCCGGTCAGCTGAGCTTCCCCACCGGGATCGCCGCCGCTGGCGGCGGCCTTTACGTCGCCGATGGCAACAGTCGCATCAGCCAGTTCACCACCGAGGGTTCCTTCGTGCGCGCCTTCGGCTACGACGTCGTTCCGGGAGGTGGTGAGGGGTTCGAGATCTGCACCGCGGCCACCCGCTGCAAGCGGGGTACCTCGGGCGGCGCGGCGGGACAGGTGAGCAGCTTCGTGTTGGGCGTGGGTGCCGATGCCGCTGGCAACGTCTACGTCGCCGAGTCCGGCAACTCCCGGGTGAGCCAGTTCACCACCGAGGGCTCCTTCGTGCGCGCCTTCGGTCGCGATGTGATCCCCGGCGGCGCGGACCGATTTGAGGTCTGCACCTGGGCCACCGGATGCAAGCGAGGGCGGCGGACGGGGGGCGACCGTGTGCTGCCGTTCCCCTCTGCGGTGGCTGCAGATCCCGGCGGCGCCGTCTACGTCGCCGACGCAGACGCGGGCCGAATCCTGTGCTTGGGCGAGCGCGGCAGTACACCGTGCGTCCGCAACCTGTTCGGCTTCCGCGAGCTGAAGCTGGACCGCAGCCGTGGCACGGCCAGGCTCGGGGTGAAGGTCCCCGGCCCCGGGCGGCTTCGGCTTCGGGGGAAGGGCGTGAAGAGCGTTCAAAGGCATCCGGAAGCAGCGGGCATCATCAGCCTCCCGATCCGTCCCCGCTACGGGACGCGGCGGGTGCTCAATCAAGAGGGCAAGGCCCGCGTCCAGGTCCGCGTCACCTACGAACCCACGAACGGCGGACCGCACACGAAGACGAAGCGCATAGAGCTTCGTAAGCGTCGCTAGCCCCGCCGGCGTGTGCGATGGACAGAGTCTCCGCGCACGACCTCCGCCGCGCGTTTGCTCGCGCGGGCCGCACTTGAAGTCGAGCTGCTCACCTGCCCTTGCCCTTGCGATAACCCTTACGCCGAAGCTTGGCGTGACGGGCGCTGAGATGGAGCACATGCCCTTCTACCTGCGGGTATTTTTTCGAGTACTGTCCAGTTGGGGGCACGGACCAGACCTGCGACGTTTCGCCGTCGCGGTCTGGCGGCTCGTCAGCGACGAGCGTGACCTCCGCGTCGATCGTCCGCGTCTCTGGCTGGAAAGCGATCTGCAGCTGCAGGCTGTCGAACAGCGCCCGAAGCTCCGGCTGAGGCAGGCACTGAAACCGCTCCCCGAGAAGCGGCAGCCGATCGAGCGCGGTGGTGAGGTCCTCGACCGTCGGCGGGGCCTCGGCCGATTGGGCGGCGAGTGCGTCCACGTGCCGCCGCCGTTCTTCGACAGCCTCCTCCAGCTCGGCGATGCGGGCCCCCACCCGGTGGCGCAGGGACGGCGTTGCGTCCTCGGCCTCCAGGTTCGTGACCTGGCGCTCGATGCGCCGTTCGAGATCGGTGATCTCGCCCTGAAGTTCCTTGAGCCGGTCGCGAGCCGGCACCGTCTCTTCCTCCCGCCCAGAGTCGGCCAACCGGCGAAGCGTCAAGCATCAGGTGGAACTTGACAGGGGCACATGGAGAAATCGTGGAGTCGCTCTCCCCGATCCCCCCACGCCTGAAGGGTGCATTTATTCAGATCATGCCGTTGACCTGGGGGACGCATCCGTGGATGACTGGGGCCATGTGGCGTAGACTGATTAAGGCCCGTGCCGGCCTGAACCACAACCTCCTGTGCCATCTGCCGCCGTGGTCATCGATACGACTCCGCTGAACGGGAGCCCCGAGTGCTCGGCGACACCGCGGTGGCAGTGAGGGCCTGACGCCGTGTCAGAGGAGACCGAGTGCTCGGCGACACCGCGGTGGCAGTGAGGGCCTGACGCCGTGCCGGAGACTCCGTTAGGCCGGCCGGTCACCGGAGGACCCGCGAATTTCCCCGAGCCTCGGCTACTGGAAGGCCGGTTCGTTACGCTCGTGCCAACCGTCGCGGACGTCCACACACCGGGGCTGTTCGCTTCTTGGCACCGATCGCCGGGCGGCGAAGCGATCTGGACCTACCTTCCCTTCGGCCCCTTCGAAGACGAGGCGGCCATGCACGAGTGGATGACGTGGGCCGAGACAACTCCGGACTTCCTCTACCGCACTGTTGTCGACAACGCCTCGGCTGACCCCGTCGGGATGGCGAGCTTCATGCGTGTCGAACCCGAGATGCGCACGATCGAGCTGGGTGGAATCTGGTATGCACCCTCCGCCCAAAGGACCCGCGCCAACACGGAGGCGACCTATCTGATGCTTCGGGAGTCGTTCGACCTCGGCTACCGGCGCGTCGAGTGGAAGTGCAACGCACTCAACGAGCGGTCGCGGGAGGCGGCCCTCAGACTCGGGTTCGTCTTCGAAGGCATCTTTCGCCAGCACATGGTGGTCAAGGGCCGCAACCGCGACACGGCCTGGTACTCGATGCTCGACGGGGAGTGGCCGGCGATCCGGGCGAACTTCGAGCGGTGGTTGAGCGAGGATCCTCCCACGGTCTCGCTGCGCGAACTGAATACCGCTCCCTGACTGGTCTGCTGCGGGGCGGTACCCCAGCCGCCGGCCAAGGGCCCGATGGCTGCCCGCTCGCCCACACTTGTAGAGCACGCGAAGCCGATCTCCGAGGCAGCCGTAAACTGCATCGCCAACTGGGGAAGGAGCCGACATGTCCATGCAAGGACCCGGTGACCCCGGAGAACGCGATCTGGGAGCCCAACGCTGGGGTGCCGAGAAGGAAGAGATCGACAAGCAGGCCCGGCAGGAGCACCTCGCGCACGAGGCCGAACGCATCCACGCCGAGGAAGCAGCCGAGGAGGCCGCCGAGCGGGGAGAGGCCCCCAAGCCGAAGCGCCCCTGGTGGAAGTTCTGGGGCTGAGAGCACCTCGAGTTGTGCGGAGATCGATCGCCCTCGAGGCGGTCGTCGCGATCACCGTCCTCGGTTCGATATCGGCTTCGGCGGCGCCGACCGTCGACGAACGAGAGCTGCTCGGTCAGTCTTACGAGGGCCGGCCGATCCGCGTGTTCCATCGAGGCGATCCCGACGAGATCCGCGTACTGGTGGTCGGCTGCATCCACGGCGACGAGTGCGCGGGGGTCCGGATCGCGCGGCGGCTGCAGAGCGGCCGATCTCGTTCCTTCCTCGACCTTTGGATCCTGCCCAACCTGAACCCGGACGGTCGGGCGGCACACACGCGGCAGAACGCGCGCGGTGTCGACCTGAACCGCAACTTCCCGTACCGCTGGCGCCCTGGCCTACGGGGCCGCTACTACCCCGGCCGGCGACCCGCGTCCGAACGCGAGACGCGGATCGCCATGCGTCTGATCCGGCGGATCGAGCCCGACGTGACCATCTGGTTCCACCAGCCGCTCGCGCTCGTCGACGCGTCGGGCGACGTCCGGATCGAGCGTCGGTACGCGCGCCTGGTCGGCCTGCCACTCGTCCACCTCGACCGGCTGCACGGGACGGCGACGTCCTGGCAGAAGCACGTCCTCCGAGGCAGCGAGGCGTTCGTGGTCGAGCTCCCCGGCGGCGCCCTCCGCCCGCGCCGAGCCCGCAGGTTCGCCAACGCCGTGTACCGACTCGTCCGCGCGTAGACCGCTCCTGATCCACGCGCGCCGTTGCGTGACTGAGGTCGCACGGAGACCGTGCTGCCGGTCCGTGCAGCGCGTGACCGGGTGGCCGCCACCTTTGGACCAACGTGCGTGATCAAGGGGTTGATCACGGTGGTGGATCAGGGGGTGCAGCGATGATCCAGGTTTCGGACACGAGGGTCGTCTCGCCGGACCGGCGACACGCGCTGAACGCCGCCCGCACGCTGCGGGGGATCATCGCGCGGCTCGGGCTGCCGGACGACCATGCCACCCCCTCATCTCCGAACCGAGGGTCGTCCTCGTAGTGGATCGGGATGGGGCCACAGGATCGACCCAGACAACGCCCGGATCGCCTCCGCGCTCATCCACGGCCCTAATTCGCTCGCCGCTGTCGGGTTCGTCGAAGACAGCGACTGGGAGTCCGCTTCCCAAATTTGACTAAGATGCGCATGGTTTCGTCGACGTCATAGCACCGAGGGGAAGGACGTGGACTTCGGGGTCGCGATCTTCTCGACCGAATACTCGATGAACATGGCGAGGCTGGCCAGTTCCGTCGAGGAACGAGGCTTCGAGTCGCTCTGGGTCGCTGAGCATACGCACATTCCTGCGCGGGGATCCGAGGGGAGCCAGCTGCCGCGTGAGTACTTGCATACGTTGGATCCGTTCGTTGCGCTCACGGCTGCGGCGACCGCGACGGCGAAGTTGCGCGTCGGGACGGCGATCTGCCAGGTGGTGGAACGCGAGCCCATCGTCACGGCCAAGGCTGTCGCTAGCCTTGATGTGGTGTCCGGCGGCCGCTTTCTGTTCGGTGTCGGTGCTGGTTGGCTTCGGGACGAGATGCGAAATCTCGGTGTCGATCCAGCACAACGCTGGGAAATACTCCGCGAACACATCTTGGCCATGAAGCAGGTGTGGACTCTCGAAGAAGCCGAGTTCCACGGCAAGCACGTCAACTTCCCGGCGATCTGGTCGTGGCCGAAACCTGCTCAGGTGCCGCATCCACCAGTGTTGCTCGGCGTTCAGGGCAAAGGCGCGATTGAGCGCGTTGTCGACTATGCCGATGAATGGCTGCCCCTCGATGATGAGGCGGCCCCTCCGTGGAGATCTCGAATCGCCGAACTTCAACGTCTGGCGAATGAGCGTGGCCGCGGTTCAATTCCGGTAAGCGTATGCACTGAGCGGGCCGACGCCGCTTCACTTGAGGACTACCAGGCGTTGGGTATTCACCGCGCCATATTTCTCCTCCCTTCCGCCGGGCCGGATGAACTCATCCCGCTCCTCGACGGTTACGCACGGTTGGCAGGGCAATATGTTTAAGAATCTTGTCTCGTCGCTGGCTGCGCCACCTCCCACGATGGTCGGTGCCCATTCGCCAAGCGCCGGCTGGCCGAGGTCGCGAAGATGATCCGGCGTTACCAAGCAGCGCGCCGAGCAGCGACGCCGGCGCTTGCTGAACGCCTAACGTTACGCTTGCCCTGGCGTGGAGAGAACACCGAGTTGTTGCATGAGGCCAAGCATGTCTGCTTCGAACCACTGTTCCACAAACTTGCCGTCCACGATCCGGTAGATGTCAGTGCCGGCAACGCTCAGTTCCTTCCCCGTCGGTGGGATTCCCTGAAACTCCCCCCTGTGCTTGAGCCGATAGGTATCGCGGACGACCACCATGTCGCCCTCCGCGATGAGGAATGCGGATGAGACATGGATGTCGAAGGCCGCGAAGTAGGCGGCGAATAGTTGTTTGAGTGCCTCAGGGCCTCGGATCGGCCCAGGGGCACCGACGATATGACCGACGTAGCCAGGGGCGTGCAGTTCATCGATGACGTTCAAGTTCTTCTTCTCGTATGCCTGTTCTCTCCACCGCAAAACGAGCTGTTTGTTTTCCTCAGTTGACATGGCCTAACCCTCCTGTCCGTGAAGCGGGTGCCAGGCCACGCCATCGCACCGGGCTTGCAAGTCACTTCCCTCGCGTCGCTGGTTACGCATCGATGAGCCTACTCCGTCCCCGACCCGGGCGAAGGGATAACGCCGAGCTGCTGCATCAGGTCCAGCCGATCCCACTGCTCGAACTGCTCCGCCATCTTCCCCCCGGCCAAACGGCAGATGCTGATGCCGGTGAAGCGGAAGCGCTTGCCGGTGCCCGGGACGCCCAGCAGCTCCCCCTGGTGCGTCCCCTCGGCCGTCCAGCGCGCCGCGACCTCGTCCCCTTCCGCGAGCATGTCCTCGACGGTGCCGTGCAGATCGGGGACGGCGGCGATGTACATCGCCCACTTCTGCTTGGCACCCTCCAACCCCGGCGCTTGCCCGGGCAGGGCACCATGGTCCACGTAGTCCTGCGTGACGAGCTCACCGGCCCGGTCCACCCTCTGCTGGTTGATGACCTCCTCAAACCAGCGCCGAACGATCGCCTTGTTCTCTTCGGTGGACATGGCGCTCCTCCTTCCCTCAGGCGGAGGGCTTACCTTTAGGGGAAGCGATTGTACGGCGGGCAGGCAGTTCATCGCGAGCGGTCGACGGAGGCGCCTTCGTTGCGATCAACACTCTTGATCAACTCCGTCGACAGGAGGCCTCTACGTTGCGCAGGATGTCGCTTTCCATCGGAAGCGACGTTAGTGATGACATGGAGCCACTTTTTCGGCGCACCACTCGCCGATTCATAGTGCCAGATGATCTCGTTCAGGAAGTTCTTGTTCCCGAAGACATCGTCCATCATCACCTTCAGATAGTGCCCTGCATGCCAGTCGCAGTGCAGGTAGATCGTGCCCGTGTCCTTGAGTACCCGGTGGAGCTCGATCATGCGCCCCTGCATCCACTCGGTGTATATCGTTCTCGACCCGTTCGCTGGCTGCGGAACTTTCCTCGTTTCGGCCCAACGCCTCAAGCGTCAGTGGATTGGGATCGACATCAGCCCGACAGCCGTCGGACTCATGAAAAGGCGCATGGAGAAGGTGGCGCTAGGGCGATCAAGCTCGTCAACATGCCGACGTCGGTGGACCAGCTCAGGGAGCTCAAGCCCTTCGAGTTCCAGAACTGGGTGATCCAGCGCTTCAACGGCACGAATTCCGCGAAGAAGTCAGGCGATTTTGGGGATCGATGGGCTCTCGTTCTTCCACCACAGGCCCATCCAGGTGAAGCAGTCCGAGCACGTGGGACGAAATGTCGTTGACAACTTCGAGGCGGCCATGGCGCGGACCGGTAAGGACAAGGGGGTACATCGTCGCGTTCAGCTTCACGAAGGGCGCGTACGAGGAAGCGGCCAGGGTCAGGGGAACCAGAAAGTTGGACATCGAGCTCGTCACGGTGGCAAAGCTTGTGGAGAAGGTCCCAGACTTGGCTCCCACCGACACCGGCCGCCTGATCGAAGAAGATCTACCGCTCCCGAGCCCGCGCCCGGCCGAAGTTCGTCCATCGGTCGAGGAGCTGGTCGAGAGCGAGACCGCTGGATGAGGAAATCCTCCGACTACTTCGTTCATCTGTCGGCCGGAGCACAACAAGATCTGCTGCGCGTCCTCACGTCCCCGTCACACGTCCGGGCGGACGTCATCAGGCAGTTCCACGAACGCGGTGAGGATGGCATGGTCGATGTGTTGTCGGATCTCGAGGCGGACGAGCTCATCCGCCTGCAGACCATAGAGGCACTTCGCCGAGCGCTCGACTGAGGGACTGGATCAGTTGCCCGCCCGTGTCGGACTACAAGGCTGTCATTCGGCACTGCCCTTCAACCGTCGAGCCCCGCCGAGGAGGCGTCAAACACCTCACGGCTCTTGATCTCCCAGAACCATCGTCGCATCCGCTCGATGGACAGGGTTGTCCTGACGGCAGCCCTAACAAATCGTGCACGGCCCGAGTCTAGGTTGCCCAACGCCGCCGGAGGGGACTAGCATCGTGATCTCCCGCGGTCACGACCGAGGGTGGCCGGGAGGAGCTCCGGGAGGGGGGCCCTCATGCGACGGATCCTTCTGGCTTTCGGGACTTCGGTCATCACCCTGCTGTGGGCGGTGCCCGCGGGCGCCGCGCCGCTGACGATCAGCCCGCCCACGGACCTCAGCATCGCCACCCCCTTCGCGCCGGGCTGCGGCGGCGCCACGGAGGGAAGCGTCCCCGGGTCCAATTACAACTACTCGAACGCCGAGGTCGAGCCGTGGATCGCGGCGAGCCCCACCAACCCGGCCGACGTCGCCGCCTTCTGGCAGCAGGACCGGTGGTCCGACGGCGGCGCGCACGGGCTGGTGGCGGCGGTGGCCCACGACGGCGGGGTCAGCTTCACCTTCTCGACCCCGCATTTCAGCCGGTGCGCGGGAGGGACCTCCGCGAACGGCGGGGACTTCGGCCGGTCGTCCGACCCGTGGGTGTCGTGGGCGCCCAACGGCGACCTGTGGGCGATCAGCCTCTCCGTGGATCGGACCACCCCGCGCAACGCGGTCTTGGCGGCGAGGATGCAGCACGGCACGTCCACCTGGAGCGAGCCGTTCACGCTGAAGTTCGACTCCTCCAAGACGGGGATCCCGCTGGGGAACAACTTCAACGACAAAGAGTCCATCACCGCGGATCCCACGGACGCCACCGGGAACCTGGTCTATGCGGTTTGGGACCGGTTCGTGTCGCCCACCCAGAACGCCCCGGCCACGGCGTTCGAGATGGCACGGTCCTTCCACCAGCCCGTGTGGTTCGCCCGGACCACCAATGGGGCGGCGGCAACGCCCACGTGGGAGAAGGCGCGTGAAATCTTCGACCCGGGGAACAAGAGCGGGACCATCAGCAACCAGATCGCGGTGCTTCCGGACGGGACCCTGCTGGACGGGTTCTTCCAGTTCGTGAAGGACGGCGGCACCAGCTTCCAGGTCATTCGCTCCACTGACAAGGGCGTGACGTGGTCGAAGCGGTCCTTCCAGATGGCTCCGGTGAGCCCGATCGGCGAGCGTGACCCCGAGCCCATCCGCTGCCGGCCGTTCATCTCCGGCGACCCGCTGTGCACCCTGGTCCGCTCTGACGGGGTGATCTTCGACCTGGCGGTGGACTTCAGCACCGGCCCGCACCGCGGGAGGGTGTACGCGGTGTGGCAGGACCACAACGACAACGCCTTCGGAGACGACCTGATCATGCTGTCGTTCTCCGACGACGGGGGACGGACGTGGTCGACCCCGCAGCAGGTGAACCAGACGCCGGGTGGGACGTTCACGGACCAGGCCTTCGAGCCGGCGGTGAGCGTCAACGACCAAGGCGTGGTGGCGGTGTCGTACTACGACTTCCGCAACGACGTGTCGGGCGATTCCCGCCTGACCACAGACCACTGGATCGTCCACTCGCACGACGGTGGGGCGACGTGGACCGAGGACCACCTCGCCGGCCCGTTCGACATGCACCAGGCCCCCTACGCCCGGGGGTACTTTGTCGGGGATTACCAGGGCCTGGACTCCCAGGGTTCGGTGTTCCGGCCGCTGTTCACGGTGCCCAGCCCTGGGCCCAGCGACCAGTTTCCGAACCCCAACCCGACCGACGTGTTCACAAACACCGGC
>WNGF01010265.1_pt1 | contig 11195 bp, 5 predicted proteins | sample 5400641 | NCBI WGS metagenome assembly WNGF01 (sample SAMN13153371, study PRJNA577476) | soil metagenome | isolation source: 80 cm soil or saprolite under grassland replicate 2 | place: USA:California | collected 2016-06-15 | reverse complement strand
ACTATCAGGCTTTTGAAATTGATTAACGAGATAATGGATTTCAGAAAGATAGAAGCGAATAAAATGCAATTACAGGCTTCAGAAAATGACGTAGTACAATTTGTTGATGAGATTATATGCACATTTAAAGCCTTAGCGAAAAAGAGAAATATAGATTTAAGACTGATCTCTAAAGAACGAAACTTGAATATATGGTTTGATACCTCAATGCTGGATAAAGTAATATTCAACCTTCTTTCTAATGCTTTTAAATTCACAAATGATAACGGTTTTATTTACGTTATCGTTGAAAAGAATGATACAGATAAAACGGCCGTCATTAAGATTGAGGATAATGGCATCGGTATGTCGGAAGACGTAGCTAAGCATGCATTTGAATTATTTTACCAGGGAAATATTGCTGACCAATTGGGAAGCGGGCTTGGGCTTTCACTTTCAAAAGAACTCATACAATTACATCATGGAAGCATCAATGTAATAAGTAAACAAAGTAAGGGAACCACCTTTACAATTAGACTTCCGCTGGGGATCGAGCACTTTGAAAAGGATGAAATGATAAGTGAAAGGGCAGAAGAAAAAAAGATGTACCATAATGAAAGAATCTTTGTACGAGAAGAGGACAATGTGGAAGTGAATACAGAAAATCCTATGAATGAGAATAAATCTGACAATACAATTCTTATTATTGAGGACAATAATGATTTGCGCAACTATCTTATACAAAAGCTTAGCAACGATTATTATATTATAGAGGCAGATAATGGTATTACTGCAATTCAACTTGCATTTGACAACGTTCCTGACCTGATTGTTTCTGATATAGCATTACCCGGTAGAGATGGGATCGCAATAACCAATACTTTAAAATCTGATATAAGAACATCACATATTCCAATTATACTTTTAACGGCAAAAAGTGAAATTCAACAGCAGATTGAAGGGATGAAAAGTATGGCTGATGCCTACATTGTAAAACCATTTAATTTGCAATACCTCCAGGAAACTATTAAAAGCGTAATGAAGAACAGGGATATCTTAAGAGAACATTATACCAGTGAATTGCCTGTTGAATTAAAAAGCACTGCTCCCAAAAAACTTGATAGAAAATTCATTAATGATTTTACTGCTATCGTTGAAAGCAATATAAGCAATGATGAGTTTAATGTTGATGAGATCTGCAAAACAATTGGAATTTCAAGAATACAACTTTATAGAAAAGTGAAAGCACTATTAAGCTGCAATGTGAATGATTATATTTTAAGCGTGCGGTTACAAAAAGCAAAATATTTATTGAATGAAAGTGATATGTCTATTTCAGAAATTGCTTATAAAGTTGGCTTCTCATCATCAGCATATTTCTCTACCGTATTTAAATCCAAATTCAATGTAACGCCAAGTGAGTTTAGGGAAAAGAGTAATATTGCCAAATAACTTTTTATCTAAGCGATACCCTTAGGCTTTTTTTCACGATGATTATAACTTCAACAAAATGTTTTGCAAAGCGCCATTTTGAATATAAACTCCCGAACCTCCGCCGCCGCCTCCAGCATAACCGGTCGCACCAGGCGCTCCTGCAGTAATATTTAAGGTCTGTCCAGCGCTGACAACAAAAGTACCCTGCATTGTTGCCCCGTTACCTCCGGCTTGCGAAAATGCATTGGCACCGCCTTTTGCGCCTGCTGCGGTGATTTTAACTAAATAAGGGCCGCCGGCTGGTACCGTGCATGTAGCAGTGGTAACCGTTTGGCTTGGTGTATTAGCAGTAACATTGGCCACAGTACCTGAGCATGTTTGTGCTGTAGTTTGATGATAAGAGCAAACCAAAATGACAACTAAAAGAGTAATAAATGTTCTCATGTTTTTTTTCATAAAGAATTTTTAAAGCAGTTAAAAAATAAGGGCACCATTAAGCATCATGATTGATTTTGTTATAATACTTAAGAACGCAACGGATAAGGCAAACAGAAAATACGAGGAGAGTGGATTTTTAAATTATCTGGTGATTAATATGGGATTTAAGAATGTAACGGGCAAATTCACAAACGGGAAAATCGCCTTTCTAAAGTTCTGAACAGTTGCGACGGAACATGAGGACATTTTCACCATTTAATTGTACTTATTCAGCAATCACCCAGAAATGAATTAGGAAAATTCTTTGGGCTGTATTTCAAAAGAAAATGAGGATTGATTTTGAAAAGGCCCTGCAGGTTTTAAAAAACTGCGAGGCCTTTATGTTATGGATTTGCAGTTATAAATTTTATTCCTTCACCATTTTTGAAAAATCCCCGTAAATACTTTCATCCACAATTTTACCGTCGTTGTTGAATGTGTCGAATTGCGCACAATCTATGGTTACTACCTCTCCCGTTTTCTTTGATTTACCTGACCACTTCCACCATGATTGAACTATTTTGTAATCCTTATCTACATAATGTAAATAATCCGGGTAGCCAACAGGTGCGAGTTTAATGTCATCATAATAATCGAAATCGGAACGCCACATTTTAAATGCCTCTGCTATACCAATGGATTTCGGCATGCCGGAAACCCACCATTTCGCGGTATCTGAGTAGATGGCCTTGTTTGCCGCGTCATCCTTTGCCAGATAGGCTTTTGAAGTACTATTTACTACGTCGATGTAAGGATGCTTGATGTAAATAGTGCCATTCTTTTCCTCTTGGGAAAAAGCGGCAATCACAAAAAGAAATAAACCGATTGATAAAATAATCTTTTTCATTGTCCAAGTTTTGATGATTAATTAATAATATGATTTAGTGGAGGCATGACGGTCTAAGGGTTTTCCAGAGTGTTATTCTTGTATATGCATTTTCAACCTTTAAACGTCTCAACGATTCCTGTATAGCTATACAATGAAGACCCGCTGAAGCAAAAAGTTCGTTAGAAATTATTTTGAACTCAATTCAGGTTTGTAGGTGAGTAATTCAGACCAGCGGCTCTGCACTGCATCAGAATAGTCTTTCAACCAGGCATCAAATGATCCGGCACCATAAACCTCATTATACCTGTCTTGCAAGGGTTTACGAAAATCGGTAGCTAATTCTTTTAAACCATTTTTCAAACGCGTTACTGCAGTATAGCCAGGCTCCCCGGAAAAGGCTGCGGAATAAACTGCTACGGATTCTTTACCGGCTTCCCATACTTTTTTAAGTTTTGTAATCAGGTCTTTTACATTATTGATCTTACCGGGCTTTGCCGTCATATGATTGATAACAATCTTGTCCGAATAATCAGTAAGTTGTACAGTACTTAAATCGGCCTGGAAATCATAATAACCGCTTTGACCCTGACCTGTAGTAAGTGGCAATACATTTTTTTCCCAATCGGCCATATGTTCTGCATTAATGTCGCCGCGACCATCCAAAATGTCCCAACTACTCGGACCTTCAGCAACCATGTATCCATTGGCATCCGGACCGGATTGAATACTCCACACCCGCCACTTTACATCGCCGGTGTGATATTTCTGCGCATGGTTTGCAAGTGCTTTTTCAAATTCAGAAACTTTGTCATTCCTTGCGAAGAAACGGCTGGAAGTAACAACTGTTTTTGTCTGACCTATTCCTAACAACGGAGTAAGTAAGAGCATGAAGAAATACTTTCTCATGTTTAAAGTTTTTTGAGTAAAAAAATAAAAAAAGAAGTTTCAGTTATATCATTATAAAATTGTCTCCGGGTGGCTCCCAGTTACGCACTTACGGGTAGCCCGGAATAAGGCGAAATAGCTTCCACCGTGCATACCTAAAGAGAGGAAGATGCTGACAGAAAAGAAAAATTAATCTCACGTTTGTTTTCATAAAGCAGTTTTAAAGCAGTTAAAAAGATAAATGACAGGTCGCTAAGCATCATGAACGGATTTGTTATGATACTTAATAATTGCAACACACAATGCACAAATAAAAAATACCAGGAGAGTGGATTTTTACATTACCTGGTGATTAACATGAGGTTTAAGAATGTAACGGGCAATTCATAAACGGGAAAAATTGCCTTTGTAAAGTTCTTGACAATTTCGGCGGAGCACAAGGACATTTTCACCATTTAATTGGATTTATTCGTCAATTACAGTGAGAAACTATGCAGGGGCAGGAAAAATTGATTATTGAAAATGTAATTGAAATAACTATGACCCCGGCTTAAGAATTACTATGAAACTTTCATGTAGCCTGTGCTGAATTTATTTCAGCATCGCACTCTTGTACTTTTTGAATTTTATTGAGCTGAACAAGCTTTTGAATTGGTATTGGGCTTATTGGTTTGTGGCAGTTTTTTGTTTATTGATACCACCCTTAACACAAAAGCGATGCTGTGAAGACCTGATAGAGACTGAAAAATTCTTTAATTTGGATAACACAATAGAGAAAAATGAAAGAAATTTTTGTACAAGTCTTTAAAGTAGCAGATGAATTTGTAATTCTCAAAGGAACTAAAGCGGCTGAACCGAAGTTTAGAGAACCGCTTTCTGAACTTATAATAGCTCAATATGGTAGAGGCGCATATAAGACAGCCGTAGTTACTGAAATACTTTTCTTTTGTCAGAACTATTATATATCTGAGTTTGAAAGGATTTGTAATAATGAAAATTCTTATACTTTTTATAAAGAAATCGTTTGGCTACATGAACAAGCTACTAATTTAAGGCAGTCAGAGCATTTTGATAATCTTCCTCAAGGAATCAGTAAATCTTACATTGCTGAATACCGTAGGATTTTAAAAATGATTATTGAACAAGGATGTTGTGTTAATATGATTAGTAGTGAAAAAAGAGATTCTGAATTTCAAAAAAGAATTGATTCTATTATTAACGACCTGCTTTTTTTAGGAAGTATGCTTATACTCTGTGCCGAATGTATTGCTGAACAAACAATGATAGAAGATGATATAGATATAACTTTTGATAGAAACAATCTGTATTCATTTAGCAGAAGAGATCATTATGATTTTATTTTCCAGCATTTAAATTATAAGCAGGAAAACGACAATCCAGAATATATTATTGACAATGAAGGTTATTCTGATTTTAAAAATGCAGTATTAAATAGCTTCAATATAGATTATGAAAAAATTTGGCAAGTGATCATTTTATCAATGGAACATCTGAATTTTAAAAATGGTGATTGCATATCATTTGAAAGAGAGGGTTTTTTAAAAAGCATTCAAAATTCTACAGATGCGTCATTGAATTCAATAGAAAAGTTTTTATCTGGAGTGACTTTAATGAAAAATAACAAAATGCCTTTATCAGAATTGATTAAAAAACCTCATTCACTAAATAGATATTTGTACCGTCCAATTCTAATTTGGACAATTAATGATAAAGAATATTGTGTTTTGGGAACTTACTCGTTTTACGAAACACAAAATAATTTATATCTAAATGCCATTCCATGGGGAAAGATTCCAGATGAATGGATGGATGTTAAAAGCTTTAAAAACTACATGAACAAAAAAGAAGATGCTCATGATAAATGGTTAGATGATGTAGTTGAAAAAGATATTAAATCAACTGGGCTAATATATCAAAGAACAGTAAAGAAACTTATCGCGAAGAACAAAAAAACATATTCACTTGAAGGAAAGAATATTGGGGAGATTGATTTTATTATTATATCACCAAACACAAAAAAAGTGTTCATTGCAGATTGTAAACATTTGCAAGGTCGTTATGATATGGTAACTCAAAGACAAGACTATTACAAATTTACAGATGACAAATCGGGGATATCATATAATACAAGAATGAATCTGAAAACACAATGGTTAAAAGAACATAAAGATATTCTTGAAGAACATTTTCAATTAAGATTTAATGAGCCAACCCTATCTTTAAAAGAATATGAAATTGAAGGAATTTTCTTTATAAATACGCCAACTTTTTACATATATAATTCTGATTTACGAATTTATACATTTGAGCAAGTAATAGATGTTATTACCGGTAAGCATATAGACCCGATATTTTCCTATTACGTTAATAAGGAAGATAGCAATATATTTTATTCAATTAAGTATCCTTACTTTAGAAAGCCTACAATGTTTTACTACGAAGACAAAGATGAAGATTGTGAAGTGGACAAGTATGGATTTCCAATCAAGAATTGATATAGCGATTTTTATGCGGCGTTCCGTAACACCCAAGTAAAAATGAAAAACTAGTCTCCGATTGGATTTCAAATACAACTGCTGAGTAATGCTTATTGAATAAACTTCCAACCGTCCAAGTGAGTGACCCTGAAACAGATTCAGGGCAGGCTACACAGGCGATTCCATGAAAAACTGTAGCCCGTAACCAAATATTTCAAACTATCAAGACATAATAAAGCAAAAGAGCATTCGAAAATGGAATGCTCTTTACTTATTTACTCTTTTACCGAACCAGGCGGAGGCATGAGAAATTATTAATACCGGGGCACCAATAAATTTATTACATTGTAAAAAGAATTCAGTTTATATCCGTATCAACATGTACAAATTATTCCTGACCCTCAAAGCAATCTTTAGTCTTGCCATTATTTGGTCAGCGATTAGTGTGTGCGCACAAATGCCTGATACGGGTGAGCGCATTTCCAATGCACAAGACATACATTTCAATATAGTTGCACGCTCACAGGATGATATAGGTTCTGTAATTGCAGGAATGACACAGGATGCGCAGGGATTTTTGTGGCTTGCTACGCAAAATGGTTTATATAAATATGACGGATACCAATACACTTCTTACCATCATGAACCATTGAATCCAAATTCACCTGCCAACGATGATATCTGGAGTGTTGCAGCCGATAAAGCAGGATATATATGGCTCGCTCCCGTTGGAACGGGTCTCGACCGTCTTGATCCTGCAGCGGGCATCTTTACTCACTTTCGCCATAAGAATAATGATCCCGGCAGTTTGGGATGCGATACAGTAATAACCATCATGCAGGATCATGAAGGTACTCTCTGGATAGGAACTTATCGTGGTCTTGACAAGTTTGATAGTAAATCAAATAAATTTTTTCACTACAGGTATAATGCAAATGATGAATCATCACTTAGCTGCAATTTAGTCAAAGCGATTTATGAAGATAAACAGGGAATTATATGGGTTGGAACGGGAACTGCATTTCAAGACTATGATAGTTGCGGAGGACTGAATAAATTAAATAAAGCAACAGGAAAGTTTACAAGATATCTGCATGATGATAAAGATCCGCACAGTCTTATTGATAACAGGGTTCGTGCAATGTACGAGGACAGCAGGGGTACTTTTTGGGTGGGCACAGCAGGAGACGGATTGCATACTATGGACAGAACAAAAGGTACATTTGAAAGACATCTGTATGATCGTTTGCATCCCGATAAATTAAGCCGGCCTCCGGTTAAAAAAACTTTCCTCTATGTTGCTGATCATATAACTTTTATTACTGAAGATAATAAAGGCAGGATATGGATAGGAACATTGGAGGGTGGGATAAATGTGTATGATCCTTCAACACAGAAAGTATCTTATTATGGCGCGGATAAAAACAGCGAGGAAAGGATAGGAAACAACGACTTTTTGACGGGCTTTAAAACAAGGGATAATGTTATCTGGATAAGTACTTATGGAACTACTTTATATAAAATAATTCCTTACGAAAATAGTTTGCCACATACATGGCTTGGTAAAGAAGGCCGTTGTTTTGCCGAAGACGAAGCACATACTTTATGGATCGGTACAGAAAAAGGGTTAATACATAAAGCCGGTAACGGAAAAGAAGAACAATTTTTAGTTGATAAAGATTCTTCTTATTCATCAAACAAAATCCATTGGATTGAAAAGGATGATAATAAGTTTTGGCTTGCAACATCCCGGGGTCTGCGGCTGTTTAACCTTTTTACAAAAACATTTTCCGGGTATTTTCACCAGCCCGGAGACGTAAATAGCCTGATTTCAGATGAAGTTACTGTAATAAAAAAAACTACGGATAACGCATTTTGGATTGGTACCATTAACGGTCTCGATCTGATGGATACAAGATCAGGAACATTCACGCATTTCCAAAATAACCTAAAAGATACAACCAGTATCAGCGATAATGCGGTTTGGACGATTAGTATAGACAAAAAACAAAACGTTTGGGTAGGAACTTATAAGGGCATCAACCGGCTTGATACACGAACAGGCCGTTTTAAAAGATACCTTAACCAATCAAATATTAAATGCATTATAGAAGATAGTAAGGGCAATCTATGGTGTGGCACAACCAGCGGTCTTTTTAAATATGATAGAGAAATCGATAACTTTTCAATCTTTACTGATGAGTCGGCTATAATCAGCAGATCGCTCCCGGTGTATTGGTTGACGGAAGATCATCAACAAAATCTCTGGCTTAATACCCGCAAAGGTATAATTGGATTGAGCAAAGAAAGAAACAGCGCAGTATTGTATGGAAAGAACCAGGGTGTAAGTGGATTGGTTTTAGGGCCGTTTGGATATACCCGGCAAAGTGGAGAAGTTTTGTATGGAGATACTTCCGGCTATTTCGATTTTATGCCGTCGGCGTTGCGACAAAATGTGTCGCCGCCTTCCGTCACCATCAGTAATTTTTTACTCAACAATGTACCTGTTCAGCCTTCCGCGCAAGGCATCCTTTCTGTTCCGTTGACACAAACAAAAGTGATACGCTTACATTACAATCAAAATACTTTTTCATTTGAATTTTCAAACACTGATTTTATAAGTGAACAGGAAGATATCCGCCTGCTCTATATGTTGCAAAACTATGATAATGCATGGCGCAAAGCAGGCGATGAAAAAGCAGCGTATTATTTTAACGTGCCTCCGGGCAAATATGTTTTTAAAGTAAAAGTGTTTAACGCCGCCGGGGTAGCGGCGGAAAAAGATATTGTTGTAATCGTAACACCGCCCTGGTGGAGTACATCGTGGGCTTACATTGCATATCTGATTTTGATAATTGTAATTGGAAGATCATATTTTAAATTTACCGTAAACAGAGCCAAATTAAAATCACAACTTCTTTTTGAACAAAACGAAACCAAAAGAGCGAAAGAACTTGATAATCTAAAAACACAGCTCTATACAAACATTACACACGAATTCCGCACGCCGCTTACTGTTATACTTGGCATGGCACATCAAATAGCAAGCAAGCCACATGAATATTTAAAAAGCGGAATTGACATGATCACCCGTAATGGTGAAAGCCTGCTGAAACTGGTAAATGAAATGCTCGATCTTTCCAAATTGGAAAGTGGAAAAATGTCACTGCAATTGATGCAGGGTGATGTGGTCATTTTTCTAAGGTACATTGTGGAATCATTTCATTCTTTGGCTGAGAGCCAGAAAAAACAATTGCACTTTCTTTCCGAGATAGATTCGCTGAATACAGCGTATGATCCGGAAAAAATGAGACAGATCGTTGCTAACTTACTTTCCAATTCCATAAAATTTACACCCGAAAAAGGGAATATATACATCTCTGTCAATGAAAGCATGTTGCCTGGTAAAGAAGATCAATCATCACTTATTATCAAAGTAAAAGATACAGGTATCGGAATTCCTGAAGACCAAATGCAATACATTTTTGACAGGTTTTATAAATCGGATAACAGCCATACACGGAGGGCAGAAGGAACAGGCATTGGTTTAGCATTAACGAAAGAACTGGTGAAATTAATGGAAGGAGAAATCTCGGTAAAAAGCCCGCCAACAGGTGCTCATAAAGGAAGCGAGTTTACAGTAATACTACCATTTAAAAAATTAGCATTAACCGAGCAAGCAATTACTCATCAGGATTTTAAATTAATTCCTCAACAAAAAACAAATGACGCAACAGAAATAAAAAATGAATTCATAGATGGAATTACAGATAATGGAAAGCCATTAATTCTTTTAGTAGAAGATAATGCAGATGTGGTAGCTTATACTGCATCATGCCTTCCTGATTATCGCCTCGCTGTTGGGAAAGATGGAATGGAAGGATTGGAAATAGCAACAGATGTTATTCCAGACCTTATCATTACCGATGTGATGATGCCGGTAATGGATGGTTTTGAATTGTGTCACAAATTGCGAAACGACGAACGCACCAGCCATATTCCCATCATCATGTTGACTGCAAAAGCAGATATGGCAAGTAAAATGGAAGGTCTTGAACGTGGCGCTGATGTTTATTTGAAAAAACCATTTAACAGGGAAGAATTACTGTTACGCATAAAGAAATTACTGGAGTTAAGAAAACAACTCCTTGACAGGATGCAGTCCCAATAAATTCATACGCATTATCCGGCTCAATAGATCAAAAGAATTGCTTAAAACCTCTGACAACAGCATTTCATCAATCGCATTTGAATGCGGCTACAATGATCCGGCATATTTTTCCCGCGTGTTTAAACAGGAGCATAATGTAACACCGCAGGAGTGGCGGGTAAAGTACAAAGAAGAATTGCAATAGACTGCATTAATAATAAGAGAACTATTTTCTTTATTTTGTTGCAAGTGATAACACGTGAACAGAAAAAGTGACATACCATCTTTCATGTTTCTCATCCACTTAAACCATCTGTTTTGTAGCTAAAACTTTTCCTCCAATTATCAATGAATATTGAATTATTTCTGAGGTGCTGAGACAGCAAGAAGCAAAAATGAATAAAGAGAAGAATAAAAAACCTTTTTATAATTTGTTTGCTTTTTCAATTGCCATTTCTCCTTGTCTAAATAATTTGTTTTTCAACTCTTTCGTGTTATTGCTTATTTTTATCTGTGTAATTTTTGCGTTGTTAAAAACAAAAAACCGCGTAAACACTGAGTTTCACGCGGTTTCTTACTTAGCTTAATTTTTTCAGTGATCCCGTTGGGACACCGATTTTCTTTCTACAACCCGCGTAAAGACTGAATTCTATGCAAGCTAATTTTTCCTGCTCACCTATATGCTCACCTGAAGAACTGTCTCTGTAAAATTATATTAATTGAGGGAAGAATGAATAAACTGAAAGAAATAAGTTTAATTTTTAGAATTAGGTAGTTGTTTCGCATAACAAATATAGGGCTTGCTTAAAGCTAATATATTTAGTATTTTTGTGGCTAAATTAATTAGCTATGTTTCAAGGTATCAATGCGATTGAATTTAATACCCGCTTTAAAGACAATGATAGTTGTTATGAGTATCTGTTATTGAAGAAATGGGGAAATG
>WNGF01009453.1_pt1 | contig 11196 bp, 10 predicted proteins | sample 5400641 | NCBI WGS metagenome assembly WNGF01 (sample SAMN13153371, study PRJNA577476) | soil metagenome | isolation source: 80 cm soil or saprolite under grassland replicate 2 | place: USA:California | collected 2016-06-15 | reverse complement strand
CCTCGTCGCGCGCGGCGAGGCCGAGGGGGTGCAGGGCGAGGTCGACAAGCGCACCGCCGAGCTGCGCAAGCGCGTCGTCGATCTCGAGGCCACGAACGCGAAGAACGAGGAGCGCGTCGTGAAGGCCTACCAGAAGATCAAGGCGGACGAGAAGGTGCGCGACAAGGTCCGCAAGGCCCTCGCCATCGCCACCCAGCTGCTCGAGGATGGGCTCCCGGCCGAGTCGCCCGCCGACAAGGAGCGCCGCGCCGCCGCAGGCGGGCGCGAGTAGCGCCGCGCCCGCGCCCGCTAGCCGGCCGCCGCGATCGTCGGGCGGTCGAGGTCCACGCCGAGGTAGCGGAGCATCCGCTCCTGGTGCCGGTTGAGCCCGCGGACGACGAGCTGCTCGCGCGCGGCGAGGTCGGTCGCCACCGCGGCGAGCCCGGAGTCGTGGCAGTCGCGCACGGCGGTGAAGTCGAGGACGAGCGGCCCGTGCGCAGGCACCTCGCGCAGCCAGCCCGAGAGCCGCATCGCAGCCTTCGCGTCGAAGGTGCCCTCGATGCGGATCGTCACCTCTCCGCGCATTCCACGCGTCACGTCCATCATCTGTTCTTCTGTTCTTCGCCCCACCCCGGTGATCGGGCGCGCACGATGCGCCCGGTGCGGACGTGGGTCAAGCCAGGGCCCCAAAGGAAGGCGCGCCGGGCCGGCGCGAGGCCGCCCGGCGCCACGCGCCGCGCTCCCGGTTCGCTGCGTCCGTCAGTGCGTCCCGGCGCCGCCCTCCGCGCCCGCCTCCATCTCCTCGCGCTGCCCCGCCGCGCGGAGGGCGCCCACCGCGGCGCCGACGGCGAGCAGGTTCGCGGGGGAGAGCGCCGCGCGCGCCGCCGCCCGGACGAGCGGCCGCAGGACGGGCCAGAGCCCGCCGCCGAGGACGAACCCCGCCGCAGCGGCGACACCGAGCACCGCCATCGGGTTCTCGCGCAGCCGCCGCTCGAGCTCCACCTGCTCCGAGAACCGATCCCACGCGTCGCGCGCCTGCTCCGCCACCGAGCGCAGCGTCTCGTTCACGTCGCCCATCTCGCCCATCTCGGCCATCCCCCCTCCCCGTCGCCCGCGGCGCCCGCTACGCGCGGGACATGAGTCGTCCGAACACGAAACCGAGCCCCACCGCGACGGCGATCGCCGTCATCGGCCGGTCTCGCGCCATCGTCCGCACCCACTCGCCGGCGTCCTCGGCATAGCCCCGCATTCCCTCGAGGCGGTCCTGGACGTCCTGTGCCACCTCGCGCGCCTTGTCGCGCGCGTCGGCCCCCATCCCGCCCCCGTCGTTCTCGGCCATGATTCCCCCTGCGAAGTCCCCTCGAGCCAAGGTAGGCCGCGCCCGCCTGCGGCCAAACCCCCGCGCAGGCGCCCGCCGGCGCGGCGGCGAAGGGGTCACCGGGCTCGGCGCCGTCGCAGCGCCGAGCGGAGCTCGTCGAGCTCGCGAATACCGAGCGCCCGGGCGACGGCCAGGTAGGCGACCGCGCCCGCGGAGATCGGTCCGAACGCGAGCGCGAGCTGGCGGCCGAGGGACTTGCCCTCCGGCAGCAGGCGGACGAGCCCGCGCTCCACGGCCCAGGCGGCGAGCGCGAGCGCGAGGGCGGCGACGACGACCTTGCCGAGCTGGCGGACCGTGCCGGCGCCGCCGAGCCCGCCGTGGTGGCGCCGCCAGACGACGAGGAGGACTGCGAAGTTCGCGGCGGCGGCGAGCGACGTCCCGAGCGCGACGCCGCGGTACCCGAGCACCGGGTAGAGCGCGATGTTCAGCGCCACGTTCGACGCCATGCCGAGCACGCTGCCCCACACGGCGAAGCGGGCGAGGTCGAGGGCGTAGAGCGCGGGCGCGAACACCTTCACGCCGGAGTAGGCGTACAGCCCGATCGCGTAGAAGAGGAGCGCCTGGGCGGTGGCGTCGGTGTCCGAGGCGCCGAACCGGCCGTGCTCGAACAGGAGCGAGATGATCGGCCGGGCGAGGACCATGAGCCCCACCGCCGACGGCACGTTCAGGAAGGCGACGAGCCGCATCGCGGAGCCGAGGGTCTGCTTCACCGCCGCCATGTCCCGGGCGGCCGCCCGCTGGGCGACGCCCGCGCCGGCCACGGTCGCGATGGCGACGCCGAAGACGCCGAGCGGGAGCTGCATGAGCCGGAAGGCGTTCTGCAGCCAGGTGTTCGCCCCCACCTCGTGCGACGCGAAGTGGGTGTTCACGACGATGTTCACCTGCGTCGCCGAGAGGCCGACCACCGCCGCCGCCATCAGGCGGAAGATCCGGGCGACCCCGGGATCGCGGAGCTCGGCGCGGCCGAGCCGCAGGCGCAGCCGGAACCCCACGGCGTGCAGCGATGGCAGCTGCGCGCCGAGCTGGAGGACGCCGCCGAGGAGCGTGCCGATCGACCAGCCCACCACCGCGCGCTCCGGCGTGAACCCCGCCGCCCACATTCCGAGCCCGACCGCGATCGCGCCGACGTTGAAGAGCGCCGGAGCGATCGCGGGCGCGGTGAAGCGGCTCTGCGCGTTCAGCATCCCCATCACCGTCGCGGCGAGCGAGACGAGGAGGAGGAACGGCATCATGATGCGGGTGAGGAACGCGGAGAGCGCAGCCTGCCCGGGGGCGAACCCGGGGGCCATGAGGCTCACGATCGGCTCGGCGAAGGCGAGGCCGGCGAGCGTGAGGACGCCGACGACGACGAGGACGAGACCGACGACGGTGTTCGCAAGGCGGTAGGCGGCCTCGGGCCCGCGGTTCCGCTGGGCGTCCGCGAAGGTCGGCACGAACGCCGACGAGAGCGCACCCTCGGCGAACAGGTCGCGCAGCAGGTTCGGGATCCGGAAGGCGACGACGAACGCGTCGGAGAAGCGGTTCGCGCCGACGAGGATCGCGAAGAGCTGGTCGCGGGCGAGCCCGAGGACGCGCGAGGCCATCGTGGCGGCCGACAGCCACACGGCGCGGCCGACCTTCACGGGCGGCGAGGCGCCGGGGACGGGCGGCGAGGCTCCGGTCACGGGGGCGGACGGGTCCATGTGCGCGCGGGCCGCGCCGGGGTCAGTGGTTCCCGCCCACCGGACCCTTCGCGGCCTGCTCCTTCTTCATGAGGAAGGACTTGGCCTGCGACTGGATCGTCTGCGGCACGTTGCGGTCCCGGGCGAGCTCCTTGATGTCTCTCTCCTGCAGCGTGTACAGCATCTTGAGCGCCGTCGGGAGCGGGACCTTCGGGTTCTTCACGAGCGAGATCTTGATGGAGTAGGTCTTCAGGAACTCGCGGTTCGAGTAGACGTAGCGGAGCACGTCGGCGTTCACCGTGCGCGAGTTCGCGATCCCGAGGATCTCGCCGTCCGTCATGCGCGGGCTCGTCGCGGCCGCCATGCAGACGAGCTTGTTCGAGTCGCGCAGCAGGATCGTCCGCGCTTCCTTGTTCCCCAGCGTCGCGAGCTTGATCTTCTCGGACACCGACATCTTCATGATGCGCTGGGTGACGTTGAGCTTCTTCAGCTCCTCCTCCGGCACGGGACCGGGCGCGCCGGCGCCGTCCGGCGGCTCCTGCGCGAGCTCCCGTCCGAACTCCTGCATGAGCGCGACGGCGGTCTCGACCGGCTCCGGCGGCTTCGCGGTCGGGTCGACGCCGTGGACCCGCTTGTGCGCCTCGACCGACTGGGGGACGTCGAGGAGCGTGAGGCCGTTGCGGACGCAGAAGTCGCAGGCGCCGTCCACCGTCGACGCGAGGGCGTGCGGGTTCCGGCAGAGCCCGCGCAGGATCTCGTCGTGGCGAAGCAGGCGGAGCTCGTTCTGACGGACGATCTCGCCGAGCCGCTGCGAGAGGGTCGGGGCGAGGCGCGCGATCGTCTCGTCGAGCGTCGCCGGGTTCAGGAGCACGAGCTCGAGCGCGGGCTCCTTCGCGGCGAAGCGCTCCGAGAGCCAGTCGAGCACCTGCCCCTTGATCGACTCGGCCCGGAGCGCGACGCTCCAGATCTTGTCGGGGAGCCCCTCGGCCGTCTTCGTCGCGGTCTCGCGCACGCCCGCCTCGGCGTCGAACGAGAGCACGTACAGGAGCGTCGAGAGGTCGACCGGGGCGACGGCCGGCACGAGCCCCTTCGCCCCCATCATCCGCAGCGCCGCGGGCGCCTTCCCGTCGGCGTGCTTCTGCAGCGGCTTCGGCAGCACCTCGAGCGGCAGCGGGCAGTCGGGCATGTCAGCTCCGGCGGTCCTCGGCCGCGGGGGGCGGGGTCCCGAGCGCCACGGGCGAGAGCTCGTAGGGCGGCGTGTTCCGGAGCTCCCAGCGGTGGCGCAGCCGGCCGAGGAGGCTGTTCAGCGGGTTCGAGCGCGAGAGGAACGGCAGGACCGGATCGCTCCGGCTGCCCATCGCGTCGCGCGCGGCGCGGAGACGGGGGTCGTCCGGCCACAGCTCGAGGCCGCGCGAGATCGCGCGCACCGCCCGATCGCGCTGGTTGAGCGCGAGGTGAAGCCGGGCGGAGTTGAGGAGGAGGTCGGGGTCCGGGCCGGCGAGCCGCAGCGCCTGCTCCGCGAGGACGAGGCCGAGGTTCGAGTTCTTCTCCACGAGCACGAGGGTGAGCCCGTACCAGGACATGCAAACGGGATCGCGCGGCGCCCGCCGGTGCGCCCGCTCGAACGCCGCGTGCGCCGCCGGGAGGTCGCGCGCCGCGAACGCCGCCGCCCCCTCCTCGCACGCCGCGCGCGCCGCCGCGTCGCCGGGCCCCTCGCTCGCCGTCGCGGTGCTCACCGGTTGCGCTCGTGCAGGATCCGCAGGCCGTCCAGGGTGAGGTGCTCGTCCACCTCCTCGATCGCCTTCGACACGCCGGCGATGAGCGACGCGAGCCCGCCCGTCGCGACGATCTTCGGGGTGAACCCGAGCTCGTCCGACATCCTCGCGCAGATCCCGTCGACGAGGCCGACGTAGCCGTAGACGAGCCCGGCCTGCATCGACGAGACGGTGTTCCGGCCGATGACGTGCGGCGGCCGGGCGAACTCGACGCGCGGCAGCTTCGACGCGGAGCGCGCGAGCGCGTCCATGGAGATCGTGATCCCGGGGCAGATGGCGCCGCCGAGGTATTCGCCCTTCTGCGAGACGGCGTCGAACGTCGTGGCGGTGCCGAAGTCCACGATGATGAGGCCGCAGCGCCACTTCTCGTAGGCCGCGACCGCGTTCACCACCCGGTCGGCGCCGACCTCGCGCGGGTTCTCGTAGAGGATCGGCATCCCGGTCTTGACGCCCGGGCCGACGAACATCGGCTTCACCTTGAAGTACCGCACCGTCATCTGCTCGAGCGTGAACGCGAGCGGCGGCACCACGTTCGACACGGCGACGGCGCTGACCTTGTTCGGATCGAGCCCGGACAGCTCGAAGAGCTGGCGGAGGAGGATCCCGTACTCGTCGGCCGTCCGGTTCTGGTTCGTCTGGAGGCGCCAGTGATTCCTGAGCGCCGTCCCCTCGAACGCACCGATGACCGTGTTGGTGTTCCCGACGTCGATGGCGAGCAGCACGGCCGGAGGGTAGCGTCGGCGTGCCTTGCGGGTCAACGCAGTCGACCTGGACCTGGACCTGGACCTCGACCTGGTCGACGCGAGCGTCGAGCTCGCCCGGTCACCTCGGTCGCAGCAGCGCCACGTCCCCGGACAGGATCCGCTCGATCCCCGCGGTCGTCCGCACGAGGAGCGCGCCGGCGTCGTCGATGTCCTCGGCGATCCCGGCGATCTCCCGCCCGTCCGCCTTCACGACCACCTCGCGGCCGAGCGTCACCGTCCGGGCCCGCCACGCGTCGCGGATGACCCCGAACCCCTCCTCCGCGTGCCGGTCGATCCACTCCTCGAGCGCGGTGAAGCAGGCGGCGGCGAAGAGGGCCCGCGGCGCGGGCTGGCCGCGCTCCACGAGGAGGCTCGTCGCCTCGCCCCGGAGCTCCTCCGGGAAGTCCTCCGGCCGCGCGTTCACGTTCACGCCCACCCCGACCACCACCCACTGCACCTGGTCCGGCTCGGCGGCGAGCTCCGTCAGGATCCCGCCGATCTTCCGCTCCGATACGAGGAGGTCGTTCGGCCACTTGATGCCGGCGGCGACGCCCGCCTGCCGGAGAGCGTCGCAGATCGCCACCGAGGAGACGAGCGTCAGCTCCGCGGCGCGCGCGGGCGGCAGGTCCGGCCGCAGCACGACCGAGAAGTAGAGGTTCTTCCGGGCGGGGGAGACCCACGTGCGGCCGCGCCGCCCGCGCCCGGCGGTCTGGGCCTCGGCGATGACCACCACGCCGTGCTCCGCCCCCGCGTCGGCGAGCTCCTTCGCGCGGTCGCTCGTCGAGCCGAGCTCCTCGTACCAGTGCAGCACCTGCCCGAGGTCGCGCGTGTTGAGGAGGGGCCGCAGCTCGAGCGCCGTCAGCCGGTCGGGCACGGCGGCGAGCCGGTAGCCGCGCGCGGAGACCGCGTCGATCCGGTAGCCCTGCGCGCGCAGCGACTCGACGTGCTTCCAGACCGCGGCGCGCGTGAGCCCGAGCTTGTCCGAGATCGCCTCGCCCGACACGTACTCGTCCCCCGCCTCGGCGAGGAACGCGAGGACGATCTCCTCCGACTCGGGACGATCCGCGGCCATGGACGCGGGGAATCTCACCCCAGCTCGAAGGAGATGTCCACCGCGGGGGCCGAGTGGGTGATCGCCCCCATCGACACGAAGTCCACCCCGATCGCGGCGACGCGGGGCAGCCGCTCGAGCGTCATGTTGCCGCTCGCCTCGAGCAGCGCCCGCCCCGCGGCACGGCGGACGGCCTCGGCCATGGTGGCGTCGTCCATGTTGTCGAGGAGCACGATCTCCGCCCCGGCGGCGATCGCCGCCTCGAGGCCGGGCAGGTCCACGACCTCGACCTCGAGCTTCAGCATAGCGCCGGCTCGCTCGCGCGCGCGGCGGACCGCCTCGGCGACGCCACCGCACGCCGCGACGTGGTTGTCCTTCACGAGGATCCCGTCGCCGAGCGCGAAGCGGTGGTTCTTCCCGCCGCCCGCGCGGACCGCCGCCTTCTCGAGCATGCGCCACCCGGGCGTCGTCTTGCGCGTGTCGAGCAAGCGCGTCCTCGCGCCGCCCGCGGCGAGCGCGTCGACGCAGCGGCGGGTCGCGGTCGCGACGCCGGAGAGGCGCTGCAGGAAGTTGACCGCGGTCCGCTCGGCGCCGAGGAGCGCGCGCACCGTGCCGCGCGCGGAGCCGAACGTCTGCCCGCGCACGACGCGGGCGCCGTCCTCGACCGCGAACCGGCACTCCGCGCCGAGCCGGTCGAAGACCCGCGCGGCGATGGCGGTCCCGGCGAGGACCAGGTCCTGCTTCGCGAGGAAGCTCCCCTCTCCCCGCGCGGCGGCGTCGATGGTCGCCTCGCTCGTCGCGTCGCCGAGGAGGAGGTCCTCCTCCAGGGCGAGCTCGACGAGGCGCTCGGCGTGCGCGGGGAGCCGGTCCATCCAGCGCCTAGCGCCGCTTCGCGCTCTTCCGCTTCGCCTTCGCGGGCTTCTGCGCGGGCTTGCGGGCCTTGACGACCTTCCGCGCCGGCTTCTTCGCGGCCTTCTTCGCGGCCTTCCTCGGCGCGGCCTTGCGAGCGGCGACCTTCCGCTTCGCGGCCGGCTTCTTGGCCTTCTGCGCCGGCTTGCGCGAAGGCATCACCTTCTCGATCGCGGCCTCGGCGCCCGCGACGACTGCGCTCACCGCCGCCTTGCCCACCTCGGCGACGGAGCTGATCACCTGCTGCGCCTGCTCGATCGTCGTCTGCGCGGGCGAGGCGGGCTGGTTCGGATTCTGGGGCTTCTCGTTCTCCATCGCGTTCCTCCTGGCGAGGTCCGCCGAGGGCGGACCGGCAGTGCCAGACAGCATGGCACGATGCGCCTCGAGCTTTCCTCTTTTTTCGTGGAGCTCCGCGGCGCGCGCGCGATCCTTCTCGACCACCTCGGGGGGCGCCTTCTGGACGAAGTTCGGGTTCTCGAGCTTCTTCTCGATGCCCGCGAGATCCTGCTCCAACTTCGCGATCTCCTTGTCGATCCGGCCGAGCTCCGCTTGCAGGTCGATCGCCCCGACGAGCCCCACGCGCACCTCGAACCCGGCGCCCACCGCGACCGCGCTCGCCGCCTTCTTCTCCGGCGGGAGGCCGGCCGGGCGGACGACCGCGTCCTTCACGTTGGCGAGCCGGTGGAGCCGGCCGAGCTCCTCGCGCACGGTGGCGGCGGCGTCGCGGTCGAGCGAGCCGACCTCGACGTCGTCGAGCACCACCTTGAACGCGATGTTCATCTCGCCCCGGATGTTGCGGATCGCGTCCACGAGCCCGATGACCGGGCCGAACGCGCGCTCCGCGGCCTCGTCGAGCGGGCCGGTCGCGGGGTACGGCGCGGCGAGGACCGAGTCCGGCCACCCCTCGGCTCCCACCTTGGCGCGGAGGACGTGCCAGAGCTCCTCGGTGATGAACGGCATGAACGGGTGGAGGAGCCGGTACGCCGTCGACAGGCACGCGACCAGGATCGCCTGCGTCGCCCGCTTGTTCGCGGAGTCGTCGCCGTAGAGCGCCTCCTTCGCGAGCTCGATGTACCAGTCGCAGAGCTCGTGCCAGACGAAGTGGTAGACCGTGCTCGCGGCGTCGTTGAAGCGGAACGCCTCGAGCGCGGCGGTGGTCTCGTTCACGGCCCGCTGCAGGCGCGCCAGGATCCAGCGGTCCGCCGCCGTCCGCGCGACGGCGGGCGCGACGTCGGAACCCACGGTGAAGCCGTCGAGGTTCATGAGCGCGAAGCGGCTCGCGTTCCAGAGCTTGTTCGCGAAGGCGCGATAGCCCTCGATCCGCTCCTTCGCGAGCTTGATGTCGCGCCCCTGCGCGGTGAGCGCGGCGAGCGTGAAGCGGAGCGCGTCCGCACCGTACTGCTCGGTGATGACGAGGGGGTCGATGACGTTCCCCTTCGTCTTCGACATCTTCTGGCCCTTCTCGTCCCGCACCATCGGGTGCAGGTACACCGTGCGGAAGGGCACCTCGCCCATGAAGTGGATGCCCATCATCATCATCCGGGCCACCCAGAAGAAGATGATGTCGTGCCCCGTCTCCATGACGGACGTCGGGTAGAACGTGCGGAGCGTCTCGGTCCGCTCCGGCCAGCCCATCGTCGAGAACGGCCAGAGCGCCGACGAGAACCACGTGTCGAGGACGTCCTCGTCCTGGCGCAGCTCCCGCTTCCCGCACGTGGCGCAGGCCGCCGGCGCCTCGCGCGCGACCGTCACGTGGCCGTCCGGGCAGTACCAGGCCGGGATCTGGTGGCCCCACCAGAGCTGCCGGCTGATGCACCAGTCGTGGATGTTCCGCATCCACGCCATGTACGTGTTGGTCCAGGCCTCCGGGATGAACCGCGTCCTCCCCTGCTCCACCGCCTCGATCGCGGGTCGCGCGAGCGGCTCGATGCGGACGTACCACTGGTCGGAGAGGAGCGGCTCGAGCACCGTCTGCGAGCGCTGGCATCTACCGAGCGGCAGCGCGTGCGGCTTCGTCCCGCGGTCGAGGCCCTGCTCGGCGAGGAGCTCCTTCACGCGCTTGCGCGCCTCGAACCGGTCGAGGCCGGCGACCGGCCCGGCGGCGGCGTTCATCCTGCCGGAGAGGTCGATGACCGTGAGCTGCTCGAGGCCGTGCCGCTTGCCGGTCTCGAAGTCGTTGAAGTCGTGGGCCGGCGTCACCTTCACCGCGCCCGTTCCGAACTTCGGGTCGACGAGGATGGCGTCTGCGATGATGGGGAGCTCGCGGCCGGTGAGCGGATGGCGGACGTTCTTCCCGACCATGGCGCGGTAGCGCTCGTCGTCGGGGTGCACTGCCACCGCGGTGTCGCCGAGCATCGTCTCGGGCCGCGTCGTGGCGACCACGATCTCGCCCGTGCCGTCGGCGAGCGGATACGCGAAGCTCCACAGCTCGCCCGCGTGCGCCTCCTCGTGCTCGACCTCGAGGTCCGAGAGCGCGGTGTGGCAGTCGGGGCACCAGTTGATGAGCTTCTTCTCGCGATAGATGAGCCCCTCCTCGTGCAGGCGCACGAAGACCTCGCGCACCGCGCGGGAGAGCCCCTCGTCCATCGTGAACCGCTCGCGCTCCCAGTCGAGCGCGGCCCCGAGCGCCTGGTGCTGCTCGCCGATGCGCGAGCCGTACTTCTCCTTCCAGGCCCAGACGCGCTCGAGGAACGCCGCGCGGCCGAGATCGTGGCGGCTCTTCTTCTCGGTCTTCTTGAGCTCCTTCTCGACGATCATCTGCGTCGCGATGCCCGCGTGATCGGTCCCGGGGAGCCAGAGCGTGTTGAAGCCGCTCATCTTCTTCCAGCGGATGAGCACGTCCTGCAGCGTCGCGGTGAGCGCGTGGCCGAGGTGGAGCGAGCCCGTCACGTTCGGCGGCGGGAGCACGATGGAGAACGGCGGGCGGGTCCGGTCGTGCTCGTCGCCGTGGAAGTAGCCCCGCTCCTTCCAGAACGGGTACCAGCGGGCCTCGACCTCGCGGTGCTCGTAGCCCTTCGCGAGCTCGCTGCGGTTCTCGTCGTTCATGGCGGGGTTCTGCAAGTCGTCTCTCCGTTCCGGAATGCGTCCGCGACCGTCCCTGTGGGGGAACGGGCGCGGCAGCCGGCGCTTCGAAGGTGAGCCGGTGCGCGCCGGAGCCAGCCGAAGCTCAGCCCTGGCGCTGCTTTACGAGCCGGTCGAGGTTCTCGCGGATGATGGTCTCCGCGAGCTGCGGGACCACCTCCCACACGATCTTCTCGATCACCTCGAGCGACGCCTTCGAGAGCGCCTCGCGCAGGAGCGCCTCGCCGCCGTCGCGCGCGACGGCCGCGGGGGCCGCCTCGGGCTTGTGGCCGCCGACCTTCTCGGGCGGCGGGACGAAGGCGTGCATCGGCGCGAGCTCGGTCTCGGGCTCCTCGGGCAGCTCGATGGGCGCTCGCGGCGCGGCCTCGGCGGAATCGGTGTCGATGTCCACCGAGAGGTCGTCGAGCGCCGGCGGCGGAGGCGCCGGGGCCCTCGCCGCGGGCGCCGCGCGCGCGGCGGCGGCGGGCGGCTCGATGTCGATGTCGCCGAAGTCCTCCTCGGGCGCAGGCGCCGCGGGCGCGATGGGCGCCTTCGCGGGCGCGCCGACGCCGAAGCCGAACGGATCGCGGCGCGCGGCGGGCGCGGTGGGAGCGGCGGCGGGAGTGGGCGCGGCGGGGCG
>WNGF01009452.1_pt1 | contig 11197 bp, 11 predicted proteins | sample 5400641 | NCBI WGS metagenome assembly WNGF01 (sample SAMN13153371, study PRJNA577476) | soil metagenome | isolation source: 80 cm soil or saprolite under grassland replicate 2 | place: USA:California | collected 2016-06-15 | reverse complement strand
GAACATCAGCCGAATCTTTGCCGCGAAGTCCATCGCCATCACCTCCGTTCACGTCCTATGACACCGGCGACGCGACGGCGTGAAAGGGCGGAGGCGGCTCGGCGCCGAGACGGACGAGAAGAATAATGTGGGCCAGAGCGGGCTAAGCCGAGATCGGATGAAGATCCGGCCGGCAGCTCGTGCAGGGCGCGAGCCCGGCCGCCTCGGCCCGCTCGCGCGAGCCGAAGAGCGTCAACTCCGCCAGCGGCGTCGACCCGAGCGAGCCGCAGGTCGGCACGCAGTACTCGGTCTCGGCGAGATAGCGGACGTACATCGCGCGGCGCTCGACGTGGAAGGCGCCGCGGGCAGCGACGGGCACTCCCTCGAGGGCGAGCAGCCGCTGCTTGAGCGTGACCTTGTTGCCGGCATAGCCGGTGAGATCGCCCGAGCTGCCGATCACCCGATGGCAGGGGATGGCGATGGGCACCGGATTCCAGCGCAAAGCCTGAGCCACCGCGCGGGTCGCCGTGGGCGCGCCGACCTCGCGGGCGATGTGGCCGTAGGAGGTCACGGCGCCATACGGGAGCCCGGAGGTTACCTGGAGCACGCGGCGCTGGAAGTCGCTCGACGCCCAGCGCAGATCGAGCGGCCAGTCGAGCCGGGTCCGCCGCCCGTCGAGGTAGTCGAGGAGATCACGGTAAAATGCTTCGCTCTGGGCCTCGTCCTCGACGGCGTCCATGCCGGCCAGATGGGCCAGGCGGGAGGCCGCGGCGGCCTGCGACTCCAGATACTCCACCATCGACACGCCCTCCGCCGAGCGCGCGATGAGGATCGGCCCGAGGGGGGAGGCGAAGATCCCGAAGGTGACCAGCCGGCGCCTGAGGTCGGCCAGGCGCGACTCGAGCTCGGCCCGCGCGAACCCCGGATCCGCCTCCGGCAAGGGCGTGCGCCTCAGGTCCGCCACGAATCCCTCGATCGCGCGGTACTGCTGGAGTTCGTCGCGGCAGGAAGCGCAGCGGGTGACGTGCTCCTCGACCATCTGCGCCGTCGCCGGCCCAGCCTCGCCCGCGCCGACCGCCACGAGCTCAGCTTCGATATCACGACATATCGGACGTGCGCGACTCATCCCGGTGACTCCCTGGAAACGCTGGTGAGGTCGTCCAGCCCCCGACGAACCTTGCGGAGGGCCTGGAAGACATGCGCGCGGGCGCTCTCCGCCGAGCACTGAAGACTCTCACCGATCGCCTCGTAGTCGAGCTCATGGATCTTCCGCATCGTGAAGGCCAGGCGCTGCCGGAGCGGTAGCTCGCCGATGATCCTGTCGATCCGCGCGCTCGCCTCCTTCAACAAGGCCAGCCCCTCGGGCCAGCCGGGGTCCGCCGCGGACCCATCGGTGCTCGCCGCGGCATACGCGCGGCGCCGCCGCACCTCCCCCCGGACGTGGTTGCGATAGAGGTTGGTGGCGATGGCGAAGAGCCAGGCCCGGACATTGGCGCTCGCCGGCAGCGCCCGGTGCGCCCGGAACGCCCGGAGAAATGTCTCCTGGGACAGGTCATCGGCGTCGCTCGCCCGCGTGGTCACGCGGGCGAGATACCGGTGGATCTCCCCATGATGCGTCGCGACAATGGCTTCGAACGGGTCGTCACCCATCACTCTGCTCATAGGACACCAGACCCGCCGGGATGTGAAAACGACTTGGCCGAGCCTGCGGCCGCCGCCGTGCACCTAGGAGCGGGTCGGACCGGCCCCCGTTCGAGCGCCGGCTTTGCCGGCGCAACCCTGTCTTGGGGGGAGGTCCGGAAGGGGCGCGAAGCCCCCTTCGAGTCTTACCCGCCGTAGAACACCTTGTCGCCCAGGTCCCGGAGCCACAGTGTCGCGTCATCCGCGCGGCCCTCGGGCGGTCGCGCGACCCCGGCATCCACCACCTCGCCCACGAAGATGGCGTGGTCGCCCTTCTCCACCGTCGCCACCACGCGGCACTCGACGAAGGCCGGCGCATTGGCGAGGATGGGCGCGCCGGTCGTGCCGGAGCGGTATGGCTCGCCCGAGATGGTCGATCCCTGACGCTCCGCGGGCTTGAAGAAGGTGAATGCCATGGCCTGCTGGCCCTTGCCGAGCACGTTGAGCGCGAAGGCGTTCGCCTCCTTGATGACGGCGTGCGCGCCGGAGTCGGCCTTGACCCCCACGGCCACCAGCGGCGGCGTGAACGACGCCTGGGTCACCCAGTTCACCGTGGCGGCCGCCGCGCCAGCCTTGCTCTCCGCCGTCAGCACGTAGAGGCCGTAGGGAATCATCCGGAGCGCGGTCTTCTTCATGTTCTGATCCATGAGCGTGCCTCCCAGGGTCGGATTCGGCGGAACTCTAACACACTCCCGACGGCGCGCGCTCGCAGCTCTGACACGTCGGCTCGTCCGCGCGTGACGGTTACGCGGTCATTGAGAGCGGCTCCAATGCCAGACCGGCCGGCTCGCCACGCTCCAGGCAGGCCGACGGCTGCGACGCACCAATTTTCCTCATACCCAAGAATGAGGGCGAGATAGGCGCGACCCCGCGAGGATCGAGCGCATCGAGCGCCTGGCCGTGCAACGAATCGTGTTGCGCAACAGAGACTGTTGCGCTAAAGTGTCCAGTATGCCGGTCGCGACCGCGCGGAAAGTCGAGGCGCTGCGGGCCGATTTCAGGTCGGCGGCCCAGCTTGCCGCCATGCTCGGCGTCAGCCGCTCCCAGGTCACCCGCTGGCTGCGCGGGGCGGGGATCGACCCGCTCAACGCCGAGAAGGTCGACCTGCTGGAGCTCGTCTGGTCGAGCCTGCTCCGGCTCTACGAGAGGGAGGCCGCGCTCGCGTGGCTCTTCGGCGTCAACCCGACGCTCGGCGACCGCCGGCCGATCGACCTCATCCGCGCGGGCCGCGCCGAGGAGCTGATGCGGGCGATCCGCGCCGAGCGGTCCGACGCGTTCGCGTGATCCTCTACCGCTGCTTCGCCTGGGACGAGCGTACGCGTGTCGACGAGCCGGATGGGCCGCTCTGGTTCCCCCGGCCGTACCAGGGCGAGGGTCGGCACGACAACCCTGACCTCTACGGTTGCCTGTACCTCGCCGACCGCGCCGTCTCCTGCGTCGTTGAGCAGCTTGCGCGCTTCCGCGGGCAGCGGCTCTCGCCACCGCTGCTCCGCCGCCGGGGCCTGCCGCTCGCGGTGGCGGAGCTCGAACTGGACCAGTCGGCCGACGTCGTCGACCTCGACGAGCCGGCCGTGCTCCAGCGGGAGCGACTACGCCCGTCGCTGGTCGCGACCCGCCATCGCGACGTGACGCAGCCGCAGGCTCGTGCCCTCCACGAGCGCCACCCGCGCGCGGCCGGTCTGCGCTGGTGGTCGACCTACGAGGCGGCCTGGGCCAATGTCACGGTGTTCGACCGGGCGCGGCGGCAGCTCCGGCTCCGCCGCGTGCACGCGCTCTCCGTCGGGCACCCGGCGGCGGTCGAGGCCGCCGACTTCTTCGCAATGCGCGTGGCCTAGATAGCCTGGATTTCCACGGACCGGAATTCGCCTAAGATTCAGGCTCATCGCCTATGCACTGATGAGCCAAACCCGATGGCTCGTGATCAGCTGCTCACCCCCGGTCTTCGTCGAGGAGGCGCTGAGCGGTGCCGGTCGGGACGAGCCGGGGAAGACGCGGGTAGCGGGCCCGCCCTTCGGCGGTGGGGGCCATCAGCAAACCCCGCCGCTCGAGCTCGGCGAGCCCCGCGGCTGGATCGCGCCCCTTGGCTGGCGTGGGGGGTACCAGCTCGGCGACCACCTGTCCACGATCGGTGACCTGGACGTGCTCGCCCGCGCGCGCCAGGCGCACGTATTCGCTGAGGCGATTCTTTAGCTCTCGAAGCCCGACCTGCTTCATGGACCCAATGTAGCTTCATGGGGCCACATCGTCAACACCGCGCGCTTGTCCGCGAGGAACAGGGCCTCCGGGATCCGATCGGCGCCGGGGAGTGCCACCGTTTCCCGGCTATGCGCCGGGCGTCTTCACCAGCAAGTCGTCAGACACACCCAACTCCACACTCGCGCGGTTCGAGGACCTCAGCGCGCCGGCGTCGTCCAGCCCCAACCGGCGGACGGTCGTCCTCCTACCCGCTGCGCGCGAGCTGCGGGTACGGGTCCTGACCTACGCGTCGCTGACAGAGTAACTGCAAGACCAATGAGGATCGTGCCGCTGAACGAGGTCAAGAACCGGCTTTCGAGGTGCCTCCAACTGTCCAGGCGCGAGGACATCGTGGTCACGAAGAACGGCCGCCCGGCGGCGATCCTGCATGCGGTCACCGATGAAGATCTCGAGGACTACTTCTTCGAGTCCGACCCGCGGTTCATGGCGCGGATTGAAGCCCTCCGGCGAGAGTTTCAGCGGGCAGGGGGCACATGGCTCGCCGACGTGAGGAGGGAGCTGCGGGTGCCCGCGTCCCGGCCTAGAGGGGCGGCGACTCACCGGCGCCGGACCTCGTTGGTCGCCTGACGAGACCGCGTCCGGACCCGACTGCGAATACACCGAAACCCCAACGGGCTGCCAAGCCGTCGTCATATCGGAGCTGCCTGGCTGGCGTGGGCCGTGGTGCATAGGTGGATCTGGGAGGGTACTTCGACGAAGGCAAGCTCCCAGAATGCCGACCCCTGGCTGCCGGCCGAACGGCCGAACGGGTAGGTGGCCCGCTTCGAGGCCTGGGGGCGTCTCGAGATCGAGCGACCATTTTCTCTCTAAGCTGATGCGCGACAGTGAGATGCAGGTAGGTGCCGGTCAGCGGATTGACTCGACAACTGCCCTTTCCAACAACGAGGCTCGCTCCTTCACCATTCGTAGCCAGTACCTGCGTTCCTCAATGGGAAATGTCTTGGCCGAATAGATGACCGCGCGTCTCAGCCACGGATCTAAGCCCGTGTACCCATCCTTGAATCCGCGCAGCCAGGCCGCCGCGCCGGCTTCTGTGGCTGCAAGCACGACCTTCCGTCTCGCACTCGGTCCCATTCCGTCGAAACGCTGCACCAGACTGTCCACGTGATCGAGAGGGGCGATGCGTGAGTAGAGGCTCAGCAAGACAATTTGTAGATACTCGCTTCTTTTGACGATTGGCAGTGCCAACGATCCTAAGAGTTCGGCGCCAATGGCTGGCCATTCTCCCCCGTAGCTATCTCTAGCAGAGGATAGATAGCGCGTAGCCTCGCCGACCGCTGGCAAAAACAAGTTGAGGTTCTTGACGATCATCTCAACACCACCAGGACTCCCGACTTGGGCGAGGCGTCGTAGAAACCACCGGATTCTAACGACATTGGCGAACTCGCTCGCCAGGTACGCCATCAGGATCTTTTCAATTCTTTGCTTGCTGAATGCGCGTACTTCTTCGGGGGCAAGCTCGGAGAGCCTAATCGCGTCGTAAGGGCTATCAGCTCGAGTGCCGATGATCTCCAGTATTTGGCGTTCTTCGTCGTTTATTGGTGTTTCCATCAGAGCGTTCGTCGCGCGCTCTATGAATTGCTCATTCGCGAGAATGTGGGTTTTGTGGCGACTCAACGAGAGGCGTTCACTCTTATCAAGAGTATCAGCAAGTTCATACAGTGCGACCTGGGCTTCCTCACGGTTCGCACAAAATATGTGGACGTCGTCGGCGTAGCGACAAAATGTGTATCCCTTGAGCCTCATGACCTCATCGGTCGGTACCAGAGACAATTCAGCTAGAAGGTGAGAAGGATGCGGCCCGACCGGTATGCCTCGTGACACGCCTTGAGTGAAGTTCCTTAACAGATTCATTATGGCGGAGCGCAGGTGGGAGGCGATTCGGCAGGTAAGTAGCTCGCGCTCGATCGTATGATGGGAGATCTGATTGTAGAAGTCAGTCAGGTCTGTTGTGACCACGTAGTTGCATCGGTACGCATGTGCGATGGATACCTGCCAGAAGGCATCCCAACGGCTCTCATCGCCATACAAGTGCCCCGCGGGGGTAGGCGCAAAACGGTAGCTGAACACTGCCTCGTTGAGAAGGGGACTCCTGTGAGCCTCGACCTGCTCTCCAATTTGTCGGACAATCGCAGCGAACAAGAGAGAGTCGAGTGGATCCAGCTGGCTGGCGCTTCGGAATGACCGATCATCCTTCAGCAAGAGAACCTTCCTGCCCGCTTGCCACGGATGATTCGTGATGTCTAGGTTTGAGAGATCACTTATCAGGGTGGGCCACGCAGCCTTCATGGCGTCGATCTCGAAGGGGCGAGGGAAGAGATCTGTGTCACCCTGGAGATCGATGTGGATGAGCGCCCAATCCAAGGCGCGCGGATCGAGCTTATTGGTCATCGTGGTACCGGTGTCTGCCCGGGGCATACAGCCAGTGGTGCGTATTCGGCGGCATCGTCAGACTTCTCCCTCGAAGGTGCGGTTAAGGACGGCAGCGAGCAGGGCGTCAAGCTCCGCGGCGGTTTCGGCTTGCAGGGCCTTCAGCTGCTGCACCTTCGCCTGCAACCCGTCAAGCTCAACCACGGTGCGGCGTTGCTCAGGAAGTGGGGGAAAGGGAAGGCGTAGCGCACGGATGTTCGACAGGTTCAGACCGGGCTTGCCTTGGCCGTAGCGTTGACCGAGCAGCTGGGCTCGTCCTAGATGGGAACGAAGTCCCCAGAGCGCGAACTCCGGGTCGACTTGGTCGGCGGGCAAACGGCAGATTGCGACGTGCTGGCTTACGAGCCCCAGCTCCAGTCCATCGCGGAAGACACTAACGCGCCCGACAGTGGCACCGGTAATGACGAGCATCAGGTCGCCGCGCTGGAGCATCGCCGAACGTCCTTGCTCTCCGGCCGGCGGAGCTACGAACACCCTCGAGTCGTTCAACACCTGACCATTGTGACCGATATCCTGTGCACGATAGAAGCGAAGGCCATTCTGGTCGTAGTGGCTCCCCCAGTTTCGAGGGCCGCTGGTAACATGCGGGGAGAATGAACCGAATTCCCGCAGGACAAACTGTGTCGCAATACGGGCGAATAGTTGACCGGCTCGGGTGATCAGCAGGGCCTCTACCTCCGGCGCGGTCTGCCGGCGGAGAGCGCGGGCCTCGTCGATCTCGGCGGCCAGTTCTTCGATCCGTGCCACCACCCGATGCTGCTCCGCCAACGGCGGCAGGGGTATGTCGAGTGCAAGGAATCGGTCTTCCTTCAGCCGCACACGGTTGGTGGTACCCTCGCTGCCGCGCTGACACAATTCGACGAACCCCTGTGTGCGACTTAGCCACTCGAAGTACGCGGGCACAAGGCGATCAGTGCGCAGGTTGAACAGCGGGAAGTCATTGGTGACGAGCGCGCCGTCGAGTTCGTCCGGCACAATGCCCATCGCCCCATTTCGAGCGTCGATGCGTGAAGCAATGAACTGGCCCGCCCTTGCCAGGTAACGCCGGCTACCGGCGAGGCTCGCGCCGTCCAATCGGCCGCGCTCAATGACGCCGCGGCCCCACAAGCGGACCGTGAGCTCACGGTACTGTGTGCCCGGCGTTGGGATGACAATCTCCTCATATCGTTGCAGCACTTCACCCAGCCGCACCCTGGGCCAGGTCTTCTTCATGCCCGGCTCGGCACCGCGGCCTTGCCCGACCGGCGCGCCTCCAAGCGCTCGCGCGTCTGTTCGATCTCGGCGGCGAGGCGCTTCTCGGCGGGGAGGGCGAGGCGGTATTCGCGGGCGAGGACCTTGCTGGGCAGGCCATCGAGGGCGTAGCGGGCGACGGCCTCGTTCTTCTCCGAGCAGAGGATCAGGCCGACGGGCGGGTTCTCGCCGGGTTGCGTCCAGTGCGCGCGGGCATAGTTGAGGTAGAGGTGCATCTGGCCGGCATCGGCATGCGTGAACTTGCCGACCTTGAGGTCGATGACGATCAGGCAGCGGAGCCGGCGGTGGAAGAAGAGGAGGTCGACGCGGTACCACTCGTCGCCGATGCGCAGGCGGCGCTGGCGGCCGATGAAGGCGAACTCGCCGCCGAGCTCGAGCAGGAAGGACTCGAGGTGGTGGACGAGGGCTTCCTCCAGGTCGTGCTCGGAGTACTCGTCCTTGAGGCCGAGGAACTCCAGGACGAGAGGATCGCGCACCTCCTCGTCGGCACTCACGGCGTCGCCCGGCTTAGCCGGCGCGCCCCTGGCGAGCATGGCGGCCTTGTTGCGGGACAGCGCGGTGCGCTCGTAGAACTGGGAGGCGATCTGCCGGTCGAGCTGGCGCACCGACCAGCCGCCCCGAAGCGCCTCGGCATGATAGAACGTCAATGCTTCGGGCGAGCGAGTCTTGCCTACAAGCAGGATGTAATGGGACCAGGGCAGGGGAAACGCTGTGGCCAGGGTCTCAACTCGCGAAATCCGAGAAGCCGTCTCGGATTTGCTCGACAGTGTCTGGCGAATGTTCGGATCGGATTCGCCAGACACTGTCTGGCGAATCGCGTCTGGCGGGAATGCTAGATAGAACTGGCGCATGTACTGCAGGTTCTGGCGGGAAAACCCTCGGCCGAACCGTCGGGTCAGATCGGAGCACCTGGCGGGCCTCCGGGCCGTAGCGATCGAAGAAGTCCTTGCGCGTCTCGCGAAGGCGTTGCGCCCGCTCGCGCCGGGTGCGCAGCGGAGCGTTGAAGGCCAGGTGGCAGAGGAGATCGAAGGGATCGGCCTCGGGCTGGCCGGCGACCTCGCTGAGCTCGGTGAAGTCGATGCCGCGCTCCTTCAGCTTCTCGATGATCTCGGACCGCTGCTCGGGGTCGGCCCAGCGGGCGCGCAGCGCCGGCGCGCTCGGGCACAGCATGCGGACCTTCTCGCCGGCGTAGTCGGTGTACCGGACCACCCGGAGCTGCCGGCCGTCCGGATCGAGCTCGTAGACGAGATGCGCCGCGATGTCGACTCGACCGCCGTCGAAGTAGAACTTGCGGCGCTCGTCCGATGGCGGCTCGATGATCTCGGGCTCGGTGCCGGTCTCGGTCGCCATGGTCCAGGCGGCGGTGGTCTCGTGAAAGGACTTGGGCTTCCCGTCCCTCGCAATCTCCTCCTCGGTCAGCCCGACCGGGTCGCCGTCGAAGGCGGGGTCGGCGAACAGCCGGGTCGCCGATCCCGTGTAGTCGATGATGTTGAACCAGAGCTTTCCGTAGTCGTCGCGCACGCGCGTGCCGCGGCCGATGATCTGCTTGAACTCGGTCATGGAGCCGACCACACGGGCGAGCACCACGTTCTTGCAGGTGGGCACGTCGACGCCGGTGGTGAGGAGTTGGGAGGTCGTGAGGATGGCCGGCACGGTGGTTTCGACGTCCTGGAAGCGGGCCAGGTGGCCGAGTCCGATGTCGCCCTCGTCGGCGGTGACGCGGCACACGTAGTCAGGGTGCTTTGCCACGAGGTCGCTGTTCAGATTGGACAGCGCGGTGCGCACCTCGCTGGCGTGCTCCTGATCGACGCAGAAGACGATGGTCTTGGCGAAGCGGTCGGTCTTCTTCAGGAAACCGGTGAGGTGGCGCGCGATCGTCTCCGTGCGCGCGCGCAGCGCCACGATCCGCTCGAAGTCCCTGGTGTGGTACTCGTCGTCGGGAATGGACCGGCCGTAGCGATCGAGCTCATCCTTGCTCGGGCGCCAGCCGGCCGCGTCCCACTCGGTGACCACGCGATGCACCCGGTAGGGCGCGAGGAAGCCGTCATCGATCCCCTGCCGCAGGCTGTACTGGTAGACGGGATTCCCGAAGTAGAGGTAGGTGTCGCGCGTCTCCTCGCGCAGCGGGGTGGCGGTCATGCCGAGCTGGACCGCCGCCTGGAAGTGATCGAGGATGACGCGCCAGGAGCTCTCGTCGCGCGCGCTCCCGCGATGGCACTCGTCCACGATGACGAGGTCGAAGAAGTCGGACGGGAAGGATCGGAACAGCCCCGCGCGCCGCTCGTCCTCGGCGAGGGCCTGGTAGATGCCGAAGTACATCTCCCGGCTCTTGACCACCTCGCCCGACTCGATCTTGCACCGCGCGTCGCCGAACTCCGCGAAGATGCCGTCCTTGGGACGGTCGACGAGGATGTTGCGGTCGGCGAGGTAGAGGATCCGGGGACGGCGATGCTCGCCCGTCCGGTTCCAGCGCGCCGTCCAGAGCTTCCAGCAGATCTGGAACGCCACCGCCGTCTTCCCCGTTCCGGTGGCCATTGTCACCAGCACGCGGCGCCGGCCGGTCAGGATCGCCTCCACCACCCGGTTGATCGCGATCTGCTGGTAGTAGCGCTCGCCCTTGCCGACCGCGTGGTTGAAGGGCGCGAGCAACTGATCGGCCTGGGGATCGCTCAGTCGGGCCGCCGCCCGGTAGCGGCCCCAGAGGTCTTCGGGCGCCGGATAGTCGGTCCGGTTCCGCTCGAGGCCGGTGAGGAAGTCGAACTCGACGATCTCTTGCCCGTTGGTCGCGTACGCGAACTTGAGACCGAGCATCGTCGCGTAGTCCTTCGCCTGCTGGAGGCCGTCGGACGCCAGCTTGTAGTCGGCCTTGGCCTCGATGACCGCCAAAGGGAAGTCGCGCGTGTAGCGCAACAGGTAATCGACGCGCTTGGGCGGCCGGCGGATGAACCCCTTGCCCGACGGCACGATGCGCCCATCGGTGACCGTGCGCTGCTCGGCGATCGAGTGCGGCTCGGTCTCCCAGCCCGCGGCCTGCAGCTTCGGGACGACGAGCTTCCGGCAGGTGTCGGCTTCGTTCATCCCTCGCCAGGGGCCGGGCGCGCGGATTCGTGTGGAAGACCGGAGCGCCTGACCTCTGTCTCGATGGCGGGAGGGGGGAGCCGCATCTACCGGCAGAGTAGCGAAACCGCCTCAGGTTACGCAAGTATCGCCGCTGACCGGGCCGCGACGCGGGGATGCCGGGCGGCCCACGGCTTCCGCGTCATCACTCAGCGGCCCCCCTTCACGCACCATCGGCCTCGGTCGTGAGCTCGATGAGCTCACGCGCCGCGATCTTGCCGAGCGCCACCGCGCTGTTGGCGAGGATGAGCCCGACCGATGATTGCGCCACGCCGTATCCTCCTACGTCGGCGACTCCGCGCGATCTTTCCCTGTCACGCGCCGAAAATGTACCACGATGCGGGTGAGTGAGATCAGGGTCGAGTCGGACCGAGGCGCAGGTTGATCGGCTTCTGGCCGTGCTCGGAGTCGATGACGTACTTCTTCACCTTGGGCAGGATCTTCTCCATCGCCTCGAGGTAGAGCCGCGTGCGTGTCACGTCGG
>WNGF01009451.1_pt1 | contig 11197 bp, 11 predicted proteins | sample 5400641 | NCBI WGS metagenome assembly WNGF01 (sample SAMN13153371, study PRJNA577476) | soil metagenome | isolation source: 80 cm soil or saprolite under grassland replicate 2 | place: USA:California | collected 2016-06-15 | reverse complement strand
CGTTCCCGCCCCTGGCCGGTCGGCCAAGCGCCCTGCAGGAGCTCGTGGGGCCGGAAGTCGAGGTGCTGGACATCAAGCCGGGCGACACCGTCTGAATACTCAAAATCTCGACTGGAGCTGAGTGCAGCTGCAGGCCGGATTTACTCCGGCCGTCGCCCCGCGCGCACTCCTACAACACTGCTGGCGCGGCTCTGTGCAGGAGGGGGTCCCGCGGGGGAGGACATGCGTCCTCACCCGCGCCTTAAGCCGGGCGACACGGTCTAAGCGCAAGCCACCGTCACGCCGTCTGCTAGCTTGAACCGGTGAAGTTCCGTTACTCCCGCTGGGACGGCACCCAGCGCCTGGACGACCCCGACGCCGGCGACGTCCTGGACGCCCTGTCCGACGATCTGATGAACTACGGCGACCTCAACGCCGCTCTCCAACGCCTGCTCCGCTGGGGGTCGCCGAACATGCCCGGCCTGGACCAGCTGCTCAAGCAGCTGCGCGAGGCGCGCGAGCGCGAGCTCGGCCGCTACAACCTCGACAGCACCGTCGAGCAGCTGCGCCAGGAAGTGCAGGACGTGATCGACACCGAGCAAGGCGGCATCGATCGCCGCCTGAACGAGGCGGCAACCCCTGAAGCCCGCAAGCTCATGGAGCGGATCGCCCGCCAGCGTCGGGAGCAGCTCGACCGCCTACCCGACGACCTCGGCGGTCGCGTGAAGGGCCTGCGCAACTACGAGTTCGTCGACGACGCCGCCCGGCAGAAGTTCGAAGAGCTCATGCAGCGATTGCAGAAGCAAATGCTCGACCAGATGTTCCAGGGCCTCAAGGGCTCGATCCAGCAGATGCAGGGTCAGGACCTCTCCCGCGTCCGCGACATGGTGCGCGAGCTGAACAAGATGCTCGAGGACCGCATGGAGGGACGGACGCCGGACTTCAACGGCTTCATGGAGCGCTACGGCGACATGTTCCCTCCAGGCATCAACAGCCTCGACGAGCTGCTCGAGCACCTGCAGCGGCAGATGGCGCAGATGCAGTCCTTGCTTCAGAGCCTCAGCCCCGAGGCTCGGGAGGAGCTCCGGCAGATGATGGACGCCCTGCTGCAGGACGACTCGCTGCGTCTCGAGCTCGCCCGGCTGTCGGGCTTCATGCAGGCGATGATGCCGCCCTCGGAGCTCAGCGAGCGCTATCCGTTCTTCGGCGAGGATCCGCTGTCGATGAACGAGGCCATGAACCTGATGGAGCGCCTGCAGCAGATGGACCGGCTCGAATCTCAGCTCGAACGCGGCAGCTTCAGGCCGGATGACGTCGATCGCTCGCTGGCTCAGCAGCTGCTCGGCGACGAGGCCCGGCAGGCGCTCGACCAGCTCCGCAAGCTGACCGATGTGCTCGAGAAGGCCGGCTACGTCGAACGCAAAGGCCGGCGCATGGAGCTCACTCCGCGCGGTATGCGGCGCATCGGGCAGTCGGCGCTGCGCGACATCTTCGATCAGCTCAAGAAGACCCGCATGGGCCAGCACCAGCTGTACCGCGGCGGCCTCGGCAACGACGCTTCCGACGAGCTCAAGGACTACGAGTACGGCGACCCGTTTCTTCTCGACCTCAAGGAGACGCTGTTCAACTCCCTGGTCCGGGAGGGCCCTGAGGTCCCCGTCCGGCTCGACGCCAAGGACTTCGTCGTGCATCGCACCGAGCACGTCACGCAGGCCTCCACGGTGCTGATGATCGACATGAGTCGTTCGATGTTCCTGCGCGGCTGCTTCCTGGCGGCGAAGAAGGTGGCGATCGCACTCGACTCGCTGATCCGCAGCCAGTATCCGCGCGACTCTCTGTATGTCGTCGGCTTCTCGAACTACGCGGTCGAGCTGAAGCCGCAGACCCTTCCGCAGCTGGCTCTCAACGACTACGTGTACGGAACGAACATGCAGCATGGCTTCCAGCTCGCGCGTTCGCTGCTGGCCAAGCACCGCGGCAACCGCCAGGTGATCATGATCACCGACGGCGAGCCCACCGCCCACCTCGAAGACAACGGGCGCGCCTACTTCGCATACCCGCCGACTTTCAAGACCATCCAGCAGACCCTGCGCGAGGTCCGGCGCTGCACGCGCGATCGCATCGTCATCAACACGTTCATGCTCGAGCGCGGGCCGTACCTGACCGAGTTCATCAACCAGATGACGCGCATCAACAAGGGTCGCGCCTTCTTCGTCTCACCCGACCGGCTGGGCGAGTACATCCTGGTCGACTACGTCACCGGCAAGCAGCGCCGGCGGGCCAGCAGCCGACGTGCCCGGATCGCCTGATTGTGAAGGCCGCGCCCAGCCGCCGCGACGTGTCCGGCAGCCCGAACCCCGCCCCCGAGCGCCGCAACCTGAGCCCGGCCGCTCTCTACGAGCACGCCATCCGCCGCGACGAGGCCGTGATCGTCTCCACAGGCGCCCTGACGGCGGAGACCGGGCGGCATACCGGCCGCTCACCCAAGGACAAGTTCTTCGTGAAGGAAGAGACGAGCGAGGACGCGATCTGGTGGCACGCTGGAAACCAGCCGATCTCGGCCCAGAACTTCGATGGGCTGCTCGACCACATGAACGAGTTCTGCCGAACGCACGAGGTGTACACGCAGGACGTCTTCGCGTGCGCTGACCAGCACTACCGGCTGCGGGTTCGAGTCGTCACCGAGCTCGCGTGGCACAGCCTGTTCGCTCGCAATCTCTTCATCCGCCCGAACGCCGACGACCTGCTCGGCTACGAGCCCGACTTCACCGTGATGTCGCTGCCGTCGGTGAAGGCCGACCCGAAGCGCAACGGAACGCACAGCGAGACCTTCATCCTGGTCAACCTGGGCCGGCGAATGGTGATCATCGGCGGCACCGAGTACGCGGGCGAGATCAAGAAGTCGATCTTCACTGCGCTCAACTACCTGCTGCCGGCACAAGGCGTATTTCCGATGCACTGCTCGGCCAATGTGAACGAGGACGGCGGCGATGTCGCGCTGTTCTTCGGTCTCAGCGGCACCGGCAAGACAACGCTCTCGGCTGACCCGAGCCGGCGCCTTATCGGTGACGACGAGCATGGGTGGAGCGAATCGGGCGTTTTCAACTTCGAGGGCGGCTGCTACGCGAAGACGATTCGCATCCGCAAGGAGTCAGAGCCGGAGATCTACGCGGCGGTCGAGAGCTTCGGGACGATACTCGAGAACGTCGTCTACGACCCGCGCACTCGCATCCCCGACTACGACTCGGAGGAGAAGACGGAGAACACGCGCGCGGCCTATCCCGTGGACCTGATACCCAACGCGGTGCTCCCGGGAACCGGCGGGCACCCACGCAACGTGATCTTCCTCTCCGCCGACGCGTACGGTGTGCTGCCGCCCGTGGCCCGCCTCGACGACCAGCAGATCCGTCACTACTTCCTGTCCGGCTACACGGCGAAGGTGGCTGGGACCGAGCGCGGCGTCACGGAGCCAGAGCCCATTTTCAGCACCTGCTTCGCGTCCCCCTTCCTCGTCCTCCATCCCGAAACGTATGCGGACATGCTTATCGACCGAGTCAACCGCCACCGAGCGCAGGTGTGGATGCTCAACACCGGCTGGACGGGCGGCCCTTACGGCGTCGGCAGACGGATGTCGATCGCGCACACGCGCGCCATCGTGAGCGCCGTCGTGGCGGGCAGGCTCCGAAACATCTCCACTCACATCGATCCGATCTTCGGCCTGCACATTCCCGACCAGGTAGCCGGCGTGCCCGCGGACGTGCTCGACCCTCGCGGCAGCTGGTCCGAGCCGGACGAGTATGACCGCCAGGCCAGGAAGCTTCGCGCGATGTTCGAGGAGAACGTCCACCACATCGGCAAGAACGCCTCGACCGCGGGCTGACCTCGGGTCGTGCGAGTGGCAATCGTCGGCAGCCGGCGCTTTTCCGATCCGGACCGCGTGAGTGATTACGTCCGCGCGCTGCCGCCCCGGGCTTCGATCATCACCGGGAGCGCGAGCGGGGTTGACGCCGCGGCGACGCGGGCGGCCCGCGCCAAGGGCATCCCCGTGCAGGTGATGCCGGCTTCCCTGGACGAGCTCTCCGACCCGAGCAAGTCGGCGGCCCGAAACCAGCGCCTCATTGACGCGTGCGACGTGCTGGTCGCTTTCTGGGACGGCAGCTCAAAAGGGACCCGGGCGACAGTCGAACGAGCGCTCGACTCCGGCAAGGAAGTCCACGTTTTCGTCCTGACTAAGATGGGCTGATGAAGACCGCGATCGCGGTGCGGGCGCGGCTCTTCGCGCGGCTGCGCGAGCAGGCCGGCACCGACAAAGAGAGCGTCGGGCTCCCCAGCGGGGCGACGGTAGCGGACGTGTGGGAGGCGCTTCGGCTTGAGCACCCCGGCCTCGAATCACATCGAGACGCGGTCCGCGCCGCCCTCAATCAGGAGTTCGCCGACTGGGACGCGCTGGTCGCGGATGGAGACGAGGTTGGCTTCGTTCCGCCCGTGAGTGGCGGCGCGCACAGGGTCGGCGTCCTGTTCGAGCTGACGGCCGATCCGCTGGATGCCCGCCGCCTTGAGAGCGCGGTCGAGCACAGCGGGGCAGGTGCGATCTGCACCTTCACCGGCATAGTGCGCGACACCTCGAGGGGGCGGACGGTGACGCACCTCGAGTACGAGGCTTACGCAGAGATGGCGACGGCTGAGATGCGGCGGATAGCAGATGAGATCGCCGAGCGCTGGCCCGAGGCGCGGGTGGCGATGGCGCACCGCACCGGCAGGCTGGAGATCGGCGAGGCTTCGGTCGTCGTCTCGGTGTCTTGCCCGCACCGCGCCGAGGCCATCGCCGCGTGCAAGTGGGGGATCGACCGGCTCAAGGAGACAGTGCCGGTCTGGAAGAAGGAGCATGCGGCCGACGGGTCGTACTGGGTGGAGGGAGACGACGCGAAACAGGCCTGACGCCCGGGCTAACGTTGGCTGCCCGCGGCACCGAGGAGCTTACGCGCGATTTCGCTGTAGTCACTGAGAGTCGGACGCGCCAGCCGCACCACCAGGTGACGCGCGCCGGCCGCACGGTAGGCGGCGAACCATTCGGCTGCTGATTCCAGGGTGCCGGCGTGGCACGCCTGCGCTCGGGTCATGACCTCGGCGGGCACGCCGTAATAAGCCCGCATATAGGCGTCGAGCTCGTCCGTGGCCTCGCGCGGAGTGTCGGCGACGGATACTGTCAGGTACGCGCCCGTCGCGACACTGTCCGGGTCTCGGCCCGCTCGCTCCGCCGCCTCCCTGACCGCGCGATAACCCGACGCATATTCGGCTGCGGTCGGGCTGAACGGAAGCCAACCGTCGAAGATCTCGCCAGCCAGGCGCAGCATGCGCGGACCGCTGCCGCCCAACCAGATCGGAGGACCACCCTGGCGAAACGGAGAGGGCTGCAGCTCGAGGCCTGGCTCCTCGTTCCGCCACAGCCGCCGGCAGCGCTCGATCTCGCTCAGCATGGCGGCGACCCGGCGGTCGCTCGGAACCCCGACGGCTGCGAGCTCAGCGTGTGTGCCTGGGAGCTCGGCACCGGGACCGACCCCGACGATCAGGCGGCCCTCGGCGATGCGGTCGAGGGTGGCCAGGGCATGCGCCAACGAGAGTGGGTGGCGCAGTAGCAGCAGCAGGACGGCTGTGCCGATCGTGACGCGAGTTGTCGCGCCCGCCACACCGGCAAGGAGGGTCATGGGCTCGCCGCGAGGGCGGGCCAGCAGGGAGTCGCCGGCCCATACCGAGTCGTAGCCGGCCTGTTCCGCCTGCTGCGCCGCCTGGATGACAAAAGCCAGGTCACTGTCGCCCCACAGCAGCGCCTCGCGAGAGGGGAGTAGAAGCCCCGTTTCGTGCGAGTGCTTTGACACGCTCTAGTCCTTGACTCGAGCCACTGACACCCCGTCGCGAATGGGGACCACCACGCCCTCCAGACGCGGGTGTCTTGCCACCAGCCGGTTGTAGTGGGCCACGTTGCGGGCCTGCTGGTTCTTGGGCCTCACCACCTCGCCCTGCCGCAGCGCGTTGTCGGCCATCAGGAGCGCGCCCTCGCCCAGGCGCTGCAGGCACAGCTCGAGCACCTGGCCGGTCACGTCCTCGGAGGGGAACGAATTCAGCAGGTCGATGAAGCAGGCATCGAACCTGCCGTCCAGCTTCCGCAGGCCGCCGACCGCATCCTCCTCGCGCACCACAGCGTGCTCGGCCAGGCCGGCTTCGACGAAGTTGGCCCGCGCGCGCTCTGCACGCTTGTGGTCCACCTCGAAGGTCGTCAAGTTTCCGCCCTCTGCGCCGCGCAGAAGCCAGATGCCGCTGTAGCCGGTCGCGGTGCCGAGCTCGAGGATGCGCTTCGCGCCGGCGATCCTTACCAGCAGGCTGAGAAAAGCCCCTTCATGTGGATCGACGATCGGGATCCCTTCCCGGTGCGCCTCCTCCTCCATCCGCGCGAGCACGGCATCGCGTGGCGGCACCAGTCCGTCGAGGTAGCTCTGCAGCTCGTCGGTGACGTCGACCGTTCTCATCTCACCACGCTCTCGGGGGCCAGCACTTCAAGCACTCGATCCACCTCCTCTTCGGTGTTGTAGAAGTGAGGCGACAGCCTCACGAAGTCGCGGTGAGCACGCGCCACGACGTGCGCAGCGTTGAGGTCGCGCAGCACCTCCTGGTGAGGGGCCCCGGGCTTGCGAAACGACACGATGCCTGACGACTCCTGACGCGAACGAGGCCACGGCTCGATGAGCTCGTACCCACGCTCGGCCAGGCCCCCGGCCAGCCGAGCGGACAGGTCCAGCACGCGCGTTTCGATCTCGTCGACACCCACCTCCAGCAGAAGCTCGAGAGAAGCGCCGAAAGCGGCCGTGTCGAGCATCGAAACCACCGACTCTTCGAAGCGGCGAGCAGTAGGCGCCAGCTTGTACTCGCAGTCGAAGTACTGGTCGTGGGCGGACATTGAGACGGTGCCGACGACCACCGGGCGAACGCGGTCGAGAAGATCCGGCGCCACGTAGCAGAAACCGACCCCGGGTGGGCCCAGCAGCCACTTGCCCGCGCCCGCCGCGCAGAAGTCGATCGGCATGTGTTCCGTGTCCACTCGCAGCGCACCGACGCTCTGCATGACGTCGACCGCGAAGACGATTCCCAGGCGGCGGCACTCGGCGCCGATGGCCTCGACGTCGACACGGAACCCGTTCCAGAACTCGACATGGGAGAGCGCGACCACGCGGGTTCGCTCGTCGACGAGCGCGAAAACCGCATCGGGCGAGATGCGCCCTCCCTCCGGTCGCGTCTGGCGGTACTCGACCCCCCGCGCATCGAGCGACATCCACGGGTAGACGTTGGCCGGATACTCCCAGTGCGCGCCGACCACGTTGTCGCCGGGTTGCCAGTCGAGCCCCGCGGCGAGCAAAGACATGCCGTGCGCGGTGCTGCGTGTGAGTGCAATCGAGTCGGGAGACCCGTTGATCAAGCGCGCCACAAGACCGCGAACGCGATTGGCCTCTTCGAGGGCGCCTCCGGGCTTGTATGGCAGATGCATCGAGGCCTCGACCGCTTGCTCGATCGCAGCGCGACTGCGCTCAGACAGGGGTGACACGCCGGCGTGGTTCATGTGGATGTACTGCTCGGTCAGCGGGATCAAGCTGCGGGCTTCGAGTGGATCCATTGGCTATCTCCTCAAGAACAGGACCATCATCGGTTCCAGGGTCATGATGTACGCCTCGAGGCGCTCGATCGCGCCTTCGAGCACCACCTCGTCCAGCTGCGGCGCGGGCAGGGTCTCATAGAGTCGAGACCAGCCGCGATCCCAGGGCTCCAGCTCTGCTCTGGGCAGGCGGTCTTTGATCTCCACCATGCGTCCGCGAAAAAAATCAAATGCGAGCTGGTTGGCGGCGGCTGAGCCTTCGAAGTGGAGCCCGACCTCCAGCTTGCCCGCGCCCGTGTGATGCCACGCCTCGTAGTGGAACTCGGGGTGGCCGTAATGGAGCTTGAGCAGACGGCTGTGCCCCCGACTCTGCTCGAAGGCTCGCAGCCCGGCCGGGAGCCTCGATTTGAGCCCTTTGCGCAGACCGCTGAAGAAGTCCGACGGCGCCATCGCAGCGGCACGTGCCAATCGCCCGAATATATCTCAGCGTCGTAAGCTGCCAGCAATGGCTTACATCCCGACCGTGACCGAGAACGAGGGTGGGAACCGCGAGCGCAGCTTCGACATCTACTCGCGGCTGCTGAAGGACCGGATAATCCTCATCGGCCGCCCCATCGACGACGTCGTCGCCAACCTGGTCGTCGCGCAGCTCATCTACCTCTCGGCCGACGACCCGGAGAAGGAGATTCAGATCTACGTCAACTCACCGGGCGGGGCCGTGAGCGCTGGCTTTGCCATCTACGACACCATGCAGTACGTCCAGTCGCCGATCTCCACCGTCTGCATCGGCCGCGCCGCCAGCTTTGGGACCGTGGTGCTCATGGCTGGCGCGAAGGGCCGCCGGTTCTCGCTCCCCAGCGCGACCATCCACATGCACCAACCCATCATCGGAGGCAAAGGGCTCCAGGGTCAGGCGAGCGACCTCGACATCCACGCCCGGGAGATCGTTCGCATCCGCACCGTGCTCAACGAGCTCATCGCCAAGCACACCGGCCAGCCGCTGGACCGCGTCGAGCGCGACACCGACCGTGACTTCTTCCTCAGTCCGGAAGAGGCCATCAGCTACGGATTGATCGACAGCCTCATCCAGCAGACGCCCGTGCCGGTCCTCGCCGCCACCCGCTGATCCGGACCGTTATCCAGGCGATCAGCAGAACCCCCGTGATCGCGGGCAGTGGAGGCGGCGCCAGGGCCGCGACGCCTGCGCCCAGGGAGAGCAACAGCCAGTCCTTCCAGTTGGCCTGACCCCAGATGGCAAGGCCCACCGCGACCAGGACGAGGTCCGCCGGCAGCGCATGCGGGGCGACGAGCACGCCTCCTACAACCAGCACGCCGGCAGCGGCGCGGAAGTCGAGCCGAGGCCTGAGCACAAGCCACATGACGCCGGCCAGCGTGATGAGCGAAAGGGTCACGACCGAGTAGCCCGCGACCGCGGAAGGCATGTAGACGCCGAAATGAGCGATGTCGACCTCGCGGCTGCCGGGGCGCACCGGCGTCGTGAGCGCTGGCAGCCAGTCGAGCACCCACCGCGGGTTGAGGAGCATCGTCGCGGCCAAGAGCACCACGCCGGCGCTCATCCATCCCGCGAGCACGCGCCAGCGACGGGTCAAGATGAGCCACGCCCCGAGCGGCAGCATGAGCTGTGGCTTGACAAGCGTGAGGCCGAGGGCGAGGCCGGCCGCATAGGGTCGCGTCCACAAGGCGATGGCCGCGCCGATGCCCAGCGCCACCAGCCCATCGAGCTGGGCGTTGAGCAGCATGAGCGCGGTCGGCACGGTGGCGAAGGCGGGGAGGATCGCCGACGGGGCCCGCGGCCGCACAGCGAGATAGAGGCCTGACGCGAGGCAGGCAAGGCCGAACATGACCCATAGGCGCCCGCCGATGTCGGTTCCAAGCAGCTCGAACGGAACCGCGAAAAGCGCCACCCATGCAGGGGCGAGGAAGGGGAGGATGCCGTGGATCCCGAGCGTGATCAGGACGCGCCCATTCGTGACCTCGAGCTCGGTGCGGCGCTGAGCGTCGAAGTCGTAAAGGTGGGCCGGATTCTCGACGATCAGGCGGGCACCGGTTGCGAAGGCCGGCCAGTCGGAGTTGATGACGTCGTTGGGGCCCTCGATCAGGGGGTAGATCACGAAGCCCAGCGCGACGGCGACCAGCGCCACCGATCCGCGCCATCGCCAGCGGTCGCTGGTCACGGGGTCTCGATCTTCAGGGCGCGCGTGATGGGCGCGGTCAATGCGCCCTGGACGAGAAGCGACAGCAGCACGACGCCGTATGCGACGGCCGAAACTCGCGGATCGACCCCGCTGACCTCGGCGACAGAGAGCGCGAGCGCCACCGAAAGGGCGCCCCGAATGCCTGCCCAGAAGGCGAGGTGCCGCCACCTCCACGGGATCTGCGCGGATCGGAACGCCGACAGTCCGAGGAGTCCGTACACCGGCACCGCCCGCGTGACCAGCATGATCACGAACGCCGCCAGCACCAGGCCGGCGACAGGCAAGAGGCGCCAGGCGGGCAGCGCGGCGCCCACGAGGATGAACAGCATCGCGTTGAGCACGAACGCGAGCAGGTTCCAGAAGCCGAGAAGCTGAGGCCCGTGCAGGCGGCCGAGCTCCGCGCCATAGCGCGCGACCACGATGCCGGCGACGACCACGGCGACGATGCCCGAGGCGTGCACGATATCCGCGGCGAGGTAGCTGCCGTAAGCGATCACCAGCGTGGCGAGGATCTCGAGTGGCGCGTCCTGCGCAAAACGCAATAGGGCGAGTCCCAGAAACCCGATCGCAAGCCCGATCAGGGTGCCGCCGATCGTGATCTCGATGAACCGGACTCCGGCGTCGCCGAGCGATGGCGAGCCGCTCAGGATCGTCGCCAGCACGGCCGTAAACACCGCGACCCCAGTGCCGTCGTTGAAGAGGCTTTCTCCTTCGAGGATTGCGGCCAGACCTTTCGGGGCGTTCAGCCGCCGCAGCAGGGAGACGACCGCGATCGGGTCGGTGGCCGAGAGAATCGCGCCCAGCAGCATGCCGCTCGCCCAGCTGAGGCCGAGCAGCAGGTGCGTGAGAGTGCCGATCAGAAGCACTGTCAGGGCGACACCGACGGTGGCGAGGAGGCTGACCGGGACGACGCGCCGTCGCAGCTCGGGCAGGTCCAGCGTCAGCGCGGCCTCGAACACCAGGCCGGGAACGAAAGCCAGCAGGATCACATCCGGGCCGACTGTCGGAAAGTTCCCGCCCGGCAGGAGGCCGACCGCGATGCCCGCTGCGGCCAGCACGACGGGGTAGGGCAGCATGCGGGCGCGCTTGGACACCAGGCCGAGCACGGTCGCCAGCGCGCCAACGAGGATCAGCAGCAGAAGGAAGCGCTGCTGCGGGTTCACAAGTGTCCGGCGCCGGAGGACCGACGCAGATTCGCGGCACCGGCGGCCGGTGCCAAGGAAGGGGTGGCGTGACGACGAGCGCATCTGTCGACGCGTGAGGAGGAAACGCCGGGCCCCCTGACGCCGGCATCAGCGCCGCAGGCGCCCGGCCGTCCAGGCCGTCGAACATGCGAGGGACTTCCGGTGCTGGGCACTAG
>WNGF01009447.1_pt1 | contig 11199 bp, 6 predicted proteins | sample 5400641 | NCBI WGS metagenome assembly WNGF01 (sample SAMN13153371, study PRJNA577476) | soil metagenome | isolation source: 80 cm soil or saprolite under grassland replicate 2 | place: USA:California | collected 2016-06-15 | reverse complement strand
GTGCTTGCGCTTGTATAAGACTTTCGATGGCAGTCCGTCACTGGCGCCAAACTCATACTCGACCCAGAAGCCATCCGGATACGCCAGGCGCACCGTTTCATTGCGACGCGCGAGACCGGCTTCGCGACGACCCACGTAATTCAGGACCGCGCCCTTTTGTCGCCACCAGCCGTGCAAAACATTTTCCATGCTGGTGATCATAGCGAAATGGAAATCTTCGAGTTGATCAGCATTCTGATCTTTGATGGTTTTTGCCGCCCCGTCGAACAACCAGCCTTTGTCTGCGCTATTGGTTTGGATTCTGCGCGCGCCTCCGCCGGTGAATTCTGTGCGTTCTTTATCGGGATAAGAAATGTAATCGACGAAGCGCAGGGGAATTGTCGACACACCGTCTTTATATTCAGTAAAAAAGCCGCGGCCAATTAAGGTTTGCACGCGGAGATAGGTTTCACTGCCAACCGCCTGGATTGCTTTCTGGACTATCTTCTCGGCCTTGTCTTCGGCAGGCGCAAGCTTTTCGGCCTGGGCAAGGCAGGCTGTGGCTCCGATCATGATGCAGAGAATTGACCATACGGTCGTAGCGACAAATCTCTTCATTATTACTGAATCAATCAAAACGAGCCCTCCCTGACGGTCGGGCTACTGACCCGATTCCGACCGAGCCTCCCCTGACAGTGGGGCTACTGACTGATTGCCGGCGATTAAAGAAGAAAGAGCCTCAATGCGAAACCTTGAGGCTCTTTTCGCTAATCATCAACCGGGCTTAACCACCATTTGAATCCGGACCGCTGTTTGAATCCGGGCGATCGACAATCTTGGCAACGATTTCCCCATCCTCGACCGTAACCGAGAACTTCAATCCCAGTTTCCACATATTGGTGATCGGAAGCTTTACGTGCTCATCGATGAAGCGCTTCAGAAACCTTGCGCCGTATTGGGTGCTGAAGCCTTTCTTGGTAACGAGGTCGATTGCTTCATCTGTAATTTCGAAGGATTTGCCCTGGCGCTTCATCTGGCGACGCGTCTTGTCGAGATAAAGCTGCGCGATCTGCTTGACCTCGTCCATTGTCAGCGGCGAGAAGACCACGATCTCATCGATGCGATTGCGAAACTCTGGCGAGAAGCGCGTCTCGGCAGCCTTCATTACCTCTTTTTTGACGGCGCGAAAGTCGCCAGAGGTTTTTGTGCCGAAACCAAGCGGCTTTTCATACTTCTTAAAGCTTTCCGATCCGAGGTTCGACGTCATGATCACGATGGCATCGGAAAGATAGACGCGCCGGCCGCGACCGTCAGTCAGCCAGCCTTCGTCGAAAGCTTGCAGAAAGAGATTCATCAGGTAAGGCGTAGCTTTTTCAACTTCATCGAGGAGCAACACGGTGTAGGGATTCTCGCGGAGTTGCTCAGTCAGGATACCACCACGCTCGGAGCCGACGATGCCACGCGGCATGCCGATAAGTTTTTCAATGCTCACCGTGCCGTCGCTGTACTCAGACATATCGAGACGGACCATCTTGTGCTCGTCGCCGAACATAAACTCGGCCACGGCTTTCGCCAGCTCAGTCTTGCCGACACCCGTCGGGCCGAGGAAAAGCAGAACGCCATCAGGTTTGTAATGCGATTCCTTCAACGGACCTTTATTCAAGCGCAGGCGTTGAGCGACAGCTTTGATGGCCTCTTTCTGTCCAATGACTCGCTGAGACAGTTGTACTTCGGTCAAGGCAAACCGATCGCTGGTGTCGCGAAAGATCATGTCGCGCGGAATTCGCGACTCTTGCGAGATTACATCGATGACATGCTCGGGCTTTACGATCATCGTGTGCGGCTCGTTGATCTCGACCTTGACGGCCGCGGTGTCGAGCCAGCCAATGGCCTTATCGGGCAGGTGCAGATTCCGTATGTATTTCGGCGCCATTTCCAAAGCAGTGTTGATAGCCTCATCGGAAATCTGCACTGAATAATTTCTTTCCAGCCGCGAACGTACGCCAAGTAAAATCTCTCGTGTTTCGCCAATCGACGGTTCGGCAACCTTTACAAGTCGAAAACGCCGCGCCAGCGCTTCATCTTCAGCGATGTACTCTTTGTATTCAGCCAACGTGGTGGCGCCGATGATCCGCATCTCGCCTTTGGCCAGGGCCGACTTGAACATGTTAGCGGCATCTGACGACGTTCCCAGCGCCGCGCCGGCGCCGATGATCGTATGGGCCTCATCGATGAAGAGGATCAGATTGTCGCGCTCTTTTACTTCATCGACGATGCCCTTGATGCGTTCTTCGAACATGCCGCGCAACATCGTACCCGCGACTATGCCGCCCATTTGCAGTTGCACGATGTGCGAGTTGCGTAACCGCGACGGTACTTTCTGCGGCTCGAGTTCAATCAACCGGGCCAGGCCTTCGATGACCGCAGTCTTGCCGACCCCTGGCTCGCCCACAAGCATGGGCGAGTTCGCACGTTCGCGATGGCAGAGTATCTCGATGATTTGTTGAATCTCTTTCTCGCGACCAATGGTTGGTGGAATCTTATCGTTACGCGCCAGACGATTGAGCGACAGACCGAAGTGCTTCAAATACGGCGGCAGCTCAAACTTTTTCCGATACTGCTCTTCCTGTTGTTCGCGCACATCGACATTGGTTCGCACGTGCTCGACAACTGCTTCCGGCTTCGCGCCGAGGCTGCGCAAGACTTCGACAAACAGGCTGTCGTATTTCGAAAGCACATCAAAAATGTCGGTTGCTTCAATTGTTTTGCGGCCGTGCGAGCGCGCGCGTTCCATTGCTCGCTTGAACAAATCAGTGGTGTCGGCAGCGATGCGAAATCCCTTCCCGACGTGCTGGCGCGCATTGTCCAATCGCTTATCGATAGTACTGGTGACCAGGTCCGGGTCGATAGCCAGACCGCGCATGGTTGAGTTAAAGAGGTCAGGTTCTTCTTTGGCGAGCGCGCTGATGATGTGTTCGACGGCGATGTAGTTTTGGTCGCGACGCTTTGATTCGCCCAAAGCGTTCTCAAGCACGCGTTGGCCGCTCTCGCCGAATTTATCTCTATATGCTTCCAGGTCGGCCATCGATTCTTAACTGTTTCACTCCTTATATCAAAACCGTTGCGCCTGCCGTTCCGTTCAGATTGCCCGAAATCATTCCGGTGGCGCACCCTTTTGATGTTCAGAGCATATTCATCGTTGCGTTTCAGTGCAACAAGAATCTGCCGGGCCCTAAACAGGCAAATTTGTTGCCAGCAAATGGTGATTCCGCAAATATGCTCGAATCCGCGGCGACTTTAAGCAGCCACAGCAGCAGCTTCGGTCGCGAATTTCATTTTGCCGTCACGAGCCGAGACAGCTATTGTCTGTCCGGGTAAGATTTCACTCCGCAGCAGTTTCATGGCCAGCGGATTCTGAATCAAAGTTTGAATGGCGCGCTTGAGGGGGCGGGCTCCAAAGTTCGGATCATAGCCTTCGCGGGCCAAAAGTTCCCTGGCCGAATCTTCCAATACCAGTGAAATATTCCGTTCCTGCAACATCGCGCGCAGCCGTTCGAGTTGGACATCGATGATCTGCGCAATCTGATCGCGCGATAAGCGGTGGAAAATGACGATATCGTCGATACGATTTAGAAACTCGGGCTTGAAATGTTCGCGCAGTACCTGTGTGACTGCCTCTCGCACCTGTCTTTCATCGTCACTCACTGACTGAATCTCACGCGAGCCAAGATTCGAAGTCATGATCAAAACGGTATTCTTGAAATCGACGGTACGACCTTTGGAATCCGTCAAGCGGCCGTCATCGAGAATCTGCAATAACACATTAAAGACATCCGCGTGCGCCTTTTCGATCTCGTCGAAGAGGATGACGCTGTATGGACGACGCCGAACGGCTTCCGTTAGTTGTCCGCCTTCTTCGTAACCAACATAGCCCGGCGGCGCTCCGATCATCCGCGCTACGGCATGTCTCTCCATGTACTCTGACATGTCGAGCCGCACCATCGAGCGCTCATCATCAAACAGAAATTCAGCCAACGCGCGCGCGGTTTCGGTCTTACCGACACCGGTCGGACCAAGGAAGATAAATGAGCCAATCGGACGATTCGGATCTTGCAAACCCGCGCGCGCACGCCGTACAGCATTGGCAACAGCAGTAAGCGCTTCATCCTGACCAATCACACGTTGACGCAGGCGCTCTTCCATAGTCAGGAGCTTGTGCATCTCGCCTTCGAGCATTTTCGAAACCGGCACGCCGGTCCATTTCGCCACGACTTCGGCAACGTCTTCTTCGTCCACCTCTTCCTTCAGAGTTACCCCGTCCTGCTGGATTTTTGCCAGTTTTGCTTGCTCTTCTTCCAGCTTTCGTTCCAGTTCTGGGATTTTGCCATACTGAATCTCAGAGGCGCGCGCCAAATCGCCCGCGTTGCGGGCTTGATCTAATTGCATCTTGAGTTGTTCAAGCTCGGCCTTGACGGTTCGCATGCGCTCGATGGCTTCCTTCTCGGATTGCCACTTGGCTTTCATGCCGGACGATTTTTCTTTCAAATCGGCAATGCGTTGCTCAATTTCATGCAGGCGGGCCTTTGACCGTTCATCGTCTTCTCGCTCTAATGCCTGGCGTTCGATTTCGAGCTGCATGATTTCGCGCTCGACCTGATCTATCTCCTGCGGCAGCGAATCGATTTCAATGCGTAGCCGCGACGCTGCCTCATCAATTAGATCGATTGCTTTATCCGGCAGGAACCGATCGGTAATATAGCGGTTCGACAGAGTCGCCGCCGCGACGATCGCAGAATCCTTGATACGGACACCATGGTGAACTTCGTAACGCTCTTTCAAGCCACGTAATATGGCGATCGTGTCTTCGACGCTCGGCTCCCCGACGTAAATCTGTTGGAAGCGACGTTCCAGCGCAGCATCCTTCTCGATATATTTCTTGTACTCGTTGAGCGTCGTTGCTCCGACGCATCGCAGGTCGCCCCGGGCCAGCGCAGGCTTTAACATGTTCGAAGCATCGATCGCGCCCTCAGCGGCGCCGGCGCCCACCAGCGTGTGTAGCTCATCAATGAACAGAATGATCTGGCCCTGCGCGTTTTCAATCTCCTTGAGTACAGCTTTTAGGCGATCCTCGAACTCGCCGCGATATTTCGCGCCGGCCAACATCGAGCCGAGATCCAACGCGACCAGACGCTTGTTGCGAAGTGTTTCGGGAACGTCACCTGAAACAATTCTTTGGGCCAGCCCTTCCACAATCGCGGTCTTACCAACACCGGGCTCGCCGATAAGCACGGGATTGTTTTTCGTTCGGCGTGAAAGCACCTGAATCGTGCGACGAATCTCGTCGTCCCTGCCAATTACAGGATCGAGCTTGCCCTGCCTCGCGAGGTCCGTAAGATCACGGGCGTACTTTGCCAGTGCCTGATAGTTGGCTTCGGCGTTTTGATCGGTAATCCTGGTGCCCCCGCGCGTCTGTTCGATCGCTTTCAGAAGGTCTTCGCGACTGACGCCGTGCTGGCGGAGAATCTTTCCCGCCTCACCATCCTTTTCGTCCGCAATCGCCAATAACAAATGCTCGGTTGAGACATACTCGTCCTGCATCTTTTCGGCTTGCTTCTGCGCGGCAGTAAAGATTTGACTTAGACGCGGGCTAAAATATTGTTGGCCTCCCTGGACACGGGGAAAACGAGCCACTGCGGCTTCGCAATCATTCTTAACAACTTGAACGTTTGCACCCAATTTGCCGAGCAGTGGCCGGACGATTCCCTCCGGCTGCTCAAGCATGGCGCAAAGAATGTGCTCTGGCTCGACTTGCTGGTTTTGATTCCGCTCAGCGAGTTCAATACCCGCTTGGATCGCTTCCTGTCCGCGAAGTGTAAATTTGTCTAAACGCATTGACGAAATCTAACTATGAATTTTCTCGCTTGGCGCACGGCCTTCTTGTGATTTTGTGCCCTCCGTCAGTCGATATCAAGTTTAACCGCCAGATTGAAAACAAACGGGGCGTCTGGCTTCAGTGCCACCGCCCCGTCCTGCGAATTCTGAACTGCGACGTTAGCCTCTGGCCGTCGCTGCTTTCGAATCTTCTGCCTTCGCTTCAATAGTTTTTGGGGCTTCGCCGCCTTCGGTCTTGATCTGAATGCGGCGTGCCTTCGTCTCCTCCCTTTTTGGCAGTGTGACTCGCAGCACGCCATTGCGGTAATCGGCCGTTGCTCCTTCGGGCGAAACCGTATTTGGCAACGTAAATGACCGTGTAAAGCTGCCATAAGCCCGCTCTACACGATGGTAATTGTCGGTCTCGTCCTTTTTCTCAAAGTGGCGCTCTCCTCGAAGCGTGATCACGTTGTTTTCGACGGAAAGCTCGAAATCTTCGCGTTTCATGCCGGGCAATTCAGCCTCGAGCACGATTTGGTCCTTGTTTTCGTAGATATCAACATTAGGACTCCACGAACCACGAGCAATACCTTCGTCGTCAAAAGGTCGAGCAATATTGCCCGTGAACAATCGATTCACCTCTTCCTGAAGAGTTCGCAGGTCGCGAAACGGATCATAACGAACGATACTCATAACTAGAAACCTCCCGATTTACTTGAATTCATTTTCAGGGCCTCAAGCTTATTCTAACGCCCTGAGCACGTCGTCATAATAAACTCTGAGTGTATCCTTGTCAAGGCTCTGGAATAGACGGAATATCGGGCTGAATCACCAATTTATGCGTAAGTTTCTGAGGCTAGGAGAAGAAAGGTGGCGGGCTAGCGAAGACCAAAAAAGCGCTTGATCGACGCCAGGAGGCCCGCGGATTCTTCAATGCTGGCTTTGGAAACTTCTCGGGAACTCGCCGCCAGGTCGGCTCGCCGCTCAGCGATGGTCCAGCTAATTGACTCTGCCAGGCTTGGATTCGTTTCAAACAAGCGCCGCATGGCTTCGTGGCCAATTTCCAGAACCTCGGTTTCATCAAGAGCGATGACGTTCGCGGTGCGAGGCTCTCCCGTAAACAATCCCATCTCGCCAAAGAAGTCTCCTTCACTTAGCACGGCGACCGGGCGCTGTCTGCCATTCTCGGTTATCTGGACCTGGACGCGGCCATTGTGAACAACGAACATTGACGAGCCCTTGTCGCCTGCGCGGATCAAAGTCTCGCCCGGCGCAAATACGTGTCCAACCGCAGCCGTCGCGAGCTGTTGAATCTCCTCTGGAGAGAGCGGCGCGAAAATATCCACTGCTGCCAGCCGATCGGTGATTCCCTCGGCGGCGGTGGCAGCGCGCAGCGGTGCTTTTCGTTCAACATGAATCGTCCTGGTGGGAAAAGCAAAAGTAAGCCCACTACGCCGCAGGGCGTACCAAACTCGCTGTCGCACCAGGGCGTCGGTGTCGTTGTACTTAGCGTAATCATCAAGCCAATACTTGATTTCCCACTCGATTGAAAAATCGCCGAGATTCCTGATGCGCACGATTGGAGTAATTCTCTCGGAGACGTTGTCGGCGTCACGCACAGCCTCGCGGACGACATGAATTGTCTTGGCGGGCGAGTCGGTGTACAGGGTGCCGAAAAAGACGTAGCGCGCGTTTACCTGGTTACGCGAGCAAACCTCAATCGACTCTCTTGCAGCGACGCTGTTACTTACGAGCAAAATATGGTTCTGGAAGTTCCGAAGCTTGATTGCGCGCCAGGTGATGCCTACGACCACGCCGGTAAGTTTTTGCTGGCCTACGACGATAACGTCTCCAACTTGGAAAGGGCGGTCGGCATGCAACGAAATGCCCGCGAAAAAATTTCCCAAGGTGTCTTGCAACGCCAGACCAATGATAACTCCGAAGATTGCCGACGTTGTGAAGAGTGCACCCAAGTTGACATCGGCGTAGAGATATTTGAAGACGATGACGAAAAGGATCGTGAATGCGACCAGCGTGAATATGTTGCGCACCAGGGTTGGCGCTTCATAGCCGCGGCGGAGTCGAAAGGCCAAATCAAAAAGAGCTGCGTTCAAAGCCCGCACGCCGAGATATCCAAGCAGGGCCGCTAGTGTCAGGACGGGTATGTTCAGAAGATTGCTGTGAGGTCGGCCCGGTTCCAGGCGCTGTCCCATCAAGGAAATGTAAAAGTAGAGCGCCAGCGCCACGGCCACGGTGGCGAAGATAAAAAGGACGATCCGGTGCTTTGGGCTCGAGCGATCAGCAGTCATTCGATTCTTCAATCGATGGCTTAATTGAACGTACTTTTATCACCAAATGCCTGGATTGGCGAGAGTGAAATTATAAATCAATCGGAATAGTAGCTTCTAAATACAAAGGGACTAAACAATGGTCAGAGGGCCGACCAGGAAAACAGATGCGGGAACACCGTAACTACAATTAAGAGAATTGACAGGGCAGACACAACTATGGTGGTGAGCCAGGCCGCCAGGTTGTAGACTACCCCATTAACGTATACTCCCATCAATTCGCGATTGTTGACCAGTCGGAGCACCGCTACTAAAACGATCGGCAACAGCAATCCGTTAATAACCTGCGTCACCAACAGAACTCGGATCAAAGGCAAGTCCGGCGAAATCGCAATCAAAGCTCCGAGCGCGACCAAAAAGGTAAAGATGCCAAGAAAGATTGGCGCTTCGCGGAAACTGCTGGAGACACCTTTCTCAAATCCAAACGCTTCACTAATCGAATATGCTGTAGCCAGCGGCAAAACAGCGGCGGCCAGCATCGAGGCGCCAAATAAGCCGATTGCAAACAAGACTTCGGCATATGGTCCAGCGAGCGGACGCAGCGCGTGTGCGGCCGCGGCCGCCGTATCAATATGTTCACCATGTGCGTGCAAAGTCGCCGCAGTTGAAACGACGATGCAGAAGACGATCACGATCGAGAAAACTGTTCCCACCCAAACATCCACGCGCGTGAGGCGATACTGCTCAACTCTCAAACCTTTTTCGACCACTGATGACTGGATGAACACCTGCATGTAGGGCGAGATAGTCGTGCCTATCACTGCAATCAACGTAAATAAATAGACAGGACCAAATTCAAAATCGGGGCGAACGATTTGACGCGCAACGGTTCCCCATGGGGGGTGAGCGAGAAAGGCCGAAATCACATAGGCAAAGAATACCAGTGACATCGCCAGAAAGACGCGCTCCACTCGTCGATAGGATCCCTTGACGACTAACCACCAAATTGCAATAGCAGCGATCGGTACCGAGATATAGCGCGCGATTCCGAGTAGTTCCAGGGCCGCAGCGATACCAACAAACTCGGAAACAGTGACGCCTCCGTTGGCGATGAGCAATGCAAGCATGACGAGCATGGTCCAACGAACGCCGAAACGCTCGCGGATCAAATCGGCAAGACCTTTGCCCGTCACTGCGCCCATGCGCGCGCACATCTCCTGAACGATGCCGAGGCTGAATGTGAGTGGAATCAGGACCCAGAGAAGGTTGTAACCGTGGTCGGCGCCGACCGAGGCAAACGTGGCGATGCCGCCGGCATCATTTCCGGCTGCGGCCGTAATCACGCCGGGGCCCAGGATCGCCAGGTAAACAAGCAGACGAGGACGCCGCGCCACAGTGCGACGCATTCCCTGGGCGCTCCGCCGCAAAAGGCGTCGTCCGGCGCCGCGAACGTTTGTTCGTTGCTCGGGCACTGGGAGGGTCCTCGGTATTCATTTTCGATTCTTGATCGCGGATTGCGGATTCGAGACCATCACGGCAATCGGCAATCTACGAGCACAATGTTTTTAACCAAACAACCGTGGTAATCGCTGCCGCCAATCTCTCGGCAATAGGATCTCAATTGCATCATCAACCGTAACGATGCCGAGTATGTCACCAGCTTCATCGACGACAGGCAGTGCCAGCAAGTTGTACTCGGCAATTTTCTGCGCCACCTCACCGGCGTGATCGTCGGGATGTGCGATCTGAAGGTCGCTTCGCATCACGCGCTCAAGCGGCGCCGATGGATCAGAAAGAATCAAGCTGCGCAGCGCGATCACGCCGATAAGTTTCCATGAATCTTCACTAACAACGACATAGAGGTAATAAATCATGTTCGGCGTTTCCGCCATTTCGCGGAGGCGGGCAAGTGCCTCTCCGGCGGTCAAGTCACACGGCAGGGTTACGAATTCAGTGGTCATTAAGCCGCCCGCGCTGTCGTCGGCGTATGGCAAGAGCTCAGCGACCTCTGACTGCTCATCGTCTTCCATGCGATTGAGCAAATCCTCGGCCTTTGCTTCCGGAAGATCGCCAAGCACGTCGGCTGCCTCGTCGGGCGACATGTGTTCCAGGATGTCTGCCGCGCGCTCTTCGTCCATGTCTCCGAGTATCTGCGCCTGTCGCTCGGCTGCCATCTCTTCCAAGGTTTCGGCGGCGGTCTCATCGTCCAGCGACTCGACGATTTCCGCACCTTGTTGATAAGAAAAAGCCTCGGCCAGTCGGGCGATTTCCACCGGATGAAGCCGGGCTAGTTTTCCCCTTGACGATTTCAACTGCACAGTGGCGGCATCAGTAGCGAGGTAGCCGACATCGGCCCAATCAATCACTTCGACAGGCCGGCCGCTGCGCAAGAAAGCAGGCGCCAGGCGACGCCAGAGACCAATTAAGCTGACGTCTGCACCCGTCACATGCCATTCGTTTGCAGCTTCGATAATTTGCACGTCGTTAACACGCACTACTCGCTTTCCATCGACATCAATCAGCTGCTTGTCCAAAACGTCACGGGCCAACAGAACTTCGCCATCGCGTCGCATGAATGGCCGTAAATCAAGAATGTCTGAGTTTAATCGCACGCCCTCCTCACCAAAATGCGAGATGCGCCAGCGCGGTAAAAAGAAATCGCGGCGACGATAGCGCGCGACGAAGCCTGCAACCGGCGGATGATCGCCTTCGCCCAGTCGCACGATTACGTCTTTTAAAGTCGCGACACGCTCGCCTTCAAGGTCGAGAATGGGCCGACCCAGTGCCTGCGATAGATAAAGCATCTTGCGGAGTCACGCCGATGCGCGATCGGAACGAATCATAACATGGAGAATTACAAACCGCCTGCGGTAGCAGGCGGGTAAAAGAACCACCCACCTGCTACTGCAAGTGGTTCTGTGCCGGCTTGCGAAAGTTGTAACGCAGAAGAACGCGCATCGGGATCGCGACGCCGTCACGCATGGCAGGAAAGAAATGGAGCTGCCTTACTGTGTCCACAACTGCTTGATCCAAACCATAGCCGGCCCATCGCCCAATCTCG
>WNGF01009437.1_pt1 | contig 11202 bp, 13 predicted proteins | sample 5400641 | NCBI WGS metagenome assembly WNGF01 (sample SAMN13153371, study PRJNA577476) | soil metagenome | isolation source: 80 cm soil or saprolite under grassland replicate 2 | place: USA:California | collected 2016-06-15 | reverse complement strand
AAACGCAGGAGATGCTCGACTTCTGCGGAAAGCAGGGCATCACCGCCGACGTCGAGGTCATCCCCATCCAGAAGGTCAACGAAGCGTACGAGAGGCTGCTCGCGTCGGACGTGAAGTACCGCTTCTCGATCGACATGGCTTCTCTCAAGTCCCACTGAAGCGGGCGGCAACGAAGGACCTTCAGCCACACATAAGGAGAAACGACGATGCAGAAGAGGAGACTCGGCAAGAGCAACCTGGAGGTCTCGGCCCTCGGGCTCGGCTGCATGGGGATGAGCTTTGGCTACGGCCCGCCAGCGGACAAGCGGCAGATGATCTCGCTCATTCGGACCGCGTTCGATCGCGGCGTCACCTTCTTCGACACCGCCGAGATCTACGGGCCGCTCACGAACGAGGAGCTCGTGGGCGAGGCGCTGGCGCCCTTCCGCGGCCAGGTGGTGATCGCCACCAAGTTCGGCTTCAAGCCCGCCTTCGACGGCGAGGCACACTGGAGCGCCTTCGACAGCCGGCCCGAGCACGTCAAGCAGGTCGCAGAGGCCTCGCTCAAGCGACTCCGGGTCGACGCGATCGACCTCTTTTACCAGCACCGCGTCGATCCGAACGTGCCGATCGAGGACGTCGCGGGCGCCGTGAAGGACCTGATCCGCGAGGGCAAGGTCAAGCACTTCGGCCTCTCGGAGGCGGGCGCGCAGACGATCCGCCGTGCACACGCGGTGCAGCCGGTCACGGCGCTCCAGAGCGAGTACTCGCTGTGGTGGAGGAAGCCGGAAGAGGAGGTGCTCCCGACGCTCGAGGAGCTCGGGATCGGGTTCGTCCCGTTCAGCCCGCTCGGGAAGGGGTTCCTGACCGGGAAGATCGACGAGAAGACCACGTTCGACAAGAACGACTTCCGCAACATCGTGCCTCGCTTCACGCCGGAGGCGCGCAAGGCGAACCAGGCCTTGGTCGATCTGCTCGGCCAGGTCGCGAGGCAGAAGAAGGCGACGCCCGCGCAGATCGCGCTGGCGTGGCTGCTGGCGCAGAAGCCGTGGACCGTGCCGATCCCGGGGACCACGAAGCTGAACCGGCTCGAGGAGAACCTCGGCGCCGCGAACATCCACCTGACGCCCGAGGACCTCAGCGCGATCGACGCCGCTGCGTCGCAGATCAAGGTGCAGGGCGCCCGCTATCCGGAGCAGCTCGAGAAGAGGACGGGGCGCTGACTGGTGGTCATCGGCAGCAGGCGTCACCATGACGAACAACAACATCGAAGGAAAGATCGTCGTCATCACGGGCGCGAGCAGCGGGTTGGGCGAGGCGACCGCGCGGTATCTCTCAGCCCAGGGCGCGACGGTCGCGCTGGGCGCGCGGCGCGTCGAGCGCATCCAGTTGCTCGCGAAGGAGCTGACCGGCCGTGGCGGCAAGGCGCTCCCAGTAGAGACGGACGTCACGGACCACGAGCAGGTGAAGAAGCTGGTCGACCTGGCCGTGCAGACCTACGGCCGCATCGACGTCATGCTCAACAACGCCGGGCTGATGCCGCACTCGCCGCTCGAGCGCCTCAAGATCGACGACTGGAACCGGACGATCGACGTCAACATCAAGGGCGTGCTGTACGGAATCGCCGCGGCGCTGCCGCACATGAAGCGGCAGAAGGCCGGGCAGATCATCAACGTGTCCTCGGTGGCCGGCCACAAGGTCACCCCCGCCGGCGCGGTCTACGCAGCGACCAAGCACGCCGTGCGAGCGCTTTCCGAGGGGCTCCGGCAGGAAGTGAAGCCTTACAACATCCGCACGACGGTGATCTCGCCAGGTGCGGTGGCGACGCCCGACTCCATCACCGAGCGGGACATCGGCGAGAGCATCCACAAGTATTACCAGGCGTTCGCGATCCCTGCGGACTCCTTCGCGCGGGCCGTCGCCTTCGCCATCAGCCAGCCGGAGGACGTCGACATCAACGAGATCCTGTTCCGACCCACGCGACAGGAGCTCTAGAGCATGCGAATTCGAGTCCTGGCGATGAAGCACCTCACGTCGAAGCTGCTGCTGCTCTCCCTGCTCGTTCTCGACTCGGCCCGCGCCGACCAGGCAGGCCATACCTCGGGGGCTGGCGCCCCTCCGGCGGTCCAGGAGGCTCCTTCCAGCAGCGTCACCCATGCCGGCTCGCGCCCCTCGAGCACCGGACCGGCCCAGCACTTCACCGGCTCGGTGCGCATCGATCCGCTGTTCCAACCGCGCGAGCCGTCCCGCGTGTCCGGCGCCTCCGTGACGTTCGAGCCCGGCGCCCACACCGCGTGGCACACCCATCCGCTCGGCCAGACCCTGATCGTCACGGCGGGCGTCGGCCGGGTCCAGCTCTGGGGTGGTCCGGTCGAGGAGATCCGGCCGGGAGACGTGGTCTGGATTCCACCCGGTCGGAAGCACTGGCACGGAGCCTCGCCAGGAACCGGGATGACGCACATCGCGATCGTGGAGCAGCTCGATGGAAAGGTCGTCGACTGGATGGAGAAGGTCAGCGACGACCAGTACGGCCGGTGACTGCATGAAACCGAAACCCCAGCGGCCATTGATCGCTCTCCTGGTGTTTTCAGCCGCCATTGCTGCGTCAGCTTGTGCAACGACTGCCAGGACCGGGAAGCCCGCGCCGCTGGTCGTTCAAGATCAAGGCAGTTTCGCCGTGGGTGGGACCGTGATCTCCACCCCTGGAACCTTCGACCCCTACCATCCTTCTCCGGCCGGGCAGACGTTCCACGGCGATCACGCTTATGCGTTCTATCAAATCCCGGTGAACGCTCGCAGGCTTCCCATCGTGCTCTTGCATGGCGCCGGACAGTTCTCGAAGAGCTGGGAGACCACGCCGGACGGACGCGAGGGGTATCAGAACATCCTCCTGCGTCGAGGCTTCGCAATCTATGTCATCGACCAGCCACGGCGTGGCAATGCCGGACGCAGCACGCTGCCAGCCACGATCGCGCCCACGCCCGACGAGCAGACGTGGTTCGACTTGTTCCGCATCGGCGTTTGGCCACGCTATTTTCCGGGGGTGCAGTTCTCGCGCGACCCGGAGGCCCTGAACCAGTTCTTCCGCTCGATGACACCGAACACCGGGCCCTTCGACATGGAGGTGCTCTCGGATGGGGTTTCGGAACTCTTCAAGAGGATCGGGCCAGGGATCCTCGTCACCCATTCCCAGGGTGGCGGTCCAGGCTGGCTCACGGCGATCAAGAACCAGAACGTCCGCGCCATCGTCGCGTACGAACCGGGCAGCAGCTTCATGTTCCCGGAGGGAGAAGTGCCTCCTCCGATGTCGAGCTCCAATGGCGCGCTCGAGGGGGTCGGCGTGCATCTGTCGGAGTTCATGCGGCTCACCAAGATACCGATCGTCATCTACTTTGGAGACTACATCCCCGAGCAACCGTCGCCGAGCCCAGGCGAAGACAATTGGCGCGTACGTCTGGCGATGGCGAGGCGATGGAGAGATGCCGTGAACCGCCGAGGTGGTGACGTGACCGTCGTGCATTTGCCCGAGATCGGCATCCACGGCAACACGCACTTTCCGTTCTCGGACCTGAACAATCTCGAGATCGCGGAGCTGATGCTGAATTTTCTGAAGGAGAAGGGCTTGGACTGACCTGATGAGAAGGCCAGGGAGGCGATCATTGGGCGAGGACATCTCGCTCACCCGCCGTCCGGCCTGCATCCAGAGCCGGCCGAGCTGACGATCGTGAAGGTTTCCTGAAAAGCCCATGCGCTTTCGGCCCGTTTTCAGGAGTCGCGTGGCTGCGTAGGCTCCTCGTCGTGGGTGCGGATCCGAACGGAAGTCGAACCCAGAGGACGTCGCGGAGGAATCATGAAGAGCAAGCTCACCAACAGGCAGGCAGAAGACGATCTGGGTTCTCACGAGAACACCAACCTGAGCCGGCGCGGCTTCATGGTGACGACCGCACTGGCCGCCGCAGGGGCAGGTGCAGCCGGACTGTTAGCGCCGTCGCCCGCGGAAGGGGCTTCGGGGATCGAGAAGACGAAGAATCTCGGGCAGGGCCCGTTCCCTGCCGAAGGGATGGCCCTGTACTCCTCTCAAGGCCCCCACAAGCTGATGAAGTTCCAGCGACGCGCCCTGGGCCCCAAGGACGTCGCGATCAAGCTCCAGTACTGCGGCGTCTGTCACTCCGACATCCATCACGGCCGCGAGCACTGGCGGAAGGAGAACTTCCCGCTCATCACCGGCCACGAGCTGGCCGGCGTCGTGGTCGCGGTCGGCTCGAGCGTCAGCAAGTTCAAGGTCGGCTCCCGCGTCGGCGTGGGCTGCATGGTGAACTCCTGCCGCCACTGCGGGCCCTGCCAGAGCGGGATGGAGCAGTACTGTGAGAACGGCAACGTCCTCACCTACGGCTCGAAGGACCGCGACGGCTCGATGACCCAGGGCGGCTACTCGACCTTCAACGTCGTGGACGAGGACTTCGTCATCGACATCCCCGACGTCTTCGATCTCGCCCACGCGGGGCCGATGATGTGCGCCGGCATCACCGTCTACTCTCCCCTGCGCAGGTGGAGCGTCGGGCCCGGGAAGAAGGTCGGCGTCGTCGGCCTGGGTGGGCTCGGCCACATGGCGACCAAGATCGCCGCCGCGATGGGCGCCGAGGTGACCGTGCTCACGACCTCCAGCGCCAAGGCCGAGGACGCGAGGCGCTTCGGCGCCAAGACCGTGATCGTGAACGCGCAGGGAGCCGACCTCTCGAAGTACCGGCGGTCCCTCGACTTCATCCTCGATACCGTCCCGTACCAGCACGACCTGGAACGCCTCATTCCGCTGCTGAAGATGGACTCCACCCTCTGCGTGGTCGGAGTCGGGAAGACCACCGAGCCACACCAGATCGGCCCCTTCTCGCTGCTGCGCGATCGCACCTCGTTCGCGAGCTCGCAGATCGGCGGCATCCGGGAGACCCAGGAGCTCGTCGGCTTCTGCGCCCTCCACGGCATCCGGCCCGAGATCACCAAGATCCCGATGTCGGGGATCGACGGCGCCTGGACGAAGGTGGTCGAGAAGGAGGCGAGGTATCGCTTCGTCATCGACATGGCGAACGCCTGAGGCAGGGACGACCATGGTGAACGTCCTCATCCTGGGAGCCAACGGGCAGCTCGCGCGCAACACCACGAGGCTCTTCTTGGCTCGCACCGACGCTCGGCTGACGCTGTACCTGCGCCGGGCCCGCCGGCTCGCGAACCCCGATCCGAAACGCGTGCGGATCGTCGAAGGCGACGTCCTGGATCCGCGGACGGCGCAGGACGCGATGCGGGGTCAGGACGTCGTGTACGCCAGCCTCGCCGGCGCGCTGGAGCAGCAGGCCAGGGCCATCGTGGACGCGATGCACGCCACCGGGCTGAAGCGGCTGATCTTCATCAGCTCCATGGGCATCTACGGTGAGGCGCCCGGGGAGGAGTACGGCAGCCAGTTGGCCCCCTACCGCGATTCCGCCGCGGTCATCGAGGCGTCCGACCTCGACTACACCATCCTGCGGCCCGGCTGGTTCACCCACGACGAGGAAATCGACTACCAGATCATGAAGAAGGGCGAGCCGTTCAAGGGGCACGACGTGTCGCTGAACAGCCTCTCCGACCTCATCGTGAAGCTGGCCCTGTCGCCGACGATGGAGGTGCGGCGCAGCCTGGGCGTGAGCCGCGCCTGAAGCCTCACTGCGAAAGCCGCTCGAGGCAACGCGATCGAGGTGAGTCCGCCATGAAGAATGCCGTCGCTCTCGCGGCCGTGGCGATGACGTCACTGGTCGCCTGCAACGCCAACAGGAGGATCGGAGACATGGAAGCCACCACGAATCGTCCGGTCGCCCATCTGACGGAAGCGGCCATCCGCAACCACGAGGAGCTGTTTCCCGGGTACAAGTCCAAGGTGATCGAGACCGACCCGGAGCTGATCGAGATCTTCGACAACTTCGCGTTCGACGAGGTCCTCCGCCACGGGAACCTGGACGTGAAGACCAGGGTCATGGTCATCCTGGCGTCGACGATCGCCAGCCAGGCCTTGAGCGAGTACAAGATGATGCTCGACGGCGCGCTCAGCGTGGGCGTCACCCCTGTGGAGGCCAAGGAGATCCTGTACCAGGCCGTGCCCTACGTCGGCATCGCCAAGGTCCTGGACTTCATCCACGCCACCAACGAGGTGCTGCAGGCCAGGGGCGTGAAGCTGCCGCTGGAGGGTCAGTCCACGACGACGCCGGAGACCCGGCTCGAGAGGGGCCTGGCGCTGCAGAAGGAGATATTCGGGGATCGGATCGACAAGATGTACGAGGCGTCACCCGCCAATCAGCGCCACATCCAGGAATTCCTGTCGGCCAACTGGTTCGGCGATCACTGGACCCGGAGCGGGCTGGACACGAAGACGCGGGAGCTTCTGACCTTCTCCATGCTGGCGGCCCTGGGCGGCACCGAGCCTCAGCTGAAGGGGCACGTCCAGGGCAACCTCAACGTCGGGAACGACAAGGAGAAGCTGATCGCGGTGGTGACGCATCTGCTGCCGTACATTGGCTATCCGCGGGCGCTGAGCGCGCTGAACTGCGTGAACGAGGTGATCCCCGAAGGGCAGCGATAGGCCGCCAGCCCGTCTCGCTTCATGCTCTCTCGAACGGGCGAGTGACGCAGGCCGCGCAATATCCGCGGCGGGTCAGCGCGCGCAGCGTTCGAACGTTCAACAGGAGGCAGGAGACGATGTCACGGTCGCGTTCCGGTTCCCGGGTGGGCCGCTCGGCCGGGCTCCTCTACGCACTGCCATATGGTCCCATCCGCACTCGTTCCTCCCGCCGGCGTCATCGACGAGCTCAGCGTCCTCATCGCGCCGGTCGCCGATGGCGCGGCATCGGAACGCCGTTGCTCTTCGATGCGCGGGAAGGCCCAGTCCAGCCCGGTCCCTGAAGCTGCTGTCGTCGGAGGGTCGTCGCGGCGACCTGCTGTGGGTTAGATTAGGTACAGGGTGCGGCGCGGCAAGATGCCCCTCGGTGGCGCCCGCGGCTGAGGTTCTGTAGGAAACCTTCACGATGGCGTTCACTCCGCTCAATGCCCTGAACTCTTTCATCGCCGTCGCGCGCCACCGCAGCTTCGCCGCTGCCGCCAGGCATCTCGGGGTCTCCACCTCGGCGCTGAGCCAGTCCGTCCGGCAGCTCGAGGCGCGTCTCGGGGTCACGCTCCTCACGCGCACCTCGCGGACCGTGGCGCTCACGGACGCGGGGCAGCGCCTGCTCGAGAACGCAGGCGCGGCTGTGGACCAGGCGCTGGAGTCCCTGAAGACGGTGTCGGTTCAGCCCGGCGAAGTCACGGGCCGGGTCCGGCTCTCGGTGCCCGGGTCGGCGGTCGCGCTCGTGCTGGCTCGACTGCTGCCGCGGTTCATCGAGCGGTATCCGAAGGTGGAGGTTGAGGTCCAGATCGAGAACCGGTTCGTGAACATCATCGCCGAGGGCCTCGACGCCGGGATCCGCCTCAGCGAGGCGATCGAGCGCGACATGGTCCAGGTGCGCCTCACGGAACCGGGTCGCTTCGTCGTGGCGGGGGCTCCCTCCTACCTCGCGCGACGCGGCACACCGCAGAAGCCGCAAGACCTCCTCCAGCACGACTGCATCTGCATCCGCACATCAACCAGCGGAGCGCGATACGCGTGGGAGCTCGAGCGCGGAAGGAAGGCGTGGCGCGTTCCCGTCGAAGGAACGGTCACGACGAACGACACCGAGCTCATGCGGCTGCTCGCCGTGGCGGGAGTGGGCCTCCTCTACACGTTCGAGCCGCAGATCGCCGACGAACTGCGCCGCGGGAGCCTGCGCCTCGTCCTCGAGCAGTACGCCGCAGCCGTGCCGGGCTTCTTCTTGTACTTCCCAAGCCGGGCACAGGTGTCGCCGGCGCTCAGGGCGTTCGTGGACGTCGCCCGCGAGATGGCGCGGCAGTCGAACCGGCGCGCGAGCTGATCGGCCGCGACGTCCAGCCCTGCACGTACGAAGTGAGCTGTTGGCTCGCCCCAGCCGAACGACAGCGCGCACGATGCAAGCGACCGCGTGTAGTCTTCGACGTCCTTACCCACTTGGCCTATCGACCAAGCACGCCTTCGTTTCTCGCGGACGCGCCACGCAGTGATCACGTGTTTGCAGGGCTTCCGTCGCTCGCGAGCGACGGCTCGAACGCGGTCCACAGCCCGGCCGCCGCTGCACAACGACTGCAGATGGATCACGTAACGTGAAACGGCGAAGGCCGCGATTCACCGGTTTCCCGAGTAGAATCGCGGCATTCTGAGTCGGGGAGACAGGATTTGAACCTGCGACCCCTTGGTCCCGAAGCGTGGCATGGGCGATCGCGACCTTCTGCCATGCGGCGCATGGACTGCTACTCGCGCGTAACCACTGCGGTCGTAGTAGAGCGCGTCCCGCGCATGGCGCGCACCGAGCGTACGAGGAGCCTCATGGTTTCCGGCGCCATTCAGGCGCGCGAGAACACGCACCATCCGTGCGCCCTCGGTCGCCGCGGCGCAGCGAGGCCGCGCCGGGGGAGACGCCGCTCAGCCGAGCAGCACTTCCGGATGCGCCTTGGCAACGGCGAGAAGCTTCAGCGCCGCATCGGAGGGACGACGGGCGTCCGTCTCCCACGCCTGCACCGTCCTCGGGCTCACGTTCAGAATTCGCGCGAAGGCGGCTTGCGAGACGCGCATCCGGGTCCGGACTGCGAGCACCTCCTTCGCGCCCATCGGGGCCGGCGGCTTCAGCTCCACGTCACGAACCGTGAGCTGCCGATCCCCGGCGTGGAAGGCGATCGCGTCCTCCAGCCCTGCCTTGATCTTGGCGAACGCGGACGTGGTCTTTCCCTTCCTCTTCATGGCTCCTCCTTCAACTGGCGCACGAGCGCGGCGACTGCCTTTCGCTCTGCCCTCGAGAGGTCCGACTTCTCGCGCTTCCCGAAGATCGCCACCAAGTGCGTGACGCCGCGCCGCGGGAGATCCAGGTAGTAGACGCGGACCCCTCCGCGCTTGCCGCGCCGGACCTCGCTCTGCGCGGCCCGGACCTTCCGCAGGCCGCCAGTACCCGGCACGAGGTCGCCGACCTCGGGGTCTGCCAGGATCCTCTGCTCCAGCGCCACCATGTCGTCGTGCGAGAACTCCCGGACACGCTCGAGGCGCCTCCGGTCCTCGCTGAACCCGCGCGACTCGACGAACCGCCGTCTCACCGCGACGAGCCTGCCATACTACTAAGTCGTATGCTGGCGCGGGGCAAGGGGGCGTCACCGCCGCGCGCCCTTTTCGAGACCGAGGGCTCTCCGCAGCACCGACACGTCGAACCGCTGCGCCTCAGGCTGCCCTGCTTCGTGATGCTCGATCGCGGCCAGCAGGAGATCGAGCCGCTTGCGCGGCGCCCCTTTCCGCCCGGCACCCTCGCGCGGCGTGAGGCCGCCCAGGGCCGGGATCTCCTCGTAGGCTGGCGCGGGCGCCTACCCGGCCGTTACGTTTCGCCGCCGAACCGGGAAGTGCGGGACTCCGATCCGCTGGGACCGAGGTGACCGATGGAGCGAAAGAAGGCGTCCGACTTCCACCCCGAGGTGCTGAGCCTCTTCGATCAGTACGTCCACGGCTCGATCGACCGCCGCGCCTTCCTGGCCAGGGCGGCGAAGTTCGCGGTGGGCGGCATGACCGCCAGCATGCTGCTCGACGCGCTCAACCCCAAGTTCGCCGAGGCCCAGCAGGTCGCCAAAGACGACTCGCGGCTCAAGGCCAGCACCGTGGAGTTCGACTCGCCGAAAGGCTCGGGAAGGTGCGCGGCTACCTCGCGCTGCCGGCCAACGCGCAGGGCAAGCTGCCCGGCATCCTGGTTGTTCACGAGAACCGCGGCCTGAACCCGCACATCGAGGACATCACCCGCCGCATCGCGCTGGAGAACTACGTCGCCTTCGCGCCGGACGCGCTGACGCCGCTGGGCGGCTATCCCGGTGACGAGGACAAGGCGCGCGAGCTGTTCGCGAAGCTCGACCAGGCCGAGACCCGCGAGGACTTCCTCGCCGCGCTGGGCTTCCTGGAGAAGCGCCCGGAGTGCAACGGCAAGGTGGGCGCGGTGGGCTTCTGCTATGGCGGGGGAATGGTGAACTTCCTCGCCACCCGCGCGCCCCAGCTGGCCGCGGGCGTGCCCTTCTACGGCGGCCAGCCGCCGGCGGAGGACGTGGCGAAGATCAAGGCACCGCTCCTCATCCACTACGCGGAGAAGGACGACCGCATCAACGCCGGCATCCCCGCATTCGAGCAGGCGCTCAAGGCCAACAAGGTGAAGTACCAGCTCTTCACCTATCCGGGCACGCAGCACGGCTTCAACAACGACACCACCCCGCGCTACGACAAGGGTGCGGCGGACCTGGCCTGGAAGCGCACCATGGACTTCTTCAAGCAGAATCTGCGCGGATGAGTTCAGCAGCCACTTCGGCCACTCCGAGCCGCTTCAGCCGACCCGGCGCAGCGCCGCCTCGAGGGCTATTCCTTCGATCCGAGTGGCAAATTGTTCGAGATCACCGCCGGGGAGTGGACGGTGCGCGCGCGCGGGCTCGACCCCGACGCGGCCGCATGCATGCTCGCGGCGTGGAAGGCGCGCGCCTCGTCGGGCTGACCGCGCTGCGCGGTCGCCAGCGAGACCGTGCCGAAGCCGAAGCGCGCGCGGATGATGTCGATGGCGGCGCCAACCCGCTCGTTGCGATCGAAGAGCGAGAGCTGCTCGAACATGCCCAGGTTCGAGAGCTGAATGCCGAGCAGGCGGATCGGCAGCGACCGCGTCCGCGCCGCCGCGAACATCTCCTTGACGATGGGATAGAGCTCGAGCTCCGCGCGCAGCCGCTGTCGGACCGATCGGGCGGGGAGCGCTGCGCGCGTCCCGACCCGTTCGGCGCAGCGCCTCGCAGCCGCGCGACATCGCGGACCGGCGGCTCGCCGAAGCGCGCCCGGTAGTCGCGGCTGAAATGCGAAGGGTCGTGGTAGCCGACCCGGAACCCGGCAGTCGCCGCGTCGCACTCGCCGGCGAGGAGCAGCCGCCGCGCCTCCTGCATCCTGAGCTGTTTCTGGAACTGGACCGGGCTCATCGCAGTCACCGCCTTGAACTGGTGCTGCAGGCTCGACACGCTCATCCCGAGGCGACGCGCGAGCGCGTCCACGCGGAGAGGCTTGTCGTACGCGTCGCGGATGAGCCCTATCGCCTTCGCCATCCG
>WNGF01009435.1_pt1 | contig 11203 bp, 9 predicted proteins | sample 5400641 | NCBI WGS metagenome assembly WNGF01 (sample SAMN13153371, study PRJNA577476) | soil metagenome | isolation source: 80 cm soil or saprolite under grassland replicate 2 | place: USA:California | collected 2016-06-15 | reverse complement strand
AGGGAGGCATTGATTGAGCCGAGAAAGTTGCCGGCCTCTTTGATCGCTTCGGACTGTGCATTGACGGCCATGGCCAGGTGCAACAACGTTTCGGGATGAGGGTCGCCTGAGTCGGGCGCAATTCGCGAACCGCTGGTCAAGCCGATGAACTGGCGGTAATCGGTGCCGGCAATGAGCGGCATCACGGTGATTTCGGCGCCCAGTCGTCGAGCGTTTACGGAAAAGCGAACGGCGATCGGGTCAAAATACTGTCGCCAATTCTGCTGATAGCCGTTGCGCCAGCGATTGTAGGCGTCGGCTTCGGCCTGAGTGACTTTGGCCAATGGGATTTCGGCAATGGGCGTGAGAAAATCCAGGGTCCCGTAGGTCGAAGAGACCACGCCGTTGCCGGCGAGTTGAACCTCCTCCGCTTCCGGGAAGGCCAGGTCCGCCTTGATGGGGCCGGGGTTGACCTTGCCGCGAGCCAGTTCATCGAAGTGCGCCGCCTGCAACTCGGCCAGCGCTGCGGCCACGCGGGTCCGGCGCGAGTTGGCGATGCGCCATTGCGGACCGCACCAGCGGCGAATGGTCGCGTCGGTCAAAATCAGGAACGCGGTTTCATCCTTGTCGCCGCGCGCATAGCGGCTGCGAAAGTACGTGTATTCGTCCTGCGTGGCCAGGGAGGCTTTTTTCCCTTTGGTCGCGCTCACCAGGCAGCCCAACTGGTAAAGGGAATTGCTGACAAAAACAATCGGGTCCAACGCAGCCACGTAAGAACATACGGATCGGTCCGGCGAAACCACGCCCGTATAAAGCACGCCTTCGATTTCGCCGCTGACGGCTTTGACCGCGGCATTGGCCTGTTTGACCGCCGTTTGTCTGGCCGCAATGAAGCTCTGCAATACGGCGGGTGATTTGGTTTCGAACAAGACCCCGATGTCGGTCCCGGTGCGCAGATAGGGATCGGAACCCGTGAAAGCGACGCTGTTGATGACCTGGGAACCGAGCAGGCGCGACAGGTCGCTCAATTCGAGGCAGAGTTGTTTCTGGTAACGCCCGCGCGCGTTGGCATCTTCCGAGCGCGGTTCCAACAATTGCAACACCGGCGTGCCGTCGGCATCGGCTTCGTCCATCATTTCCGTCATTGCCGGGAAGCTGGGAAAGAATATCGCGTGTTGATCGAAAGGGATGCAGGCTGCCAAAGGGTCCGTTCCGGGCTTGAGGTCTTTAATCAACGGCTTCCAATCCAGCTCGTGAACGCTGATTCCGGCGATGTTCGTGATCGGTACCGTGCTCTCGCCCGCTTTGGCCGGCGCCAGGAGGCGATCCAACTGGAGGTTCTCGCTGACCGCCCGGCCGCCACTGAACATTTCATAGGTGTCCTCCGCCTCAAAAGGGCGCGGACGATTGAGACGATTGAGATTGTCCGGTCGATCCGCAGCTTTGTCGCCGCGGGCTTTGATCGTCTCTCGTTCCTGGTGACGGAACCAGGCGGCGCCGGGAATATTGCGGTCCAACAGCCGCCGGTAGTGGCTTTCTTTGGCTTTGAGGAATTCGGTTTTGGATTCAGGCGTTGCTTTCGCGGCAGCGACCGTGAATTTGAGCGGCAGCATTCCGCTGAAATCCGGCTTGGGAACAAACAGCCGACCCGAAAGGTCCTTCCCCTTCGGCGCACGCATCGCAATGGTGGTGTTGTCATAAAACCGGTTGCCGAGGTTCCAGGGCTGAAGACTCTCACCGCCGATGTAAACTTCACCTTCACCGTCAAGAACTGCGTAAGGCTGAAATGCCGGCAACGTTTGCCAGCGATGCCAACCGGTTGGGTTCGGCTGGCCGGGCAAAGTCCCCTCGGCAAAGGTCAACCCGGCGATCGGCAGATGGAAATAAGCGTCCTCCGTCACGGCCGCCTGGTTTGACAGGATGAGCAACGTGGATGCGAGCAGGGATTTTCTGAAGTTCATAAGAGTCACGATGTTGATTGGTTCGGCGCGACAAGCTCGCCGATCTGTTTTCACAGCGCGAGAATAGGATATTCCATTGCCTGTCTCCTAAACGATAAATAAATTGCGGCCATTGATCAGATTGATGGTGACGGGAAGCGATCTCGCGCCTCAGGACCGGCGTTTGCCGGCCGCGAATCAGTGGTATTGTGCGCGAACAACAGGCGTTCCTTTCGACAGCTTGATAGTGGCGTGCTCCTGGCAAGCCGACGGTTCAAATGCAGTGGCAGACCGGCCTTGCACCGCGCCGTTCTCTGGAACCACGACAACAGTTCCTGCAGTCGAGACGCCCGTTCTAAGAATTCACGACCTTGCCGGGGCGAATCGATCCATGGCTTCCAGGCGGTTTATGAGTAGGTGCATTGGGTTTGCATTGCGTTAGGGCGCAGGCGTCGTGAGCATTTTCAGCGTCACTGCGAAAGCACTTGGGACTCAGCGGTCCATGTCGAATTCATACTCCTTTCCAATCCGAGAACGGAAGGTGCTATTGCTCCTCGCTATGCACACACGTGACGGGAAATTTGTGTCCTCAGGCGGTCGCAAGCGGATCAAAACCGGACCGAGTCCTTGGGTCGGTCAGGCAGGCAGCAGGGGGCTTAGGTGCATAGCAAAGTGACTTTCCAAGATATGCCGAAGGAGGCATCCATTCTTCTCCTTGAGGATTGTCCGGAAGATGCTGAACTCATCGAAATTGATTTGACCACCGACACCGTCGGACTCCGCCTCTGCGTCAAGGACGATGGCCGCGGCTTCAGCCCGCCGTCGCGACGGCAGACGGGAATGGGACTGCGGATCATGGAGCACCGCGTCCACGCCATTGGGGGCGTCCTGACAATCGCTTCCGATCCGAATCGCGGCACCGAAGTCAAATGCATCCTGCCGGTGGCGCCCGACGCGGCCTCAGGCAAAAACGGCGGATCGCCGCGCTCCCTCCCAATGAATGCCCCATGAAAACTTCCGCCGCCAAACCACCCACAAAGAAAACGCGCGTCCTGGTTGCGGACGATCATCCCCTGTTTCGCGAGGGACTCGTTCAACTGATCAATCACGAGCGTGATCTGTCCTGTTGTGGCGAGGCCGACACCGTCGCGAGCACGGAGACCGCGGTGACGGCCCTGAAGCCGGACTTGCTCGTGCTGGACCTTCGTTTGAAAGACGGCGACGGGCTTCAATTGATAAAAACCTTGAGGGCCCGCTTCCCGAAGTTGTTGATTCTCGTCGTCTCACAGCATGCCGAGACCCTTTACGCCGAACGCGCCTTGCGGGCCGGAGCCAGAGGCTACGTCATGAAAGAGGAGGCCACCGAGGAAGTGCGAATCGCCATACGGACGATATTGAAAGGCGAGCTTTTTGTGAGCCGCAAAATGTCGGTGCTTGCCTTGCACAAATTGTTGGCCGCCCCGGGTAGAACACACACCCAATGCGTCGAGCGCCTGACGGACCGGGAGTTGCAGGTGTTTCAGATGCTCGGCGCCGGCATGGGGACCACAGACATTGCCGCCGAATTGCATTTGAGCACCAAGACCGTCGAGACCCACCGCGAAAACCTCAAGCACAAGCTGGGCTTGCGCAATGCGGTGGATCTCCTCTGTCACGCCGTGCATTGGGTGCACGGCGGTCCCGAAGGTGATCCTCGAAGGAGTAGCCACCCGCTCGCGCCCTGACCGGGGAGAGACGCGAAGCCGGAGGTTCGACGACTCAGGTTCCAAATCTCTGCGTTAAAATTCGTCTGCCTTCGATCGGGGTTGCGTCGCGCTGTGTTTTACAAAGCAGCAGCGGACGCGAGGAGGCTCTGCCTTCACACAATTTCTCAGGGGATATTGAACCTCGCTGCTTTCGCTTCTACAAGGGGAACCTTTTTTAACGGGCTGCTGCCAGGGGCCGCGAGGCATGTTCCTAGGAAATTCCCGGGAAGCTTCTAGGAACTGCCCCTAGTCCAAAATCAGTGACCCGCCCCGATAGGAAAGGCTGGGTGTTTCTGCTTTAGTGTGTGCGATCCCAGGCACCGGCGAAGTCGGTGGAAAGTAAATTGGGATTTGGGGATTACAAGCGTCCGGATTGGGCCGTTCCCAGCGCAGTCAAACAAAGAACAAACAAAAACATCCGAGGAAAATCCATGAGGTATCCAAAAACAAAACTGGGCCTGGCGGCGCTTGCCGCTCTGGCGTTAGCAACCACAACAACGTTCGCCGGACCGTCGTCGAAATCTGGAACGACCCTCGCCGGCTATAAGACCATTGACATCTGCGAGGTCACGCCCGCGACAGACACGGCGCCCGCCGTATGGCGGTACTCCGGTGTAGTCTCGGTCTGGAACGAGGGTGCAATTGACACCATCGGGTTCAATCTCACCGACTTTATCGAATACAAGACGGGAACGAAGTTTGTTAAGGCGTTCGATGTGCCAGTCACGTTCAGCGGCGAGATTCCGGCAGGCACAACTCAGCTAACAGCCCTTACGTTCCCTTACAGCGTTGATGGTCCGGCGCTGCCTGGCGTCATTCGGAACAACGCGAGCCTCACAATTCTTAACCACTCGGGCAACATGGGCAAAGCGTATGGCCCAAATCCTAAAGCCACCTGGTTGAGCGAAGTTCAGCCCTGTCAAGTGGACCTGGGCTGCACGTACACGCAGGGTTACTGGGGCAACAAGCCCGACGTTATATGGCCCGCTCCGTACGACCGCAATGCCGCATTCTTCTTGAGCGTTCAGACGTGGCAGGAGGTGTTGGACACTCCAGTCAATGTCTCGCAAGGTTACTACCAGCTTGCGCACCAGTACATCGCCGCCGTCCTCAACCAGGCGAACGGGGCGGATGTGCCGAGCGGTGTCCAGGACACACTCGATCTTGCGGAGGCTTGGCTAACTGCGAACGCTCCGAGCGCCTGCACTGCAAATGGTTCCTGCGGTTTGCAGAAGGACTGGGCCGCAACTCTGGATTTGTACAACAACGGCCTGTATCCGGGCGGTCCGGCGCACTGCGGCGACGAATAATGCAAATGTTGTAAGCATTCGCATTCCCTCGCGTAATCACGAAGCCTCGGTCGAAAGGCCGAGGCTTTTTTCAAACGCGCAACCTTTGAACACTTTATGAAACTGAATTGTTGGACCGTACTGGCGGCAGCCGTCACAATTGGGTGGAGTGGCTCGGGTCTGGCGCAACACAATCCCGTCGGCGAATCAGCGAGTGCGGCTGGCAAAGCCGGCGACGCACGTTCGAGAATCGCGTTTGCCTCGACCGCTTTCGATTTCGGCAGGATTGGCATGGGAGCCGTGGTGGGTCATGAGTTCATCTTCACCAATACCGGCACCGCAACGCTGGAGATCAAGGACGTTCGGCCCGGGTGCGGTTGCACGACGGCGGGCGAATGGAACCGCAAGGTTGAGCCGGGCCGGACGGGCGTCATCCCGCTCCAGGTGAACACCGCCGGATTCTTGAACGAGATTTCCAAGAAAACGGTGATCTCGTGCAACGACCCCGACCAGCCGGATATTCTGCTGGAAATCAAGGGCACGGTCTGGCGGGCGTTCGAGGTCAAGCCGTCTCTGGTGATGTTTGCCGTATCCAGCGAGGCGCAAACGAATCAAACCAAAGTCGTTCGGATCGTGAGTCAACTGGAGGAACCCGTCACGATGTCCCAACAGGAATCCACGAATGCCGCGTTCCGGACGGAACTCAAGACCGTGAAGCCAGGCAAGGAATTCGAGTTGCACGTCACCATGGTGACGCCACTCGAGGCGTCGGCGCGGACCACGCTCAAACTCAAAACGTCTTCGGCCCAGGCGCCGTTGATCAGCCTGAGCGCCCAGGCCACGGTGCTGAAACCGGTCGCGCTGTCGCCCGAAGAGATTACCCTCCCGCCCGGACCATTACCGGTTGCGCGGACCAACTGGGTGCTGGTGCGGAACAACGGGACAAACAACCTGGCGTTGTCCGACGCGGGTGTGGATCTCCCCGGAGCCACGGTCCGGTTTGAGGAGATCCAACCCGGACGGCTATTCCGTGTCGGGGTGCAGTTTCCGGACGGCTTCCAGCTCGCCCCGGAGCAGCAAGGACAGGTGACGTTCAAGTCCAATCATCCCAAGTACCGGCTGATCCACGTGCCGGTGGTTCACGCCCGGACGCCTGGACGCGGTAGGAACGATGTCCACATCGTCCCCATTTCTTCAAAAAAGATTTAGGACGCGGTGGAACCTGTCCCTGCCAAAAACGGAGACGGGACCTCTGCGAGCTGTTTTCACCGCGACAGAACAGGTGAGTCCATTGCGTGCCTCCCTGTTTTTCAATTGACTCGGGCGCATGGTTGTGGCGTGCTCCTCGCAATCCGGCGGTTTAAATGCAGTGGCAGGCCGGACTTGTACCGCGCCATGAACGAGCAAGACTCAAAGCAGAATACGACAGATAAGAGATCGCCCCCGATTATCTACGTGGTCGATGACTACCCGGAGTTGGGCGAAATGGTCGGCATTTTTCTCGCCCGCGCGGGGTATGAACCGCGCGTGTTCACCGATCCCAGGGAAGCGCTGTCGGCTCTGAAGTCCAGCGGGGCGCGGCCGCGGCTTTTGATCAGCGACTATCGCATGCCGGGCATCAACGGGCTGGAATTGATTCATCGGTGCAAATTGATCCATCCCACTTTGAAGGTGATCGCCGCGAGCACCAATATTCTCGATGAGGACATCGAGAAGTACCCGTTCCGTCCGGACAAAATCCTGGCGAAGCCCTACACCACGGTTGCGCTGCTGTCGATGATCAAAGCGCTCTTGCAGGAGTGACGCGCGCGTTCCGGCTCCGCTGATCTTTTTCATTCCCGGGCGCGCGGAAACTCCGGCTTTGCCGGAGGTCGTTGACTCCCGGCCCGCCTCGGGTCAGTTCGCCGGCGTCCAGAGGTAAACCAGATGACGAATCTGCAGCAGGAATATCCACCAGGCGTTCAGCAACGCGCCGCCTTTGAGAAAGAATGTTACCGACAGAAATCCGGTCAGCAGCCGCCAGGCGAACAACTCAAGGATAAAGAACGACGAGAATTGACCGGCCCAGCCCAGCATTTTCAAATAAAGGAGAAACGCCCCGAACAGAACCGTCAGACCTGTCGCGATCCCCGGCCGTTGACTCAGTCGCAGAAAGAAGGCGAACGGCGCAAGGCAGAAAAAGAGCTGCTCGAAAGCCAGTATGAAAAGCGTCGCCGCCAGCCATGCGGCCGCGCTGCCGGGGTAATCGTCGGGAATCAGCGGGCGCAGAACCGGATCAATGAAGCGCACGAGCACCACCGCGCCGAGAAGCCCGGCGAGGGTGGCTGCGCTCCGGCAGCGACGCGTCGTTTTCACGATGAGCGCAGGTTGGCCGGTGTACTTCGGGTACCAGCCAAACACGAAGCTCCAAAGAAAAAAAGACGCCCAGGCCAGCGTCAGCGTCAGCAACCAAAGCTGGTGCGGCCGGGCCGTCCACAGAATCAGTCGTGGACAGCTCGCCACGGTCGTGATGGCCGCTCCGGCGGCGGCCGACTTCAACACCAATGGCTGGACCAGGGAACGCACACCGCGACCTTAAGCTGACAATGCGGGCGAAAAATGAGGAGCGATCTCAGCCCGATATTTCTCAGGCAAAAATCACACCGGGCCTATTTGATCAGGCTGATCAGAAAAAGCAGCACGATGGCGCCGACCGTGGCCATGACCAGATCGCCCAACACCCCGAACGATGCCAGGCCGACGAGCCGAAAAAGAAATCCGCCCAGCACCGCGCCCACAACGCCGACAATGAGATTTCCCAGAAGGCCGAATCCCCGGCCCTTGGTGAAATGGCCGGCCAACCAGCCCGCAACCAACCCGACGACAAGAAAAACCAGGAGGCCGTCTCGCATCCGGGAATAATCCGGCGAGCGGGACGTGTGAACAAGCCGAAAGTCAGGTGGCAAACTGGTCTTCCTTCTTTTTAAAGAAAATGTTGAACGTCGTCATCGAGCCGTAACACCGGGTGATGTACTGCTGCCAATCGAACTTGTCGGCGGAGGAAAGCGTTTCGCTGGCGTTGATCTTCTGTTCCAGCACGCGAAGGTTGTTGCGCATCATGACGATTTTATGGAAGAAAACTTCCAGCTCGATTTCCTTCGCCTGAAGATTCGGATCAACCGGCTTCAACACCAGGGTGCCACCGCGCCACCGGTTGGCGAGTTCCTGAACGACAAAATCCGGTCTGTCCAGGCCGAGCTTGTCAATCAAACTGCCGATAATCTGTTCGACAAACTGGGCGAGCGGAACTTCCAGCCCGTTGAGGGCGGCCTGCGCCTCGGCGGGCTGGATGTCGCTGGTCTGCGGCGCAATCGTCCGCTTCAGGTCGTCGAATTGGATGTCAGCGCTCTGTTCGCTGAGCGCCTTCACGATTCCAATCCCGTGCTGCGGGTGCCTCACTCTTTGTCCGATGTGGAGGGCTTCGACTTTCATCGTGACGATTTAACCACGAATCGGCGCGAAGCAACACGAATTTATCGGCGGCGCCTTTTAATCGAGGGTGAGTTCAAGAAGGGTAGCCGCCGACGTAAGGAGGCGGATTTTGGCATGAAAAACACTTCCGCCTCGTAACCTCGGCGGCTCCGGCTCTTGCGACGATTCTTGAACTCACCCTGCCTTTCAATCCCTGTCGCGCACTTGCTTCCTGAACTTTTTGCGCACGCCGACCTCGCTCAGATCAATCGGCCGGAACCCGAGCTTGAGGGCAGGGGAATTGTCCCGGAGACGGAAATTGGATTGCTTGGGCGCGAGGAACAACGGGTCGGCGAACAGGGAATGGATGTCGTGTCCGCGCTGACGCCATTGATCGAACGTCGCGCCTGCGAATCGCAGCGCCTCGGCGGAAGCGCCGTGGCGCGCATCGAAATAAACGTTGTAGTCGATCGTGAACCGCTCGTTTTTCCAGTTGCTGCCCAGCAGCGTCCCGGAGTCGAAATAAACAATGTTATTGGTGAAGATGAAAGAGAGGTGCTCCTCCTCGCGGGTTCGCATCAGTTGGTGCTCGGCGCCGAAAGCAAAGATGTTGTTCCGAACGATGTTTTCCCGCCCGTAGTGCTGATGAAAGCCGGCGCTCTTGCAGCGGTAAACCACGTTGTTTTCCAGCACGATGCCCGTGCTTCCTTCGTCCGGGTAAAGTCCCCAGCCGCCGTAGGAATGGGAATTCACGTCGTGAATCAGGTTGTTGCGGAGCACCGTTCCTTTCTGAATGCCCAGCGTGTAAATACCGCCCAGGTCGCTGAGCACACCCTGGCCCACGTCGTGAAGGTGATTGTACTCGATGACGTTTTCGCGACAGGACGTTTCCTGGTAGCCCCAGTTCCAGCCCAGCGAAACCGCCGTGTAGTAAAGGTCGTGGATGTGATTGTGCGCGACGCGATTCTGGCCGCTCTGAAAAATGATCACGCCGACCGCCGGCGCGTAAACCCGGCCCAGTTCGTGCAGATGATTGTCACTGATGACGTGGCCGAAATTCAGGTCAAATGATTCGCTGCGCCTGGCGGTTTCGCCCACGCGAATGCCGCCGCCGCCCGCGTCATAAATCTCGTTCGCGACGACCTGGCAATGCCGGCAGCCGCGTCCCAGTTCCAAGCCGTAGCCGCCCAGATGAACGAAGGCGCAGTTTTCAATCACGCAATCCACGGCGCCTTCGGCCCGGACATCGCCGCGCACGTGGACGGCGGCCTGTGTGTCCAGATAACCGTTTTGCGGCAGCGCCCAGTCCGTGTGCGCAAACGTCAATCCTCGCACCACGACGTGCTGCACCGGTTTTTTCGCGGCGAAATCTCCGTCGAATCGCAGAAGCGTGGAATCAAGGAATGGAGCGATCACCTCGGCTCCGCTTAAATCTTCGCCCGCTTCGGCGCGATAGCTCAGCACCCCGGTGTTCCGCTCCAGATACCATTCGCCCGGCCCGTCGAGTGCGTCGGGCGCATTCTCGATGTAGTAACGCGCGTTGGCTTCCTTCACGTGTTCGGCGATGGCGTCCGACAGGGTGACGATGCGGTTGCTCTCATCCAATCCGCGGATGAATTGCCGCAGATCGATCCACTTGTGCAGCGCGATCAATTCAACGTCGCCATTCGCCCACTCCCTTTTGATGTCGTCGTTGCGGTATTTGAATCGGACGGGATTGAGGTTGAGATATTCGCCTTCGGCCTGGAAATAACCGCGATCGGGCGACCGCGCCCGTTGCTTGCGTGCGCCGTTGACAAACAACTGGCGGAAATACCATTTCCCTGCGCGCGCCTCGGGCACTTCGGCCCGCCACAAGCCGGCCTGGCCTTCGACCCGTTTCCAGCCGCGGACCTGCCGGCCGCCGCTCAACACGGGCCTTTCGTTGCGAACCGCGGCGATGGTGAACGGATGTCCGGCGTCGGAACCGGAATCTTCCGGCGTCAACACGATCGGTTCGGCGACCGAATACGTTCCGCCGCGCAGCAGAATGGTGACGCGCTCAGGCGGCCCGCTCGAATTGCGGCGGGACGCGCGGGTCGTCTTCAAAGCGGCGGGCAACGTTGCCAACGGACCGTCCATGCCGTCGCGCGCGGGCTTCTCCAATCGACCCGACCACCGGTCATTTCCATTCGTGGCGACAATCAGCGTCAGCGATTTTGCCGAAACTGAAATGGCGACCAGAAGGCATGTGGCGCAAGAGAGAAAGAAGTCGCGTGGCATCAACCGAAGATGCCCATTCCTCGACCGGGGTCGCAATCAAAAAGCCGGACACGACACCATGGGTCATGGTCGGCGAAACAGTCGAAGTTGAGCCGCTCCATGAACCGCGAATGGCGCCCCTCTCCTCCGGCGACGGGGGAGAGGAGGGCGGCCCGACTTGTCCGCCGTAGCCTTGGCGAAGGCGGATGGGCGGGAGAGGGGGAGGTTCGTGGACCCAATACATTCGGAAAAACGAAAGTGGGCTCTCCATGAACCGTACAAAGCGCTCGGACAGATTCGTGTCGCATATGCGACATGAAATTGTCCAATCGGTTCGTGGTCCCAATGCGCGACGAAAAAGTCGTGAGGGCTCTCTATGAACTGCGAGGTAGGGCGGGCTGTCCTCAGCTCGCCGACGTGCGGCGCGGTGAGGACACCGCGCCCTACTCAATCGGGTTCATGGTCCCGATACGCGGTCAAAAGACCATGGAGACTCCTGAACCCTTCGTTCAGGGCGCGGACAGCCCGAACGGGCCCCCGCCGCTCCAGCCGCCGCTGT
>WNGF01009434.1_pt1 | contig 11204 bp, 7 predicted proteins | sample 5400641 | NCBI WGS metagenome assembly WNGF01 (sample SAMN13153371, study PRJNA577476) | soil metagenome | isolation source: 80 cm soil or saprolite under grassland replicate 2 | place: USA:California | collected 2016-06-15 | reverse complement strand
GACCACAGAAATTCGTCAGCTCACCCATTCGACTTCGCTCAGGGCTGGCTTCGTCTCGTTCCACCAGCAATAATCAGCAGCAACATGAAGTCTCTCGGTTTTGCTTTGTTATTGGTTTCGTCAATCAGCATTGCGGCGGAGAAGAACACTGCTCCAAAGCTCGCCACGGCGAACGCGTCCTTTGGCGGATTTGATGTTCATGCCGCCGAGCGGTTCGCGAAGTTGGCACTCGCGTGCGTCGAGAAAGAGTATCCCAACAAAATCAGTCATGTTTTAAATAGCGACGCCGATGTCGCCCCGCCACGGAAGCTCACCCCAGCATTTTATGGCTGTTACGACTGGCATTCGTCCGTGCATGGACATTGGTTGCTGCTGCGATTGCTACGGACGTTTCCCGATGCATCATTTGCGAAACCGGCCCGCGAGGCGTTGCGAAAAAGCCTCTCCGGCGAAAATCTGAAAAAGGAAGCTGCTTATGTTCGGGGAGAGGGTCGCGCCAGCTTCGAGCGCCCATATGGATTAGCGTGGTTGTTGCAACTGTGCGCCGAGCTGCGTGAATGGGACGACCCTCAAGCGCGAGAAATGCTGACCAACCTCAAGCCGCTTGAAGAGGCCGCGGTCGAGCGCCTTAAGACATGGCTGCCTAAACTCTCGCATCCAGTGCGAATCGGCGAGCACGATCAAACCGCGTTCGCGCTTGGACTGATGCTCGATTACGCGCGTTCAACAGGCAACGAAGCGTTCGCCAAGCTGGTCACTGATTCGGCGAAAAAGTTCTTTCTCGCTGATAAAGATTGTCCGCTCAATTATGAGCCTTCCGGCGAAGATTTTCTTTCTCCCTGTCTGGGCGAGGCAGATGTAATGCACCGCGTGCTTTCCTCGGCGGAATTCGCGAAGTGGCTAAAAGATTTTCTGCCGCAAATCCCAGCGGCGCCTCCACAAAGTGAAAGGCCCACATTCGATTGGCTGCCAGTCGCAGTCTCACCCGATCGCAGCGACCCGAAGCTCGCGCATCTTGACGGATTGAATTTGAGCCGCGCGTGGATGTTGGAGGGAATTATCTCGGCGCTTCCTGCAGACGATCTCCGCCGGCCAGCGCTTGCTGCCGCGGCGGACGCCCATCGCCGCGCTGGGCTCGCCGCGGTCACCGGCGAGCATTATGAAGGCGGACATTGGCTCGGCAGCTTTGCGGTTTATCTGACCACTCAGCGCGGAATTCAACGCGCAAAATAAGGAAAGCAGCCAACTATTTGTAAATCTCAACGACGAATTTGCCGTTTGGATTCACATACCCACGGTACATCCCTGAGGTGTTAAACGGTAAGGCGATGTTTCCCTGGCGATCGATGGCGATCAAGCCACCGCTGCCGCCAAGCTTCGCGACCTTATCAAGAACACTCTGCGCAGCTTCCTTCAGCGACATTGCCCGATATTCCATTAGAGCCGAAACATCATGCGCCACCGTCGCACGAATAAAGTATTCGCCGTCGCCCGTGGCAGAGACGGCGCAGCTCGCATTATTTGCATAAGTCCCCGCGCCGATGACCGGGGAATCACCCACACGCCCCGGGCGCTTGTTGGTCGTGCCGCCAGTTGAAGTCGCGGCGGCGAGATTGCCATTCCGATCGAGTGCGACCGCCCCGACCGTGCCATGTCGATCTTGATCGGTAATGATAAACGCCTTCGCGCCGGCGCCCGTGCGACTCTTTTCGGCAGCTCTAATTTTCTCCAAAGCCTCCCAGCGCTCCTGAGTGTAAAAATATTTTTGATCCACCAGTTCAATCCCGTTCTCCCTGGCAAAAACTTCCGCGCCCTCGCCATCCATCATTACGTGTCCGGATTTTTCCATGACGAGCCGGGCCAGGCTGACGGGATTCTTGATGTGCTTCAACGAAGCGACCGCGCCGGCCGCGAGCGTTTTGCCGTCCATAATGGCGGCGTCCATCTCGTTGGTGCCAACGCTGGTAAACACTGCGCCTTTGCCCGCGTTAAAATGCGGATCATCCTCGAGCACGCGCACCGCGGCTTCCGTTGCGTCGAGGCTCGATCCACCGCGCTTCAAAATTTCGTAACCTGCCGCTAGCGCCCGCTCCAGGCCGGCGCGGTATTCATGCTCGCGTTCTGGTGTCATTTTACTGGGCTCAATTGTCCCAGCGCCGCCATGCAGTAGGAGCCCGATTTTTTTTATTTCCATGTTTGGCTGGTCATCTGGTTTTCCTTTACTAACAGCCTTCGCCAGACCGGATTGGCCCTGTGCGGCCGCGAGCGCCCCGGCACTAAATAGCACGGTGGCGAAGAAGCAATTCCGTATGCGAAACAAGTTCATATCGCGCTCGGTCAATGCGCCAGGCAATTCTGATCTTAACATCCAAAGCTGAACGTCGAAAGCGTTTGCTGCGGTTGCTTCCCTATGGGAAGCGCGGCGCTGATGTGCTTGACGCGCGGGTATCGCGTCGCCCACAGTGCGACGGCTACACGTCACCCAGTCGGCACAACGCCGGAAGCAACGCTTAACCCTTCGGCAAAGTTTGCTCTTTTCCCCATCGCGAAGTAAGGCAACTTCTCCTAAATGGCGAACGCTCATCCGCCCGTTGTCGTTGCTCAGGAAATCGGTCAGGTCGCGCGTAATTTTCTGCGCGAAGTGGGGAGCGTGTTCTGGTTCATCGCGCATACGTTCGGGGAAACGATCGAGCGCGTGCAACGCGGGCGTGTGCCATTTCGCGCAGCGAGCTTTTTCCGTCATACCGAACGCGCCGGAGTCGATTCGGTGCCACTGGTCGGGCTGGTTTCCTTTTTTCTCGGTCTGACCATGGCGCTGTTGACGGGCTACCAGTTACAACGCTTTGGGACGGAGCGGTTGATTCCAGGTTTAGTGGCAATTGCTTTTACACGCGAGCTCGGGCCCCTGATCACCGGCATCATGCTCGCAGCGCGAATCGGCGCGGCGTTTACGGCAGAATTGGGCACCATGCAGGTTTCCGAAGAAGTTGAAGCGATTGAGGCAATGGGAATCGGCCCGCTGCGTTTCCTTGTTGCGCCGCGACTGCTCGCGCTGTTTCTGCTGATGCCGTGTTTGTCCACGGTTTCGAACATCGCGGCAATATTCGCGAGCAGCCTGGTCAGCAAAGCCTATTTCAGCATCGCCTTTCCCTATTTTCTCGACCTCGTAAAGGACTCATTGCTCATTCGGGACATTATCACCGGCATTTTGAAGAGCTTTCTGTTCGGTCTGCTCATCGGCGCGATCGCCTGTTATCGGGGGCTGACAGTCAAGGGCGGCGCCGCTGGAGTCGGCACATCGACCACTTCAAGTGTTGTCACCGCAATCACCGCCGTGATCGGCTTCGATACACTCTACAACGTCATTTACACTGTATTTTTCCCAACTTGAGCACGCCGCCGCATATGGTCGAACTGCGCGATGTGCGCATGCAGTTCGAGGACAAAGAAGTGCTCGACGGTTTTTCCCTCAAAGTCGAACCGCAGGAACGTCTCGTTATCATGGGCCAAAGCGGCAGTGGCAAGAGCACGATCTTACGGTTGATTCTGGGCACGCTCCGGCCCAGGTCTGGTTCGATTTTTTTCAAGCGATTTGAAATCACGCGGCTGCGGCGTCGGAAGTTGCAGCAAGTTCGCCGGCACATGGGAATGGTCTATCAATACTCGGCGCTGCTGAGTTCGCGCAATGTGCGCGACAATGTCGCGTTGCCGCTGGAAGAGCTCACGGATAAGTCGCGGAGCGAGATTGACAAGATTGTCGATGAAAAGCTCGACCTCGTCGGCATGAAAGATACAAAAGACCTGTTGCCGGAGGAGCTGAGTGGCGGCATGAAAAAACGCATTGCTGTCGCGCGCGCACTCGTGCTTGAGCCCGAATTGATCCTTCTTGACGAGCCCTCGGCTGGACTCGACCCGGTCATCGCTTCGGTGATCGACGAATTGATTATCAGCCTTACGGAAAAATCAAAAGTCACGTCGATCACCGTCACGCATGAAATGGACAGTGCCTTTCGCATCGCTACGCGAATGGCTATGCTGTACCAGGGAAAAGTCATTGAAGAAGACGAACCTGAAAAATTCAAACGATCCAAAGATCCGGTGGTCGCTCAGTTCTTGAGCGGGAGCACGAAAGGTCCCATTCTGGAAGGCAGCCAAGATGCAATTACAAAGAAATGAAATCATGACCGGGCTGCTCGTGATCGGGACGATCGCGGTGGTCGCGTTCCTTTTGGTTCTGCTTGGCGCTCCGGGGTTGTTCCGGCCGCTTGTTACTTACAAGATTTATTTCGACAACGCCGTCGGAGTTAAGCAGGGCGCGCCGGTCATGCTGGCAGGTCGCAAGATTGGACAGGTCCAGAAACTTTTTTCGCCGGTCTCACCGGAAGAAGAAAAGCGGGCGCAGGAGGCGGCCGCGGCCGTCCATCTGCCGGAGTCCGGCGCTAGTCCTGCGCCGTCGCCAAACAAGCCGAGATTCGAAGTGCGCGTCGATGTTCAGGTGGACAAGAACGCCAAAGTCTATCGCGACGCCAGGGCGCGATTAATGCAGCTCGGCTTGCTTGGCGACATGGCTATCGATTTCACCTCGGGCACCGAAAGCTCTGGGCGCGCAAAGAATAACGAAATGTTCGCGGGAGAACGCACTCCTGACTTGGGCGAAGCCGCAGCCAGGATGCTGGAAGTCATCAAACCGGTCGCTGCCGAAGCCACTAACACAATGAAAGACCTTCAGCAGACCGCCTCAAATCTCAACCGTCTCACGGACGAAAATTCCGAGTTAACCCTCGCGCTGGGCCAGTTCAAGACGTTTGGCGAACATCTTGTCGATATAACCGCGCCAGATAGCTCGCTCTCGCATTCGCTCACCAACATTGAAAAGATCAGCACCAGCCTTACGGAAAACAACAACATTGAAATCACACTGCAAAACCTTCGGACGTCATCAGAAAAACTAAAAATCACCGTTACCGACCTCGGTCCAGTCGGCCAAAATCTCAAGGAATTCAGCGAGACAATAAAAACTCAGCCCTGGCGTCTGATTTGGCCGAGCACGAAGAAATATCCGCAGGAACAGCAGCAAGTGGCCACGACCGGCCAGCAACGACCGATTACAGTCCGTAAGAGCGCAAGAGCGAGGCCGAGCGCGAGCGCGACTCCCGCCTCGCGCAGCAGCAGGCGATAGCTGCGCGCTACCCTACGGACCGTAGCTCTTGGTGAATTTCTTTTTCGATTCGCTCTCGGATTCAGTCGAAGTGACAGGCGGAGCTGTTTCTGAACTCGCCGCTGGCGGCGGCGATGGCTTCTGTTCGGGCGCGGGTTGTTCCGTTGGCTCGGGTTTCGCAGTCGCTGACTGCGCAGTGCCTTTTGGCGTTTCCCGCGCAACTTCGACATAGACCATCTGCAAATTGGATAGGGCGTTGCGCAGGACGGTGGACTCTTCGTTTGTCAGATTGCCGCGCGTTTTTTCCTGAATCATCGCCAGCTGATCGATGAACATCCTGGCCAAATCCAGGTTCACTTCGCCTTCGCCAGTTTTTGGATTTGGGATTTGCCCAAGAAACAAAGCAGCGTTTTGCGCGTGCATCATGACGAACTCAATAAAGCGCTGTGAAAGCTCGCCGCTCAGTGTGGTTTTTTGGACTTCAGCCATGGCTTATTTCTGTTTCGCGGCTGCGGAGCCTTCTGGCGGTCGCACCGTCGCTAAAACATACGGTTGATCGCGAAAATATTTCGCAGCGACGCGCTTGATATCGTCGAGCGTCACCGCATCAACATCGTGCTCAAGCCGCTTGTAATAATCGAAGCCGAGCCCGTAGATCTCCTCGAGGGCGCACTGATAACCGAAAGCATCGTTACTTTGGTTCGCGATCTCTTGCTGCCCGATCAACTTCTTTTTCGCCCGTGCCAGCTCCTCGCTGGTAAGACCGTCATTGGCGACCTTGTGGATTTCATCGAGCAACGCCGTTTTCACTGGCTCGATTTTTTGCGGGTCGGTGCCCAAATAAAAGGCGAAAAGTCCGGGCACGAGCCCCTGCATTTGGCTCGCGCCTACGTAATAGGCCAGTCCCATCTGCTCGCGAATGCGAACGAAAAAGCGCGAGCCCAGATCGCTGCTCGCCTCGTCTATTAATTCCAGCGCGTGGCGGTCTGGACTCGAAATGCTCGCGCCGCGAAACCCGACCATAATCACGCCTTGCGCTTTCTGCTTCCGGCTTTCAACAGTTTCTATCCCGCTGAGGGGCTCCGCCGGATGCACATCGGTCAAGGCGAGCACGCCCGGTTTCATGCTACCGAGCGCTTTCTCGAAAAGCTCCTTCACCTCCGCCGCCTTTACATAACCAAAGACGAAAATGACGCCGTTCTTTGCGACCATGTAACGATCGCGAAATTCGAGCAGATCTTTTTGCGTGAGCCGCTGAACCGATTCGACGGAACCGTTGGTGCGCAAGGCGTAAGGATGTTGCGGGAAGAGCGCCTGCCGCATGATATTGCGCGCCACGGACGTCAACTGCTCTTCTTCTTGCTGAATGGCGGCAATCTGGATTTCTTTTTCGCGCGCAATTGCTTTTTCCGGCATGGTTGCGTTGAGCAGAACATCCGAAAGCAATTCGACACCCAGCTTCACATCGGGCTTGGTGACATCGAGCGAAACATTGAAGCTATTGTTGCCAGCATCGCTCGACATGGAGCCGCCGACCGCCTCAATCTGATTTGCAATTTGCTCCGCGGTGCGTGTTTTGGTTCCTTTCAACAGCACTTTCGCCATTAAGCGCGTGATGCCATTTGTTTGCGGAGTCTCCGCGAGAAGGCCGCCGCGGAACACCGCGCCCATCGCGACCAGCGGCAGACGCCGATCTTCACGCACCAAAAGTCGTAATCCATTCGAGAGCTCGAATTTTTGAATCTCACCTGCCGCGGTGACCTTCGGGCCCTCGGCTTTGGCGGCCAGCGAACCCTTGGGGTTCAACGAAACGACCGTCAGATTGCTGTCCGTCAGGTAATTTGCGGCGACGCGCTTAATGTCGTCGAGCGTCACCTTCTGGACAGCAGTGAGATAATCCCGGCTGAAATTCAGATTGCGCGTCAGCAACCAATTCGACCCGATGTCCGAGGCCTGGCCGCGCATGGTAGTGAGCGCGCCCAGATGATGACTCAGCGATATTTTTTTTGCCTTCGTCAATTCATCCGCTGTGACGCCGCTTTGCTTCACCTCGTCAAGAATCTGCAAGACTAATTGCTCTGCGGCTTCGCGTTTCTTTGGATCGACCATGGCATCAATGCCAAATAAACCCGGATCGCCCGGGGTGTACGAGAATGCCGATATGCCGAACGCCAGACCGGCATCCTCGCGCACGCGCCGATACAAGCGAGAGCTGCGCCCGTCGCCGAGGATGGTCGAGAGAAGATCCAGCGCGGGAACATCAGGATTCGTGACCTCCGGAATATGCCACGCCAGCGAGAGATGTGTCAGCTCCGTGGGAAATTCCCGATGCACTTCACGCCGGCCAAGTTGTGGCGGTTCCGCAGGAATGAATACCGGCTTGAGCGATTTCTCGGAATAAGGCGTGAACAGTTCAGTCAGTTGTTGCCGGACTTTTTCCGCGTCGACATCACCCACCACGATGAACGTAAGATTGTTCGGGACGTAGCGCGTTTTGTAATACTGCATCACCTGCTCTTGTGTGAGTTGATTGTAGATTTCGATCTCGCCGATCACCGGGAACCGGTAGGGATGCCGCTGATAAGCGGTGCCAAAAAGAAGCAGCCCCGCCATGCGATCGGGATCATCCATGCCCATTGCGAATTCGCGCCGGATCACTTCCTGTTCTTTCCGGTACTCCTCGGGCGGCAGAGTCGAATTCATCATCGCATCGGCCAACACGCCGAGTGCCGTGGCGACGCCGTCTTTCGGCACGTCGATCCAGAAAACAGTGTGATCAAAAGAGGTGTAAGCGTTAATGTAGCCGCCTACGTCCTGGATTTTTTGCGCGATCTCATTTTTCCCGCGGATTTTCGTTCCCTTAAACAGCATGTGTTCGAGAATGTGGGACAAGCCCGCCCCGAGATGTTGATCCTCGTCAATACTTCCTGTGGCGCACCATGCCTGCACACTTGCCACCGGCGCGCTGTGATCTTCCTGCACGATGATTGTCAGTCCATTCGGCAAAATCCATTTTTGCGCCGAACTAGGCGGAAACGTGATGACGGGCGAATTGTCGACAGAGGCCGCTTTTAAATTGGCAGAACTAAACATGATTGCGATGACCAGTGCAAAGAATGACGAAGGCCGAAGCACGAATGCCGAAGGAATAACAAAGGGGGAATGGCGAGACGAAATCTCCGATCGCTCTCTTATCATTTTGAGCATTCGGGCTTCCTTCGTGCTTCGTCATTCGTCATTTGTGCTTCTTCATTTTTGGATTATGGGCTGGCTCTCCGGCGCCGGCTTGACTGCGATTGGCCTTTCAGGCGCGAACGGCGTCACAAAAGCCTCTTTAAAATCATAGACGTTCTTGAAATCTTCGATCGAATCTTCCTCGGTTTTCCCAAATATTCCGGCGCCGATCAGGTTAAAGACCATGTGTCCAATATCCTCGCAGGAATGAATGCCCCAGTTATCGAAAACAGTCATGACCAGCGGCCCGAACTCCTTCAGCGCGTACTGCCGCACCCCTCCGAGCAATTCCGGACCACTCACATGACGCACAGTCGCTCCCTTGATTTTCTTCTGCTGTTTCGTGGTGAAATCGAGCGCGTCGCGCAGAAAAACATACGCGTCTCGCTGGTAACGCGGGTCGCTGGCTACGATCGAATCAAGAGCTTCGGCAAATCCAATTTTTTGCATAAATAGAAAACGCGCTGTCCGAGCACTACGATAGACAGCAAGCTTCGTGCGAGCAACTGCGATGAAAAAGAGGGCAAATGTTCAACTTGCTGTTGATTCGAAGATCCCGCGACTTATAGCGAATGGATCAAAGCTGCTCGCTGCGGCGACGCCACTAGAGCGGTTTAAAGAAACCTGTAGCCATTCGAAGCGCCGGAGGCGCGATAGATATTAGCGCCTGGCGTGCGCCCGGGGATTGGCGTGGACAGGCGATTGAGCCCCGGAAGGGGCGGCAAAATGCACCGAATAGCGCCGTCACTCCGTACGCCCCTCCGGGGGCTGGAATCAGACTAATCGCGAAAACCCCGGGCTGCCGCCCTAGCGCTATTCTCTTCCGCGGCTACGGCGCTTTCGTGCGGCTACACTATTATTGAACTTGCTTCAAAGCACGATGGCTGATTTGTCCAAGAGGTAAATTGCTTGTTCGCAAGCGGCGGGAGTAAAACTGTTGAAGCGCTGCTTTAACGATTATTCAGCGCCATTTGCGGCGCCAATTTATTGACTTCAACCTGCGCGCTCACCTTCTGGATTTGCGCGGCCTGCTCTTTGATAGTTGCAGCGAAATCTTCCATCCCTTTCTTCAACTGGCCGATCGTGGCTTCCTGCTTAGCGGCATCAGATTTGAGTTGCGTGATGCTTGCTTGCTGTTCCTCGACTTTGCGACGCTCCTTGAGAAACTCGTTGAGCAGCATTGCGTTCACCGCGTCATAGCGCACGGTGTAGATCTGGCCGTTTTCATCGCGCACCACCAGGTCGGGGTTCACCTCAGCTACTTCCTCGGCGATCAAACCAAATTGCGGCGTCCCGGCGCTGTCGCTCTTGTAGTGAAACGTGACCGGTTTGAGTGCCAGAATCGCCTCGCTGGCTTTGTCCATCGCTTTGATCTCTTTCTTGAACCGGCGCGAGGAACTGATCGTGCCAAGCTGGCCAGCCGAGTCGATTACGATATTGACCGCGTTATTGTTTCCCGTTGTCACTCCGCGAATGCCGGCGATAAAGGTTCTTGTCTGGCCATTAGGTCCGCTTGTACCCATGCGGATGGTGTTTGCCTCGCCAGCAACACCAAGGTTGCCGATATCGATATTGAAGTCGCCCGTGGTGAGCTCAATGCCGGCACTCAAGCCCAGTGCGATATTGTTGCTGCCTTCGGTGTTGTTTCCGAGCGCAGCACGACCATTGGCCGTGTTGCTGTCGCCCGTCGTGTTGCTAAAGAGCGCATTAACACCGATGGCCGTGTTGTCGTCGCCGGTGGTATTGAGCCAGAGCGCTCGATAGCCGCTGGCCGTATTCTCGCTGCCGGTGTCGTTGCTAAAGAGTGCACTGTCACCGCTGGCCGTGTTGAAGTTGCCCTCCGTGTTGCTTAAGAGCGCTACGAATCCATTGGCCGTGTTGCCGACGCCACTCGTGTTGCTAAAGAGCGCTGCGGTCCCCATGGCCGTGTTTTCGGCGCCGATGGTGTTAGTAAAGAGCGCCTCGTCACCGTTAGCCGTGTTGGCATTGCCGAGGGTATTGCTAAAGAGCGCAGAGCCACCGGTGGCCGTATTGCTGCTGCCCGCTGTGTTGAGAAAGAGCGCGCTGCGACCAATGGCCGTGTTGTCGCTACCCATCGTGTTGCTCTGGAGCGCACCAGTACCGTTTGCAGTGTTGCCGTCACTGGTATTGCTCATAAGCGCCTGAAAACCAGTGGCTGTGTTATCGACGCCGGTGGTGTTGCTAAAGAGGGTCTGATACCCGTTGGCCACGTTGCCGCTTCCGGTGGTGTTGTGATACAGCGCAGCAAAACCAGTGGCCGTGTTAGCGTCGCCGGTGTTGCGATAGAGCGCTCCATAACCGTTGGCGGTGTTGTAGTTGCCGCTAATGTTGTTCGCGAGCGCAAAAGCGCCAATAGCATTGTTGAAAAATCCGGTGGTGTTGGCGTAGAGCGCATAAACGCCATTGGCCGTGTCGTAGCTGCCACTGACGTCGCTAAACAGGGCCCGAAGACCGGTTGCCGTATTGTTCTTGCCGGCAGTGTCGTGATTGAGCGCTTCAAAACCAAAGCCGCTGTTCCAGACTCCGCTGGTCAGACTGACCAGCACTCCGCTGCCATCGGCCGTATTGCCATTGGGTAAAACGCTGTCCAGGTCTGTAGCTTGCGCTCTCGATAAAAGCGCAAAGGAGACGAGCGCCAGCGGAATGAGGAGTCTTGCGACCGAACGGCAGTCGCGGGACGGATGTTTCATTGAATTGCTGATAGGTGGAGTTCTTGTTTTCATATTTGCGAAGCTTTCATTCTCATTCCCGGGGGAGTTACCTTTGTGACTGCTGCTCTGAAAGAGGGAGA
>WNGF01024272.1_pt1 | contig 11205 bp, 7 predicted proteins | sample 5400641 | NCBI WGS metagenome assembly WNGF01 (sample SAMN13153371, study PRJNA577476) | soil metagenome | isolation source: 80 cm soil or saprolite under grassland replicate 2 | place: USA:California | collected 2016-06-15 | reverse complement strand
TCTAAAACATCAAAAAATTTTTTCATTCATCACTTTTTCGTTGATATGCGGATTGTATTCATATTGATTTATTTATACATTCATTATACATCAATTATTACTCGATAAATATTAAATATTATGCTTTCTCTATTAAATTTTAGTTCTATCGGCAAAATATTATATCACACGATTTAGTAGTTCGTGATTACAAATCTCCATATTCAGTAGGCCGTACTGTGCCACAAATAAAATGGTTTCGATTAATTTGAATATTTATTTGTTTTTAAAACAACATGAAGTATTCGTTTATACTGTATACAGTAAATATTAAAAAAAAAAAATTCTGTGAAATTAGTGGTTTAAAAAATTTGTAAAAAATTTTTTTATACACTATTTTTCTTTAGTTATTTTATATAATTCTTTATTAATATCAACTATAATTTCATGATCATATATATTAAACTTCTAAATATCTTAATTAAACTGATTTATTATAAAATTTAAATGCTTCAAATTTTAAAATCCATTTTTTTACGTAATAATACATGTTTCTTTTCTGCTACTTTATAACCATTTACCGCTGCTTCTTGATACCAATACAAAGCTTTTTCTAAATTTTTTTCTGTCCCTTCACCATTTTCATATAATATTGCAAGATTATTTTGTGCTATTTTATTACCATTTTTTGCTGCTTTTTGATACCAATAAAAAGCTTTTTTCAAATCCTTTTTCGTTCCTTCACCTTTTTTATATAAGAATGCAAGATTGTTTTGTGCTATATTATTACCACTTTCTGCTGCTTTTTGATACCAATAGAAAGCCTTTTCAAAGTTCCTTTCTGTTCCTTCACCATTTTTATATAAGGATGCAAGATTATTTTGTGCTATTACATTACCATTTTCTGCTGCTTTTTGAAACCAATAAAAAGCCTTTTCTAAATTTTTTTCTGTTCCTTCACCATTTTTATATAAGAATGCAAGATCATTTTGTGCTATTTCATTATCATTCTCTGCTGCTTTTTGATACCAATAAAAACAATCTTCTAAATTCTTTTCTGTTCCTTCACCTTTTTTATATAAACAACCAAAATTATATTGTGCATATTTATTACCATTTTCTGCTGCTTTTTGATACCAATAAAAAGCTTTTTCTAAATCCTTTTTTGTTCCTTCACCCTTTTTATACAAGAATGCAAGATCATTTTGTGCTATATTATTATTATTTTCTGCATTTTTATATAATAATGCAAGATCATTTTGTGCTATTTCATTACCATTTTCTGCTGCTTTTTGATACCAATAGAAAGCTTTTTCTAAATTCTTTTCTATTCCTTTACCTTTTTTATATAAATAACCAAAATTATATTGTGCATATATATTATCATTTTCTGCTGCTATTTGATACCAATAGAAAGCTTTTTTCAAATCCTTTTTTATTCCTTCACCTTCTTTATACAAATTACCAAGAACGTTTTGAGCTGTTTTTTCACCATTTCCTGCTGCTTTTTGGTACCAATAAAAAGCTTTTTTAAAATTCTTTTCTGTTCCTTCACCATTCTTATACAATAATGCAAGGTTATTTTGCGCCATTCTATGTTCTTTACTAGCTGCTATTTTATATAATTCAAATGCTTTTTCCTTATTAACCTCAGTTCCGATTCCATTTATATAACAATATCCCAAATAAAATTGTCCAGTGATACTTCCATTTTCTACAGATCTTTGATACCAATGAAATGCTAAATCTTTATTCTCTTTTCTTCCATATCCATCATAATAACATTTGGCAAGATAGACTTGAGCCATCGAATAATCATCTGCTGCTTTTAGAAATAATTTGGATGATTTTCTACCATCTTTTTCTATACCAATATTATAATGATTAAATAACCCAAATAACCAAATATATTGGGATTGATTTTGATTATCTGATAGCCACGATATGAGTTGATCCGTCGTTAGATTTATTTGTAAAATTTGTTGAACAATTAATTGTTTAACTTGATCAAAAGTAAATCCTCGGTCATTTTTTTCAACTATAAAGTTAATTAACTCATCAACAATTGCATCATTGATATTATTAGACTCAGATCTATCATTTGATAAATCAATCTCTTGGATTGGTGCGTTTGATAATCTATTTTCAGACTCAATGAAATTGTCTTCAATAATTTTATCTATATTATCTAATATTAAATCTCTATTTGGATCCGTGGTTACTTTGCTTGGAAATTTTTCTAATGAACGATTTCCTTTTTCTTCATCAACATCCTCAATAATTTTATCATTTTGTTCAGGAAAAATTAATGCTTTAAGATCTAAAACAACTTTCTGTATATCTGGACGTTCATTCGGTTCTTCTTCCCAACATTCTAATAATATAAATGAAAATTTTATTATCATTGTTAAAAAAAAATATTTTAACCAATCATTATATTATTTACCTTGATATAAAATACTATATTCAAATGGAGTATCATTAATTATTTCTTCTCTTACTCCCTTTATTATTTCCAAGGCTAATGGTACGTCATAATCAAAATCATCAAATGGTTTTCGTCCACTTGAGATTTGCCACATCAAAACTCCAATACTATAGATGTCAGATTTACTATTTAATTTGTAATTCTTGTCTTTTAACTTTTTTGGATCTATATAGGGTAATACACCAAATATTTTTGATGTATCACTTGATTCTGCAATTTTTTTTGATAAACCAAAAAATTAATGATTTATAAATAAATTAAGAAATCACGAATAATTACATAAAGATGATTATTACCAGATCGCGATGAATGTAACCTAAATTATGTATCCATTCCACAGCACTTGCTAGTTGGAATGCCAACTGATATTTGTCATTCCAGCCAAGTTCATTAAAATGGTTCTTTAAATAAGTGGTTAATGTGCCACAATCAGCATATTCTAAAACCAAAAAGTACTCTTTCTTTTCATCTGAATAAACAAAAAAATCGTTCATTTATAAAGTTAATTATTATCAAATACATTTTATTAATTTTTTTAATCTCTTACCGGTTTCTTTTTTTGCGATTCCATGGAATCGTATAATATTTTTATGAGTATCAACTTTCCGATGTAATCTTAACTAATAAATATAAACACTTTAATTTTTTAATTCAGTCCGAGCTTTTAAAAATAATTAATAAAATATTTTACCTCTTTAACAATTTCTTCAAGAGCTTGTTTATTATAAGATTTCAAAGCAAAATCATGATTTTTCCAAGTAGCACGATAGACGATTCCAGATGCTCCTTCTCCTATTTGTTTTATTTTTTGGAACTCAAAATATTCATAACACTCGATATATTCATCGGCAACTAATTTTTCTAATTGATTTTCGGTAACATTTGACATTTTGTAAGTTTGTAATTTAAAGTTTAAAAAGAGAGAATGGATTTTGAGCTCCAATTTTTACGCCCACTTTATTCACTTGAATGGTTCGGCAAAATCTAATAAGGAAGCATTGTATTAAAATGTACGTTCACTGCATGGGCAGTCCATCTATTTCAGGCAAAGGGCATTGAAAATCGAATTTTAACATTCATGTGATTTTTTTGATGTACAAAATTGTGAAAAAAGTTTTGTTTTTTTACTTTTCTTTTTTATGACACAAAGTCCTTTTTTCAATAATCATGGCAGAGGAATTCCAGGATTTTAAGAAAGAGTTAGTATTACCTGTAAAAAATTGTTACATGTTTTAGATTCCGTGTTTTTAGATTTCCATAAAATGTTGCATCATGGAAATTCAATTCATTATAGAAATTTCACAGTGTCATAAACAAATTTTTTCTTTAATAATTGATTAAAACTTATTAAAATTATGGCCAGTTTAAACTAGTAATAGTCAGAATTTAGTTGAGAACAATTCTATTTTCGAAAAAAAGATTGAATTATGTAATTCTTGTCATGGATAATATTATGTCGAGCTACTAATAAGATACAATTTGGAATATGCCCATATGGTGATAATGTTTGGATGGAAAATTATTTATAATAATTACATTTTTAATGAAGAATAATTGCAAGAAGATATCAATATTGAGCAAGAAGATATTTCATAGAATTCTGGCATTGATAAAGTAAGTTTAATAAAAGAATCTTATAATAAGTTTTATTTGGCTAATTATTTTCGCTTTATAATAAAATAATCTTTTTTTTATATTTAAAAAATAATGATGAAAAATGACAACGATAATAATTCTATTATTTTGATGAATTTGAAGGATTATCAATAAGAAAGGTAAGATAATAATAATATATTTTGGGGTTACATTATACTGTATAAGGCCAAACAAATAAAATTTTTAGTTTTTCATACAAATAGGAAACGAAATTTGGTCCGGTCTCCCGGGAAAAAAATTTTTTAAAAAAGATTTTTTAAAAGATGATTGGTTATCGAGCTTATAATCAATATTTACTATCATCATATAAAGTTTAATCACTATTAATTAAACTTTATTTGGCTAAAATAAAATAAAAAAAAAAGTTTTATCGCGATATTAACGTGACCCGGTCGCTGATGAGAAACTAGCTATTTTATTTATTTGGCCTAATATTTATTTGATTTGTATTAATCTATTTGTTACAGACATTATTAAACAAAGAAAAAAAAGTAATCTTTACTTCATTATCTGGATCAGATAATATGATGTTGATTTTATAGAATCAAATGATAATGAAAGCGAGGCTATTACTATGTACATATATTTGCCTGGCAAAACCATTTTAGAAAATGACAAAGGTCGAACCCCTATATTTTGACAGACTTTTAATAAGACTTTATAGTTTCGACTTTCGATGGGATTTTATTATAGTTTCAACTTTCGATGGTTTTGCCAATAAGAGCATAAATTAATTTGGAAAGTTTATTAACTAACTAAAAGAGGGTGAAACCGATCAAAGGATGATATTAATTTTTGGAAAAATATTAATTTTAAAGTTTCTTTCAAAAAAAGGATATTATGAATAAATATAAAATTAAGAAATCATAGAAGTAAATCAAAACTATTAAAAATTTGTTATCTAATTTTTTTAACAAACATGTCGATCCTTATCAATTTGATTTTAACGTAATTATTAAAGGCGTAGATTTTTTAAGTGGAATTGGCATTTGTTTAATTAGATGCACAGCTTTAACGACCAATAATTCTAAAGTGAAATTACGAAAAGATTGATATGAAGTTTCAAAGAACCAAACTATCGATCAAAATTTATACTTCAATCAAAAAAATTTTACCAATCAATTTAAAATTCTTTTGGGCCAACCAAGTAAAAAACGCAGTTTGATTCTATAGCTTTATAGTTGTAACAAATAAGAATCGATTTTTATTAAAACTTTTGAGAGAAAAAAGACAATTCAACCCGTGCATCTAAAAAAAGTAAGGCTTAGTTTTATATATAAAAAATATATTGTGTTATTTATATAGTTGTAATCGCTTGCGCATTATAGGGTCGTGTATGATAAAATTAATAAAACTGTATCATCGAACAATAAATAATAAGTTTCCAAGCGATTTTACGATTAAAATTAGAGAGTCGAATTTTTTTATGTACAGTACATTTAAGTGCGCATATATGCATGCATGCATGAATGACATATTTAAAATTTGTGAAAGTTCAGTTACGACTTTTAACCGTCGATCTTATATATACAGTATATGTGATCGATCAAACCATTGATTTGTTGTAATAAAACTGCGCATTTCCATTTCAATTATTGTCGGCTTTAAAATATTTTATCAAAGTTTAGCCAGAATTAAAATCAAACCTTAATAAAATACATGAAATGTTAATGAAAGCTTTGGAAATCTATGAAAATCATGAATGCACATTTTGTTGTTATTTTTTGTACAACATTTTTTAAGAAACCTGACATTTTACCATAAGATTTAATGGACATTAACTTTTTTTTAATGAATTTTGAAATACTGGATACAAAAGATAAAAAAAGATAATATAAATAAAAATTGATATATATTGCATATAAACTATTTTAATCGATTAATTGTTAAAGAAACAATTTTAATCTATTCTATATATCAATAAGAAATATAATTAAAAATAAAAAAACGCAAATTTTACAATACAGGAAAATGTTACTAGTATAATCAGAACACTATTTAGCGACATGCTATCCCGATATCAACGATAACATCTCGCTAAATAGCAGACGTTTACATTAACACTTTATTTCACGACATCATATTCCCCGATAATACGGCCAAATATTATCAGGAAATATCATGTCGTGAAATAAAATGTCATGTAAACGTCTGAAGTCTGAATAATAAAACATAACTTGAAACGACATGCTACAAAAATCAAGAAACCTAACTCCATGTGCCGGTGTGATTATTCGTTAGAGAATAATGTTGGAGGAACAAAATAATTGGTAAAATCTGAATATTAGGAACGAAATGAAAAAAAAATTCCACAAACAAAATTGCACTCTCCGTGTGTCCAATGGAGTTTGCTTTTGATCATGTTTTCTCTTTTACTTCGGCAGTTGCTTTGTAGCTTCATCCGGTGAGAAATAATAATAAAAAGGGCGCGGAAGCCATTAGCTGCAGTATAAACAGATTCATGAATGTGTGCGTAAGTGTTGTGAGACCCTTTTCTCTCTTATATACAGTATTTATTTATTTGAAAATCAATAACTTGATTGATTTTTCTTCAAACCAGCGGTTTCTTTTCCAGAAGATCGTGATAAAGTTGGAGTTGGAGATGAATAGAAATCGGGAATAGGAAACATGTAAGATACATGTATGAGGATAATAGGAGAATGATTTAAAAGAAAGAAATTTCTCCTCAACGTTGTTAAAGCGGGGAAAAAATAGGATTTTTTATTATTGGGTAAAAAACTCAAGATCCTTATTTTATAAGAAAAACGAGTATTTTCAATGAAGAAATATATTTTATTAAAATAATTAAAAAAAGGATGGTGCGATATTTTCTATCTTAGTGACACAAATTAAAAATGAATTTACATTTATTGGGTGGGTATTGTACAAAGAAAATAAATGGCCTAAACTAAAAATATTATTACGCGATAAACGTTTATTAATATATATGCAACTTGGCTGTAACCCGCATTGCATCTAATCTATCTAAAATAATAAAGCATATGAAAATATCATCTTTTGCCGATCGTGCGAACTTTAAGATTATGTCGTGTCATGAGATTAATATGATTATGTAAATTCTATTGTCTACAATATATATTTTCTGATGTTCTGCGAATCGTGATGATAGCCAAGTCCCGCAATTTTTATGATAATTATGGTAATTGGAATTTTTTGGTCAAGTGGTATTAAAAAGAAAACAAAATGAAATTTTGTTAAATAGTTATCCTATTAAATATATAAAAAGATTTTTTTAAACCCTTTATCTTAGTTAATAAAGAATTTTTTAAGGAGACAAAAATATGTACAATTAACAGTGAAACAGTTAACATAACGAACATACATATTGTTTATAAACTAAGAACGGAGCGATAATCTTATAAAACATTTTGCAACACGTGATCGATTGTTGGTCAATTGATAGACGTAGAAACGATTATCATTGGAGCGACAGCATGTGAGACGACAAGAATAGACCTTCGCTTCGCTCCGGACAATAAACTTACAATACCCAAAATTACCTTCAGATTTCCTCGGACACGTGATTCTCTATCCTGAACTGACTCCAAACTAATCCGAAACTAACCACAAATTAATCCAAGTGACATATAATTATGTGTCAAATATGATTTCACTAGCCAAAAAAAAAATTTCTGTCCCAGATACTTTAAAAAATGAAATGCGGAGGTGTGACACGAGTGACAAATATATTTTATTATGATCACGTGCCCAAGGATTTCTGATAGAGATTACAATGTACAGTACATAAGAGAAAGCGTGTAAAAAATTTTTATTACAAAGAAAGGGTATACGATTTTTATTATACAACTTTGTCATTATTAGGCCACAAAAATCGATCTTTTGGTTCACATTACATGAAATTTTATAAAGCTTTGTAGCTTTATAAGTGGGTTATATTGAAATTGTAAATTTGTGTTAATTTTGCCTATTGTTTTTTGTTTAATGAAGGCCTAACAAACAAAGATTAAAGATTTATTTCTGATATGTTTTGGGTCAGTTTAGAATAATATCTGGAGAAAAGATATATCACTTGAGAAGCTGCATATCAATATGTAAATAATTAATACTTTATTTTGATTTTTTAATAAAATAAATAGGATTAAAAAAAAAAATCTGGAGATATAATTACTAATGTCAAAGACCTATCCAATCTTTCCATAAATTCCTAATAAAAGTATTTTTATTTTTAAAATATTCGATAACACCTAAATTAATATATTTCCAATTAGTTTCCTTTTTATCTGCTAAATTATTTACAATAAAAGAAATTAGTTTCGATTTGCCCAACTTATAAAAAAGGATTCTAGTTCTTCTGGAAGTAATTCCAAACCATAATCATCATGTATTTTTAATTTGGAAAAAGTTTTAGGTGAACATGTTATAATGACCTGGTACAATCAATTGTTTAAAAAATCTTTATGAATTGGAAATTGATTCTGGTCTGGATTTTAAGTTACTTTTTCAACCATCTCAAATATATCATCATATCCAATCACTAATCATTTAGTTTAGAGATTTCTTTTCAAATGGATTGGAAGAATTAATTTTGGTTCAGCAAAATTTAAAATACTTTAAAACGCACGAATTCAAATACTATTCGTTGTGAAAATTTTGTAGATATAATTCCTTCATTGTTCAAACTTACTATTACTTTAATCGAATTGGAACTCTGTATGACGGAGTATGATATATCATTCTCATTTATTGCTAAACTCTCAAATTTGCAAAAAACTTTAAATATCATTTGAGGGAGATTTTCATGGATTTGAAACGTTACAATACGATGATTTTCCACAATTACAAAGTTTGAAATTTCATTGGGGGATTCCAAAACATGAATACATGATTAAATTTTTAGAAATCAGTGGCAAGAATTTTAAAAGAAATTTATTAAATATAAATATAGTTAAATTTTGTTCCAATCTGAAATCATTATTATTTAATGACATTAAAAGTGATTTTCAATGGTTGTCAACAATTTGGACGGCCAAAAGTTGTTCAAAGAAATTGGAATTATTAGATATTGTTGCAAAATATTCTCCTATAACTTTTCGTGAATTAATAATAATGTTTTAATATTACTTTCAATGAACTAGAATCCTTTTTTATAAGTTGGCGAATCGTATACCACCAAAACCAATTTCCTTTATTTATTATGTATGGGTTTAAAATATCAAGCAGAAACCATGCAAATATCAAAAAATATATTAAATTATTAAGTATTGATAAATGAAATTCACTTCTGATTCTATTATACATTAAATAAAATTGGTTAAATTTTATAATTTAATTTACTCTTTTGTTCAATAAAAACATAATTGATTTCCAAAATTCTTTATTTTCCAATTCTTTCATTAATGAATGATACTGTAATACATTTTGGGATTACACTTTATCATTCCAGTTTCGAATTTATTAGCTAATCAATAATTAAATTGATTTAGTAGATATCACTAATTCATCTTATAAATAAATAAGAGGCAAATAAGTTTTAATTGTCAACTTGTTGTTAAATTAACCATTCAAAATTTACAACTACAATATGAACCATCTACTTTTATAAACCACTAAATGTCTTAATCAATCGACGCCTATGTTTTGTCAGCATCGAGTTTTTAGGTAATTTTAAAAATCTCTTCTCATTATCGGTATATCGAAGGTAAATTCTGAATTTCAATATTAATTTCAAAAAGTTCATGCAATTTTGAACCAAAAAATCAAGTTATGTGGCCTATAATAGTAGTAAAATAAAAACAATATATCTTTATTAATAAATTCAAATATCCAATAAAGGAAAAGAAAAAAATTTTTTTTATTCAAATAATATTTTAAAATTTATTTATAATGTGATATTCTTAATTTAAATTTCATAGCACAGCAAAAAAAAGTTACTGCAGAAGTGTTCTAATTTTAAAAATTAGAGCATCAATCATTCATTTACTTTGAACTTTTTTTTTTTTGTTTTACATTTCAATGCGACTGAATACAGACAAGATCAATGATTTTTCGGCTTATATATATTATGTATTTTTAATTTCATTTTACATCAATGTCTATATTATATTGGGAATATCTTTCAATCTATTATGTCATTAAAAAAAATTCATCTTTTTCATTTTGTTAAAAACCGACATAGGAGTATAGTTGCCTGATAAAACCTTGGATTTGGATGGCACTGTCGAAATTATGACTATAATAAATCAATAAAATCATCAAATATTAAAATCCTATTGAAAGTCAAAATCGAAACATAATTTATCAAATTTGGGAAAAATTGTTATTTTATCAACTTTTGAGTTAAAGAAAGAAAAAAAAGTTTTACCATTTATCTGCTGTTATGTTCGATTACATATTAAGATTGCTTTCGTTTTTGTTAAATAAAAATATTTTTATTTTTAATGATAAAAATTTGCTCAAAAAAATTTTTTTCTGTTTCTTACCATTAGATAATTATTAGCATGATTAATCCAACTTAAAATCATTTCAAGCTAGGTTGTTATTTGATAAAAATGGAGAAAAAAATTGAGGTTTGATTTGTTTGATTAAAAATTCAACATGAATGCTAGAAACATAAAATTATGCTGGCATATTTGTTGGTATCTAAGCCACAAAATGATTTTTTTTTTTTAAGATCATTATATGATGATAAGTCTATTGTAATATTCATTAAAATAAAAAAAAATCTTGGTGATATAATCTTTTAAGATGGAACTAATGTAGTATGTATTTTCTTTTAGAATGAGGATAATGCTACCCAATAAATTTAAACCAAAATATTCTATAAAAAATACCAATTTACACGATTACGATCTTTTTTTTTCGGACAAAAACGTTTATTCTTTCTTTATTAGCAATTCTGAAAGAATAATAAATAATAAATTCAAATGAACTTTGCACTAATTACGAAAGAAATTAAGCATGATTAATACGAATGATTTTAACCTTATTTATTAAATTAATCTGTATAATTTAAATTTTCTGCGCAGCAATTTTGACGCCATACTAATTTCTTATATCAAAATTAGTTCTATAAAAGGGTTGATTCATTCCCATTTTAACTA
>WNGF01009432.1_pt1 | contig 11207 bp, 8 predicted proteins | sample 5400641 | NCBI WGS metagenome assembly WNGF01 (sample SAMN13153371, study PRJNA577476) | soil metagenome | isolation source: 80 cm soil or saprolite under grassland replicate 2 | place: USA:California | collected 2016-06-15 | reverse complement strand
GCCAGCCGCGAAAGGTGTATCTCGTCGGCGCGTCGGAGGGTGGGATCATCACCGCGCTCAGCCTGGAACAGCATCCGGACGTGTTCTCGGCGGGGCTGGCGGCCTGTGGGCCGATCGGCGACTTTCAGTACCAGCTCAACTACTTCGGCGACGCTCGCGTCACGTTTCAGTACTTCTTCCCGAACGCGATTCCCGGTGATCCGCTCAACCCGTCGCCCGAGCTGGTGGCGAACTGGTCGGCCTACTACGAATCAACCGTCAAGCCGGTCGTGTTCGACCCTGCCAACCGGCATCTCCTCGATCAATGGGTCAAGGTCGCGCACTTGCCGTTCGACGCCGACAACTACCTGGCCACGGTCGCGGTCTCCGTCCGCGACGTCCTTCGTTACAGCGTCGTCAACCTCAAGGATGCTGCGGCGACGCTCGGCGGCTTCCCGGTCGACAACGCTCTCCGCTGGTACTCCGGGTCCGACAACGACTTCCTGCTCAACCTCTTCGTCAGGCGCTTCTCTGCCGATCCGGCCGCCGTCGCCGCGATGAAGTCCTACAACACGACGGGTGTCCTCACTCGCCCGTTGATCACCCTTCACACGCTCATGGATCAGCAGGTGCCGTACTTCCACGAGCAGCTCTACAACCTGAAGACGCTGTTCGCCGGGTCGCTGTTCACACGACACCTCGCCATCCCGATCGATCGCTACGGGCATTGCAACTTCACGAAGGAAGAAGCGCTCCTCAGCTTCGGCGTCATGCTGCTCTATGACGGCGCCCTCGACCAAGTGAGCGGCACCGCGTCGGTCTTCACCGCTCCGCAGCTCGCCGCGTTCGAGAGCCGCGCGGCCGCGCCCCTACTCCCATAACGGCGCGAAGTCCGGCGTGCGACGCGCGCCGCGCCCGTCGGAGCGTCCCTCCGTCACGCCATTAAAGGGGAACCCAGCGCAGACCGATACGGGTTGCAGGCCCGGCCCGCAGAGGACACGCCGGGGACCCAACGCTGGAGGGTTTGATGAGGAGTCATCGGGGTTTCTCCCCGCCGTCGACGCTGCACGCCTCGACGCCCGCAGGAGCCGTATGGCGCGCAGCACGACTCGGGCAGCTCGTGGTTGCACTCGCCGTCGCGGCCGGCGCTCTGGCGATCGGCGCCGCCGCATCGCCTCAATCAGTCCCCGACTTCGGCCCGAACGTCAAGATCTTCGACCCGAGCATGTCGACAACCGACATCAAGGCGACTGTCGACGCGATCGCCGGTCAGCAAATCTCGAACGAGTTCGGTACGCAGCGCTACGCCCTGCTTTTCATGCCCGGAACCTACGGGTCCACTGCCGATCCGCTCAACGTCCAGGTCGGCTACTACACGGAGGTGAGCGGTCTCGGCAGCTCGCCGGGCGACGTCAGCGTGAACGGCACGATCGACTCGTACAACCGCTGCTACCTGCTCGGCTGCAACGCGCTCGTGAATTTCTGGCGGTCCCTCTCGAACCTCACGATCAACGTCGCCGGCAAGACGGACTGCCGGTCGGGTGAGTTCTGGGCAACCTCGCAGGCGTCGCCGCTGCGACGCGTCGACGTCAACGGCTACGTGACGCTGCAGGACTACTGCAGCGGTCTCTGGTCGAACGCCAGCGGCGGGTTCATCGCCGACTCCCGGTTCTCGAACAGCACAGTCTTCAACGGCCTGCAGCAGCAGTACCTGGTTCGGAACAGCAGCCTCGGCGGCTGGACGAACGCCGTCTGGAACCAGGTCTTCGCGGGCGTCAAGAACGCGCCCCCGCAGGCGTTCCCGAGCCCGCCGTACACGACTCTCGACACGAACCCCGCGGCGCGCGAGAAGCCATTCCTCTACGTCGATTCGACCGGCCACTTCAACGTCTACGTCCCCACCGCGCAGTTCAACTCGTCCGGGACGTCCTGGCAGAACGGTCAGACGCCCGGGCGCTCGATCCCGATCGAGAATTTCTTCATCGCCCGGCCGACGGACACTGTGCAAACGATCAACGACGCCCTCGCGCAAGGGAAGAACCTGATCTTCACGCCGGGCATCTACAACATCGACAAGACGATCACGATCACCCGCGCGGACACGGTCGTCCTCGGTCTCGGCATGGCAACGCTCGACGTGCAGAACGGCGTCGCCGCGATGACCGTCGCCGACGTTCCAGGCGTCGAGATCTCGGGGCTCATCGTCGACGCCGGCCCGGTCAACTCGGCCGCCCTGCTCCGAGTCGGCACAGCCCTCAACCCCACCGGATCGAGCGACCCGACCGACCCCACCGCGCTGCACGACGTGTTCTTTCGCGTCGGCGGCGCGCACGTGGGCAAGGCAAGCGCGAGCCTCGTCGTGAACAGCAACAACGTGATCCTCGACGACATCTGGGCCTGGCGCGCCGACCACGGGAACGGCGTCGGTTGGACGACCAACACGGGCGACAACGGGCTCGTCGTGAACGGCGACGACGTGACCGCAACCGGCCTCTTCGTCGAGCACTACCAGCGGTACAACGTGCGCTGGAACGGCAACAACGGAAAGACGATCATGTTCCAGAACGAGCTGCCGTACGACCCGCCGAGCCAGACAGCCTGGCAGCACAACGGCGTCCTGGGCTACGCGGCCTACAAGGTCGGCGACTCGGTGAAGACGCACGAGGCATGGGGCCTCGGCAGCTACTGCTTCTTCCTCTTCAACTCTGGACTCCACGCGAGCCGCGCCTTCGAGGTGCCCGTGACGTCAGGCGTCAAGCTGCACGATGTCCTCGACGTATCGATCATGAACCTCGGCACGATCGACCACGTCGTGAACGACGTCGGCGCCGCGACGAACGCGTACACGACCCCCGTCAGCGTCGCCTCCTACCCGTAAGAGCAGCTGGGCCGCACGCGGCAAGTCGACCGCGGCGATGCACGAGGGCATTCGTCTACGGTGCTGCCTGCATGCGGGTCACGATCATTACCGTCGGAACGCGGGGCGACGTGCAGCCCTATGTCGCGCTCGGCCTCGGCCTGCAGAACGCCGGCCACGAGGTTCGGCTGGGAACTCACCCTCGTTTCGAGTCCTTTGTTCGTGATCGTGCCCTGGAATTCGCCCCTCTCGCGGAAGGCAGCCTCAGTCGCGGATCCGAGACGCTAGAAGGACGGAAGTGGGCCGAGAAGAGCAGCAAGGCGCTCCCCGCGTGGGTCGGCTTCCTGCGCGACGCAAAGTCGGTGGCGCGTAGGCGCCTTGCCGACTGCCGCGACGCCTGTGAGGGTGCCGAGGCCATCATCGTCTCCGTCTTTGGGACGCTCCTCGGCTACCACCTGGCCGAGAAGATGCGCGTCCCGCTCGTCCGCGCGTACTGCACGCCGTTCGGATACGGCCTCGCCCACGCGTCGCCCGCGACCAGCCGCGTCAAGCGAGTCACGATTCCCCTAGGCGCCGCGCGCGAGCGCCTCTTTCGCGAGGCGCTCTGGCAGGGCGCGCGGCCCTGGACGAATGCGGCCCGGCGAGACGTTCTCGGTTTGCCGAAGCTCCCACGGCGCGAGTTCTACGGCCGCCTCGACCGGCAGCGTATGCCGTTGTTGTACGGCTGGAGCCCGGCGGTGTTCACGCTGCCGCACCTGGACGACTGGGTGCACGTCACCGGCTACTGGTTCCTCGATGCCACGGCGGACTGGGCCCCTCCGGCGTCTCTGGTCGAGTTCATGGGAGCAGGGCCGCCGCCCGTGTTCGTCAGCTTCGGCACCCTCACCGATCGCAATCCGGAGGCGACCACCGCGGTCGTGCTCGAAGCATTGGCCCGCGCCGATCGGCGCGGGATCGTCCTTCGGGCGTCGGTTCCGCCGCACGTCAACCTGCCGCGGGACGTCTTCGCGATCGACCCGATCCCCCACGACTGGCTGTTCCCACGCGTGGCTGCAGCAGTTCATCACGGTGGCGCCGGAACGACCGGAGCGGCGCTCCGCGCAGGCCTCCCCTCCGTGCTGGTTCCCAGGTTCGGCGATCAGCCCTTCTGGGGACGGCGCGTCGCCGACCTTGGGGTAGGGCCGCCTCCCATTCCTCGCAGGCGGCTGTCGGCCGGGGGGTTGGCGGAGGCGATCCGCATCGCCACGACCGATCACGGCGTGCGTGAACGCGCCACGGCTCTCGGCGAGCGGATCAGGTCGGAGGACGGTGTCGCCCGTGCGGTCGAGGCGTTCGAGCGCCACCTGGTCGCAGTCGCACCGCGTCGGTCCCCGGTGAGGCGCTCGAGCTGAGACGAGCGCAGGCGGCCGAGACGAAGCGCGGGTGGCTGACAGGACCCTTCCGCCTAGTTGCTCGCTGTCTTCCGCCAGTACAAGGCATGGTCGTCGACGGGCTCGAGGTCGGGGGACTCCCCCGTCACATCGAAATAGTCGTGCACCGCGCGGCGGCACTCCGAGAACGCGCCGTAGTCGTCGACGATCACGTAGCCGCCGGACGACAGCTTCGGGTACAGCCAGCGAAGCGCATCGTACGTCGAGTCGTAGAGGTCGCCGTCTAGCCGCATCAGCGCGAGCCGCGAGATCGGGGCGGTCGGGAGCGTTTCGTTGAACCAGCCGCGCAGGAAGCGGACCTGGCCGTCGAGCAGGCCGTAGCGCTCAAAGGTGCTCCGAACCTCCTCGTACGACGTGCCGACGCGCAGGCGCGCCGCCATCACCACGACCGCAAGCGGGTGACGGCGGATCATCGTGCGCCATACCTGGGCCTGCTCGTCCGAGTTGAACGAGCGCTCCATCCCGGGTTGCCCGGGCTTGGGCATGCCCTCGAACGAGTCCGCGACCCATACGGCCCGGTCGGTGACGCCATGCGCCTTCAGCACTCCGCGCATGAAGATCGTCGAGCCGCCGCGCCACACGCCTGTCTCGATCACGTCGCCCGGGACGCCGGCCTCCAGCACCTGCTCGAGCAACGCCTGCAGGTTGTCGAGCCGGCGCATCCCGATCATCGTGTGCGCCTGCTCCGGGAAGTCGCGACCGGTCAGGCGCTTGTCGCGGTCGTACGCACTGAGCTTGCGCAGGCTGCGCGGCATCAGATTCTGTGCGTGGTGCGACAGGCCGCGGAACAGCTCGCGCCGCCCGGCGGCGTAGAGCACGCCGGCGGCAGCGCGTTCGAGCAGGCCGTCGCGGCCGCCTGCCGCGTCCTCCTCGAGCTCCTGCGGGAACGATCGGTCCTCGTAGATCAGGTTCAGCAGCGCGCGCTTGAGCAGATCGAGGTAGAGCTCGGTGGCGTCGCTCGGCGCGCGCCTCCCGCTTGCGCGCCCGCGCTCGTCGGGATCAGTCTCGGCGGGAGCCGCTGCTGAGCGAGCCGAGCTCATGCGAGTAGTCAACCAGGTCAGCGATTTTCGGCGCGCTCAGAACGACCCTACAGTGGGCTAGAGTGCCGCGTGCCCGTTGTAACGCTGCCCAACGGCATGGTGGTCGAGACGCCCAACGACAAGGAGGCGTCGTTCGTCTACAACGAGATCTTCGAGAGCGGCACATACCTCAAGCACGGGCTCGAGATCGGCGACGGCGATTGCGTGTTCGACGTGGGCGCCAACGTGGGGCTCTTCTCCGCGTCTCTCGCCCAACGCCACCGCGACCTGCGGCTGGTGCTCTTCGAGCCGGTTCCCGAAACCTTCGCCATGCTGGAGCGCAACGCCGAGCGCCTTCTGGGCGACGCGAGAGTGACGCTCGTGCGGGCCGGCGTGTCGTCGGCGCCGGGAACGGCGACGTTCGAGTCGGACCCGAGCTGGACGATCGACGCCGGCGCGGCCTCGTTCCTGCGCGAGATCGAGGCGAGCTCGCGTTCGTCACGCCGCGAAGCCGGGCTGCTGGCGTGGAACAGGGCCGCCGTAGACGACGCCTCGCGCGCAGGCGTCATTCGAGCTTCGACGGCCGCGCGCCTGCACGCGGCCCTCAGCAACCGGGTGCTGCGCCCGTTCGCGCTCGCGGTGATCTGGGCGATCTTCGCCGTATCGGCGCTGAACCGCCGCCGGCGCCGCCGGCGGATCGATTGCGAGCTCACCACCATCTCGGCCGCAATGCGCGAGCATGACATCGACCGGATCGACTTCATGAAGGTCGACGTCGAGGGCGCCGAATGGGCGGCCCTGGAGGGCATCGAGGAGTCCGACTGGCCCCGCATCCGTCAACTGGCCCTCGAAGTGCACGACGTCGACGGTCGCGTGGGTCGAGTGCGGGCGCTCCTCGAGGACAAGGGCTACAAGGTGGTCGTCGCGCAGGATGAGTGGCGCCTGCTCGAACTGCAGGGGATCCGGATGGTCTACGCCCACCGCTGATACCACCGCGGATAGATTCGCGCGCAGGGGCGATGTGCGAAAACAAGACCATCCTTCTGACGGGCGGCACCTCCGGCATCGGTCTCGCGACCGCCCGGGCACTCGTTAGGCACGGCGCGACCGTCATCGTGACCGGCCGCAACCGCGACCGCTGCGCCGCGGCTGCGTCAGACGTGTCCGCAGCGGATTGGATCGCGGCCGACTTCGCCGATCTCTCGCAAGTCGCCGCCCTCGCCGACGAGTTCAAACGCCGTTACGGTCGCCTCGACGTGCTCGTCAACAACGCAGGGGCGGTGTTCCAGCAGCGGCGACTCACCCCCCAGGGGCTGGAGACGACTTTCGTTGTCAATCATCTGGCGCCGTTCCTGCTGACGACTCGCCTCCTCGAGATACTCGTTTCATCCGCACCGGCGCGGATCGTGAACGTGACCTCGGTCGCGCACACCATGGAACACCTGGACTTCGACGACCTGCAGCTGACACACGGATTCCGGCCGTTTCGCGCCTACGGGCGCACCAAGCTTGCCAACGTCATGCTGACGAACGAGCTCGCTCGGCGATTGGCGGGAACGGGCGTCACCGCGAATGCCGTTCATCCGGGTCTCGCACGAACCCGTATCGGCGCCAAAGGTGGAGCGCTGGTTCGTCTCGGCTGGGCGCTGATCCAGCTGCGCTACCGCAGCGCGGTGGTCGAGCCGGAGCAGGCGGCTAATGCGGTCGTACGCCTGGCGTGCTCTCCCGAAGTGGAGTGCGTGACGGGCGCGTACTTCGACGGCGAAGCGGTGGCCGAGCCCTCGGTCGAGTCGCGTGACCCCGACTTGTGCGCCCGTCTGTGGTCGGTCAGCGAGGAGCTCGTACGTGGTGTCACTCCGGTGGCCAGAGCCACCGGCTGACCCGCTCGATCGCCAGCATCTCCCATCGCCGCGGGACGAACGCAGCGGCCACAGACGCGGCGCCGAAGAGAACCCGCCCGCCGCGCAGTCGCAGCACGGCGCGCGGGCGATTCGCCTCGACGGCAGCGAACGCCGCGTCGACGACCGCGTCCGGCGTCAGGTACCGTTGCCGCATCTGCCGTTTGATGCCGGTCGCTTCGCCGGTATCTCCCGCGCGCTCGTGGAACGCCGTCGCGACGGGACCGCTGCAGACGGTCACGGTGCGTACGCCCGCCGTCCGCGCCTCGACCCACAGCGCCTCTCCGAAGGAGAGGACGAACGCCTTGCTGGCTGCGTAGACCGCGAAGTACGGGAGCGGCTGCAACGCCGCCGTCGACGCGATGTTCACGACGACTCCGTCGCCGCGCCGGATCATCCGCGGCAGGTAGGCGCCGGTGATCGCCACAAGCGCAAGCACGTTCAGCTGGATCATCGCCAACTGCCGGTCCAGCGACTGTTCTGCGAATGCGCCGCCGACGCCGAACCCCGCGCTGTTGACGAGAACGCGCGGCTCGAACGCGAGGCGGTCAGCCGCCTCCACGAGGGACTTGGGGCCTTCCGGCGCGCTCAGGTCCATTGGAACGACCTCCGTCCGCACGCTGTGTTTCGCGGAGAGCTCGGACGCGATCCGCTCGAGCGCTTCGCGCTCGTCCGCCAGCGCCGTGAGCAGAACGTCGGCACCGCCGGCCGCGAGCGCCCGGGCGAACGCCTCCCCGATTCCGGAAGAAGCCCCGGTGACGAGCGCCGAGCTACCGCGATAGCGCGAGCCGATCACGCCATCAGTCCGTGCCGTGCAACCACGCGCATCGTGTAACCGAACCGAAGCGCGCACTAACCTCGCATCGACACCAGACCCATCGACCCCGCAGTCGTCTCGTCGCATCCGTCAGCGCTTGAGGATCTGCACCGTGAGCTTTCCCGAGCCGCCGATCGACGCCGCTACGCGGCAACCGTCGGCACCGCGCATCATCGGAAGCACGTAGAGGCCGGCCCGCTTGTAGGCGCGACTCCTCGAGGACACGCTGAATCCCCTGGCACAGCCAATCACCGCGTTCCCGGTGTTCACGTTCCCGATGAACTTGACCGCGATTCCCCTCGGCTTCGGAGTCGCGATCGTGGCATTGATCGCCGTGAAGGCGAAGGGCCCTCTGATCGAACGCGACTTGACGACCTTCCACCCGGTGCCCCCATCTGCCGCGACCGTCGTGGAGTACGTCCCCACGGCCAACAGGACGGCGAGGGCGAGGCGCGACCTCCGCACCCCTAGCTCCTTTCGGCGAGAGTCAGTGTCGTCCACAACGATAGAACCGACGACGCCCGAAGCCAAGAGGGGGACGCCGCCCCGTTCGAGAGGCGGCGTCCCCCGCACCTTCGCGACCTGCTTACCTAGCTCGTCAGCGGGGTGACGAACTCGTTGCGGAACGTGTCGGCCGTCGGCGGCGCCGGCGCCGCGGTCCCGACGGGGCCGAATCCCGGCGGCACGTTGGTGCTCACCAGCGTCACCTTGATCGAGACGTCGAAGCAGTGGCCGTTCGCGTCCGTACACCCGTCTCCCGCCAGCGTTTGGGTCCCGAGCGACAGGTAGTCCGGCCGGAAGGACACCAGAAACGCCAATCCGCGAGGATCCGGAAAGTCGGGACCGATGACGCTGTTGTCCCTGTCGAGCGCGACGTAGGCGGCCGCCAGCGGCGTCCCCTCTTCCAGCGTCACTCGGATCGTCTTGTTCGGGAACAGGTCGACGGGCCCGTCGTCGCTGTTGACCCCGTCCTGGCGCCAGAATGTGCACGCGACGCTGTCCACCGAGACGTGCTGGCCGTAGAGGTCGAGGGTGCAGTTCGATCCGGGGCTGAAGACTGCGAGGAGCTGCTCCCACTCCGCGTCGTCACCTTGGAACAGGCTGCTGTCGCCGTCCTCCAACACGTGCACCTTCGTCACGGTCACGTCGAGCGTCGTCTGCTGCGGCACGACCGTGACGCTCTTGGTGACAGTGTTGTTTCCTTCGCCGAACGGCTCGACCACCTGGTTGAACACGTCGACCGTCGCGCTGGTCGTGAACGTGCCCAGGTTGAAATAGGTGGCCTGCAGCGAGACGGTACGCGACTCGCCCGGGTTGAGCCCGTTCACCGACGCGAGCGGCGGGAACAGCTCGTTCGGCGTGGGCTTCCACTGGACGAAGAACGAGCCGGTGGCGATCGGGCCTGCGTTGCGGACCGTGATCGACGCGGTCGTCGGAACTCCGCGTACCGGGTTGGCCGGCACGTTGAAGGAGTCGATCACGAGGTCGATCGGCGCCGGGTCGACGGTCACGTTGAGGATCCTCATGTTGTTGGTCTCGTTGCTCTCGTTGACGGCATTGAAGGCGTCGACGTTGGCGAGCGTGCGGAAGTTGCCCGCGAGCGGGAACGTGTAGAGGAGCCGGATCTGGCGCGACGCGCCCGGGCCGAGCGGACCGGTCTCCTGGGAGACGGTGTGCGGCCCCTGCGGGATGATGCCGAACGTGTCCGGGTTCCACTCGGTCACGAAGCTCCCGGACGGGAAGTTGCCGAGATTCTTGACCGTGATGACTGCGGTGACCGGCTCGCCCTGCACCGGGTTGCCGTCGCAGGGCCCTCTGCCGCAGTCGAGGTACAGATCGGTGATCGTGAGATCCACGAACGCCGCGGCCACGTTGATATGCGTCGCCTGCGTGTTGTTGCTCTCGGACACCTCGGCTACCGCGCCGGTGCTGTCGACGGTGATCGTGCCGTCGAAGATCGCGGCGAACGGGAACGTGTAGTGGAACGTCACTAAGGCGCTCGCCCCGACCGCGAGGCCGTTGACCTGTTCGGACAGCGGCGCTGCGAACATCCACGGCTGCCACTGAACGACGAAGGCGCCCGCCGGGTCGTTGCCGGTGTTCTTCACGACGACGGTGACGGTCGTCACGAGCCCCGCCACAGGCGATGGGCTCACGGCCACGGCCGTCACCTCGAGGTCAGGCAGCGGCGGCTCGACGACCAGGAACTTCATCGCCTGGTTGTCGAACTCGTTGGTCTCGGCGACCATGTTCGTCGTGTCGACGGTCGCGGTCGTGAAGACCGTGCCGTCGAACGGATATGTGAAGTCCATCGTCACGACGGTCGAGGCGCCGGGGCCCAGACCGGGCACCTGCCGTGAGAGCGGCATAGCGAAGAAGAACGGGCTCCACTCGACGCGGAACGCGTCGGTCGGGCTGTTGCCGGTGTTCTGCACGGTGATCCACGCCGTCGCCGTCCGGCCTCTGACGACCGGATCCGGTGTGATCGTGAAGTTCGTGATCGTGAGGTTGCGCGTCGCCGGGACGACGGTGATCGAGCGGATCTCGAGGTTGTTGACCTCGTTCGTCTCCGAGACGGCGTTCCCGGTGTCGACCTCTGCGACGGAGAGATAGTTCCCCGGGAACGGGTAGGTGAAGTCCGAGGAGACGACGACGGTGCTGGACTCGCCGGCGCCGAGGCCGGCGACGGACTTCGATGGGCCGGTCAGCGTGAACACGTCCTGCCGCCACTGGACGACGAACCCGCCCGCAGCACAGGTGCCGCCGTTGTGGACCGTGATCGAGATCGTGGCCGGCGTGCCCGCGATCGGCTGGGGTGGATTGACATTGATGCCCGTGATGGACAGATCCGCACACGGGGTGGCGTCCGCCGACGATGGTGCGACGTCGGCGAGGAACATCACCGCAGAGAGAAGTACGAACAGCACATACAGCGCCTTCGTTTGACGCATTACCTTCCCCCCTTCTCCTCGGCAAACGGCAAGACGCCGTTGCTCGGCAATGACAATAGGGCCGCCCGACGGCACGGCGGCGACGGAAACGTAAACATCGTGGTCAGCCTTGTCAACGGCGCACCTTGACGACGGCTTGCATCGGCCGGCCGCGCATGTGGCTGTCGACACGTAGGCCGAAGGTTTCGAGGATCGTGGGCGCGACGTCGAACAGATGCAGGTCTTCGCGGCGGCCCGCGGGAAGGCCGGGGCCGGC
>WNGF01022656.1_pt1 | contig 11208 bp, 15 predicted proteins | sample 5400641 | NCBI WGS metagenome assembly WNGF01 (sample SAMN13153371, study PRJNA577476) | soil metagenome | isolation source: 80 cm soil or saprolite under grassland replicate 2 | place: USA:California | collected 2016-06-15 | reverse complement strand
CGTCGCGAGTGCCTGGATCGACTGCTGATCGTCGGCCGCCGCCATCTCCACCACGTCCTCGCGACCTACACCCTGCACCACAACGAGCACCGACCACACCGCGCCCTCGGGCAGCGGCCGCCGTGCAGCGAGCTACCGGCGAGCGACGAGCAACAAATGGCAGACGTCATCGATCTTGATCGTGTCCGCCGGCGTGATCTGCTCGGCGGGCTGATCCACGAGTACCGGCTCACGGCGTAGCTGCACTGCGCGACGTCCACTTCTTTCTCAGTTACACGCACGCGAATACCAGATCGCACAGAGCCTGGTGGTGATCTGCGCGAGTGCCGGACCACTGGGGAACCGCCTGTCCTCGAGCCCTCGTCGCTCGAATCCGGGTTTCCGGCACCCACAGGTTCAGAAACTCGGTCAGCCTCCGTGGTTCCGTCGGTTCGTAAAACTCGGACGGTCGATTGCCTGTGAATCAGGAGATCGATTAGGCGAGAACGCTTCCGCCCACCAACACGGACTGGTGAGTATTTGACCTTGGGCCGGCAGATCTGATATTCGCGCGCACGCGTCAACCATAAACATTGGGTGCGATAAGTACGGGTGCCGAAGGGCTTGCGACTCGCGGGGGTTCGGAACTGATCGCGTGTCAGGCTGCGTGCTCGTACTCGTGGATCAGGCCGCCGAATAGGTCTTTGCGCTTGGCTGCCGATCGGGTGGCGCCCGGAGCGCGCGGGGTGCATAAATCGGGCGGATCCAGTCGATAACCGAGTTTGTGCACCCCACGGGCTTCCTAGACGGATGCGTTGCTCTCAGAAAGCGCGCGTCTTCGCTCAGCGCGGTGCCACAGGACGCGCAGGACCCTGCCGCCTTCTCCGTGCTCGCCGCCCGCAACTCGGCGGTGCGCTCTTCGTCCTTGCCGCTGATCGAGTCCTTGAACTCGCGCATGCCCCGCCCGAGCGAGCGCCCCATCTCGGGCAGCCGCTTGGGCCCGAACAGGACCAGAGCCACGAGGAGGATGAGGATCAGACCCGAGATTCCGATCTCCGGAACCATGACCGAAGGCTACCGGGCATGGGACATCTTCGCCCCCTCACCTGACGCACCCGGGCGCAATCGCCGACGCGGGCTCGACTCGATCCGCCAGCCTGAAACGAAGCTACAACCGGCGCTCAGAGATCAAGCCCCGATCAAGCCGAACCGAATTCCTGGGACCACAGGTTGCTATTCGGGCTCGCCGCGCTTGAGGACCGTTGTCGCGACCTTGAGACCGAACCGTCCGGGCATCAGGACGACATCCCACACCTGATTGACGATGCCCCCGCCGGGCAGCTCCTCCGCAAGCGCCTCCACCATCTCGTCGGAGGTCTCGATGAGATCCTCGCCCGCATCGACCACGTCGCTCGCCATATCGCTCGCGATGGGAACGGCCGCTGCCGCGATCTCGATGGTGATCGCGGGCGCAAGCTGCTCGAGAGTGTCGCGCACGGCCTGCTCGGCTTCGTCACGGGCCTGTTCGAGATCCCTCCGGGCCTCCGCCGGCCCTCCGGTGAACACTCGCCACCAGTTCCATCCCGTGACGTGTCCGGCCCGCACCAGCAACACGAGCAGGAGCGACACGCCGAGCGCCATCCAGGCCGCGCCGAGCACGAGAGCCGCGAGCCAACCGGACAGCACCGTCGAAAGCGCGCGCAGAGCCGCCACATTCGCGAAGGCGAAGGCCGTGAGGAAGGCGACCGCGGCAACGATGGCGCCGGCGATGTCTCGAGACGCGCGGCGCACTTCGGGCATGTTGCGAGAGATCGCGAGCTGGGCCTTGCAGAAGGCCAATACGCTCACGTCGCTCCCGAGCTGCAGGAGCAACTCCGTCACCGACTGGGTTTCGTTCCGCTCCGTGGCTTCGTCCGCCGTGGGAGAAGCGGTATCCGAATCGACTCTCTCCGCCACGGCCTCGCCCTCCGCGTCCGAATGCGCCGGTCAGGGTTGCTTGCCGGCGTGAGTCTACGCCGTGGGGTTCAGAAACTCTGTCGGCCTCCACGGACTCAGTAATCATCAACTCGGTTCGAGGGGTTCGGTCTGTCGGCCAATCGGGGGTCGATCAGGCGAGAACTCCACGCGACCGGGCAGGCAAATCGGGCGGGTTTGACGTCGACCCGGCGGATCTGGTATTTGCGCGCACGCGTCAACCTACCTGAGCCGTATCGAGCATAGGCGCTGGCGAATAGCCTGTGACGTCGGGGGGTACAGAGATCGATCCCCTGTCAGGCCGCGTGATCGTATTCGTGGATGAGGCCGCCGAGCAGGTCGGTGCGCTTGATCCGCGGGTTCGGTGGCGCTGAGAGCGGCGGCGGCTCGATCCGATCCGCTCAGCGTGAAACGAATCTACGCCGGCGCTCAGAGATCGACCTCCGATCAAGTTGACGCGAACCCGAGTCTCTGGGACCCACACGCGCAGACGCAATAGGTGATCCTGCGCCTGGCAGCCGAGAACCCGACCTGGGGATACAAGCGCATCCAGGGCGAGTTGGTCGCGCTCGGGATGCCGCTGTCTGCGAGCAGGGTTTGGAACATTCTCCACCGCCACGGCATCGAGCCCGACCAGTTCGCCATGGATGTGGGCGGGCCCGCAGAAGCGGCGCGCGAGTTTCTGGGGGACCCACACGGGCCTAGAACTCGAGCTCGATCGACTCGAGCACGACGCGTCGCGCTTCGGGCCCGGTGGTGTCAGTCCGCACCCTCGGCCTCGACGGCCGCGCCCTCGGCCAGCGTCCCGCGCGCGGCGTGCTCGAAGTGCTCCCGGAAGTGCGCTTCGGTGAAGTGAGAGTGAGCCCCGAACCGGACGCGGATCCGGGTCACCCGCCCGCCGCCTTCAGCCCGAGCCTCGGCCTCGATCTTCCGCATCAGGTCGTCCATCAAGGCCTTCTCGTGCACTCGGCCACCTCCTCGCGGACAGCCTCGGCAACGCGCTCGACCGCCGCCTCGACCTCGGGCGTCAGCGTCTCGCCGGTGTCGAAGCTCTCGCCCTCGATCCCGTAGACGATCGTCCTCGGCGGCAGCCCGCGGAGAGTGCGGGCGAGCTCAACCGCCTCGGCCAGCCCGAAATGGTGCGTCGACGCTTGGAAGAGCGCAGCCGGCAGCTCGCGCTCGCTCGCGTCGAGCCGGTGCAGCGTCCCTGGAGTCGCCCCGGAGGAGACGGCGTCCACCAACCAGACCGCCTCCGCCGCTTCCAGCGAGTCGATCAGCGCCGTCGGCTCGCCTTCACGCTCGAGCACGTCCACCCCGGCGGGCAGCGTCCTCCTGAGCAGCCGCGCGACCGCGAGCCCGGCGACCGTCGTCACTGCGCCAGCCGACCAGCGGCTTCAGGACCGCCGAGAAAGCGAGATAAGCGAAGGAAAGGGAACATCCGCCGATCCTCGCAGGGCCCCTGGCCGACCACGGCGAGACAGGACCAAGCCTGAACGTCACGAGGGCGGTTGCGTAGCCCGGTTCAACCTGGTATCTGCGCGCGCGTGAATTACTGGGAAGCCTCGGTGCGAACCCAACCGACATTTTGAAACCCCTCAAGCGGATGACGAGGGGTCCGCGGGTAGCGCCTGCGCCCGCGGCGTGCTCAAATTCGAGCGGCGGAGGCTGGGCGAGTCCGTCTCTGCTCCTCCGCACGCTGAACGAGCCGTAGACTCGACCGCACGCGATGCGGTGGCAACGCTCGATCGATCACCTTGGCGAGCCGCTGGTCTCGCGCGAAGAACTTGGCGAGTCTCCCCTGTGGCCGACTGCCGCCGTCCTGACCGCAGCGGGGCTGTATGTGACCCTGCCGACGAAGTTCGTCGCCGGTGGGACGAGTGCGGGGATCTTCGGCGCCGCGCGCTGGATCGTCGCCACGCTCGTCGTCCTGCTGCTCGTTCCGCTCGTGCTGACTGCTCCGCGACTCCGGCTCGTGCAGGTGGCGACCTCGGAGGCGGCGAAGCTCAGGGTGAGCCGCCGGATCGCGTCGATCGGGGTGCTCACGCTGATCAGCGTGGCGAACGCGACCGCGATCGTCCTGCTCGTCCACCTCCTGGTCACCGGTGCGCAGACGAACGCCCGCCTGCTGCTGCGGGCGGGGATCCACCTGTGGTGCATGAACGTGCTCGTGTTCGGCCTCTGGTTCTGGCAGCTCGACGGCGGCGGCCCGCTGGAGCGCCGGGTCCACCCGCCCAGGCGAGCACGCGACTTTCTCTTCCCGCAGCAGACGTTCGAGGAGGACTCCTACGGCCGCTGGCAGCCGACGTTCATCGACTACCTCTACCTCGCGTACACCAACGCGACGGCCTTCAGCCCGACCGACGCGATGCCGCTCAGCAGGTGGGCGAAGGCGCTGATGATCGTGGAGTCGGCGGCCAGCCTGCTCCTCGCGATCATGGTGGTCGCGCGAGCCGTGAACATCCTTCGCTAGCCGAAGGGCGCCCGCGCCATCCTTGTGCCTCCCAACCCCCGTGGGTTTACTTATTCGATCTCCCTGCAAATCGACGGGTTCGGCACACGCGGCTGAGTTTGTGTACCCCACGGGCGACGGCCGGTGCGGCGGCGGCCAGGACGAGCCGGCAGGCCTTCAGCCGCGCCGGCCAGTCGGGCATTTCCTGGACGCCGCTGCTTGTCCGCACCCGCTTGGTCGCGCTCTCGATCAGCAGGCGCAGTTGCTCGAGCGCTTCGCTCGCCGCCTCGAGCGACTCGAGCTCCAGGCGCGCTTGCCTCCGCTCGTTCGGTGCCTCGGCCAGCGCGCGCCAGCGCTCGACTTCCAGCTGCCACTGGCGGTGGCGCTTCCAGACCGAGACCGTCTCCGGCGCGACCCCGATGAGCAGGGCGATCTCCTTCCGTGAGTGTCCCTGCGCCGCCAGGGCGGCGGCGCGCCGGGCGCGGGCAGAGAAGCTCCGCCGCGGCTGCGCAGGCCGCTTCTGCCGCTTTGCGGTGCCCTGTGGGGTGCCAAAACTCGGTGCGCGCCCGAGAAATTGCCGATTTGCAGGCAGGACGCTAATTTTGGCACCCCACACGGTCGTTGGGCTCCTCGCGCGCGGAGGAGAACGCCCGCTCGCCTGAGTGGGGCGCCTTCCGGGCGTGCCCGGGCGGTCGAGACTCGGGCGATTTGCGGTCGGCTTAGACTTTCGCGTCGTTGATCGACCCCGATCTCGCCGCCGTTCTCCTCGCCGCTGGCTTCGCGGGCGTGCTCGGGTTGCCGGGCCTACGGAAGGTGCTCAAGCCGGGCAAACGCTTCTGCGCTGAGTGTGGTCGACTCATTCTGCTCGGCGAGCGGACGTGCGACTGCCACTTCCGGGATGCACCGGTCGTGAGGCGGCTGCTGTGAGTTGGGCCGCCCACGACCTCGAGCCGTACGCCTTCCAGCGGCACCTGAATTTGAAGGTTGCCTTCGTGCCCCTTCTCATCGGCTCCTACGCACCGGACATGTTCACGAAGTGGTTCGTCTACGGGATCCACGTCGGCCCGTGGGAGCTGAAGGCATCAGATCCCGCGCAGTTTCACCGCGGTTGGCCCGGCTTCGGCTTCGAGCACTCGCTGCTCTACGGCGTCGTGATCGCGTTGATCATTTGGAAGGTCTTCGGCAGCCAACTCTGGGCGGTCAGCTTCTTAATCGGGCAATGGGCCCACGCGCTCACCGATGCCGGCGACACCGTCGGCACGATGCTGCTCTTCCCGTGGACGTTCCACTTCCACCTCGACGCCTGGGCGTACGCCGGCCAGACCGGCCGCATGACGGACGCGGCCGCTTACTTCAGCGGCCTCGGCTCAGCCTGGGACGCCGTCTGGATCGTGTATGGCCTCTACTCCTGGCGCGTGCTCACAAGCGACTATTTCGACAACTACATCTACCGGGCCGATGCGTTCTGGCCCTGGGCCAACCGGCTTGTCCCAAGAAACGCGCTGCTCGCGCTCTACCGGGCTGCCTTCTTCTACGGGACGTCGCGCTGGATCGCGTGGACGATCTGGGCGCACGTCGTCCACCACTACCCGTACGACCTCAGCTGGGGCGGCCCGCATTGGGTACCGGCGGCGCACCCATAGCGGATTGGCTTGGGTGCCGTACCACTCTTGCAGGAGAGTATGAATAGATGTTCATGCTACGCTTGGAGTGATGAGTCACGGGGTTCGGGGGAAGGGGCACGTCGGGGAACTTGATGCTGGCACGGCGCGCCAGGTGGCGGCGACGATGCAGGCGCTCGCGACGCCGAGCCGGGTGCGCATCCTCGGCCGTTTGCGCAAGTCGGCCTGCTCGGTCGGTGAGTTGGCGGAGGCGATCGGGATGGAGCAGTCGGCTGTCTCGCATCAGCTGCGGGTGCTGCGCCATCTCGGCCTCGTGATCGGTGAGCGGCAGGGACGACGGATCGTCTACGCCCTGCACGACTCGCATGTTGGTGTCCTGCTCGAGGAGGCGGTCTATCACGTTGAGCACGTGCGGCTCGGGTACCCGATGAAGCCGGGAGTCGCAGCGGCGTCGTGAGCAAGCACCAAGAGTCCGGCACGCTGGGGGAGCAGCACGAGCATGGACACGCTCACGGGGTCGGCGAGGCGGATGGCGACCACGGGCACGGCGGGCACGCACATTCGCACGGGCTTGTCGACCGCTCGATCGTGCGCTCGCGCCAGGGCGTCAAGGCCGTGTCGATCAGCCTGACGGTGCTCGGGGCCGCCGCGCTCGTGCAGGTCGTGATCTTCGTGCTCTCCGGTTCGGTCGCGCTGCTCGCCGATCTGATCCACAACTTCGGCGATGCATTGACGGCGCTCCCGCTGGGAATCGCTTTCTTCCTCCGCTCGTTTCGCGGCGAGAAGCTGGCCGGCTTGGCGGTCGTGCTCGCGATCTTCGTCTCGGCGTGCGTCGCGCTCTACGAGACGATCCAGCGCCTGATTCACCCGCAGAACCTGTCGCACCTGTGGGTGCTTGCCGCGGCGGGCGTGGTCGGCTTCGTCGGCAACGAGCTCGCCGCCCGCGTGCGGCTACGGGCCGGGCGCAGGCTCTCGAGTCCGGCGCTGATGGCAGACGGCAATCACGCCCGCATCGACGGCTTCGTCTCGCTCGGCGTCGTCGCGAGTGCGATCGTCGTCGCGCTCGGCGCGCGGATCGGCGATCCGATCGTCGGCCTGCTGATCACGCTCGTGATCCTCAAGATCACCTGGGACTCGTGGCGGACGGTCTCAACGACCGACCCCGGCGAGCTGGTCGAGCTGCCTGAGCACTAGCCCGCGGTCGTCGGCTCTGGGGGGCGCTCGCCTTCGACCTCGACGTTGCGGAAGAGGACGTACAGGCCGAGGTCGTAGACGCTCTTGAGCGCGCCCGCGATCACGAACGGCGCTCCGAGGGCACCGCGGAGGGTGGCGCCGGCGAGCAGGGGCGCGACCGGCCGGGTCAGGTAGCGGGCGGTGTTGGTGTAGGCGGCGGCAGCGGTGCGCTCGCTCGGGTCGACGACCGCGACCACGTACGCCTGGCGGGTCGGGACGTCGGCCTGTGAGAGCAGGAAGCGGGCGAGCAGGAGCGCGATCGCCGTTGGGAGGTTGGGGGCGAAAGCGACGGCGGCCAGGAGCAGATTCGAGGGCAGGTGGGTGAACACCATCGTCCGGAGCAGCCCGATCCTCGCGGCGAGCCGGACGGCGCCCTGGAAGGAGAGCGCCTGGAGGATGCCGATCGCGAAGAAGACGATTGCGAGCGCGTGCGGCGAGGCGCCGTACTTGCGCACGAACAAGTAGGCGATGAATGTCTGCGGGACGAAGCCGCCGCCGAAGCTGTCCAGCGCGAACAGCGCCGACAGCCGCATGATGATCCCGCGGGAGCGGTGGAGCGGCGGGAGCGGCTCGGCGTCGAGCTCCTCGCCGCGCTCGACCGCCGGCGAGAGCCGGGCGGCCGCGAGCAGTGCCGCCGCGGCGGCGAGCGGGTAAACGAGCAGCCAGCGCGGCGAGGAACCGAGGAGCGCGATCAGCGCGCCGAGGGAGCCGGCGAGCGTCGCGACCGTGTTGTAGGTGCCGAACAGGCGGGTGGTCTCGCCGCCGGCGTGGGGGAGCATCGCCTGCTCGAGCGAGGTGAACGGTCCCGACTCGACGACGTCGGTGGAGACGGTCCCGGTCAAGCCGGCGACGATCAGCGCCGGCAACCACCCCGTGAGCGCGAAGACGGTGCCGGCGGCTGCCATCGCGACGAACAGGAGTCGGTAGCAGCGGCGCCGTCCGACCCGATCGCCGTAGCGGGCGATCAGCACCGAGACGGCCGCGATCCCGGCAAGCAGCGCAGCGAGGATGACGCCAACGGCGGTGTCGGAGAGGCCGCGCCGCGCGAGCGTGACGCCGATCAGCACCGAGCCGAGCCCGTAGGCGAGCGCACGTGCGGCCTGAGCGGCGATGATCCGGCGGGCGTCCGGGCTCAGGCGCGTTCCTCGTAGACGGCCGCGCCGCCGCTTTCCGGGCAGAAGACGTACAGGCACTGGGAGATCGGATCCCAGCAGCTCGTGTGCGCCCCCCGCTCGGTCTCGACCGTCTCCAGCTGCTCAAGCCGATTGCTGTCGAAGCTGCAGACGAGCCCGGGCTCGCCGATCGCCACGTACAGTCGCTCCAACTCGGGGTCGTGCATCACGACATCGGGCACCCCCGGCAGCGGCAGGCTCGCGATCACCTCGCCGCTGTCGCGGTCGAGCACGACCAGCCCGCCACCGTCGGCCGCGCAGAACAGCCGCCCCGAATCGAGCCAGAGCCCGTGCGGGCCGGCGCTTTGTACCTCGAGCGCCCGCTCGATCAGCAGACGCTCGCAGTCGATGACGACGATTTGCGCTGGTTGCTGGATGTTGGCGTAGACGACGTCTCGCTGCGGGTCGTGGACGGCCCAGCGCGGCCGCCCCGGCAGCGGCAGCTCCGCGATCACGCCCAGCGAGTCGAGGTCGACGACCGAGGCGGTGCTGTTTTCGCCCAGCGGCTCACCGAGGTTGAAGCTGTAGAGCTGGCGCCGCTCTCGGTCGTAGGCGAGCCCGTTCGGGTGCGGCCCGACCTCGACCTGCCCATGGAGTCCTTCGTCGGAGCAGCGGAAGACGCTGACGCGTGCGGCACCGCGGTCGCTCGAGAAGAGCAGGTCGTGCTGCTCGTCGATCAAGACGCCGGCGACGCCGGGCAGCTCCGCCGGAAGCGCGCGCAGGTAGGTGCGAGCGTTGCAGTCGAGCACGTCGATCCGGTTGGCGCCCGTGTGGGCAACGTAGAGCCGCCTGCGCTGCCGGTGGGCGTCGGCGTGGTCAAAGCCGGGTTTGGCTCCGGGCGGGATCGCGATGAAGCCGACCCTGGCGAGAGTCACCTCAGGTGCTTTCGTCGGCGCTTGCGACCTCGTTCTTGCACCAGGCGTAGAGGGCGTCGTAAACGGGCAGCGACAGCTCGAGCTGGCGGTGGTCGCCGAGGTTCAACAGGTGGAACCCTTCGGCGACCGCGAGCAGGCCGCGCGACTGCGGGGTTGCGTCGCGATCGTCGGCGACATCGGCGCCGTGCACGATCCGCGCAAGCAGCTGCAGCGCCGGGTCGTCGAGCTTGTACTCCTCGAGCAGCACCTCGAACGAGCAGAGCCCGTCACGGTGCGTGTACTCGGCGCCGGGGGCGTCGTAGGAGTGCGCGCCCTCGCGCTCGGCAACCTCGAGCACCTGGTCGGTCGGTACGTAGAAGAACTGCGCCGCGGGGTCGATGAAGTTCTTGATCAGCCACGGGCAGGCGATCCGGTCGGTCTTCGGACGTTCTCTCGTCACCCATTTCATGTCGCTTCTCCTTCTTGGTGTGGCGGCTATGCGGGGTCTCTGCCGGTCAGCAGTGCCCGCTTTCGGTACTCGTAGAGGCCGTCGAACAGTGGGGCCGCGAGGGCGAGCAGCTCGTCGTCGTCGCGCACCATCGAGAGGCCGCGGAGGAGCACGTCCAGCCCGGCGGCCTCGGGGGCGTCGTAGCGCTCGTCGGCGAGGTCGGCTTCGTGGACGGTTTTCGCAATCTCCCACAACACCGGATCGGCGAGCTCGTAACGGTGCAGGAACGTCTCGAAGCTGCAGTCGCCTCCGTGGTGGGAGAGATCCGCGCCGCGCATGTCGAACGGGATCGCATCGGCCGGTATCTCGTCCGGGTCGTCGACGAACACGAACTCCGCTTGCGGGTCGAGGAAGCGCCGGATCAGCCATGCGCAGGCGGCCCGGTCGACATGACAGTGTCGCCGCGTCGCCCACCTCATCCGACCGGCTCCTCGACGAGCGCCGCCAGTTCGGCCACCGCCTGCTGGGCCTGTTCGCGCTCCGACGGCGGGAAGTAGTCGCGCGCCCGGATCCGCCGCAGCTCGCGCCGCAAACGCCCAAGGGTGCGCCGCCGTCGTCCCGGCACCTCCGCGCGCCTCGCCGCGGCGGCATCGGCGATCAGCGCCCGATACTCGGCGGCGACCGCCTCCGCCATCCGGGCTGCGAGCTCACGCTCGTGCGCCGCCGAGGCAAGCTCGTCGACCCAGATCGTCGCCTCGCCGCCGGCCTCCGCGATCTCCTCTGCCAGCCACTCGAACTGCTCGCGCGTGCGGGCGTCCAGCGGCAACGCCGCCAGCCCATCCAACACCTGAGCTGCCCCGAGCCGGCGCAACTTGCGCCAGAGCGCGCTTCGCGGCGTCGACGGATCACGCGGGAGCCTGTACGCCAGCAGCACCCACGCCGTCCGCCTCGAGGCCACGGCGCAACACTATCGCAGGTAACGCAACCACGGTTGCACAACTCGCGTTATGCTCTTGTTCGCGATGGTGAAGAGGTTCGCCTCGCTAAACGCCGCCGCGCGCGTTCCCCGGTGCCCGACCGCCATTGTCAACGCTCCGGAGGCAGGCGCGGCATCGGCAGACATCGCCGCAACGTGCACGACAATCCTTCAAGAGGGAATGCGGGCGTGGCCCTCGATCTCGTGGAGGGCGTAAGACTGGTCCAAAGTAAGTGCGCACGTGTGTGCCACGAACGCATGAGGAGGTCTGGTTGTAGAAGGCCGGATTGACATGCGGTGTTGCATCGGAGATGGAGGGGCCGGCCCACCGTGGGCCGGTGAGCCTCCGCGGTCGCTCTGCAGGGGGAGGCCGCAAACCACCGCGAGGTGCGCTGGTTAAGAGCTGGGGTGCTGAGCGTCGCGGAGAAGGCGCGCCTGTGAGCGTGACAGGTGTGGGCCAAGAAAGGTGAGCGTGAGCGATCCACTGATGACGTGTCGAAA
>WNGF01009429.1_pt1 | contig 11209 bp, 12 predicted proteins | sample 5400641 | NCBI WGS metagenome assembly WNGF01 (sample SAMN13153371, study PRJNA577476) | soil metagenome | isolation source: 80 cm soil or saprolite under grassland replicate 2 | place: USA:California | collected 2016-06-15 | reverse complement strand
GTCTGCTCGACGTTGGACACGTCCCGTTCTCCGATCAGGCGCAGGGTCCCGGGAGTCTCTGTCGGCACGATCTGGAGCAACTCCACGCCCGGAGTATCCCTCGGAGAGGAAGGAATGGTCGCCTTGCCAGGGGGCTGCTTATCGCAGAGCGTGTCCGTGCAGCGATCCGAGGCGATCCCCGAGGCTGAAGCATCGTTCGCAGAAGATCAATCAACCGCTTGTGTAGGAGGCTTGCACGTCTGTAAACCCCCTGTAGGGCTCAGAAACTGCGATCATGCGCTTGACCTGCGGATTCGCATCAGGCGACAGAGACGAGCCAGCGCCTCTTTGGATGCCCGGGAAGCGAGTGTCCCCCATTCGATTCGTTGCCTTATAGGCGAAATGCCTTGACGGCGTGCGGAGCGGTTCCGCACAGGACTTGAGTACGTCGGACTCAGATCTCATCCACTCCGGTTGGCGGCAGGGGGCCTCACTCGGGCCTTCAAGGAAGTCGATTCGTACCGATCTACTGGCCGCCAATCTGGCCGAAGCCGCACGTCACAAGGGTGATCGGAGTTTTCGACCCCCACACGTAAACACCCGCCGTCAAGCGTCACCAAACGACGCCTGCCGTCATGGTTCTGGGTCGGTCAAATTCGCAGGTCGAGAGCCAGATTCAGGGTCTCACGTGTCGTTTTCTTCGGTGCCCCCGGCAGGAATCGAACCTGCGACACACGGTTTAGGAAACCGTTGCTCTATCCACTGAGCTACGAGGGCGCGGAACCATGCAAACTTAGCGGATGCTCAGCCTGCCAGTTGAATAGCTTACCGAAGGGCATTCGGGCAGTCAGTGGCGCGGGACACGCCGGTCGCGTCATGCAGCCAACCAGGTTGGGATGTTGTCTGGTGCGTATTGCTCGTACCGTCGCCGCAGCCTTTGGGCATTCTGGTTTTGCGAATCGTCGAAGCCCAGAAACTCGAGGGCCCGGCGTCCCAAGAAACCCTCCACGTCCTTGGAGCCCCAGTCGCCGAAGAAGGCCTCGTATTGAGTCAGAAACTGATCCGCTTGTGGATGGAGCGCCTCCATGAACCAGTCCGAGCCAAACATGATCCGCTCCTGGACAGCGGCCGTCTCTGCCGCCGCGAACATCTCGTCCAGCTGCCGTCTGTAGTCGGCCATCAAGCCCTCCTCCGATATCGGATGGTTGCTGACGTACAGGTGATCGAAGTCACCCGCGGCGCGCGCGATCTGGATGGGCCAGTCGTGCCCCGAGGCTGTGGAGCTGGCCGCGTGAACCCCCCCGAAGGCCCGAGATTCAAGTGGAGCCTCGGGAACTCCTTGAGGACGTCGATCCAGCCCCGGGGGGCGGCCAGGTCGGCGACCTGCTCGCTGGCGAAATTGGATCGGTTGCAGTGGGTCGTCACGGGCACGTGATGCTGCTCACACCAGCGGTAGAAGTCGCGCAGCGCCTCGTCGAGGCGTTCACCTACGGGCTTGGGCAGCCGGTTCACGCTCGCGTTGCCTATCGGTCGCCATCCCATGGGCGGGTACAGCTCACTCCCACGAATCCATATGTCTCCACCGCGGTTTGGACGAGCTTCGCGGGTGTCTCGATCTCTCCCACGGTCCGGGCACTGACCTCGTGCATCGGATCGAAAGCAACGAATGGATGTACGCGTGCCTTGCTTCCCTTCGGAAGGTCTCCTCTCATGCTGAGGCGGCTGATCTTCTCCTGCAGCTCCATCTGCTGGCGGCCTGTTGTCTTTGCCACGTCGCCCAGGGCTGCTCCGAGGTCGACGGAGAGCGGGCAGAACAGGTCGACCCGGCCCCGAAGTTCGCGATCAGCAACTGGGTCAGCTCCAGCCGGTACCTGCTGTACAACAGGACCCATTGGATGGCCGCCTCACGAGGCCGAAGTCGAAGGCTCTGGCCTCGACGCCGAGGGCGCCGGCCTCCGAGGAGTAGGCGGCCTGCATGGCTGTGCGTACATCCTCGAGAAGAGGAGCGCTGCGCACCTGGAGTTCCTGCAGCGCCCTCTCGGTGTCCGCCGTCAACTGCTCCCGAGGATCAGGTTCGATCGCCCGAGCCGCGGATTCCGGCCCATAGATCCCTCGGAGGTCGGGACCTCCCAGCAGCGCGTCGAGGCGAGCCTTCTCCGCCTCGTATCCAGGCGCTCGGCCCTGCACGGCCAAGTCGACCAACCGTGCCAGCACGCTCCCCAGATTCGAGTTGTGCAACCCGACGTGCGAGATGAATCCGCGAACCGGCAGGTCGTCACCGTTGAACGTGTGGCAGTGGATGTCCACGACCGGATCACTCACGAGCTCTCCCTCCTCGTCTCGGGTAGTCCATTGCAATCACCCCTACTCCGAACCGCTTGAGAGCGCAAGGCTCGACATGTCTTGTGCTCAGGGAGAGATCTTGACCGGATCGGTCCGATCATCTGCCGTTTGTGTTCACACCCGGCCCCGGGCAGACTGATGGGCGGCCGCTTCCCGATCACGGAGAAGTGACGATGTCGTGAGGTCGGATCGCGGATCTATTTGGGCCAAATGGCCGATACCGAACGAGCAAGTCAAGGTGGAGGGTTGCGCCCATGAAGCGAGAAGGACTCCTGTCAAAGATCCTCACCTATCTTGCGGAGGCACTCGACCGATCCGTCGGGTGGCCCCGCCTGCCGAAGCCACTCGGAATCCTGACCATGGTCGGGTTGCGAGAGCGGCTTCGCGAACGCAACCTCTATGACACGGGCGGACTCGCGGACGAGCCGGGCAGGGCCGGCGAGATGCGCCCATCCGAGGGTGACTACCTGAACGCCCGGACCCTCGATGGGACCTACAACGACCTCGATCATCCCAAGATGGGCAGCGTGGGGAGCCGGTTCGGGCGCAACATCCCACTCGACCGGACCTACCCGGACCCCGAGCCAGCCATCCTCCAGCCGAACCCGCGGGACGTGAGTCGTGAGCTACTGACCCGGGACCGATTCATCCCTGCCACGACACTCAACCTCCTGGCCGGCGCCTGGCTTCAGTTCGAGGTTCACGACTGGTTCAGCCACGGCAAAGACGCCCCCGAGCCCCCCTGGGAGGTGCCGCTTCGCGACGATGACGAGTGGCCGGAGCACCCGATGCGCATCCCGCGCACGCGCCGGGATCCGACCTACTCACCGGATAGTGGGATACCTCCCACGTACGTCACGGCGGACTCGAACTGGTGGGACGCCTCACAGATCTACGGGACCGATCCGAAGTTCGCCGCCGCGCTGCGCTCGGGGGAGGACGGCAAGATTCGGATCGACGAGCATGGGCTGCTCCCGCAGGACCTGGAGAGCCACGTGGACCTCTCGGGTGTTGCGGGCAACTTCTGGGTCGGACTGGGCCTCCTCCACACGGTGTTCTCGCTCGAACACAACGCGATCTGCGACCGGCTGCGGGCCGACTACCGCCATTGGTCGGACGACCAGCTCTACGACCGGGCCCGACTCATCAACGCGGCGCTGATGGCCAAGATCCATACGGTCGAATGGACGCCGGCCATCATCGCCCACCCGACCACTCGCCTGGCGATGAACGCGAACTGGTGGGGGCTGGTCGGTGAACGCATCACGTCCCGGTTCGGACGGATCAGCTCGAACGAGGTGATCAGCGGCATCCCCGGCTCTCCCACCGACCACCACGGCGTTCCCTACTCCCTCACAGAGGAGTTCGTCGCCGTCTACCGCATGCATCCACTGCTGCCCGACGACTTCGTCTTCCGGTCCGTCGCGACGGACGAAGTTCTGGCCGAATTGACGTTCCCCGACATCGGCGCGATGAAGACGCGGGGCCGACTCCAGGAGTTTGGCGTCGACAGTACGTTCTATTCCTTCGGCATCTCGCATCCCGGGGCGATCACCCTTCACAACTTCCCACGATTCCTCCAGCGTTTCGATCGCCCCGACGGGACGGTGATCGATCTCGCCGCGACGGATCTCATGCGGATACGGGAACGAGGAGTCCCGCGGTACAACGAATTCCGACGCTTGTTCCACAAGAAGCCGGTCGAATCCTTCGAGGAGCTGACCGGCGACAGGGAACGTGCCCAGGAGATCCGGCGTGTGTACGACGGCGACCTGGACAGGGTTGACCTGATGATCGGCCTCTACGCCGAGCCGCTCCCTCCCGGGTTCGGCTTCAGCGACACGGCCTTTCGGGTCTTCATCCTCATGGCGTCGCGCCGGCTGAAGAGCGATCGCTTCTTTACTCGAGACTATCGACCGGACGTATACACGCCGGCGGGGTTCGATTGGATCAACCGCAACAGCATGGTGAGCGTGTTGTTGCGCCACTACCCTTCCCTCGAGCCGGCGCTCCGGGGGGTGCAGAACGCCTTCGTCCCCTGGAACCGCGTGCCGGCCAGCATGACATCCTCTCGAGGGGGGACGGAACGCCCGAAAGCCAGACGCGGCCGCACGTCCGAAAGGAGGGCGTAGTGCCGAGACGGGAGGTGGCACGGGTCGCGCTGGCGACGATCCGAATGGTGAATGGGCTGGCTGCTCTCTTCACTCCGAAGAAGATGCTCCGACGCCTCGGCGTCGACCCTGAGACCAACGGTGCGGCGATCTATGCCCTCCGGATGTTCGGCATCCGGACGATCATCCTGGGGGCCGAATTGTTCATCGCCAAGGGCGAACGCCGTGACGAAGCTCTGCGAACCGCGCCTCTGATCCATGCCACAGACGCTGCATCCGCATTCATCACCGTTGTACGCCAGGAACTGCCTCGCCGAGCGGCCGTCGTCGTCACCATCATCTCGTCGATCAACACTTGCCTCGCGTTCCTCGCGCGTGGCCGTGACGAGTCCAGGGAGCTGGCGGGGGCCGAACGCGCCTGATGCCCCCGGTGGCCTCCCTGGGTCTGGGTGGTATCGCGGCGATCGTCGCAGCCGCGTTCTGGGCGCTGCTCGTGGTCTTCCTGATTCTGGTGCTTCGGCGGGTCAACCGCTTGATGGACGCAACCACAGCATCGGTCGAGGCGAACACGGAAAGGTTGGGGAAGCTTCTTGATGAGGCCGCGGCCACGGCGGCATCGGCCCATACCGATCTGGCCGTTCTGGGTCGTGCCCTAGAAAGCGTCCGAGGCATCGCGGGTACTGCTGCCCGCTTTGCCTCCCTCATCGAGCGCGTGGTCTTCTGGCCCCTGGCGCTGTTGCTCGGGATGGCGAGGGCGCTGTCCCGCCTTGCGCGATTCGGTCGGCACATTCTCGCAGCCGTCGCCCCCAGTCACGCCTCGGGATTTCGGCACGACGTGGATGCCGCCGGCGGCAATCCCGTTGAGGACGATTCGGGCGGTAAAGGAGGTGCGATCAGCCCCGAGGGACTCCTCACGTTTCTGGTGATTCGACCGGCGAGCGATCTGTTCCTCTGGCTGTGGAGGTTGGAGCGGCGGCTGGAGTTCCTCTACCGGCCGCAGTTCGACAGGTGGCTGAGGCCGCCGCTGTTCGCGCTCCTCCAAGCATTCCAGAACGGGCTGCGACGCGACGAGCATCTCCACCTCGCCGAGGAGAGGATGCTCCCGGACGAGGAGCACTACACGCGCGCGATCATCGAGGAGCTGTCGAAGTTCACTCGAGAGAACTGGCTCCCGGGTTCCGCCCAGCGGTTCGGCAACACCAAGACGCTGGGGGTCGTGCGGGGCGAATTCATTGTTCTGCCCGACATCCCTGAGCATCTTGCGCACGGTGTGTTCGCGGAGCAGCAGACATACCCCGCGTGGGTTCGCTTCTCGGGGCCGGGGCCGTACGCGCCACCGGACCTCGAGGATCTCGGCCAGTGCTCGGTTGCGATCAAGCTGATGGGTGTCTCGGGCCCCAAGCTCATGGAAGAAGAGCGAGGCACTCAGGACCTTATCCTCGTCTCTCCTGCGAGCTTCGTGACGCCGAACATCCGTGAGAACGCTGAGTTGCAACGGTGGGTGCGGGCCAAGGCCCCGTTGGGCTATTTCTTCAACCCGTTCCGCCCGCACGTGCTGCATGCGCTGATGCAGTTGCTGTATTCGCCGATGCTCGCAAGCTCGCTCGAGGTGCAGTACTACAGCAACGTCCCCTTCCTGTTGGGCGAGGGCCGGGCCGTCCAGTACTCGCTCCGACCTCGCTCGACTGCACGAACCAAGATTCCCGTGCGACCATCGGAGAACTACCTGCGGGAAGCGATGGCCAGAACGCTTCGTACAGCGGACTGGACCTTCGACTTCATGGTGCAAGTGCAGACCGATCCGCATCTCATGCCGATCGAGGACGCCACCGTCAAGTGGCCAGAGCATCTCTCTCCTTATGTCCCGGTGGCGCAGCTGAGGCTTCCCGCGCAGCGCTTCGACTCGGATGCACAGCTCGCGTTTGCCGACGTGCTTCGGTACAACCCGTGGCACAGCCTCCCGGCCCACAAGCCTCTGGGGAACTCAAACCGCGCGCGCAGGCAGATGTACTGGGAGCTCGCGGAGCTGCGCCAGGCCATGAACCGGCTTCAGCACGTCGAGCCGACGGGCAACGAGACGTTCGAGGGGTAGGCGATTCCGGCTCACGAGCCAATGTTGGCCAGGTACCGGAGGGCTCGGAGACCGGGCATGAAGAAGTATCCTCCGCCCCGCACGGATGTGAATTCCGGTATGCCACGCAGCCGGATGCGAAGGGGAACTCCCTGAATGGTGAACGCGCGCTCGGGCTCGGTGGTGCCGCCGACCAGGGGGTCCGGGTCCTCGTAGAGACCGATGAACCTGGGGTCGTTGATCCAGCTGTGCTGGATGAACTCGAACTGCCTGGCGATATTGGCGTTCAGGCACATGAAGTGAAGCCCTCGCTCCTCGTCGAGGTCCTCGTCACTGGCGAGCGCCGCCTGCATGTCGATGCGAGGTCCGTACCCTCGGCCACGCCGGAGAATCCGGTGCCGCTTGCCGACAAGAATGGATTTCCGGGACCCAGGTTCCGGTTCCAGGGAGTCCCGCGGATTGGCCCGTCGAACATGCGAGCCGATCGGACACCGGTACCCGTACTGGTCCGGCCCGTGATATCCGAATTCGTTCGCGTCGGAGAGCCGTTCGTCTTCGGCCTCCGGGGCAAGCGCCAGGGGCGCTCCGCTCGGCCAGCGACCGACCATCTGGGAGGCCAGTCGGGTGCGTGCGACGGGATCGCCGGCTCCGCCCACATGCTTCGCCGCGGCATCGACGTAGCGCCAGAACCGGTGTACGTACTGACGCAATTGCCGCAGGACCAGATAGCTTCCATTTCGCCCGAGGTCATGCGATCCGCTCTGGCTGGAGTGCGCGGGCAGTAGTCCCTTCGGGTCCATCGACGAACGCACGAACGGCCTGGGCGTATAGAGCCCGTATTCGTTCGGGTAGCCGAGGATGAATTCCCCAGCACGCAGGGTATCGGCCCAGGGCCCGGTCTTCGAGAGCCCCTCGATGACCGGTTGCGATATGCCGTCGTGGAACCCGAAGTGCTCGAAGGCGTCGAGCTCGCGCGTTTCGAGTGTCGCCAGGAGGCGCATACCTTCGCCCGACAGACGCGCCACGTGCAGGGCCACCAGGCCCTCCAGCTCTGCGGCAGCAGTGGCATACAGCAGGACCAGGACGTCGACCTGGGGCGCGGTGGGACCTCCCCACACCCAGCCCTCCGGCGCGCTCGTGCCGACGTCCCCCAGGAGCCGGCGCTTGTGCGACGTCACCATCCCTCCGACGAACTCGGGAGAAAACCCCCCCTCCACGAGCGCATCCAGGCCGAGCCTTGCCAAGCCGGAAGCGGTGAACGCGACGTTGACACTCTTTCCTACGGGGCGCTCGCTTGCCGGCGTGATCGAGTCGGCCAGCCATTCCAACGATCGTCTCGCGGCTGCCCCATCCTCGACGGCGACCAGGAGGAAGCTCGCCGCGCGGAGGTTGCCGTAGCCGCGAGCCGCCAATCCCTGGATGTCCTCCAGTTCGAGGTGGGGGGCTGGACCGGTCACAGTCGCCGGAGCCATTCCTGTGCCTGTTTCGACGTCATGTGGCCGTAAAGCCCGGCACGGATGCGCGTGTTGTTCTGGATGTTGGCGGCAGAGAGGCCGGGGTATGCCGAATACCAGATGGGTGTGGGGAGCTGGTGCGTGCGGAGAAAATCCTTGAACGCCTCCGCGTCTCTCGCGCCCTCCAGGATGAGCCACTTCGTCTTCGGGTACCCGAGGCCGTTGCTGCCTACCGCGTTCAGCCCCCGGGCCAGCTTGTCGATGAAATCGTCCATGTAGCTCTCACGGCTTCCGTCGTAGTTGCTGGCGAAGAACATCCGGCGTTTGCCATCGATGAACACCCATCGGGCGAAGTGGATGGTCCCGATGCCGGTGAGACGCCCGTGGCTGTAGACATGGCGCACCCCGTAGCTGACCAGCCCCAGGACCGCCTGAAGCGTCAGGCGCCGAAACCTGGTGGGCTTCACGAAGCCCACCAGGGTGAAGGGATTCATCGCCGCGTGGTCTTCCATCGCAGCCAGCGCGCCGAGGTCGGCGGGGTCCGCCACATCTCGAGTCGGGTCCTCCGTGCGCTCGTGAATGCGAAGCAAGACCACCCAGACGGCCAGCCCAATGAGGACGAGGGGGAGGAGCAAGATGAGGACCAGCGGGAGGAGGATCGCATGGCCCCCCTCCTTCAGTCGCCACCACAGCTCGGGCCGGGACGCCGGCTTGTGTGCCCACCCAAGTGACTCTTCGTTGAATACGAATTCCCTGACGGCCGAGCGGATCTCGATGGGCGATCTTCCGGACCAGTCGTGCCCTGGCCGATCGAGATAGCCTTCGATGGCCCTTCTGAGGCCGGCTTCCTGTCGGATCTGCTTCGCAGATCGTCCGACCCTGTTCATGTACGCCGTCGCCACCGGAATGATGCGATTGCGGAGGAAGGCCAGCCGGGCCTGCCTGGTCAAGCCCTCCGCGGTCGGATAGCCATCGCAGTGGCCGAGGATCTGGTCGAGTGTGGTCGCAACGTTGTCGACCAGCGCATCGAGGAAGGCGGCAACGGGCGAGTCGACGTCACTCAGGAAGATCAACGTCGCGGGGATGGGTGCTCCGGACAGATCCTGGGTTTCGGGGAGAACGAAGAGGCGGGCGAAGTGCAGATTCGCGATCCGGCCGAACGGGAGCGACTCCGGCCGGGGCCCGAGGTCCTCGAGGAGCTGCTGCAGCTTCTCGGTGTGACCTTGGACGACCTGGGCGGCGATGGTCAGCGCGACCTGATGGGGCATCCCGTCGCGGCCCTCACCCTGCGGGGAAGGACACGGCGAAGTTGAACAGCTTCGCTCGTCCCCAGTAGACGATTCCCAGGAAAATCCCCGGGGCGACCTCCCGTATCTCGTCCCGTATCTTTCGAGCAACGAAGGAAGTCTTGGAGTAGTCGAGGACGATGCACTCCTTCTGATCGAGCCAGCTCGGCGCCTTATACACCTTGGCCCGGATCAGCTTCCGGCGGAATGGAGACACCTTGTTCCTGAGCTCGCCTCGCTCCGGGTCGAACACTTTCCCCTGCCAAGCCAGTCGATGAACGATCTTGGAGATGAGGGTAGAGAGGTACCTGCCCCACCGAATGAGAACGGTTCCCCTGCCCTCCCCCTTTGGGATCTCGCCCGCTTCATGTTGACGGAACAACTCATCGAGCTGCTTCCTCGACATGCCAAGCATCGCTTCGACGGTAACGGTCATCGTCACCTCCCGGGGGATCTTCCGGACAAGGCGTCACCCTGGCGTCACCATACCGTGAACTCCCTCGTTGACGCCCCTGGTGCAGTACGCCCAAATTAGGCTAACGAGATATGGTCGGCCTTTCCACCAGCGGTTCGACCAGGAGAGGCACCGCGATCACGAACATGGGCGGCTGGTGCCGACCGCCATGGAATCGTCGCCCGGTCCGGCGCCATGAGACCCAGCCCTGGGTGAGGGCGGTGCCCGTTGAAGTGCTCCGCGTAGTCTCGAAGGACCCGCTCGAGGTGTCGGCGGCCCAGGATGAGTGTCCAGTCCAGGCACTCCGCGCGGACGGAGCCCACCCATCGCTCCGCATGAGCGTTGGCATTCGGAGCCCGGATCGGCGTGCAGAGGATCCTGGTCCCACCTGCTTCGAACACCGCGTCGAAGGGCCTCGTGAACTTGGTGTCGCGGTCCCGGATCAGGAACCGCACGGGGGTCTCCTGGTCATCGAGCGCCGCGGCGACGTTGCGGGCCTGCTGGGCGACCCAGGCCGAATCGGGGTTCCGAGTCACTGGGGTTACGTGCACCCTCCGGGTGCCGAGCTCGAGGAAGACGAGCGCGTACAGCGTCTTCAGCCAGACCGTCTCCACAGTGAAGAAGTCAACCGCGATGATTCCCCTCGCTTGCTGGCGGAGGAACTCCCGCCACGTCGGCCCTCGTCGGGGAGCGGGCCCGAGGCCGTGCGCCCGGAGGATCGTGGCGATGGTTGCCGCCGAGACCCGGATCCCCAGGCCGAGGAGCTCTCCTTGGATCCGCTGGTACCCCCACCTCGGGTTCTCTCTGGCGAGGCGAAGGACCAGACTCCGGGTCCCAGGATCGGTGGCCGGTCAGCCGCGGCGCCGGTGCGGCTTCGTCCACTTCCTGGCCACGAGCCGCCGGTGCCACCGAAGGAGCGTCTCAGGGCAAACGAGGAACGAGCGCCACGCCTTTCGGGGAAGGAACCTGCTCGCTGCCGCGAGGAACGCCTTGTCGGAGCTTCGATCACCGATCGCCACACCAGCCACCAGGAGGCGTGCTCTTCGGAGGCGACGTGCGACACGGCGCTGCGCCTCGCTCGGCGGGCGAGGTGACGGCGAAAACGGCGAGTGGTTCGGCCGCGGCGCGGAATCTCCGGGTGTTCCTCGCTGAAGGTGGCGCGCTCGCACTCGGACCCCTCGCATCGGAGCCGCCGCTTGCGCCAGAGAAGGTACGTGGGCTTGCCGTGGACGGCGATGTCGCGGATTCTCACGTCCGTCCGATCGTGCACGTACGTCGACACCCCCGCGCACCTCGGACAGACTCCCGCTGCAACCCTTAGCTCGACGAGGACGTCGACCCGGTCGTCTGACTCGATCGTGCCCAGGACCGTGAATCCTTCCAGTCCGAGGGACACGCTGATAGCGTCGTCTTGCACCCGTGGACCTCCTGACCTCCTTGTGACAAGGCCAGGTTGCCGAGGCCACGGGTGCGTTCAAGCACCTTCCATCCCGCCGAACCTTGAAGAGCCG
>WNGF01017663.1_pt1 | contig 11210 bp, 9 predicted proteins | sample 5400641 | NCBI WGS metagenome assembly WNGF01 (sample SAMN13153371, study PRJNA577476) | soil metagenome | isolation source: 80 cm soil or saprolite under grassland replicate 2 | place: USA:California | collected 2016-06-15 | reverse complement strand
GCATGGAGGTGAACCCCAAGTCGCCGGCGGGCGGCGCGTGGGAGCACGGTGGCCGGACGTTCTCCTTCTGCAGCATGAAGTGCCTGGCGCGCTTCCAGGCCGAGCCGGAGCGCTTCCTCGAGCACGGGCCGGGAGAGATGCCCGCAGCGGCGCCGCCGGCCGCGGCCGCGCCGGGTGGCGAGGTCGTGTGGGTCTGCCCCATGGACCCCGAGGTTCGTGAGAAGGAGCCCGTGCCCTGCCCGATCTGCGGCATGGCGCTCGAGCCGCTCGTCGTGGGCGGGCTCCCCTCGGCCGACGAGCGGAACCCCGAGCTCGAGAACATGTCGCGCCGGCTCCGGATCGGGCTCGCGCCCGCGGCGGCCGTCCTCGCGCTCGCGATGAGCCACCTCCTGCCGGCACGCTGGTCGGCGGACCACCTCCTCGGGCCGAGGGTGAACGCCTGGGTACAGCTCGCGCTCTCCGCGCCCGTCGTGCTGTGGGGCGGCTGGCCCTTCTTCGAGCGCGCCTGGCTCTCCCTGCGGACCCGGCGCCTCAACATGTTCACGCTCATCGGGCTCGGGACCGCCGCCGCCTTCGCGTTCAGCGCGCTCGCGACGGTGCTGCCGCCGGACGTCTTCCCGGCCGCGTTCCGCGACGCGCACGGTGCCGTCCCGGTCTACTTCGAGTCGGCCGCGGTCATCGTGGTGCTCGTGCTCCTCGGGCAGGTGCTCGAGCTGCGGGCGCGCAGCCGCGTCTCGGGCGCGATCCGCGCGCTCCTCGGCCTCGCCCCGAAGACGGCGCGGCGCGTCGGCGAGGCGGGCGCGGAGCACGACGTCGCGATCGACGACGTGAGGCCGGGCGACCTCCTGCGCGTGCGCCCCGGCGAGAAGGTGCCGGTGGACGGCCTCGTGCTCTCCGGCGGCTCCTCGGTGGACGAGTCGATGGTGACGGGCGAGCCCATGCCGGCCGAGAAGCGCGAGGGCGATCGTGTCACGGGCGCCACCGTCAACGGCAACGGCTCCTTCGTCCTGCGCGCCGAGCGCGTGGGCAAGGACACCCTCCTGGCGCAGATCGTCCGGATGGTGAGCGAGGCGCAGCGGACGCGCGCGCCCATCCAGCACCTCGCCGACACCGTGTCCGGCTGGTTCGTCCCGGCCGTGGTCGCGGCGGCGGTCCTGACCTTCACGGCATGGGCGGTCCTCGGCCCGGAGCCGCGCCTCGCCTACGCGCTCGTGAGCTCGGTGGCGGTCCTCATCATCGCCTGCCCCTGCGCGCTCGGCCTCGCGACGCCGATGGCCATCATGGTCGGGACCGGGCGTGGCGCGACGGCCGGCGTGCTCGTGAAGAGCGCCGCGGCGCTGGAGCGGCTCGAGCAGGTGGACACGCTCCTCGTCGACAAGACCGGCACGCTCACCGAGGGGAAGCCGGCGCTCTCGCGCGTGGTCGCGCTCGCCCCCGTCGCCGAGGACGAGCTCCTGTGGCTCGCGGCGAGCCTCGAGCGCGCGAGCGAGCACCCGCTCGCGGCGGCCATCGTCGGCGCCGCGCGCGCGCGGGGGCTCCCGCTCGGCGAGGCGCGGGCGTTCCGCGCCGTGCCCGGCAAGGGCATCCTCGGCGAGGTGGGCGGACGCGCCGTCGCCGTCGGCACGGCGACGCTCCTCGCCGAGGAGGGCGTGGACGCCACGGGGCTCGCCGCCGGCGCCGGGGCGCTGCGGGCCTTTGGGGGGACGGCCGTGCTCGTCGCCCTCGACGGGCGCGCGGCGGGCCTGCTGGAGGTGACCGACCGCGTGAAGCCGGGCGCCGCCGCCGCGGTCGGCGCCCTCCAGCGCGACGGCGTGCACGTGGTGATGGTGACCGGAGACGACCGCGCGACGGCGCTCGCCGTGGCGCGGCAGCTCGGCATCGAGGACGTCGAGGCAGAGGTCCTGCCCGCGCACAAGGCGGAGGCGGTGGCGCGTCAGCGGCAGCGCGGCCGGATCGTCGCGATGGCGGGCGACGGCATCAACGACGCGCCGGCGCTCGCCGCCGCAGACGTCGGGATCGCGATGGGGACGGGCACCGACGTCGCCATCGAGAGCGCCGGGCTCACCCTCGTGAAGGGCGACCTGCACGGCATCGTGCGAGCGCGGCGCCTCTCGCGCGCGGTCATGCGCAACATCCGCCAGAACCTCTTCTGGGCGTTCGCGTACAACGCGCTCGGGGTCCCGATCGCAGCGGGGGTGCTGTACCCGTCCTTCGGCGTCCTGCTCTCGCCCATGATCGCGAGCGCGGCCATGAGCTTCTCGAGCGTCACGGTGATCGCGAACGCGCTGCGCCTGCGCAATGTCAGGCTGGGTTGACCGGCGACGGCGGCGCGCTCGCCTTCTCCTCCGTGAGGAAGAGCGGCGTCCCGTCGTCGTCCGTGAAGTAGGCAATCCGCTCCCGCTCGCCCTCCGCGACGTCCGGCGCGAACCGGACCCCGCGCTCGTGGAGGACGAGCATCGCCCCCTCCAGCCGCTCGACCTGGAAGCCGATCGAGCAGTGGACCGGGACCGGACCGCGCGGCGCCGCCGGGAGCTCGCTCTCGAGGAGCGCGAGCGTGAGCCCCGGCGCTGCGACCTCGGCGTAGCGATCGCCCTGGCGCGAGCCGAGCGTGAGGCCCAGCGCCTGCGTGTAGAAGCGCACCGCGCGCTCCACGTTCGCCACCATCACCGTGACCTTCCCGCCCTGGATGAGGTTCATGGCCATGGATCGACGTCCTTTCTTCGCACGGCGAAGATGGCGCGGGCGGCACGCCCGGGACACTCCTGACGGGGGCGGCGAGACGCCGCAGCCTTCTCCCAGACGCGTCCCACACTGGATCCTGGGACTCACAAACCCAGCGAGGTACGCCCGAACGAGGCTTTCACGGCACGCGCGGTGAGAGGAGCATCGCCGAGCGATTTCGCCATGACGATCGATGCGCAGAAAGGCGGCGGGGCAGTGGTCGCCCTGGACGGCGCGTTCGACTGCGCGGCTGCGGATCGGCTGCACGAGACGCTCGTCGAGCTCGGCCCTGTACCGGTGACCGTGGACTTCCGCCGGGTCCGGATGATCGACGACTCGGCCGTGGGTCGGCTCGCGCGAGAGACAGCGGGCGGGCAGCACCTGGCGCTCGTGGGCCTCTCCGTGCACCACCACAGGCTGCTGCGTTACCTCGGCTCGAACTGACGGCACCGCGGCCGCTTCCCCGCTGCGGGCGCGCTTCAGCTCTGACCGCGGTCGATCCACTTCTCCCTCGCGGCCGGCACGTAGCTCGCGAGCGCGTCGAGGAGCGCCGGCGGCTCTCGCGCGACGAGGAGCAGCGCGCGGTGCTCGGGTCTGAGGAAGCGCTCCTCGACCGCGTGGTCGAAGAACGCGACCAGGGGGCGCCAGTATCCGGCGACGTCGAGGAGCCCACACGCCTTCCGGTGGAGCCCGAGCTGGGCCCAGGTCAGGATCTCGGCCAGCTCCTCGAGGGTGCCCATCCCCCCGGGCAGCGCCACGAAGGCGTCCGCGAGCTCCGCCATGCGCGCCTTCCGCTCGTGCATCGAGCACACGATCTCGAGCCGCGTCAGGCGCGGGTGAGCCAGCTCGCGCGCCTGGAGGGCCTCGGGGAGCACGCCCGTGACCTCGCCGCCGGCCGAGAGCGCCGCGTCCGCGACCGCTCCCATGAGCCCGACGCTCGCGCCGCCGTAGACGAGGCCGAGGCCGCGCCTCGCGAGGAGCTCACCGAGCGCCCGCGCCGCGGCGAGGTAAGCCGGGTTCACGCCCGGGGACGAGCCGCAGAAGATGCAGATCCGGCGCATGGCCGAAGTATACCTTCAAGGTCGACGATGCGCCTCTGCCGGCCTCCTCGCTCCATCTTCCTCGTCATGGCGGCGGCGACGGCCGTGCTCCTGCTGGGCGGGTGCATCCCGGCCAACTTCTGCACCCGGACCGGATCGCCCCGTCGCCCCCGCCCCCGCTTCCGCACGAGGACGTGGACTTCGAGAGCGACGGCGTCCACCTGCGCGGTTGGCTCTTCCACGCGGCCGCGCCGCGCCGCGGGACCGTCGTCTTCCTGCACGGGGCGTCGAACAACCGCTCCGCGGCGGGACCCGTGATCGCGCACCTCGTGCCGCGCGGCTGGGACGTCCTCGCCTACGACCTGCGCGCGCACGGGCTCTCGGGAGGCGACGCGAGCACGTACGGCTACTGGGAGCGGCGCGATCTGGTGCGGGCGCTCGAGGCGCTCGACATCCAGCGGGCGGTCGTGGTCGGCCTGTCGGCGGGCGGCGCGGTCGCCCTCCTCGCCGCCGCGCGCGACGACACGCGCATCGCGGGGGTCGTCGCCATCGGCGTCTTCTCCGACCTCGCGTCGGTGGCGCGCGAGCGAATGCCGTGGTGGGCGGCCGACCGTGGCCTCGCCCGCGGCCTCGCGCTCGCCGAGCGCGAGGGCCACTTCAGGGTCGCGGACGTGAGCCCGGTCACGGCGGCGCCGCGCGTGCGGGTGCCCGTCCTCCTCATCCACGGGGAGCAGGACGAGTGGACGAGCCCCGACCACTCGCGCCGCGTCTACGAGGCGCTCGCCTGCGAGAAGCGGCTCATCATCGTGCCCGGCGCGCACCACACGCGTGAGCTGACACCGTCGGTCTGGCCGGAGCTCGAGGCATGGCTCGACGCCCGGTCGGCGGCGGCGGCCCGCCCTCCATCGTAGACGACCCTGGAAAGACGCTGCCCTCCGGTCCCGCCTCACGATAATGGGTGAATGGTACGCGCGTGGCTCGCGCGGCGGTGCGGGGTCGGTTCGGCGCTCTGCGTCGCCTTCGTGCTGGTGGCGTGCATCCCCGCGACGATCGTCTCGCACGCGATCATCATGCCCGGCCGCGTGTGGACGGCGGGACGCCCTTCCCTGCCCGCCGACGACGTCGCGTTCGACGGCGCGGGCGTGACGCTCCGGGGCTGGCTGTTCCGCACCCACGCCGCCCGCAAGGGCACGGTCGTGTTCCTCCACGGCGCCGCCCACAACCGCGCCGCCGGGCTCCCCGTCTACCAGCACCTCGTGCCGCTCGGCTGGGACGTCCTCGCCTACGACAACCGCGGCCAGGGCGACAGCGGCGGAGACGCCATGACGTACGGCTACTTCGAGAAGAAGGACGTCGTGCGGGCGCTCGACTTCCTCGGCGCGGACCACGTCATCCTCGTCGGCGTTTCCGGCGGCGGCGCGGTCGCGCTGCAGGCGGCGGCCGAGGATCCGCGCATCGCGGGCGTCGTGGCGGTCGGCACGTTCACCGATCTGTGGAGCATCGCGCGCGAGCGGATGCCGTGGTGGGCGGGCGACCGCGGGCTCGCGGAAGGGCTCGCCCTCGCTGAGCGCCGCGGGCGCTTCCGCGTTTCCGCCGTGAGCCCGCTGCAGGCCGCCCGCCGCGTCCACGTCCCGGTGCTCATCCTGCACGGCGAGAAGGACGAGTGGGTGAGCCCGGAGCACGCGCGGCGCCTGTATGAGGCACTCGCCGGCCCGAAGCAGCTCTTCATCATCCCGGGGTCGAAGCACGTGCCCGAGCCCACGCCCGAGCTGTGGAGCGTCGTCGATCGGTGGCTCGAGGATTTCAGCGCGGGCAGGCTCACGGCCGAGGCGCCGCGCTCGTAGCCCTCTGTCTCAGCGCCGATACGGCTGTGACGCACCGCGGCGCAAATTCTGCTGTACCGTTACACCCCCCAATTGGGTATACGTTGGATCAATTCTCTTGTCGGCCAACTTGTGGTTTTTTGTGCGTCCCCCGCGGTGCCGAACGAAATGGACGCACCAGTCAACCCCGTCGAAGGCAGGAGCCCCCGCGCATGAGTGTCACCACGAAGGACGTGGTCATCGGCCCCGGCCCGTCCGGTCTAGCCCTCTTCTGGATGAGTTCCGTCGGCAAGAAGGTGCTGATGGCCCTCTCCGGGATCATCCTCTTCGCGTACGTCATCGCTCACATGCTCGGCAACATGCAGCTCTACGCCGGCAGCGAGCTCATCAACAACTACGCGAAGTTCCTCCACTCCAACCCCACCGTCCTCTGGATCGCCCGGATCGTCCTCCTGGCGGCGGTCGGCGTGCATGCCATCGCCGGCGTCCAGCTCTGGTTCCGGAAGCGTGAGGCGCGCCCCATCGCCTACCGCACGAAGGAGGTCATCCAGGCCAGCGCGGCGTCGCGCACGATGATCATCAGCGGCGTCGCCATCGCCGCGTTCGTCGTCTACCACGTGCTCGACCTCACGGTCGGCGTGGCGCGGCGCGCGCCGTACGAGGAGCTGAACCCCGCGTTCAACGTCACGCAGGGCTTCATGTATGCCCCCGCGGCAATCGCGTACATCATCGCGATGGTCGGCCTCGGGTTCCACCTGTGGCACGGCGTCTACTCCATGTTCGGCTCGCTCGGCCTCACGCACCCGCGCTACACGCCGGGCGTGAAGCGGTTCGCCGCGCTGGCCGCGACGCTCATCGCCCTCGCCAATATCTCCATCCCCGTGGCCGTCCTCACGGGCCTCGTCCACGGCTAGGAGAGCCATGTCCCTGAATTCGAGAATTCCGGCTGGACCGCTCGAGAAGAAGTGGACCGAGCGTAAAGACCACATGAAGCTGGTGAACCCCGCGAACAAGCGGAAGTACACCGTCATCGTGGTCGGCACCGGGCTCGCGGGCGGCGCCGCCGCCGCGAGCCTCGGCGAGCTCGGCTACAACGTCCTGAACTTCTGCTTCCAGGACACGCCGCGCCGCGCCCACTCGATCGCCGCCCAGGGCGGCATCAACGCCGCGAAGAACTACCAGAACGACGGCGACTCCGTGTACCGGCTGTTCTACGACACCATCAAGGGCGGCGACTTCCGCGCCCGCGAGGCGAACGTCTACCGCCTCGCCGAGGTGTCGGTGAACATCATCGACCAGTGCGCCGCGCAGGGCGTCCCCTTCGGCCGCGAGTACGGCGGCGCGCTGGCGAACCGGTCGTTCGGCGGCGCGCAGGTGTCCCGCACCTTCTACGCGCGCGGCCAGACCGGCCAGCAGCTGCTCCTCGGCGCCTACCAGGCCCTGGAGCGGCAGGTCGCGGCGGGGCAGGTGAAGATGTTCTCGCGCCACGAGATGCTCGACGTCGTGCTCATCGACGGCCGCGCCCGCGGCATCGTCGTGCGCAACCTCGAGACGGGCGCCATCCAGTCGTTCGTGGGCGACGCGGTCGTGCTCGCCACCGGCGGCTACGGCAACGTCTTCTACCTGTCGACGAACGCCAAGGGCTCGAACTGCAGCGCCATCTGGCGCGCGCACCGGCGGGGCGCCTTCTTCGCGAACCCCTGCTACACGCAGATCCACCCGACCTGCATCCCGCGGTCGGGCGACTACCAGTCGAAGCTGACGCTCATGTCCGAGTCGCTCCGCAACGACGGGCGCGTGTGGGTGCCGAAGAAGAAGGGCGACACCCGGTCGCCCAACCAGATCCCCGAGGACGAGCGCGACTACTACCTGGAGCGCGTCTATCCCTCGTATGGCAACCTGGCCCCGCGCGACGTCTCCTCGCGCCAGGCCAAGTACCGCTGCGACGAGGGGCTCGGGGTGGGCCCCGGCGGCCTGGGCGTCTACCTCGACTTCGCCGACGCCATCAAGCGGCTCGGCAAGCAGGTCATCGCGGAGCGCTACGGCAACCTGTTCGAGATGTACCAGCGGATCACGGGCGAGGATCCGTACACGGTGCCGATGCGCATCTACCCGGCCGTCCACTACGCGATGGGCGGGCTCTGGGTCGACTACGACCTGATGAGCAACCTGCCCGGGCTCTTCGTGGGTGGAGAGGCCAACTTCTCCGACCACGGCGCGAACCGGCTCGGCGCGTCGGCCCTGATGCAGGGGCTGGCCGACGGGTACTTCATCCTGCCGCTCACGGTGGGTGACTACATCGCGTCGGGTGGCATCGCCAAGGCCGACACGAACCACGCCGCGTTCAAGGACGCCGAGCGCGAGGCGAAGGCGCGGCTCGACACGCTGCTCAGCGTGAACGGCACCCGCACCGCCGACTCGTACTGGAAGGAGCTCGGCAACATCCTGTGGGAGGACTGTGGGATGGCGCGCTCGAAGCAGAGCCTCGAGCACGCGCTCTCCAAGATCCCGCCGCTGCGCGAGGAGTACTGGAAGAACGTGAAGGTCCTCGGCGCGGGCAACGACCTGAACCAGGAGCTGGAGAAGGCGAACCGGGTGGCGGACTTCCTCGAGTTCGCAGAGCTCCTGTGCACGGACGCGCTCCACCGGAACGAGTCCTGCGGCGGGCACTTCCGCACCGAGTACCAGACGCCGGACGGCGAGGCGCAGCGCAACGACGCGGAGTACGCGTACGCGGCGGCGTGGGAGTGGAAGGGCGAGAAGCAGAGGCCGGAGCTCCACAAGGAGCCCCTCGTGTTCGAGAACATCAAGCTTGCCACCCGGAGCTACAAGTGAGCGGAATGAAACTCACCCTCGACATCTGGCGGCAGAAGAACGCGTCGGATCCGGGCCGGTTCGTCCGGTACCAGGTCACGGCCACCGAGCACATGTCGTTCCTCGAGATGCTGGACGTGCTGAACCAGGATCTCATCATGAAGGGCGAGGAGCCGGTCGCGTTCGACTCGGACTGCCGCGAAGGCATCTGCGGCATGTGCGGGTTCGTCATCAACGGCTCGCCGCACGGGCCGGTGCACGGCGGCACCGTCTGCCAGCTGCACATGCGCTCCTTCAAGGACGGTGACGCCCTCACGCTCGAGCCGTGGCGCGCGAAGGCGTTCCCCATCCTGAAGGACCTCGTGGTGAACCGGAGCGCGTTCGACCGCATCATCCAGGCGGGCGGCTACATCTCGACCCGCACCGGCAGCGCGCCGGAGGCGAACTCGATCCTGGTGCCCAAGGAGGCGGCGGACCGCGCCATGGAGGCGGCGGCCTGCATCGGCTGCGCGGCCTGCGTGGCGGCCTGCCCGAACGCTTCGGCGGCGCTCTTCACGGGCGCGAAGATCACGCACCTCGGCGTCCTGCCGCAGGGCCAGCCGGAGCGGTACGACCGCGTGCTCGGGATGGTGCAGCAGAACACCGTCGAGGGCTTCGGCCACTGCACGCTCATGGGTGAGTGCGAGGCGGTCTGCCCCGCGCACGTGCCGCTCGAGGTGATCCCGCAGATGAACAAGGACTTCTTCAAGGCGAGCTTCACCAAGCGCCCGCAGAAGGCCGCCGCGGGCGGCGCGTAGAGCCTCCGCTCTGCAGCCAGTCAGCTTCGGCGCCACCCGGCACTCCCGGGTGGCGCTTTTCGTTTTCGGGGTCGGGGTCGGTCGGGGCCGGCACCACGCGCCGGGTCACAGCGCGCCCTCCGTCCGCTCCGCCACGACAGCCTCGTAGACCGCCTCGTACCTCCTCCTCATCTGCCCCACCCCGAACTCGCGCTCCACGACCGCCCTCCCCGCCTCGCCCATGCGGCGAGCGAGCGCGGCTTCGCCCAGGAGCGCGACGATGCGGCGCGCGAGCCCGGCGGGCGAGCGGGGCGGCACGAGGAAGCCGCTCACGCCCTCGCGCACGAGCTCGGGGTTGCCGCCCACGGCGGTCGCGACCACGGGGAGCCGCGCCGCCATCGCCTCGAGGACCGCGTTCGAGATCCCCTCGGCGTGGCTCGCGGAGACCGCCACCGCCGATCGCGCGAGCAGCGACGGGACGTCGCGGCGGTGGCCGGCGAACGTGACGCGCTCCGCGATCCCCAGCTCGCGGGCGAGCCGCTCCAGCGCGGGGCGCCGCGCGCCGTCGCCGACGAGCAGCAAGCGCGCGCGCGGCACCTCGCGCAGCACGCCGGCCATGGCGCGGAGGAGGTCCTCCTGGCCCTTCACAGGATGGTGCATGTTGGCGACCTGGACCACGGCGCCGTCGAGCGCTCCGGCGGGCCGGGACGCCGCCGCGTCGAAGGCGGCGACGTCGACGCCGTTCCGCACGAGCGCGATCCGCTCCGCCGGGACGCCGTCCGCGAGGCAGGCGTCGCGGATCGCGAGCGCGTTCACGATCACGCGGGCGGCGGCGCGCGAGACGACGGCGAGCGCCCGGCGCCGCCGCGCGTCGAGGACGTGGCCGAGGTCCACCCGCGTCACGACGACCGGAACGCCGGCGAGGCGACCGGCGATCGTGCCGAGGACGTTCGTGTGGAAGTCGTTCGCGTGGACGAGCGCCACGCGCTCGCGCCGCAGCTCGACGGCGAGGCGCGCCACGCGCCACGCCGTCCGCGGCCGGAAGACCTTGCGGACGTCGAGACTCCGCGGCGCGACGCCGAGGCGCGCCAGGTCCTCCAGGTGCTCGCCCTCGAGCCGGAGGCACCGCACGAGCGGCTGCCAGCGGCTCCGATCCAGCGTCGCGAGGTGCAGGACCGTCTGCCGCTCCTGTCCTCCGAGGAGGAATCGATTCTGGAAGACGAGCACCTTCGAGCGCACGCCTCACCCCGCGGCGCCTTCGTCCGTCAGCCGCGCGCGCAGCCGCGCCTGCGCGACGACCGCGACCGCCACCGCGAACGCCGCGTACAGGTTGAACGACCGCGAGTAGCCGTTCACGAGCTCGCAGACGAGATAGCCCACGAGCCCGGCGAGGACGGCGCGCGCCTCGACGCCGCCGGCGGCGTCGCGCCCCGCCTGCCAGACCCGGAGCGAGAGCCAGACGCAGAAGATGGCGAAGAGCGTGAGGGCGAGGGCGCCCATCTCGCCGAGGATCTCCATGAATATGTTGTGCGCGATGAGGTGCTGGCCGCCTGCCGAGAGGGGCGCGAAGCGCTCCCACGCGTCGAGGAACGCGCCCGCGCCGACGCCGGTGAGCGGCCGCTCCGCCACGATCACCTTCAGCATCTCGTACGCGTGCTCGCGTCCGGCGAAGGACGCGTCCTCCTCGTAGTCCGCGATGGAGCTGGAGCGCGTCCAGAAGCTCTGCGGCGCCAGCGCGACGAGCGCGGCGAGCGCCGCCGTGGCGAGGGCGAGCCCACGGCCCTTCCTGCGCCCGCGCGCGAGCGTGAGCCCGAGCGCCACGGCGAGCGCGACCGTGCCGGAGCGCGAGTGCGTGAGCACGATGGCGGCGACGTTGGCGGCCGCCGCGAAGCCGAGCAGGGCCTTGAGCCAGGGCCGCCTCACGCTGCCCGCCATGCCGAGCGCGATCGGGAGCATCAGCACGAGGCCCATGGCGAGCCGGTTCGGGTCCGCGTAGTTGCCCCGCCACGCGGTGCGGTAGCCCTCGACGAGGTTGT
>WNGF01028985.1_pt1 | contig 11212 bp, 14 predicted proteins | sample 5400641 | NCBI WGS metagenome assembly WNGF01 (sample SAMN13153371, study PRJNA577476) | soil metagenome | isolation source: 80 cm soil or saprolite under grassland replicate 2 | place: USA:California | collected 2016-06-15 | reverse complement strand
GAGGAGACTGCCGAAGCTGCAGCGCCTTCAGCCCTTCCCGCACCTGCTGCACGTGAAACCCGCGCCGGCCGTGATTCGCGCGATAACCGCGATTCACGCGATCGGGGTCGCGATGGCCGTGGCGGCCAGAGAGGGTCTGGTCGCAGAGATCGCCAACAACAGCCTACGATCACGGATCTGCTACGCGAAGGACAGGAAATACTCGTTCAGATTGCCAAAGAGCCGATCGCCAAAAAAGGTGCACGCATCACTTCGCATATTGCCCTGCCCGGCCGTTTTTTAGTTTACATGCCGACCGTCGAGCATGTCGGTGTCTCTAGAAAGATCGAATCAGACAGCGAAAGGCAGCGTTTGCGCAAACTGATTACACAAATCCGTGCGACTGAAGACATTCCGTCAGGTGGGTTCATTGTTCGGACGGCGGGCGTAGGCATCAGCGAGGCAGATTTACGCGAAGACGTTCGCTATCTCGTACATACCTGGCTCGACATTCGTGCCGCAGCTGAGAAATCCAAGCCGGCAACCCTGGTTCATAAAGACCTGGATCTTGTTCAGCGAATTCTTCGCGATCAGTTGTCGGATGACTTTGCCGCCATTCGCGTCGACTCTGAAGAGGAATACGAAGCGATTGTTGAATTTGTGAATCGCATCCAACCACGCATGGTAAAACGCGTGAAACTTTACACCCGCGATCAACCGATCCTCGAAAGCTACGGCGTGCAAGCGGAGATTGATAAAGCGATCAAGCCGCGCGTCTGGCTCAAGTCGGGTGGTTATCTGGTAATTAACCAGACCGAGGCGCTGGTCGCGATTGATGTCAACACGGGAAAATTCGTGGGCCGTGGCAGTGGCCGCCTCGAAGATACAATCACGCGCACCAACCTCGAGGCCGTCGATGAAATCGTGCGACAGATCCGTTTGCGTGATCTGGGTGGCATCATCGTGCTCGACCTGATCGACATGGAAGAGCGCCGGAATCGCACCCGAGTGATGGGGGCGTTGCAGGATGCGCTACGCGGTGATAAGTCGCCCACCAAGGTTCTTTCGTTTAATGATTTCGGGCTGGTGATTATGACCCGAAAGCGCGTGAAGCAGTCGCTTGAGAGAACGCTCTGCGCCCCTTGTAACTACTGCCAGGGAGCCGGATTGATCAAATCGCCGCAGACAGTTTGTTATGAGCTTCTCGAAGAGGCCCGCACGCTCGGAAAGGCTATGAATGGAGACAAAGCGAATAAGCAGGCCACCCTGCGTATTCATCCTGAGGTCGCCAAAGCCCTGCGCAGCTCGGAACGAGATGTATTAGATGAAATTGAAGGGTACCTTGGCCCGGTTGATATCAACAGCGATCCGTCGGTGCACCAGGAGCAGTTTGATTTTGCGTTTATCTAAGAACAGAAGTCAGAGGTCAGAGACCAGCGGTCAGAAAATCAGAAAGACCGTCAAAGAATCCCGCTGGCGCCAAGCAAGTATCCTGCCAGTTTTGGCGAGTATTTAGATCTGTGACTTCTGATCTCTGACTTCTGACCTCTGGCCTCTATCGTTCTATGAGTAAGCTAGGAAACCTTTGGAAGACCATGCTTGCCGGCGGCGCCGGGGTGGCCGCGCTGGCCGCGCTTAACGCCGCGATCCGGCGGAATGCCAGCGAGCCTGATGAGAGCGCGCTGGGAGGCGAGGCCCACTTCTTCCGCTGGAAGCATGGGCGTGTGTTCTACAAGACTTCCGGCGCGGAAAACTCCGGGCAGCCGCTGGTCTTCATCCATGGCGTTGGCGCCGGCGCCTCAACCTTCATGTGGAGAAAAAATTTTGATGAACTGGCGAAGGACTTTCGAGTTTATGCCTTCGACTTGCTGGGTTTCGGCTTTTCGGACAAACCGGCCATAGCTTCCTATTCTGCTGATCTCTATGTTGAACTAATCACGGACTTCATTCGCGAGGTGTCTGGCTATCCGGCCAACATCGTCGCCAGCTCGCTGGGAGCCGCCTATGCTATTCGAGTCGCCGACGAACATCCCGAACTAATCAACTCGATGATCCTCAATGGGCCTACCGGTTCGGATACGCTCAGCCGCCGGCCCGGCATGGCTGGCGCGGCGTTCTATGGATTGCTGCAATCGCCCGTGCTCGGCACCTCTTTCTACAATGTGATGGCCAGCGAACGCAGCATCCGAGACTACGCGCGCGAGAATCTGTTTTACGATCATCGTCGCGTTACCGATCGGCTGGTCGCAAACCTCTACGCTACCAGTCACCAGCCAGGTGCGCAGCACGCAATCGCCGCCTTTCTTTCCGGCTATCTCAATACCGACACGCGGTCCCCCTTCTCACGACTTACGCAATCCATCGTTTTAGTCTGGGGTAAACAGGACGCTACGACACCGGTGGAGAAAGGCGTATCGCTGCGGCAGTTGAATCCGCGCGCTAAGTTGGAAGTGTTTGACTATTGCCGGCAGATGCCTGAGCAGGAGCAACCGGAAAAGTTTAACGCGCTGGTTCGCGGTACCTTTCTCGCGCGCTCCGCAGCTGCTGCCGCTTCCGAATCATTCTAGTCGCTCCACGACGCTCAATATCAGTTTAGGGACTCTTTAATTGTCTCTCGCATTGAAGGTGTCACCTTGTCGCACGTCGCCGGTTTCCAGGCCCTTCCGAAACCAGCGAGCTCTCTGTTCGGAAGTGCCGTGAGTAAACGAGTCGGGCACAACGTATCCCTGGCTTTCCCGTTGAAGGCGATCATCGCCAACTGCGCTTGCGGCCCCGAGAGCTTCCTCAATGTCGCCCGCTTCGAGAATTCCTTTCTCCTGCGCGTAGTGCGCCCACACTCCGGCCAGAAAATCCGCCTGTAGCTCGAGCCGAACTGAAAGTTGATTCGCCTCTGCTTCGCTCATCCGATTGCGTGCAGCATCAACTTTATCCATCGTGCCCAGTAGTTTCTGAACGTGATGGCCAACTTCGTGGGCGATTACATAGGCCTGGGCAAAATCTCCCGGCGCGCGAAACCGCGTTTGCAACTCACGGAAAAAAGACAGGTCAAGGTAAAGCTTTTCATCACCGGGACAGTAGAAGGGACCAACCGCAGCGCCCGCGGCGCCGCAAGCCGAACGCACTTGATCTGTAAACAGGACCAGCGTCGGTTTACGATAGCTCTCTCCCTGTTGGCGAAATATGTCGGTCCAAACGTCCTCGGTGCTGGCCAGCACTGCGGCGGAGAATTGCTTGAGTTCCTCTTCTTCCGGGTTGATAGGACGAGAGCTTTGCGTCCCCGAGGAAGGCGCTTCGCCGGGAGATTGTTCCAGGAGTTGGCGTGGATCTGCTCCAAGCAAGAGGGCGATGACCAGCAGTACAATACCGCCCAGTCCGCCTCCGATAGCCAACCCTCCGCCTGACATTCCCCGACGATCTTCAACGTTTTCGCTTTGCCGCTGACCTCTCCAGAGCATTGCACAACCCTCCCCTGTGTGAACCTTCGCGAATTATTGGACGTGGGGCGATTTTGGGGGAAAACTCTTGAATTAAAATTCAGCGTTCTGGCCGTGGCGGGGGATGAAAGAGACTAGCCTATGAATTGGAAGGTCTGCAAACCTAAAAGTGATCCAGGAGTTCGGGAAAGGATTCAAGAAAGAGATCGGGACGCTGACTTTCCAATTTCCAACTCGTTGGATAAGCACTGCGCACCCCCACGGTCAACACCCCGGCGCTTTTCCCCATTTCAATATCCTCGGGGGTATCGCCCACATAACCAACTTCTATCTGCGAACAACCGAGTGAGCGCATCGCCGTTTCCAAACCTTCAGGGTGAGGCTTCCGATTCCTGATCTGTTCGTGGCAGATGACCACTTCAAAAATACCGGTCAGCCCCAGGTCGGCAATTTCACGATTAACACGACAATCATTGCCGCTGCTTACTACTCCCAACCGGTAACCCTTTTTTCGCAGTTCCGCTATCGTCTCACCTGCCCCCGAAATCAGCTCGGCGCTTTGCTCATCATAGTGTTGCGTCCAGAGTTCATCGGCCCGCTGCCAATGCTCTTTCGGCAACCCCAGGCCTTCGTAAACGGAAAGCCAATTCGGCGAATAGACTGTACGATAAATTTCGTGATCAAAAGGAATTCCCAACTCCGCGAATGATTTTTCGTAAGCGGTCAGACCGAGCTGGGCGGAATCAACCACAGTTCCATCCCAATCGAAGAGCAGAGCATTAATCAAGGCTGCAATTGGATTCACGGCAATTCACAAAGTTGAAAACGCTCTGAGGCGAAACTGCCGGGGCTAGCTGTTAGTCGGCAATCGCCACTGATAGCTCGCCGAGGGGCGTCGATTGCGATAAATCACTTGCTGAAGACTGTTCGCGATCAACGTAGCGGTAAAGGATATCTCGCTGTTGCGGAAGAAAACCCGCTTCGCGGATCAAGTAGCGCAACATTTGTTCGTCGGCTTGATTGTGGGCGCCGGCCGCTGACACAACATTTTCCTCGATCATGATCGAGCCCATGTCGTTGGCGCCAAAGCGCAGCGCGACCTGTCCAAGCTTCAGTCCCTGCGTTAACCATGATGATTGGAAGTTGTCGATGTTGTCGAGAAACAACCGCGAGACTGCGAGCATTTTCAGGTAATCAACGCCGGTTGGTTCGTCCTTAATTCGGCGACCAAGCGCAGTGTTCTCGCGCTGGAATGTCCAGGGAATAAAAGCAGTAAAACCGCCGGTTTCATCCTGAAGATCGCGCACCCGTTGCAGATGCCTGACGCGATGGATGACGTTGTCGCCGATGCCAAACATCATTGTCGCGGTTGATCGTAAGCCCACCCGATGCACCGCTCTCATCACTGCCAGCCACTCATCAGTCGTGCATTTTGTCGACACGCGTTTGCGCACTTCATCATCGAGTATCTCGCCGCCGCCGCCGGGTAGGCTGTAAAGGCCTGCGTCCTTCAGCCGCGCCATGATCGGCTCGTAATCAAGTCCGGAAATTAAGTGGATGTTGTGAATCTCGGGAGGCGAAAAACAATGTAGCTGGAAAGTCGGGTACTTCTCATGCAGCGTTCGCAGCAAGTCCTCATACCACCGATGATGTAGGTGACGATATTGTCGGGGTGTTTTTGCTGTCGAATTTCATCTGCGGCCGCGCCAATGCCGGCCACGTCGTGAGATTCGAGGAGCGCGGTGCAATCGTCAGCGGTGAGCCGCGTACCGGCGAGGGCCCTGTCCAAAATGTTTTGAATCTCACTTGGCATGTTCTTAGTTTATTGGTTAGCTACCCAATAAGCAAAATGAACCTTTGCGGTGTCCGGAGTTTCGATTTCTCTGTGCAACCTCTGTGCTCTCTGTGTCTCTGTGGTGACTGGTTGTCAGACGTTAATTACCACAGAGACGCAGAGAATACAGAGGTTGCACAGAGAATACATCAAACTACTACGCTTCCGTTCTGTTTACGACGTTATAAACTGTAACTGCTTGTTATTTTGGATCAGCCCATGTTTCCGAGCCAATTCAAAATACAGCCCCATGCCTCTCTCCAGGCTCTCGTCAACTTGAAAGGTGATATTAGTAGTTAGATATTCCCTGATCTCTTCCGGTGAAAGCGGCACCTGACTTTCATACTGGGTGATGATTCTCTCTATTTGCTCGAGCCCTTCGTCGCGCGCACCGGCGAAATCTACCCTTCTAATTGCCTCGACCGCGTCGGCGCGGGCCATCCACATAGCGAATACAAAACCGGTGTCTGTAAACCGGCGCCATAAACTCGCCAGATCGAAAACATGAAGACCTTGCGATGGCATCTTCATTGCCGGATCTCCTATCAGTAACGCCGCGTCATTGTTTTCCAACATGACCTCCAGGTCAGGCCCGCAGGATTCCCAATCTGGTTCGTGATTCAGAAACTCTCGGAAGACGATCTTCACCAGAGCTTGCGAGGTTCGCGATGAAATATCGAGTGCAACTCTGCGGACGTTGTCTAGCTCACCGTGTTTACTAACAAGCACAACACTGCGCACCGCTAAGTGAGAGCCCACACAAACGTCCGGCACCACGCTGATTTCCGGGATTCGTTGATATTCGATTATCGGAACAAGTGCCGCCTCAACTTCTCCGCGTGCCAGTAAATCGGCACAACGCGCCGGCGCGGCGTCAGTCACCAGCTGCACAATATTCCGTTGGTTCCCATGCTGAAAGCTCCAGATTAGCGGCGCGGTGTTTAGATAACTCGAAGCAGCCAGCTGCGGGAGGTTATTAATATTAGCGGTAATAAGCAACTCCTTCTCAACTCAGTTTAGGAAGGGCACTTGTGCCCCGTCCGTCGCAGGCGGACAAGTTCGCTTTCTAAACGGAACGCGGTTACCGCATCCGATGCTACGAGACCATCGCTACCACTGCAAGCGGGCCGTTTACATCTTTCTGATTTAGCATGTTGACACCTTTCGAGAACGACAATTACTATGCGGTCAACAATACACTCTGCGCGGGCGGCCAGCGTGACGCTCTCGGAAAGTAACGATAACCTAAACTAATCCAATGCAAATCTATGACGTTAGCGTGCCGCTTTCATCGACTACGCCAACCTATCCGAGCGATCCCGGCATCGAGATCAAAGAGTGGTCGGCGCTTGCCAGGGGTGATCACGCTAATGTTTCGCAAATAAATTTCGGACTGCATTCAGGCACTCACGTCGATGCTCCGGCCCATTTCATCGAAGGTGGCGCGAAAGTCGAGTCGCTGCCCCTCCAAAGTCTTATCGGAGAAGCAGAGGTTGTGGAAGTCGCAAATGACATCCGGGTGATCGATGAGAGCTTCGTTATTGCCAATTGTTCCGGCAGGTCTGAGCGGATTCTATTCAAGACGCGTAACTCAGCCTTCTGGAATAACCAACAGGATGGGTTTAGCGAAGATTACACTTACATCGAACCTGGCGCTGCCACATGGCTGGCTGAATCAGGAATTAAACTAGTAGGCATTGATTACCTCTCGGTGGAGCAATTTAAGTCCGACAATTTTGGAACTCACCTCGCGCTACTCTCCAGGGGAGTTGTGATTCTGGAGGGCCTGGACTTGCGAGCAGTCCCCGCCGGGTTTTATGAGTTGATTTGTCTTCCGCTCAAAATCGCGGGTGGTAGCGGCGACGGCTCTCCAGCACGCGTAATATTGCGCACCAAAGATTAAACAAAAGACGAGTTAAAAACGTATCGCAGAAAGACGCATGGCAGGCAATACTGACAATGACTACCGGGAGCGCGTGTTCCGCATAGTTCGTTCCATACCCCGCGGACGCGTCATGACTTACGGACAGATCGCCGAAATTCTCGGCGAGGGTTACACGCCACGAACAAGCAACAACGAATGTTGGAAGCCGAGGGAGTCAGTTTTAATGAACGGGGCCGTTGTGATCTGCAAAAGTACCTCTGGATTCCGGCTGAGACTAAAGGCAAACGCAAAACGCGAGCAGAGAAAGCCTCGCTATTCAAAAACTGAATCTTCTTCCCAAAGGAAAAGACATGAACAGAGACCCCCTCGATCAAAGAGCGCCCTATGCAGTTAGTCCGCCTCGTTATTCTGTATCGCATCAAATGGTGACCACTGCGTTTGAACTACCAAACTTCCGCATCAACCAAAATCTCGGTGTTGTTCGCGGAATTGTAGTTCGCTCACGAAACATCTTCGCGACCATTGGCGCCGGCTTGCAGACGATCGTTGGCGGAAACATCACTGTCTGGACAAAGCTTTGCGAGGATACGCGCGCTGATGCATTTGACATTATGATCCAGCATGCGACTGAAATCGGAGCGAATGCGATCGTGGGTGCGCGCTATGATGCGACGGAGGTTTCGGCGGGAGTTACGGAAGTACTGGCTTATGGCACCGCTGTAATTGTCGAACCCACAAGCGCCGAAGCGAGCTATCGCTCATGACTGGGGCAAAGATTACCGCGGCCCAACTTCGACGCATCAAGAAGGCGATTGACACGGTCCCTTTCGCACAACTCCTCGGTATCGAGCTGGACACTATTAGCAGCGGGACGGCGACACTCGGTCTGAACGTTCGCAAGCAATTGAGGCAGAACCACGGCATGGTTCACGGCGGAGCAATTGCTTCTTTGATCGATACTGCGACCGCTTTCGCCATAATTTCTCTCCTGGCTCCCAGTGAACGAGTCACTACAGTGGATCTGACAGTAAGCTATTTACGGCCACTAACCGAAGGGCGATTGACGGCAGTGGCCAGAGTTTTACGGTCTGGCCGACGGCTTTTCGTCGTTTCCGCGGAAGTGTTTGATAAAGACGGAAAGCTCGCAACCACAGCGCTTAGCACGTACATAAAACTTTGAATATCTGCCCCTAACCGCTCGCTGGTTTGGGCATTTGGTTGCGGCCGCGGACCCTGTCTATAAGGCCAGCTGTGATGACTTCGCACATGGACAAACATGAATCAAAAGAAACAGATTGGAAGTGGCGCTATACTTTCTGGACGGGAATTATGTATGAGCCGATTCCTGTTGGCATTATCATCCTAGCCACCCTTTGCGTATGCTTTGTGGTTTACAAGCTAACGAACCAATCCGAATCGCCTCATTTCAGCAACACAACTTTAGGACACTACCGTCTGCCGGGTTGTGACATACTAGGGAGTGTTGCCGATGTTTGAAACTGGGACAGTCCCTACTTGAGCGGTTTCGCTTGGGCGTATCGTTTGCGTTGCAAACATGAAACAGGTTGGGTTATTATTATTATTAACCGATGAGGCAAAACTGAGCACGATAGCCACAAACGCGATCTTTACAGGCAATGCGAACGAAACGAGCAAGGGAAGGTAAAATCATTATGAGCATTGCACAACCCCAGAAATTATAAGGAAAACCAAAGGTTTAGGGGCGAAACCTCGCAAGAGATTCCACCCCTAACTTGGACGCGACCAGACTTGAACTGGCATCTCGCGAATTTTCAGGCCGCCGCTTTGCCAATTAAGCTACGCGCCCATCAGGTGGGACGGTATCCGCCGTCCCTCGGAAATTGCCCTTACGGGTTACGTTGTTTGAATAAAACGAGGTTGTTGATCCGCCGCTTTTGTGGTGGCTCAACAGTAACCGTCACGTTTCCGCTTTCATCAATCGTAATGGTTATTCGCCTCTTGCCTTGGTATCTCACGATCTTGATCATCGTTTGATACCTCCCTGTTCTTTTCATGTAATAGCCCGGCGTTGTGAGCGTCGGGCTGTTGGCTTCTACAGCCAACAATCGGCGGGAAACAGGATAGCCCTACGGGGCAAGATTATAACACACAGAAAGCCGAATTAAGGTACAAGAGCGGTCACGTAAACGAGAATGGCAGCACAAGAAATACAACTTGATCCTATTTACGCTGAAGCCCTCACGCCTGATGAGTACATAAAGGTGTACCAAACGAGCGAGAATGAAATAAAGTCTGCCCGAGTAATACCGCCTCAACTTGGCTCACCTGGATTTGGCAAGATTTTAGTAAGATGGAAAAGGCCGATTTATTCTAGGTGGTCGGAAACGATCAAAACTCATGGCCGATCCTCCAAACGACGACGAGCAAAATAAGCTAGTCACTCGTGTATCTACCACCAGCAGTACTAGTCCTCCAACACAATCAGTATCCGGCACTGATCCTGCCATACTTCGAGAGTTCTTAGAGGTTGCCAAGCGAGATATAGAGATTAGGCAACAAGAGCTGGAACTTCAAAGGCAAGAAAAGGCCAACACTCACGAATACGCTAAACTAGCCTTAAATGCCCAAGTACTTGATAAGAAAGATGAAAGAAAAGACAGGCGAAGCGAGCGGTTAGAAAAGATGGTGTTTGCGTTAGTAAGTACTATTGTATTAGCGGCATTTTTGATTATTAGTGTCTACATGGGACACGAGCAGATCGCCCTCGATGCGATCAAAAACTTAGGGCTGATAATTATTTCCGGTTATGGTGGTTATCAATACGCGGCCCGCAAGTTTTCTAAGTCCTCAGACGGTGAGTAACTCCCTGATTGTCCAAATATGCCCCGTAATTCCTGATTCCATTGCCGGAGTGCAACGAATCGAACTGTGAATCCGACAGAAATTGTAATAGGCGAAATACAATGCGAGCGTCGCTTTCAAGTTATCCCACTTCTTAGAAAATCCGTTTGTCAGTCTAGTAAGCCTGCGGATAGACGTTCGCATGCTGAGATTTGAACGCTCAACTATGCTTGTGCAAATTCTGCTAGGGTCAGGCCATCCGATCATCGGTTTCGATATTGTTTCCACCACCTCAGGTGGCGAATATTTCTGCTCACCGTCCGGATCACGGTTGCCGTAAATCTTGATCAGCATCGCGTAGTCAACGCGAGTGCCAAGCGAGTAAGACACCGCGTTCTCGTAAGGGCGATAGCCATCTGTAGTCAACTGGAAACGTCCGCTTGTGGCGTAGTTCAGTTTCTCTGTGAATGCTTCGCAGTCAACCATATCTCGCTGGCCTAGATGCCATGCCAGAATCAGTTTTGTGCTGCGTTCAATGCCAACCCAAGTATAGGCGTCGCCAACGTGCGGATCGGTAATGTTGTTGTAAAGTTTGTGGCGATTCTTGAATTTCACGAAGCCCCAAATTTCGTCGGCTTCGACATCTTTTACGGCTACACCTTTAATGCGTTTGAGCATTAGTTTTTCGCATCGCTCTCCGGCCAATAGTAGCAAGTTAAGAATTGTGCGTTGGTGAATCCCTGTAATCCGCGTGACAGAGCGGAGAGACATACCTTCCAAAAGCAAGTTAAGGCAAGTCTCAGCTTGGTCTAGTGAGATACGCATGTTACCCAAAGGGCTTTGCGGTCTGATAGGTTTCTCATGTTCTTCTGAAAACGTCTTTTTACACTTTTTACAGCGATAGCGTTGGATTCTTTGAGGGCCAAACTTACCAAACTTTTTGCAGCGGAGATTACAGTTGCAGCATGTCATTTATGAGCCTTGCATCTTTCTGCGATCAGGCTCACAATTGGGGTTGCTTGGACTCCGATGTGAGCAATCGCGTTGGTTTTCAAAAGGGCCTTAGTGGTTAGCGCCGCTAGGGCCTTTAACTCTCAATGAGCAGAGTATACGCGACCGCTCACGTATAAGTCAAGTGTAAAATGTATTGATTTTTCCTGAGCGGTCAGGTATGATTTGACGTATGGACAAACCACACAAGAAGAATGCCGCAGCAGTGGCTCTAGGACGTAGAGGCGGTAAGGTTGGAGGCCCAGC
>WNGF01012513.1_pt1 | contig 11213 bp, 9 predicted proteins | sample 5400641 | NCBI WGS metagenome assembly WNGF01 (sample SAMN13153371, study PRJNA577476) | soil metagenome | isolation source: 80 cm soil or saprolite under grassland replicate 2 | place: USA:California | collected 2016-06-15 | reverse complement strand
CGTCGCGAGCACGTTCATCTCCCAAGGGTCGTCGTGCAGCTCGACGCCCGCCGCGGCCGCGACCCGCTTGCCCTCGTCGACGAGGTCGTGGACGAGGTGGCCGAGGTCGCCGACCTCCCGTTCCGCCGCGAAGTGCTCGTCGTGCGGAAGCCCCGTCAGGGCGGCGACGCCGTTGACGGTCGCGTTGAAGATCAGCTTCGACCATTGAGCCGGACGGAGGTCCGGCAGCGCCTCCGCCTTGAGCCCCGAGTCGACGAGCAGCTGCGCGATCGTCTCGACCCGCTCGAACGGCGTGTCCCCGTACGGCCCGAGCCAGGTCTCCGTGTCGAGGATGTACTCCACGTGTGAGTCCGAGTGCTTCGTCCCGCTCATGAAGGTCACCGCCGACACGAGCGGCCACTCACCGTGGACACGGACGATCTCCTCGGCGCCGAGGCCGTTCTGCACGGTCATGATCGTGGCGCGCGAGAACCTCCCGGCGAGACGCTCCGCGGCCGCCTCCACCCCGTTCGCCTTCGTCGCGATGATCCCGAGCTCGAAATCGGGTAGGTCGCGTGGATCCGCTGCTGCGGTCACGCGCGCCGTGAAGTCGTGGCGCCCGCTGACCTGCAGCCCGTGCTCGTTCAAAGCGCGGGCATGGTCCTCCCGTCGCGTGAGCACGAGCACATCCGTGACGGTGGCGAGATGTGCCGCGAAGAGGCTGCCGATCGAGCCGGCGCCGACGACGCAGACCCTCACGCGAACTTCGTGCGGAGGTACTCCAGGTACGGCTCGGGGTCGAGCTCGGACGCGGTGACGCGCTGCAGCAACTCGCGCGGCGGGAACTTGCCGCCGTGCCGATAGATGTGCTCGCGCAACCATTCGCGCAGCTGCGAGAACTCACCGCGGGCGAACTGCTCTTCGAGGTCGCCGAGATCGGCCCGCACCCGCTCCCAGATCTGCACCGAGATGACGTTGCCAAGCTGGTACGTCGGGAAGTACCCGAAGTGACCGGCCGACCAATGCATGTCCTGCAGGACGCCGTGTGCGTCGTCGGGCACGTCGACCCCGAGGTACTCCTTCATCCGCTCGTTCCAGACCTCGGGAAGGTCGCGGATCGGGACCGCGCCGGCCAGCAGCTCCTGCTCGAGCTCGAAGCGGAGGATGATGTGGAGCCCGTACGTCGCCTCGTCGGCGTCGCCGCGGATCAGGCCCGGCCGGATCGCGCTGACCCCTCGCACGAACTCGTCCTCGTCGACCCCGCCCAACGCCTCCGGGAACAGCGGCTGCAGTTGCGGGTAGAACCAGCGCCAGAAGCCACGGCTGCGGCCGACCAGGTTCTCCCAGGTGCGGCTCTGGGATTCGTGGACCGCGCTCGACGTCCCGCGCCCGAGCGGCGTCCGCGCAAACGACTCGTCGATGTCGAACTCGTACACGCCGTGCCCGAACTCGTGCATCGTCGAGAACAGCGACGTCAGGTCGCCCTCGTCGGTGTGCGTCGTCAGCCGGATGTCGGCGAAGCCGGGCTTCGACGCGAACGGATGCGGCGTCTCGTCGATCCGCCACTTCGCCGGCTCGTAGCCGAAGGCGTCGAGGACAAGGCGGCTGGCGCGCTGCTGCGCTGCGACCGGGAAGGGACCGCGCAACGCCGCGCCGTCGTCCGCGCACTGCTCGATCAGCGGCACGAGCTCCTCCTTCAGCCTGTCGAACACGCGCCGGACGTCCGCGGTCGTCGTCCCTTCCTCATATTCGTCGATCAGGACGTCGTACGGGGTCTCGATCTCGGGGAAGCAGTCGATGTAGCGGAGCTTCAGCTCGAGCTGGCGCTCGAGATGCGGGATGAACGACTCGAAGTCCGACGCCGCCTTGGCCTGGTCCCAGGCGGCGACCCCGACGCCCGCCGCGTGCGTCATCTCGGCCGCGAGCTCTCCAGGCACGCGCCGCGCCCGCTCCCAGTCGCGCCGCGTCACGCGTACGAGCGCCGCATCGGTCTCGTCGTCTACCGACTCGAGCGCCTCGAGCAGCTCGCCCACCTCGTCCGAGACGAGCTTCTCGTGGATGAGGCGCGTGAGCGTCGCGAGGACGTTCGCGCGCGCCTCGGCGCCGGCCGGGGGCATCGACACCCGCGAGTCCCAGTCGGCGAGCGACTCGGCATGCTGCAGGTCCGCGATCTCCCGCAGGATCGACTTCAGCCGCTCGAGCGGCTCGGCGACGGTCGCGACGCTCATCGGCACGCCTTTCGCCGATGAGCGAGGGAAGGGGCAAAAGGGGAAACCGCGAGGTTTCCCCCCTTCGGAAGCGGCTGCGTCGGCAAAGCCGGCGCATCCGCTTCAGCGACATCGCAAGCGATGTCGCAGTCCTCAGCCCGCGCGGCGCTCGCAGCGGCGCGTGGGCTGAGGCGTGACCTAAAGAAGGGCTGAAGGCGAGCGACGGTCACGCGACCTGCGGCGCGAGCTTCTCACGCAGGTAGCGAACGTACGGCTTGGCGTCGATCCGGCTGCCGGTCACGCGCTCGATCGTCTCCTGCGGAGTGTACTTCGCTCCGAGCCGGTAGAGGTGCTCGCGCAGCCAATCGCGCAGGTCGCCGAACTCGCCGCGCTCGAAGCGCTCGTCGAGCTCGCCGAGATCCTCGAGCGCGCGCTCCCAGATCTGCACCGACATGACGTTGCCGAGCGAGTAGGTCGGGAAGTACCCGAACGCGCCGCCTGCCCAATGCATGTCCTGCAGGACGCCGCGGGCATCGTCCGGAACCTCGAGCCCGAGGTAGTCCTCGATACGCGCGTTCCAGGCTTCCGGCAGATCGGCGACGGCGAGCCTGTCCTCGATCAGCTCCTGCTCGAGCTCGAAGCGGAGGATGATGTGGAGGTTGTAGGTCACCTCGTCGGCGTCGATGCGGATCAGCGACGGGTGCACCTTGTTGACCGCGCGGTAGAACGCCTCCTCGTCCACCGACCCGAGCTGCGCAGCGAACGCCTCCTGCAGCCGCGGATAGAACCAGCGCCAGAACGGCCGGCCGCGCCCGACGAGGTTCTCCCACGTGCGGCTCTGGGACTCGTGCACCCCGAGCGACACGCCCGTGCCGAGCGGCGTACGAGCCAGTGACCGGTCGACTCCCCACTCGTACACACCGTGACCGAACTCGTGCATCGTCGCGAACAGCGAGGAGAGATCGCCCGGCCGGGAGTTCGACGTCAGACGGATGTCACCGGTGCCGGGGCTCGTCATGAAGGGATGCGGCGTCTCGTCGATCCGCCACTCCTCGTCGGTGCAGCCGAAGCTGCGCAGGATCTCGAGGCACAGCTCCCGCTGCGCCGCCGGGTCGAACTCGCCCGTCAGGAACGAGTCGTCGACCTCGCCCGCGTCCGCGATCTCCTCGATCAGCGGCCGCAGCTGCTCCTTCAGCTCGTCGAAGATCTGCCGGACTTCCGCCGTCTTCATGTGCGGCTCGTAGTCGTCGAGCAGGACGTCGTACCTCTCGTTCGTCGGCTCGAAGCAGGCGACGTAGCGATGGCGCAGCTCGATGTGGGTTTCCAGGTGGGGACGGAGCTGCTCGAAGTCGGAATGCTCCTTCGCCGTTCCCCAGGCGGCCAGCCCAAGAGCGGACGCGCGGCGCAACTCCCCGACCAGCTCGGGCGGGACGCGGGTTGCCTTCTCGTAGTCGCGGCGAGTCCGCCGGATCAGGCTGGCCTCGAAGGAGTCGTGGTCGGAGCTCTCCTCGAGCCCACACAGCTCGTCGAGGAGCCGGCCGACCTCGTCCGCGATAAAGCGCTCCTGCGCGAGTCGGCTCACGGTCCCCAGCGCTTCCGCCCGGGCCGCCGCGCCGCCGGGCGGCATCAGCACGCGCTGGTCCCAGACGAGCAGCGTGGCGGCCTTGGTCAGGTCGCTGACCTCGGCGAGGCGTTCCTGCAGGCGTTCGAGCGGAGTCGCCGTCACGCCGAGAACTTTGTCAGAACGCCGCGGACCAGCGTCCGCGGGAGCCGGAGCTCGCGCCCGCCCGTCAAGCCCGAGGGCCGCAGGATCAGGACGACCGCCATCAGCGTCCCGACGACGACGATCCGTGTGCCCGACGGCAGGTCGAGCATGCCGCCGGGGACGTGGACGCCGTTCTCCGCCTCGGCGAGGAAGGAGTCGACGGCGCTGACCACGACCGCTCCGACCACCGCTCCCCACAGGCTCGTGAGGCCGCCGATCACGAGCATGGCCAGCGTGATGAACGTCAGGTCGAGATAGAGCACCTCGGTGTTCACCGGCAGCAAATGTACGTAGAGGCCGCCCGCGAGGCCCGCGACCGCCCCGGAGAGCGTGAACGCGACGAGCCGCTGCCCGTAGACCGAGACGCCGACGGCCCGCGCCGCCGCGGCGTCCTCGCGGGTCGCGCGCAGCATCCGCCCGTAGCGGCTGCGCTGGTAGAGGAACGCGACCGTGACCGCGAGCAGCGCGCCGAGGGCGGCCTGCAGCAGCCCGGTCGTCTCCGGCACCGCGGAGAACGTGTTCAGGCCGGGGCCGATCTTCTCCCAGTAGCGCAGGACGTTGTGAGTGATCTCCAGCACACCGAAGGTCGCGATGCCGGCCGCCAGGCCGGAGAGCCGCATCAGCGGCAGCCCGATGATCAACGCGTACAGCGCGCCGACGGCCGCGGCGAGCGCGAGCGAGGGGACGTTGCCCACGGTCGTGTCGCGCAGGAAACCGGCGAGGCTCGGCATGATCGCCGGCTTCTCGCTCGTCGACATGGAGAGGATCCCGGCCGTCCACGCACCGACGGCCACGAAGCTGACGTGGCCGAACGAGAGCACGCCGGAGTTGCCGATGAAGAGGTACAGGGCCACGACAATCGTGACGTTGATGAGCGTGGTGACGACATACGTCTCGGTCGACGTCGACACGATCGTCCCGAATAGCGCGACGGCGACGACGAGCACGGCCGGCGCGAGCAGCTCCAACACGGCATGCGCCTGTCTCATACGCGCTCCACCGCCTGCTGGCCCTGGCGCGTGAACAGGCCGCCCGGCCGGATCAGCAGCACCAGGATGACTGCGGCGAACAGGAACGACGGGAGGTACTGGCTCTGGTCGGTCGGCAAAGCGCCGCCGAGGAAGCCGGACGCGAAGCCGATCGCGAAGCCTCCGAGCGTCGCGGAGACGAGACGGTTCATTCCGCCGAGGACGACGCCCGCCAGGACGAGAATCGTGTCCCGCAAGGCGAAGTCGGGCGTCACGAGCGGTGTCTGCACCGTCATCATCACGGAGACCGTCGCTGCGAGCAGACCGGAAAGCAGCACGGCCGAGCCGATGACGCGGTTCGCGCGCACGCCGAGCAGGCGTGCCGTGCGGAAGTCGAGAGCCGCCGCACGCATGTGCAGCCCGACACTCGTCCGGCCGAGCAGCGCGACGAGCGCGATGAGGCACCCGGCCGCGACCCCCGTGGTGACGATCGAGATCTTGCGGATGTCGACGCCGGAGATCGTCCACGGCTGGTTCAGGGACGAGAGCGAAGCGGCGATCTTCCCGAGGGGGCCGAACCACAGCAGGGCGATGCTCTGCAGAAGGAACGCAACGGCGAACGTCGCCACGAGCATTACGGCGGGCGAGTGCGAGCGCAGCGGCCGGAAGACGACCCAGTCCATCGCGACGGAGAGCACGACGACGACGCCGAAGCAGAGCAGGATGCCGACCCACACCGGCCAGCCACGCTCGTACGCGAACGCGAGCGCGTACGCGCCGGCCATCACGAGTTGGCCGTAGGCGAAGTTCACCAGGCGGAGCACGCCGAAGACCAGACCGATGCCGACGGCCATCAGCGCGTAGATCCCGCCGAGGCCGAAGGCGTCGGCGAGCGTCTGCCAGTCGGCTCCGAGGAACGTCGCGATGAAAGTCATGCGAAGTACGCCGAGACGAGCGTGTCGCTGTCGTCCGCCGACTCCGGCCCAAGGGTCACGCGCACGCGACCGCTCGAGAGCACGTGCGAGCGGTCGGCGAGAGCGACCGTTCGCTGGGCGCGCTGCTCGACGAGCAGGATCGCGATCCCGCGCTCCCGGATCTGCTCGAGCGCCTCGAACACGACGTCGACGACACGCGGCGCGAGGCCGAGCGACGGTTCGTCCAGGAGCAGGACCTCCGGGTCTGCCACCAGGGCGCGCGCGATCGCGAGCTGTTGCTGCTGGCCGCCGGAGAGAGCGCCGGCAGGCCGCTTGCGGAACTCAGCGACGACCGGGAAGAGCTCGTACGCGACGGAGAGGTCTCCGTTGCGCCGCCCCGCGACGCCGAGACGCAGGTTCTCCTCCACCGTCAGCTCGGCGAAGATCCGTCGTCCTTCCGGGACCAGCGCGACACCCGCCCGGGCGACGTCCTCGGGGCGGCGGCCGGCGAGCGAGCGGCCGTGGAGCCGAACCTCACCCGCCGCGCTGGGGACGAGGCCCATCACCGCGTGCAGGGTCGAGGACTTGCCGGCGCCGTTCGGGCCGATCAAGCCGACGATCTCGCCGCGATCGACGGTCAGCGACAACCCGCGCACGGCGTGCACGGCGCCGTGCCAGACCTCGAGGGCGTCGAGCTCGAGCGCCGGAACGCTCACTGGGCGACCGCCCGGTGAGCGAGGGAAGGGGCGTTGGGGGAAACCGTGAGGTTTCCCCCTCCGTTCTCCTCGACCCACGCGGCGATCTCAGCGGCGCGTGGGTCGAGGCGATCCCTAAAGAAGGGGGCTCGTGGGGGAAACATTGTTTCCCCCACGGGAGCGAGCCGAAGGCGAGCGACGCTCATTCCTGGACCGCGCTCTCGCCGAGGTACGCAGCGGCGACGTCGAGGTTGGCGCGGATGTCGGCGGGCGGGCCCTCCGCGAGCGTCCGTCCCTGGTCGAGGACGTGGATGCGGTCGCAGATCTCCATGATCAGCGCCATGTTGTGATCGATCAGGAGCACGCCGGCCTCGCGGTCGTCCCGCACGGCCTGCACCGCCTCGGCGAACACAGAGAGCTCGGCCTCCGGCAGCCCGGCTGCGGGCTCGTCGAGCAGGACGAAGCGCGGATTCGTGGCGAGCGCCCGGGCGACTCCCAGCCGCCGCTCGTCGCCCTGGGCGAGCGTGTCGGCCGGAGCGTCGGCGTGCGCCGTGAGCCCGAGCGCCTCGAGCAGCTGCTCGGCCCAGGCCCGCGCGGCGCGCAGCCTCGAGCCGGCTCCCAGCGCCGCGACCTCGACGTTCTCGCGCACGGAGAGGGCCCGGAACGCGTGGCTGTGCTGAAACGTGCGCACGAGCCCGGCCCGCCCACGCCGGCTGGGCTTCCAGCGCGTGATGTCGCGGCCCTCGAGCTCGACCGTCCCCGACGACGGGCGATCGAAGCCGCTGAGGACGTTCACGAGGGTCGACTTGCCGGCTCCGTTCGGGCCGATCAGGCCGACGATCTCACCGCGCTCCAGCTCCAGCGTGACCTCCCGCAGGGCATGCACGCCTGCGAAGGACCGCGACACGGCGGAGGCCCGAAGGGATGCTCCGGGCCTCCGCGGTTGCCGTTCAGCGCTCAGATCTTCGCGACGACCTTCGCGACGATCGTGCCGACGACCTTGGGCACGTTGTTCTGGATCCGGATGACGCGATACCGGCGTCCGAACACCGTGTGCAGCTTCGGCGAGAAGCTGACATTGCCGGAGATGGTCGGCACCTTCTTGAACTTCTCCATGATCTTCGCGAGCGTCAAGCCCTTCGTCGAGCCGTTCGCACGCTTGATCGCGGTGACGACGCCGTCGATCGCGGACGGACCGGTGATGAAACCGCCGGTCGCGGCCTTGACCTGCTTCGCCAGCTTGTTGACCACCGGGCTCGGATCGTCACCGAACGACGAGGCGAAGGTGACGAACCAGTAGTTGGTCACCTTCGGGTTCGCCGGCAGCCAGTAGGTGCCGTCCCCGGCCCACGAGTTGAGGATCGGCGTGTTGTTCCCGAGCGAGCGCAGGCCGGTGATCATCGTCGACAGCGCGCCGAAGGCGCCTGCCGTCGAGGTGACGATCACGTCGGCCTTGACACCGTTGAGGCGACTGACGGCGTTCTGGACGTTGTTGCCGCCGAGCGACTGATACGTCTCCTTGGCCACGATCTTCCCGCCCAGCTGCTTGAACCGGGCTTCGAACGCCTGGACGACGTTGCGGAAGTAGACGATCACGGTGTCGGTCGCCAGCGCGGCGCTCTTCCAGCCATGACCCCACGCGTATTGCGCCATCGCGGAGCCTTCGTCCTGCGCGACGTTGCCGAAGCTGAAGGCAAGGCGTCCCTTCGCCCCGAAGCGCTTCGGGCCCATCTGGTCGGTTCCGATGCACGACGCGACGGCCAAGATGCCACGGTCGATCGCGACGCGGACGACAGGCGCGGCGAGGTCGACGTCACACGTCGTGAAGATGACGTTCGCCTTCTCACTGAGCAGCCGTAGCGCGCACGCTTTCGCCACGTCGGGTTTGTTGCCTTGCGTGTCGCACGTGATCAGCTTCAGCTTGCGACCGTCCACCGTTCCTTTTGCGTTGAGCTGATTGACCCGCAGCTTTGCCGCCGCGAGTGCGGGCCCGTCGAACGGAGCCATCGCGCCGTTGCCGTCGAACGCCCAGCCGATGATGATCGGCGGCTTCGCTGTACGAGCACTGTTCGCTGCTAGCGCGCTGCCGATCACGGCGAGCGCAAGAACTGCCGCAGCCGCGATCGCCAGCCTTCCTCCACGTCTCATCTAGGCCTCCTCTTGGGTTCCACTGGATTACACGGCACCGGGCGATACCTGGTCAACCGGGCTTTGGATTCGTGCCTCCCACACCCGGGTGAACGCCTCCTTGGCTTCCCGGGCAAGCTGCTCGGCCGGAGTGTCCCAGATGGAGTCCGGCCAGGCGTTTCCGAACGAGCCGTTGTCCGAGAAGATCTCGACGTCGTAGTAGCCGTCCCAGCCGGCCGCGTCGAGCGCACGCAGGCCTTCTACCACGGTGTCGCGGTCCTCGCCCGGCCCGGTCAAGCACACGACACCGCTCGGCCGGAACGCGGCGAGTCGATGCACGGACGCGCAGATCGCGTCGATGCGCGCTTGCGGATCCTCCGGACCATCCATCAGCGGCAGCGGGAGAATCGACGGGATCGCGGGCACGGCAGACGCGCGTCCGAGCCCGGACTCTTCGAGCAGCTCGAGCGCAGCGTTGTCGTCCTCGAGCTTCAGCTCCCACACGCCGATTCCGTCCGCGCCGGCGGCGGCGTACGCGCGCACGTCGTCCGCGAAGCTCGACGTCAGGGTCGTGATCTGCGAGATCGAAAAAAGCGCCCGGATGCAGGGATTCTATGCCTCAGGAGCTCCCGGGCGACGAGGGTGCCGGACCCTCCTCCGAGCCCCGGTCCGGGCCAGGTGCTCGCGCCGATCTGGAAGAGGTCGCGGACCGGGGTCCGGTGACCGGGCTGCTGCGCAAACGGACGCCAGAGAAAGTTCTGGTCGAGCGCAAGCGAGCCGGAATACGGATCGCCGCGTTCGAGATTGATGTTCGCCGCTTGCAGATCTGCGGGGGAAAGGACGACGCGTCTGCGGACGGAGGACTCGAGATTCGTGATGTGCCGCGCCAGTCGGTCCTGGATGCGGTCGGCGTAGCGCTCGCGCAGCGACTCCGTCCAGGTTCCGTCGCCGACATCCAAGTCGTCCGCAGCGTCGCCCCGCACCTGCCAAGGGAGCTCCTGCAGCTGGATCCAGAGCAGGCCGCGACCGTCCGGCGCGCGCGACGCGTCCATCGTCAGCGGTTGCCCGACGACGATCGTCGCCTCCGCCGGCAGCAGCCCGCGCTCCGCCTCGTTGACGGCGCGCGACACGCCGTTCAGTCCGGGCGTGACGTGGACGATCGCCGTGCGTCCGAGTCGCTCGTCGCCCTCCCAGCGCGGCGGCTCGGAGAGCGCATAGTGGATCTGCATCTCGGAGCGGCCGTAACGGAACCGCCGTCCCGCCTCGGCAACGTCCCCCGGCAGATCGAGTAGGCGCCCGTACAGCTGGGTCGGCGTGACGTTGCAGACGACGGCGCGCTTGGCGCCGATGACGTCTCCGTCGACCGTCCGCACGCCGGTGGCACGGCCCCCGGTGACGAGGACGCGCTCGACGTCCGCGCCGGTGCGGCAGGTGCCGCCGTTGTCCTCGATCAGCCGGACGAGCGCGTCGACGAGCCTCGCGCCGCCCCGGCGGGGAATGGGCATGCCTCCGGCCTCGATCGCGAACGCGATCACGCGCGTCATGAACCCGGAGGCGGCGGCATCCGGGCCGAGCCCTGTGTGCAGCACCCACGGCGCAAGCAGCCCATGCGTCCGTTCCGACTCGAAGGTGCTCTCGAGCCAGTCGCGGCTGGACTGCACGACCTCGGCGCCGAACGCCGCGAGACCCCGGCGGCCGAGCCGCCGATACGCCTTGACCGCCAGCCCCGCGCCTGCGCGGGACCACAACTCGGTGCCGAGAACCCCGAAGACGAGCTCCGCCTGCGCTCCGACCGCGGCCATCGCCTCCGGCCACGCGTCCCCCAGCTCGGCCGCGTTCGCGGCGGGATCGGTCGCGAGGAACGTGCTCTCCTCGTCCGGGAACGCCGACGCAGTCGGCAGCTCGGTGTTCAGGTACTCGAGCCCGCGCGCGGAGAGCTCGGCGGCGAGCTCAGGGTGCGCCGGCCCGCCGACCCAGAGCGGGTGCCAGGCACTGAAGACGTCGTGCACGAAGCCCGGCTCGGTGAGCTCTGCGGTCTTGATCGCGCCGCCGTATTCCGCGTCGCGCTCGAGCAGGCAGACGTCCCAGCCGGCGCGGGCGAGCAGCGCCGCGCACGCGAGCGAGTTGATGCCGCTGCCGACGATGACCGCGTCGTGCTCAGCCACGTGCGAGCTGCCGGAACTCCTCGTCGGTGACGATGCCGCGCTTCGTCGTGCCCAGCTCTTTCACGCGCGCCAGGAGCTCGCGCTGCGCATCGTCGTCGAGCTCGAGGCCGAGCTCCTCGGCCTTGATCCGGATCGAGTCGATGCCGCTCTTCTTGCCGAGGACGACGCTCCGCTGCGCGGCGACGAGCTCGGACGAGTACGGCTCGATCGCCGGCGGATCGTGGAACTGGCTCGCGACCGCGCCGGACTCGCGCCGGAAGAGGTTGTCGCCCACGAGCGGCTTGTACGGCTCGAGCTCGTAGCCCGATAGCGCGCGCAGTCTCTCGGAGAACGCGCGCACGCGCTCCAGGCGCAACTTCGTCTCGACGCCGTAGAGCCCGCGCAGCGCGAGGG
>WNGF01011256.1_pt1 | contig 11214 bp, 14 predicted proteins | sample 5400641 | NCBI WGS metagenome assembly WNGF01 (sample SAMN13153371, study PRJNA577476) | soil metagenome | isolation source: 80 cm soil or saprolite under grassland replicate 2 | place: USA:California | collected 2016-06-15 | reverse complement strand
CACCCGGGCGCGGCGCGCGCTGCTCGAGCTCGACGTGCGCGGCGTGCCGACGACGCGCGACGCGGGGCTCGACATCCTCGCCAGCGAGGAGTTCCGCAGCGGTGAGTACTACACCTCGTTCCTCGCGGAGGCGGGGGCGCGGCTGCCCGCGCTGGCCGGAGCATGACGTACGTCGTGCGCGAGGACGCCGGGGCGATCACGGTTGCCGACGCTGCGCTGACCCAGATCGTCGTCCAGGCCGCGGAAGCGGTCGAGGGCGCGCGGGTGCGACGCCGGCGGAAGCTCGGGCTGGAGATCGAAGGCGACGGCGCCCGCGTCGAGCTCGAGCTCGCGGTCGCCTACGGGCTGGTGCTGCCCGGTGTCGCGCGTGACGTGCAGCAGCGGGTCGCGGACGCGCTGCAGCGCATGTGCGGGCTCGAGGTGAGCGCGGTCGACGTGTCGGTCGAGGAGCTCGACCGCTGATGGAGGCGGGCCAGGTCAGCCGCCGCGAGGCACGCCGCGCGGCGGTGTTCGTCCTCTACCAGTGGGACGTCACGGCCGCGCCGCTCGGCTCGCTCTACGAGGGCGACGTCGACGAGTACACGCGCCGGATCGTCGAGGCGGTCGCCGGGCGCGCACCGGAGCTCGACGCCCGCATCACGGCCGCCTCGGACGAGTGGACGGCCGACCGGCTGGGCGCCGTCGAGCGGAACGTCCTGCGCGTCGCGCTCGAGGAGCTCGACGAGGCCGACGTGCCGCGCGAGGTGGTGCTCGACGAGGCGGTCACGCTCGCGAAGCGCTACGCGTCCGACGACGCTGGGAGACTCGTGAACGGCATCCTTGGCAGGATCGTGCGGGAGGAGGCGGCGTAGCGGTGGCCACGGAGGATTCGCTGAGCAGGGCGGAGGAGCTGCTGGCGCGGCTGGAGACGGCGCGGGCCGAGCTCGACCGGATCGCCGAGGGGGAGGGGGGCTCGACCGATCGTGCGCTCGAGATCCTGGGCGAGCTCTCGGAGCTGGCCAAGGCCGTCGAGGAGGAGCTGGCGCGCGCGAAGCGGGCGGCGGAGGCCGATGCCGCAGGCGCCTGACGACCTGCGCACGCTCGTCGAGGACTACCTCGAGGGGCTGGAGCTGTGGCCGCAGCTGCACGGGCAGGCCGAGTCGGTGCGCTACTCGCTCACCGTCGGCGGCAAGCGCGTCCGGCCGGTGATCTGCCTCGCGACCGCGGAGGCCGCAGGCGCAGAGCCCGAAGCGGCGCTGCCGGCGGGCTGCGCGCTCGAGCTCGTGCACACGTTCTCGCTCGTCCACGACGACCTGCCGGCGCTCGACGACGACGAGGAGCGGCGTGGGCAGCCGTCGACCTGGAAGCGCTACGGCGAGGCCGTCGGCATCCTCGCCGGCGACGCCCTGCTGGCCGAGGCGTTCCGGCTGGCGACATCGTACGAGACGCCGGAAGTCGCGCGCGAGCTCGCGGAGGCGACGCTCGGCATGATCGGCGGCCAGTACCTGGACATCACGGGGACGGCTCCCGACGAGGCGACCCTGCACCGGTTGAAGACGGGCTGCCTCTTCGCAGCCGCGGTCGGCCTCGCACTCTGGGCCGCCCGTGTGCCGCCGGCCGAGCAGCGGCCGTGGCGCGCCTTCGGCGACGAGCTCGGGCTGCTCTTCCAGATCGTCGACGACATCCTCGACTCCGACGGCTACGTCGTCACGCACGGCACGGACGGCGCCCGCCGGCTCGCGGACGAGGCGGCGGAACGCGCACGAGCCCGCCTCGACGAGGTCGACGCCGACACGAGCGTGCTGCGCGACATCGTCGACGGGCTCGCCGTCCGCACGGCGTAGTCACGCATGAAGATCGTCGCGGTCGCGAGCGGCAAGGGCGGCGTCGGCAAGTCGACGGTCAGCCTGAACCTCGCGCGAGCGCTCGCAGAGGGAGGCGCGGCGGTGGGCCTGCTCGACGCGGACGTGTACGGCCCGGACATCCCCGTGATGCTCGGGCTCAAGCAGACCCGCGAGCTGCGCTCCTGGGAGCTGGGCCGAAATCCCCGCTTCGGTCGCGTCGAGCTCGAGCCGGTCGAGGTGCTGGGACTCAAGGTCATGTCGGTCGGCTTCCTCGTCGCCGAGGCCCAGGCGATGACGATGCCCGGGATGCTCGTCGAGCTCGTCGGTCGCCAGCTGATTCGCGACGTGCGCTGGGGGAGCCTCGACTACCTGATCGTCGACCTGCCGCCGGGAACGGCCGACTTGCAGCAGCGGCTCTTCTCGACCGTCGACCTCGCAGGCGCGATCGTCGTGGTCGGGCCGCAGGACGCGGCGCACCTCGACGCGCGGAAGCTGCTCACGATGCTCCGCGACGCCGGCGTGCCGGTGCTGGGCGCCGTCGAGAACATGCGCGGCCTCCGCTGCCCGCGCTGCGGGGAGCTGATCGAGGTCTTCCCGCCCGTCGCCGAGGAGCGGTCGATCCTCCGCGAGCTGCCCCTGCTCGGCTCGGTGCCGCTCGATCCTGCGTTCGCGCGCCTGAACGGCGTGCCGGCCCCGTTCGTCGCGATCGCCGGGCGTGTCGTGGAGGCGCTGGCGTGAGCGCGGAGATTCCGGCCGACTGGTTCGACGGGTTCTTCGAGGGCGACTGGCTGGACCACCTCGCGCTCGGCTCCTCGCCCGAGTGGACGGAGCGGCAGGTCGACTTCCTCGTCGAGCAGCTCGACCTGCGGGAGGGGACGCGCGTGCTCGACCTCGCCTGCGGGCGCGGCCGCATAGCGCTGCCCCTTGCGCAGCGCGGCTGCCGGGTCACCGGCCTCGACCTGAGCCCGCGCTCGCTCGAGCTCGCACGCGGCGGGGCCGAGGCGGCCGGGGTCGAGCTGGAGCTGCTGCACGGCGACATGCGCGAGCTCGACGCGGTCGAGGCGTTCGACGTCGTCCTGAACGTCTTCTCCTCCTTCGGCTACTTCGCGGAGCAGCCCGACGACGAGCGAGTGGTGCGGGCGGTCGCGCGCGCCCTCGTACCGGGCGGCGCGTTCTTCATCGACACGGTCAACCCGATCACGCTCGCGCCGCGCTTCAGAGAGAGGGAGTGGAGCGAGCTGGAGGGGGGCGTCACGTTGCTCGAACGGCGCTCGTGGGATCAGCTGCGCGGCCGGATGGAGACGACGTGGACGTTCGTCCGGCCGGACGGGTCGCGGACGGAGGCGGCCTTCTCGCTGCGGATGTATACAGCGGCGGAGCTCGCGGCGATGCTCGGCGCCGCCGGGCTGGAGGTCGACGGGGCGTGGGGAGGATGGGACGGGGCTGACCTGGCCGACGGGCACCGGATCCTGCTGCGCGCCCGCAGGCCGGCATGATGCGGTCGGCCGAGCACCCGGGCTGGCTGCTCGACGAGGTCGCCCACGCGGGCGGCGAGCACCTCGATGCGGCCTACGCGGCCGCCTACGACGCGAAGGCCGGCGCCGATCCGGCGGCAGAGCTCGAGCTGTTGCGCGAGCACGGGCTCGACTCCGGGACGACGCTCGTCGACCTCGGCGCCGGCACCGGGCTCGTCGCGCTCGCGGCCGCGCCGCATTGCCGCCGGGTCGTGGCGGTCGATCCCTCCCCGGCGATGGTCGCCCTCGTGCGGGAGCGGGTCGCCGCGGCGGGGCTCGCGAACGTCGACTGTGTCGAGGCCGGCTTCCTGACGTACGAGCACTCGGGCGCGCGGCCGCAGCTCGTCCACTCGCGCAACGCGCTGCATCACCTGCCCGACTTCTGGAAGGGGCTCGCTCTCGCACGGGTCGGCGCGCTCCTCGCGCCGGGCGGCACCTTCCTGCTCCGCGACCTCATCTTCTCGTTCGAGCCGCACGAGGCGGACGAGCGGATCGAGGCCTGGCTCGCCGGCGCGGCACCCTCCGAGGAGCGAGGCTGGACGCGCGCCGAGCTCGAGCTCCACCTGCGCACCGAGCACAGCACCTTCAGCTGGGTGCTCGAGCCGCTGCTGGAGCACGCCGGCTTCGAGATCCGCGAGACGTTCCACCGGCAGCACGCCTACTCGACCTACGTGTGCGCCAAGCGGCCGTGAAGAAGCGGCTTGACGTCCTGCTCGTCGAGCGCGGGCTGGCGGAGTCGCGGGCGCAGGCCCAGGCGCTCGTGATGGCCGGCCTGGTGCACGGCTACGACAAGCCCGGCCAGCAGGTCGACGAGACGGCCGAGCTGACGGTCGAGCGCCGCCCGGCGTACGTCTCGCGCGGCGGCGAGAAGCTCGCGCACGCCCTCGACCGGCTCGGGGTCGACCCGGCGGGGCAGGACTGCCTCGACGTCGGCGCGTCGACCGGCGGCTTCACGGACGTGCTCCTTCGGCGAGGCGCCGCCCGGGTGATCGCGCTCGACGTCGGCTACGGGCAGCTGCATCCGCGCCTGCGGGACGACCCGCGCGTGCTCGTGCTCGAGCGGACGAACGTTCGCACGCTCACGGAGCTGCCGTTCCCGCCGCGGCTCGTCGTCTGCGACGTGTCGTTCATCTCCGTCCGGCTGGCGCTGCCGCCGGCGCTCCGACTCGCCGCGCCCCGCTGGCAGGCGGTCGTGCTCGTGAAGCCGCAGTTCGAGGCCGGCCGCGCCGACGTGGGCAAGGGAGGCGTCGTGCGCGACCTCGCCGTGCGCGCCCGCGTCGTGCGCGAGGTCGCCGAGGCGGCCCTCGGCTGGGGAGCCCGCGTCGCCGGCGTCGTAGACTCCGGGCTCCCCGGGCCGAAGGGCAACCGGGAGCTCTTCCTCCACCTCGTGCAGGCCGACCATCCGACGCTTCCCGATGACCTCGACGAGCGAATCGACGCAGCCGTCACGGCGGGTTAGCACCGCCGCCGTCGTCACGCACGGCCGGCTGGACGTCGACGCCGCCGCCGGGCGCGTCAGGACGGTGGCGGAGCGGGCCGGCGTGACGCTGCTCGACGAGGACGCCGACCCCCGCGACGCCGACATCGTCGTCGCGCTCGGCGGCGACGGGACGATGCTGCGCACGCTCACCCGGCTGCTCGGGAGCGGAGTGCCGGCGATCGGCGTCAACTTCGGCCGCGTCGGCTTCCTCGCGTCGATCAGGCCCGACGAGCTCGAGCCCCAGCTCGCCCGCGTCTTCGCGGGCGACTACCGGATCGTCGAGCTGCCGACGATCGAGGTGCAACTCGACGGCGAGTGTCACGTCGCGGTGAACGACGTGGTCGCCACGAGCTCCACGCTCGGCCGGATGGTCGAGCTGGCGTGGGCGGTGGCGGGCGAGGACCTCGGCATCGTCCCGTGCGACGGGATGATCTGCTCGACGCCGGCCGGGTCGACCGCGTACAACCTCTCGAACGGCGGCCCCGTGCTCGTCCGCGGGCTCGACGCGATGGCGATCACCTTCATCGCACCGCACTCGCTGCACGCGCGTCCGCTCGTCGTGCCGCGCGGCGCGGCCGTGACCGTCCGCAACGTGACGCCCGACGTGCCTGTGGCCGTGCTCGTCGACGGCCACCGGGTCGCAGCCGTGCGGTCCGGGGGCGAGGTCTCGATCTACCTGTGCGACCAGCACAGCCTGCTCGCGACGCTCCCGGAGACGACCTTCTTCGGCCGCTATCGCGAGACGTTCGCGTCCTGAGTGGTTGTCCCGAGCGGCCAATGGTCGCAGTCCTGCGCCGCCTCTACACTCGGCGCCATGCTGCGACGGCTCCGCCTCGAGAACCTCGTGCTGATCCGCGAGGCCGACCTGGAGCTCGCGCCCGGGCTGAACGCGATCACGGGCGAGACCGGCGCCGGCAAGACGATCCTCGCCCAGGCGGTCGGCCTGCTGCTCGGGACGAAGGGCGAGGCGTCGTTCGTCGGGCCTGCCGGCGAGGAGGCGTACGTGGAGGCCGAGCTCGACCTGCCCGACGAGCTCGAGGAGCTGGCGGAGCTGCGCCCCGAGGACGAGGACGCGCTGGTCGTCGCGCGCCGCGTCTTCGCCGACGGCCGCACCCGCGCGTATGCGTGGGGCCGCGGGGCCGCCCGCGAGGACGTGGCCGCCGCGGTGGAGCGGGTCGTTGCGATGTCCGGGCAGTTCGAGCAGCGGCGTCTCGCCCGCCCGTCGTATCAGCTCGAGGTGCTCGACCGCTTCTGCGGCGACGAGCAGCTCGCCCGGCGCGCCGAGCTCCGGGCTTGGTGGCGCGAGCTGCTGGCGGCGCGCCGGCGGCAGGACGAGCTGGCGGCCGATGCGGCGCTCGCCGAGGCGCGGCTCGCGGAGCTGCACGCGCTCGTCGAGCACGCCGAGGGGATGGAGCCCGACGACGAGGAACGCCTGCGGGCTGAACGAGAGCGACTGCGACACGTCAGCGAGCTGGCGGAGGCGGCGGCCGCGGCCGCGCACGCGCTGGCACCGGACGACGGCGAGGGCGCCGCGGGTCTCGTCGCGCTCGCCGAGCGCGCCGTCGCGCCGCTCGAGCGGCTCGCGCCCGAGCTGCAGCGCACGGGCGACGAGCTGCGCGACGTCGAGTTGCGGCTGCGTGAGTCGGTTTCCGACCTGCACTCCTTCCTCGCCTCGCTCGAGGCCGAGCCCGGGCGGCTCGAGCAGGTCGAGGCCGGCCTCGACCGGATCGCCGGGGCGAAGCGGCGCTTCGGCTGCGCGAGCTACGACGACCTGCTCGTCCGCGCGGCCGAGGCGCGGGCCGAGCTCGCCGCGCTCGAGGACGGCCTCGACCCGGCGGCCGTCGCGGCCCAGGCCGTCGCCGCCGCCGAGGCACGGGTGGCTGCCCTCGTGACGGAGCTGCGGGCCGAGCGAGGGGCCGCGGCCCCCGCGTTCGCCGACGCGGTGGCCACTGAGCTTCACGACGTCGGCATGGGCGAGGGCGAGTTCGTCTGCGAGCTGCGGGAGCGCGACCGGGGCGCGACGGGCGCCGACGAGGCCGTCTTCCTCGTCCGCCCGAATGCCGGGCTCCCGTTCGCGCCGGTCGCCGAGACGGCTTCGGGCGGGGAGCTGTCACGAATCGCGCTCGCGATCGCGGCCGTTAGTGCTGCTGGAGAGGGGGGCGGCGAGACGCTCGTGTTCGACGAGATCGACGCGGGCGTGGGCGGCGAGACGGCCGGCTCGGTTGCGCGCGTGCTGCGGCGGCTCGCCGAGCGCGCGCAGGTGGTCGCGATCACGCACCTGCCGCAGATCGCAGCGGTCGCCGACCGCCACTTCCGCGTGGAGAAGGTGCCGGGCGACCCGACGCACACCCGGATCGAGCGGCTCGCGGACGGGGAGCGGCGCGCCGAGCTCGAGCGCATGCTCGGCGGGCACGAGTTCCTCGCCAGCGTCCACTCGTAGGCTCGATGCCCAGGTACGCCGCCGCCCGGACGCTGCTCGCGCCGCTGCCCGACGTGTGGACGTTCCTCGCCGACCCGTACAACCTCGCCGACTGGTGGCCGGGCGTGTCGGGCGTCGAGCCCGACCGGCGCGGCCTCGCCCCCGGCGCGCGCTGGAAGGTGCTCGGCCCGGACCGGCCGAGCTATTTCCGGAAGCCGCAGATGACCGGGACGCTCGTGGTGCTGGACGTCGTGCCCATGCAGCGGCTCGCGTTCCAGCTCACGGGCGACCGGATCGAGGCCGAGCTGACGCTCCGCCCGGCCGCGGACGACCGGACCGAGGTCTCGCTCGTCGTCGAGGGCCCGTTCCTGATCGGGCTCCGCCGCCGCTTCCCGGCTCAGGCGCTCGCGCGCCTGCACACGCTGCTGCGCACCGGGGAAACGGCGTGAGGTTGTCCAACGGATGCCCGTGCTACCCTGAAATCCCGTGAGCGCACGGGCCCCGAAGTACGTCTTCGTTACCGGGGGAGTGGTCTCGGCGCTCGGGAAGGGAATCGTCGCCGCCTCGCTCGGCCGCTTGCTCAAGGCGCGCGGGCTGCGGGTGCAGCTGCAGAAGTTCGACCCGTACCTGAACGTCGACCCGGGAACGATGAGCCCGTTCCAGCACGGCGAGGTGTACGTGACCGAGGACGGGGCGGAGACCGACCTCGACATCGGCCACTACGAGCGCTTCGTCGACGAGAACTTCCTGCGCAACGCGAGTCATAGCGCCGGCGCCGTCTGGGCGACCGTCCTGCGCAAGGAGCGCAAGGGCGACTTCCTCGGCGCCACCGTCCAGGTGATCCCGCACATCACGAACGAGATCAAGGCGCGGATCCGGCGCGCCGCCGAGGCCGGGCCGGTCGATGTCGTGATCTCCGAGATCGGCGGCACGGTCGGCGACATCGAGTCGCTGCCGTTTCTCGAGGCGATCCGCCAGTTCCGGCGCGAGGTGGGTCCCGAAAACGTGATCTACGTGCACGTGACGCTCGTGCCGTTCATCGAGGCGGCCGGGGAGCTGAAGACGAAGCCGACCCAGCACTCGGTGAACGAGCTGCGGCGCATCGGCATCCATCCGGACGTGGTCGTCTGCCGCTCGCACGAGGAGCTTTCGCGCGACATCCGCGACAAGATCGCGCTCTTCGCCGATGTCGACCCGGCCGCTGTGGTCGCGAGCCCGGACGTGCCGGACGTGTACCTCGTCCCCGGCGTGCTGAAGGAGGAGGGGCTCGACCGGCTCGTCTGCGACAAGCTCGGGCTCGACACGCCGGAGGCGGAGCTCGGGGAATGGGCGGAGCTGACGCGCCGGATCGACGAGCGGCGCGAGCTCGCAGAGATCGCGCTCGTCGGGAAGTACGTGAAGCTGCAGGACGCGTACCTGTCGGTGCACGAGGCGTTGAAGCACGCGGGCCTGTACAGCGGCTGCGCCGTGCGGGTGCGCTGGGTCGACGCCGAGAATATGTCCTACGACGAGGCAGCCGAGCTGCTCGAGACGGTCGACGGCGTGCTGGTGCCGGGCGGCTTCGGCTCGCGCGGGTGGGAGGGCAAGGTCCTCGCCTGCCGCGTCGCGCGCGAGCGGCGGATCCCGTATCTCGGCATCTGCCTCGGCATGCACGTCGCGGTCTCCGAGTTCGCTCGGCACGTCGTCGGCCTGGACGGCGCGAACTCGACCGAGATGGATCCTGAGACGCCGTACCCGGTGATCGACCTCCTGCCGGAGCAGAAGGGAATCGAGGATCTCGGCGGCACGATGCGCCTCGGCGCCCAGGCGGTCGAGGTAGCCGGGGGCTCCGAGGCGCGCGAGCTGTACGGCGAGGCGGTGATCCTGGAGCGACACCGGCACCGCTATGAGGTGAACAACCTCTATCGCGAGCGGCTCGTGGAGGCCGGCCTCGTCGTCTCGGGCACGTTCGAGCAGGGGCGGCTCGTCGAGATCGTCGAGCTTCCCGAGCATCCGTGGTTCGTGGCGAGCCAGTTCCACCCGGAGTTCAAGTCGCGGCCGACGCGCCCGGCGCCGCTCTTCCGCGGTTTCGTGGCCGCCGCCCTCGTCCGCGCGCGCGAGCGAGCCGGCCGGGCCGTCGCGGCCGTCTAGTGGCGGCCCAGAGCGAGACGCTCGACCTGTTTCTCGAGCTGGCCGCGCTGCCGAGCCCGCCCGGCGAGGAGCGCGCCGTCGCCGACGCCGTGCTGCGCTACCTGCGTGCGGTCGGGCTCGAGCCGGACGAAGACGACCGTGGTGCGGGGATCGGCTCGACGATGGGGAACGTGTACGCGCGGCTCGAGCCGACGGCCCCCGGGACGCCGCTCTTCTTCTGCGCCCATCTCGACACCGTGCCCCCGACGGGGCCGCTCGAGCCCGTCGTCGAGCACGGCGTCGTCCGGAACGCCGGCGGGACGATCCTCGGCGCCGACGACAAGTCGGCCGTCGTCGCGATGCTCGAGGGCGTACGGCGCGTGCTGGCGGAGAACCGGCCGCACGCGGGGATCGAGCTCCTGTTCACGCCGAAGGAGGAGGTCGGCTTGCTCGGCGCCGCGGCGTTCGACCACGACCGGCTGCACGCACAGCTCGGTTACGTGTACGACCAGGCGGCGCCGATCGGCGAGATCGTCCTCGGCGCGCCGTGGTCGCAGGCGCTGAAGGTGCAGGCGGCGGCGAAGGCGATCGCGGACCTGCGCCTCGGGCGCGTGGACGAGCAGACGACGGCGAACGTCGGTGTCATCTCCGGCGGCACCGCGGGCAACATCGTGCCGGAGTGGTGCACGTTTCGGGCCGAGGCCCGGTCGCAGGAGGAGCGCAGGTTGAACGAGCTCGTGCAGGAGATGGTCGACGCGTGCTCGTTCGCCGCGACCGCGACCGAGTGCGAGGTCGAGACCGAGCTGCGGAAGAGCTACAACGGCTACCGCTTCAGGCGCGACGAGGAGGTGGTCCAGCTTGCGGCGCGGGCGCTCGCGAGCCGCGGCTACGAGCCGACCTACGCCCTCTCCGGCGGGGGCGCCGACGCGAACGTCTTCAACGACCGCGGCCGGCGCTGCGTGAACCTCGCCAACGGGATGACGGACATCCACACGCCGGACGAGCGGATCGCGGTCGACGACCTCGACGCGATGGTCGAGGTTACGCTCGCGCTCGTCGAGGCCGCGCGGTCGGGATGAGCGAGCAGGCCGCGGGGCCGGACGAGTCGCGGACCGTCTACGAGGGAAAGTTGCTCGCGGTCACCGTCGAGCGGTGGGGCGAGCACGAGCGCGAGATCGTCGAGCATCCGGGATCGGTGGCGATCGTCGCGGTGGATCGGGAGGGCTGCGTGACGCTCGTCCGCCAGCTGCGCGAGCCGCCGCGGCGGCGGCTGCTCGAGCTCCCTGCGGGCACGCGCGAGACTGGGGAGGAGCCGCTGGCGACGGCGCAGCGCGAGCTGCGCGAGGAGTGCGGTCTGACGGGCGGGCGCTGGACCGAGCTAGCGTCGTTCTGGACGACGCCGGGCTTCTGCCGCGAGTGGATGCACCTCTATCTCGCGGAGGACGTCGAGCGGGGCGAGGCCGACGCCGACGTAGACGAGGAGATCGAGCTCGTCCACTGGCCGGCCGGCGAGCTCGCCACCAGGCTTGCGGAGATCGAGGACGCGAAAACGCTCGCGGGCCTTCTCCTCTACCTCGAGACCCGTCGGACGACCCTCGCCTGAGCCGCGGGGCTCCTCCTTCATACCCCCACCCAGGGTGGCAACTGGCCGTTCTCTGTAGAAGTGACTTAGGATCGGCGCCGTGGGATTCGACTATCGAGACTTCGATAACCGCCTCAAGCACGCCGGTGTTCCGCGCGAGTGTCCCGCTTGCGGCAGTACGGAGCACAGCGTCCCTACAAACCCTGTCGCGCTCATCGAGACAAAGCCGGACGGTTACATGCAGATCGTGCAAGCGACGGCCACCGACCGCGCGGTCGTCGCTACCT
>WNGF01012436.1_pt1 | contig 11216 bp, 10 predicted proteins | sample 5400641 | NCBI WGS metagenome assembly WNGF01 (sample SAMN13153371, study PRJNA577476) | soil metagenome | isolation source: 80 cm soil or saprolite under grassland replicate 2 | place: USA:California | collected 2016-06-15 | reverse complement strand
AACGCGGTGGCGGGCACGCTGGGTGAGGCGCTGACGTCTCGCGTGACGGCGTGATCGTGACAGTTCGCGGCAGAGCCGCAATCACGGTGCGGGTTGGCGCGGTTCGCGGCGGGACAGTAGTGGCGGCGCAGCCGCGGGCGGGATAGCCGAACGGGCTGCAGCCTGGCCACGACGTTGCCGATGGCGAAGCCGGGGCGGGTCGGGCGACGAGGCTACACTCGGATCCCACGCTGCCTTTGGCGATAGCTGGCGCAGCAGCGCCGCTCGTTGCTCGATATTGCCAGAACCATCCACGGACCTCGGTCCTAAGCCAACGCACCTCTCGGTACCCGGCACACTTCACACACGTGCTTGCCCATGTGGTTTGCCGAGCCGCGCGCGGGCGAGCAGCGGACCGACGGCGCGTAGCGCCACGAGGGACGCGGTTGAGCGAAAAGCGCGCGGCGGTCACGCACGAACGGTCTTTTCCCAAACGTAACTCGTGATCTAGTAACAACCCCCGGGACGCGGTTGAGCGAAAAGCGCGCGGCGGTCACGCACGAACGGAATTTTCCCAAACGTAACTCGTGATCTAGTAACAACCCCCGGGACGCGGTTGAGCGAAAAGCGCGCGGCGGTCACGCTGCGGAGAAATCTTCCAAAAAAAGCTCCGTAATACAGCGGAGGAATTTTCTTCTTAAAGCAACCTCAGGAAGCAACTTTATGGCAACCATCTGGTGTCAGGGTCCCGATTCGGCCGGCCAACGCCGGCCGGTTCATACGGCTAGGGAGACCCGCACCACTATGTCCTGCTCGGATTACGCCGCGCTGCCGCTCGGCTTTTCACCCGAGATGCGCGCCGGTTGGGAGGCCGCGCTAGAAGAACTTCAACACCAGGCCAAACACCTCGAGGAGCGCGGCGCCAGCCGTGCCGCGGTCACGCTGTACGACGCCATTCGCATCGCCCGCGCGGGCGGGCTCAACTGCGAGCATGCTCGGCCGGCACAGTCGGACGCTCGAAACTAACACCGACCGTATTTCCGCCACTCACCAGCACGCCGACGCGTTCGCCACGTGTCGGTGCATAGGCCCGCGAGAGCAGCGCCGCGAGTGGCGCGGCGGCACCGGGCTCGGCCACGATGCGCAGTGTTGCCCATAGCGCGGCCTGCGCATCGAGAACCGCCGCGTCGCTGACCAACACGACGCGGTCTACGGTGGCCTGCGCGATCGGGAACATCAGCTCACCAACCCGGCGCGGCGCGAGCGAGTCGGCCGCGACGCTGCCCGCCTCGGCATCCACGGGATGACCTGACTGCAAAGCGCGCGTCAATGTCGGTGCGCCCTCGGGCTCGACACCGACGACGCGACACCGTCCGCCGTACCAGGCGGCGATGCCGCCGATGAGTCCGCCACCGCCGACCGCCACCAGTAGCGTTTGGATGCCCGGCGCCTGGTCCGAGAGCTCGAGGCCGATGCTGCCTTGGCCGAGCAGCGTTTCTTCCTGGTCGAACGCGTGGACGCGCATGGCGCCCGACGCCTCGGCGTACTCCTCGCTCGCCGCCAGAGCATCGGCGTAGCGCTCGCCCGTCACGACCAGGTCGGCCTGGTAGCCGCGAATACGGTCGATCTTGGCTTGCGAGGACACCGTGGGCACGAAGATGCGCGCCGGCACGCCGCGCTCGCGGGCCGCATACGCGACGGCGGCGCCGTGATTGCCGCCTGACGCCGCGACGACCCCGGCGGCCGGCACCGCTCGGGTGAGCAAGTGTGCGAACGCGCCGCGCGTCTTGAATGAGCCGGCGTGTTGCAGTTGTTCCAGTTTGAACGTCAGCGAGACCGAAGACGGCAGCCCAAAGTCGGTCCCGCTGACCTCAACTGTCGGGGTAACCCTGATGAAGGGCTTGATGAGCGCGTAGGTTGCGGCGATGCGCTCGCGATCGATGGTGGCCACGATGTGGCCATGTTGGCACGCTCGGTCAGCAGTGCGAAGGCCACGACCAGCGCGTGGCGGGCCATGGCAACGGAAACGGCTATACATGAAGGCGACGACGTGATGGACCGGGGCGAGAACTTCGAAGTGGCGCGGCTCTTCGAGGAGATTGCCCGTAGTTTGGAGGTGAAGGGCGAGCAGGGCCATCGCCCGCGGGCGTATCGGCGCGCGGCGCGCGGGGTGGTGGCCTACCCAGAAGCCCTGCGAACGCTGGCGGAGGAAGGACGGCTGCGCGACGTGCCGGGCATCGGGCCGTCACTCGAGGCGCTCATTGCCGAGTACCTCAGGACCGGCGCAATGCGCACGCACCAACGACTGACCGCCGAGCATCCACCTGGACTGGCGCCATTGCTGGCCGCGCGAGGCTTCGGTCCAGCGGGCATTCATGCGCTGCACACTGCGCTCGGCGTCACCGACCTCGAGGCGGTCGAGCGTGCGGCCCAGGAAGGCCAGCTTGCGCAAGCGATCGGCCCGAAACGGGCGGCTGACCTGATCGCGCAGTTCCCGGCCTTGCGCAATCCGCTCAGGCGACTGAGGCTCAAGCCGGCCTGGGAAAGTGCCCAGCAGCTTGCGGCGCTGCTTGACGAGCCCTCGGTACGGCCGCGGCGCCTCGACATCGTTGGCCAGGTCCGGCGCGGCTGCGAGCTGATCGAAGGCGGGCTCGACCTGGCCGCCCTCGTCGACTCGGATGAGTCCGGTGAACGGTTGCTCGACCGCGTCGGCATGCTGCCGAACATCGATGCCGTTCTGGAGCGCACCACGGCTGACATCCGCGTGCGCACGTACGACAGCCTGGAGGTGCGGCTGCACACGAGCCTGCAGGACACGAGCGGCGCCGCGCTGCTGTGGCACACCGGGTCGGCGGCGCATTTGGTCCGTCTGACCGCGATCGCCGCTGAACGCGGGCTGCAGCTCAGCGCCGACGGCTTGCGCAAAGACGCCGCCGTCATTGCCGGCCGGACGGAGAAAGAGATTTACGCGGCGCTCGAGATGGAGTGGATTCCGCCGGAGCTGCGCGAGGACAGCGGCGAGATCGAGGCAGCCAAACACGGCCAACTGCCGAACCTGGTCACGCAGCACGACCTCAAGGGCGACATGCACTGCCACACGCACTGGACCGACGGCTCGGCCAGCCTCGAAGACATGGCCCGCGCGGCCAAAGCGCGGGGTTACGCGTACATGGCCCTGACCGACCACAGTCGGTCACTGACGATCACCAATGGCCTGAGCCTCGAGCGGCTCGAGGAGGCGCGCGCCCTCGTCCATCAGCTCAACAATGAGTTGGCGCCATTCACGATCCTGCTGGGGACCGAGATGGACATCCTCGAGGACGGTCGGCTCGACTATCCCGACGAGGTGCTCGCAACGCTCGACTACGTCTCGGCCTCGATCCACAGTCGCTTCAAGCAGCCCGAGGCGCTGATGACGCCGCGCATCGTGCGCGCGGTTACGCATCCGCTGGTGCACACGCTGAACCACCCGCATGGGCGCCTACTCGCCATGCGCCCGGCCTACCCGGTCGACATGCAGCGGGTAGTCGAAGAAGCGGCGAAACACGGCTGCGCGATGGAAGTGAGCGGCGATCCGGCGCGCATGGACCTCGACGGCGGCTGGGCGCGCCGAGCCCGCGCCGCGGGCGCGCGGTGCACGATCAGCTCGGACGCCCATTCGACGCTCGACTACGACAACATCTGGCTCGGCGTGGCCAGCGCCCGCCGCGGCTGGCTGGAGCCAGGAGACGTGCTCAACACGCGGCCCCTGGACGAGCTGCAGGCTCTGCTACGCCGCCCTCGGGCTACTGTGTGATGACCAGGTTGTCGAAGTTGGTGTCCCAGCCGTTGGTGCTGGATACCGTCACGCTGGTGCAGGTGCCCGTCCAGCCGGTGCTCAACGTCATCAGCTGACCAGCGGCGACGGTGAACTGTGCCGTCGCCTGGCCGGCGCAGCTCAGCCCGACCGTGCTCGCGACCGCGCCACCGTTGAACGCGTCGATCTGCACCAGGCGTCGTGATGAACCGACAAACGTGAAGCTCGCGCTGGTCGGACCGGAGCCGTTGAAGCCGATGCTATTGGTTGTGAACTGGCGCCACGGGCCCGACAGATACCAGACGTTGGTGCCCCAATCGATGACACCGCTCGGGTACTGGCCGCTTAACGGCCGATTCGGGTTGGTCAGGTCGTCGAACGTCACGTTCTGCGTGCCGCTGGAGCCCTGGGTCACCGTGACGGTGACACTGCCCACGTTGTTCGTCTCGTTGCTTTCGGCAACCGTGTCGTGCCCATCGACGAGCGCCCACAGGGTGTGTGTACCGGGCTGCAGCGTGTCGGAGAACACGTCGCCCTGGACCGTGGCCGAGTCGCCCGGATCGAGCCGATTGACCGGGATGTGCGCAACATATGCGATATCTGCCGGCGTCGGTGGCCGACCCAGGTCGGCGAACACGTGGATGTCGAAGGTCGAGCCAGGGCCCGCGTCGGCGGTGCCCTGGTTTTGAACGGTGAACGTCAGGTGCGGCGGCTGTGAGGTGGTGCCATTGGTCGCGTTGAAGGCGGTAATGGTGAGGTCGGCGTTCGGCGTATCGAAGACCAGGTTGTCGAAGTTCGTGTTCCAGCCGTTCGAGCTGGTCACGGTTACGGCCGGGCAGGTGCCGGTCCAGCCCGTGCTCAGTGTCCGCAGCTCACCCGCGTTGAGCGTGAAGCTCGCGGTCCGCTGGCCGGCGCAGCTGAGTGTGATGGTGCTGACCCCGGAGCCGCCGTTCAGCGTGTCGATGCGCACCAGGCGCCGCACCGCACCCACGAAGGTGAAGCTCCCGCTGGTCGGACCGGAACCGTTGAACCCGATGCTATTGGTCGTGAACTGACGCCACGGTCCCGACAGGTACCACGCGTTGGTGCCCCAATCAATCGAGCCGCTCGGATACTGACCATTCAACGCTCGGTTCGGACTGTCGAGGTCGTTGAAGGTGACCGTCGTGCCCGGCGCCGAGCCCGCGGTCGGGGTCGGCGTGGCAGTCGGCGCCGCGGCGCCCGGCGTGTCGAACACGATGTTGTCGAAATTGGTGTCCCAACCGTTCGAGCTGGTCATCGTGACGGAGCTGCAGGTCCCTGTCCAACCCGTGCTGAGGGTGCCCACCTGGCCAGGCGACGCATTGCCCGTCAGTGTCGGCTGGCCGGGGCAGCTGGCGGTCAGTGCGCTCGAGGCCGTGCCGCCGTTGGCGAAGTCGAATCGCACCAGGCGACGCGGGGTGATGAACCGGAACGTCGCGCTGGTTAGGCTCGATCCGTCGAACCCGACGCTCTTGGTGCTGAACCCGGCGTACGGTCCGGAATGGAACCACTGACCGCTGCCCCAATCGACGACCCCGGCCGGATATTCACCAGTCAGCGGCTGGTCCTGACCGGGGCGATCGTCGAAGCTGATCGTGCCGCTGCTGGCGTCGCCGCCGGTGACTGGTGTCGGCGTCCGGGTCGGCGTGTTGGTCGCCGCTGCAACGGACGTGGGCGTCCGCGTCGGCGTGTTGGTCGCCGCTGCTACCGGCGTTGGCGTCCGTGTCGGCGTGTTCGTGGCTGCCGCGACGGGCGTGTGCGTCGGGGTTGGGGTATTCGTCGGTGGCGTGCCGCCGTCGTTGATGCGATAGACCGTCCCACCGGTAATGTCGATCGCATAGATCTCGCCGTTGCGGTCCTCGGCAAAGGACGCCACGTTGTACGGCGTATCCAGCAGCAGCATCCGCGACCAGGTGCCGCCTGACTGCGCGAGTGTCCAGATGCGGCCCGAGCAGTAATCGCTGAACACGTATTGTCCGAAAAGGCTCGGAATCGCGCTGCCGCGATACATGTAGCCGCCAGTGACCGAACATTCGCCCTGGCTATGGTCGTACTCGAAAATCGGGCCCGTTGACGTGCCCTGGTCACATGTTCGGCTGCTGAAGGGGTGGGTGCCCTCCAGGCAGCTCCACTGGTAATTGGCGCCGCCAGGCGCGTTGCGCAACTGACGATCGACTTCTTCCCAGCTGCCCTGGCCGACGTCGCCGATCATCAGGTCGCCGGCCTGGCGATCGAAGCTCCAGCGCCATGGATTGCGCAACCCGAGTGCCCAGATCTCGCCGCGCGCACCCGGCGTGTTGACGAATGGATTGCTGGACGGGATCGCATACGGGCTGCCCGAGTTGACGTCGATCCGCAACAGCTTGCCCAGCAGGACGCCCAGGTTCTGGGCATTGTTGTCGGGGTCGCCGGCGCTGCCGCCGTCGCCCAGACCAACGTACAAGAAGCCATCCGGACCGAAGATGACGTTGCCGCCGTTGTGGTTGCTGAACCGATCCGCCTCCGCGAACAGCACCGCGCGACTGTTCGGGTCGGCCTGGTTCGCATTGCCGGACGAGACGTGGAAGCGCGCCAGCGTGTTGTCGCCGTTACTGGCCGTGTAATAGACGAAGAACAGTCCGTTACTCGCGTAGTTCGGATGGAATGCGAGCCCCAGCAAACCCTGCTCAGAATTGGAGGACGTGATCAGGCTGGTGACGTCGAGGAACGGCGTCGCCTGGAGCGCGCCATTGACAGAGACGCGGATGCGACCCGTGCGCTCGACGACGAAAAAGCGATTGGTGCCGTCGTTCGGCTGCGTCATCGCCAGCGGCTGGCTGAGTCCGCTGAGGTGTGGCGTGAGCACGATGGTGGTCGCTGCACTGGCCACTCTCACGTCGGTATCGCTGGTGCGTCCGACGCCGAGGAGCCAGCCAGCGATGAGTCCAAAGCAGAGAATTGCCAGTACCAGTCTGTTCCGTACGGCCATGCCGCGCCCTCCGCATGCGTAGTGCCACACGTGACGGCCAAGTAACGCATCGCAACACACATTTGCTGCGCAATGCCGTTACGGGTCCGTGAGAATTTGCGGCGCCGTGTGGCAGACTTCGGCGCGTGCCAGGACCAAGCGAGCAAGTTCCGCGCGGCCGACCTGCTCACGCCGCTCGGCGGACGCGTCATCTGCGACGACAAGGACCTGCTATATGGGGAAGCTCCGCAGGCCTATCAAGACATCGATCGCGTCGTCGCCGACCTGGTCGACGGCGGCGTGGCTACGGTCCCTGGCCACACTGCGCCCGCTCCTCACCTACACAATGCGTGCGCGTGGGCGCTGAGGGCGCCTCGTGCAGTGGCACCATGAGCGATAGCGTGGACCAGACCGCTTTCCTGATGCAGACCATGCCTTTCGGCGAGGTGCTGGGCATTACGAACGTCCAGGCCACTCCAGAACAGGTCACCGCGTCGATCGCATGGGACGCCGCGCGGTGCACGGCGGGCGGGATCCTGCACGGGGGGTTGCTGATGGGCCTGGCCGACTCCGTGGGCGGCCTGTGCGCCTTCCTCAATCTGCCGCCGGGCGCGCGCGGCACGGCCACGATTGAGTCCAAGACAAACTTCCTGCGCCCAGTTGCGTCGGGCGCGGTCCATGCCATCGCACGCCCGCTGCACATCGGCCGCACCACCATCGTCGTCGACACCGAGCTGCGCGACAATCAAGGCCGCCTCGTCGCCCGCACCACTCAAACCCAGGCCGTCCTGCCCGGCGCCGCGGCTGATGCGGCTAGAGAGTGAACCCACATATGACCATAGTCGCGCGGGGGCAGAGTGTGCCCGGTAATCCGCTGTGCAGCGTCGTTTTGAACGTTATGCACCTGCCAGGAAAGGCCGCGCTGACGGCAGCCAGACCTCCTGAACCCTTGAGCTGGCTCTAAACACGCCGATGTTGGAGCGCGCTGCGCACACGGCGGACGAGCTCGTGCGGGAGCTGCTCGAGCTGCCGAACGACGAGGCTCGTCGGGCGCGCCTGCAGCGTGAGCTCGCCACGGGCGCGCACCAGCACGAGCTGCTGACGGCGCTCAAGGATCTATCTGAGCGGCAGCTGGGTGCAGATACGACAGTCGCGCTCGCGACCGCAGACCTGCTGGTCTTCGCCGCGGACGTCGTTGGGCAGCCCGAGCACAAAGCCATGGGCCTGCTCGCGCGGGCAGACGCCCTGCGTGTCCAGGGCAAATTCCCAGCCGCGGTCACCGCCTACGACCAGGCTGGCACACTGGCCAAGAAGCTGCGCCAACCCGTCACATGGGCTCGAACGAGGACCGGCTGGGTGCTGGCCATGCTGTATATCGGCCGCGGCCAGGAGGTTCTCGGCACGGCCGAGGAAGCACTCCAGGTCCTGCTCGATCATCACGAGTACCTCAGAGCGGGCGCACTCAGCCTGAACACCGGCCTGGTGTGCTACGAGCTCGGGCAGTACGGACGATCGCTCCAGCTGTACGAACGCGCGCAGCGGCTCTATGAAAGGGCCGTCGAGGCGCAGCCCGATCTTGGTGACGTAGCCGAGGAGCGCATCGCCAAGGCGAAAGCCAATATGGCGGTGAACCAGGCACTACTGGGCGACTTCGACCAGGCCATCAGCTTGTACGAAGCCGCTCGCGACGTCTTCAAACGCCACGGCGAGCAGGACGCAATGCTGCGCGTGGAGCACTACATCGCCGCGCTGTACGCCGGCCAGGGCCAGCTCACGCGGGCACTGCGGGTCCACGCGGACGCCCTCGCCGCTGCCGAGCGGGCTGGCCTGGCAGACACAGTGGTCGAAGTCTCGCTCGAGATGATCCGCTGCAACGCCGGCCTGAACCGGCACGCTGAAGCGCTGGAGTTGGCCGAGCAGCTGATCGTGCGCTGCGAAGCGAGCGCCTCGCCGACCGAAGCCGCCAAGGCTCGCCTGGCGGCGGCCCGCGCACGCGCCGCGCTCGGCGAAGTCGAACCAGCCCTCACACAGCTCACGCAAGCAGCGGCCATCTTCTCGGCGACCGGTCAGGAAGCCGGGCTCGCCGAGACCGCGCTGCTGCGGGCTCGCTTGCAGCTGGCCGAGCACGATTGGCCAGCGTCGGTCGCCTCAGCGGAGGACGCACTGATTACGTTTGCTGAGCGCGGCCTCACGGTCCCACGCGCCCAGGCCGAGCTTGTGCTGGCCCACGCACATCTCGAACAGCACAACCCCGACGCGGCCGCCGCGCACGCCGAGGCTGCGCTCGACCTGACTGATGAGCGCGGCCTGCTGCCACTGTCGCATCAGGCGCATCACGTCCTCGGGCGCGTCGCCGACGAGGCCGGCAACGCGCCTGCAGCGCTTGCCGAATACGATGCCGCGATCGCCGATCTCGAGCGCGTGCAGAGCCGACTCGCGACCGAGCTGCGGGCAGGCGCTGCTCGACGAGCTCGCCGCGCTGCGTTCCGAACACCACTGGTTCTACACGCGCCTGCACGGCTTGAGCAGTGGCGAACCCGAGGAGCCTGGAGCGGTCGAGCGGGACGCCCTCACCACGGCCGTGACCGAGCGCGAGAAACGCATTGGGCGTGTACTGGAACGGCTGGCGCTACTGCGCGATGCCGAAGGACTCGAAGCGCTTGGCGGCGGCGCGCCCACGCATGTAATCGCGCCCCCGGAGGTCCCGCACGGTTCGGTGCTCCTCGAGTACCTGCTGCACGATGACCACGGTCTCGTGTTCGTCGTCAGCCCGGGCGGGCTGCACGCCACCGAGCTGCCGGCGGGCAGTCGCGAGATTCGGCGCCTCCTTGGCCGCTGGCAGGTCAACCTCGACGCCGTCGCCCGTGCGCTGCGCCACGGCGACTCATTGGTCAGCCTGAGCCACAATGCGCGCGGCATTCTGTACGCGCTCTATCGCGCGCTGATCGAACCCGTGGCCGACCAGCTTCAGGGTGCTGAGCGGCTCGTCGTCATCCCGTATGGCCCGGCCCACGCGGTGCCGTTCCATGCGCTGTTCGATGGCCAGCGCCACCTGATCGAGTCCTTCCAGGTCGCGTCGGCGCCGTCGAGCGCGCTGCTGGGGTTATCCGAGCGCCGACCGCGGCAGACTGGTCGGGGCGCCTTAGTGGTGGGACACAGCCACGCCGGCGAGCTGCCAGGCGTGATCGCCGAGGCGCGCGCGGTCGCTGCACTGTTAGACGGCACGTGCCTGCTAGAGGCCGAAGCGACCTGCGCGGCAGTGATCCACAACGCGCCGCGCCACGACATCCTCCACCTGGCAGCCCACGGCGAGGCCCGCCTCGACAACCCACTGTTTGCGCACCTGAACCTGGCCGATGGCCAGCTGAGCATGGTCGACGTGTTCAACCTGCGCCTGGACGGCGCACTGGTCACACTGAGCGCGTGTGAGACGGGTCGCAGCGCGGTCCGCGGCGGTGACGAGCTGGTCGGACTGAGTCGAGGCTTTCTCTTTGCCGGCGCGGCTACCCTGGTGCAAAGCTTGTGGCGCGTGGACGATAGCTCTACGCCGCGGCTCATGCAGGCGTTCTACACCGGCCTGACGAGCGGTATGCCGCCGGGTGGTGCGCTGCGCAGCGCGCAGCGGAGCATGCTCGAGGAAGGTCTCCATCCCCATCTCTGGGGCGCCTTCCAGGTCGTTGGCAGCGATGGGCAGCACATTGCGGAGGATTCCAGGTGAGCGATCAGGCGTATTCCGAGGCACAGCTCGTGAATCACCTGCCAGACGAGGTCTGCGTCGACGTGAGTGCCGCACCCGGCGCCGACCCGTCTGCGCTGTACGAACAGGTGCGTGCCACGCTGAATCGGCACTTGCACCAGGACCTGCCTGGCCTGACGTCAGCGCACTTGCACCGTGACGGCCTCTCCGAGCCCCTCGCACGCGACGTGGAACCGCGCGGCGTGCGCTCGATTCAGGGCGATGTTCTCCAGCCTTCCGCCCGCACTGGCGGCAGGTGGGTGGGCCTCCCGCCGTCGTCGACGGAGCGCGAGCAGCACTGGCACTTCTACTACCAGGTCGGACCCGATCGGGTCAGCTTCGCCAGGTCAGCGCTCGACGAACGCACCACGCGCGGACAGCAGGTGCGTCAGCTGACCAACCTGCTCAACCTGGCCGCGCTCGGTATCGTTGGCGCGCCGCGCGGTGAGGGCTGGTCGCTGTCGGGCAGTCAGCCGAACTGGGTGACCTCGGCCATGCCGTTCAGCTGCGGCTCACCAGCCGCGCTGCCGGTCGCCGCGACCAGTGCCGACGTGCCAGGGGGCTTTGAGTTCGGCGACGCCGCCAAGCGCGCACTGGCCGACAAGGGCGGGGCACGCCACGCTCGAGTGATCGTCGCCATCCTCGATACCTGCCCGACCGAGGCCAAGCTCGACGATCACGGCAACCCCCACCTGGCCGAGCTTTTGCGCACCGTGCGCAGGCACGTTTCGGGTACG
>WNGF01010143.1_pt1 | contig 11220 bp, 11 predicted proteins | sample 5400641 | NCBI WGS metagenome assembly WNGF01 (sample SAMN13153371, study PRJNA577476) | soil metagenome | isolation source: 80 cm soil or saprolite under grassland replicate 2 | place: USA:California | collected 2016-06-15 | reverse complement strand
CCGACATCGACGTGGCGCTGGTGGCGCCGAAGGGCCCCGGCCACCTCGTTCGCCGGCAGTTCCAGGACGGCCGCGGCATCCCCTGCCTGGTGGCTGTCCACCAGGACGCGACGGGGCAGGCGAAGCAGATCGGCCTCGCCTACGCCAAGGCGATCGGCGGGACGCGCGCCGGCACGCTCGAGACCACGTTCAAGGAGGAGACCGAGACGGACCTCTTCGGCGAGCAAGCGGTGCTGTGCGGCGGCGCCTCCGCGCTCGTCAAGGCGGGCTTCGAGGTGCTCACCGAGGCGGGATACCAGCCCGAGAGCGCCTACTTCGAGTGCCTGCACGAGCTGAAGCTCATCGTCGACCTCATGTACGAGGGCGGCCTCGCCTGGATGCGCCACTCCATCTCCGATACCGCCGAGTACGGCGACTACACGCGCGGCCCGCGCATCATCACCAGCCAGACGAAGGACGAGATGCGGAAGATCCTGAAGGAGATCCAGTCCGGCTCCTTCGCGAAGGAGTTCATCCGCGAGAACGAGAGAACTTCGAGAAGTTCCGCGAGCAGGAGAAGGTTCACCCGATCGAGCAGGTCGGCAAGCGCCTGCGCGACATGATGAGCTGGATCCGCGAGGCGAAGAAGGACTCGAGCGATCCCAACGCACGGTAGCTCACTCGCACGGTAGCTCGCTCGCCATGGATGACGTTGACTTCCCAGCGGATATCTTTATCCTTCGCACTCTTTCGCCCGCCTGGGGGCGGCCGGGTGCCCATCCAGCATCGTAGAAACCCAGGGAATTCGGAGCTTTCCGCTTTGGAGGCTCCACTGACGGAGGCATCGAGCCATCGCGATTCCACAGCGAGATTCCCGTAGCACGAGCCGCGACGCCCGCACCAACCGGCGCATCAAGGCCCGCGAGGTGCGCGTCGTGGGCCCTGAGGGAGAGCAGCTCGGCATCCTCCCGGTCGACCAGGCGCTCTCGCGCGCTCAGGAATTGGGCATGGACCTCGTCGAGGTCAGCCCGATGGCCAAGCCGCCCGTCTGCAAGATCATGGATTACGGGAGGTTCAAGTACACCGAGAAGAAGAAACAGAACGAGGCCAAGAAGAAGCAGGTGGTGGTGCAGCTCAAGGAAGTGAAGCTGCGCCCCCGCACCGAGGAGCACGACTACAACGTCAAGATCGGGAAGATCCGCGAGTTCCTCCACGAGGCGAACAAGGCCCGCGTCACGGTCATGTTCCGCGGCCGCGAGATCACCCACCGCGAGCTCGGCCAGCGCGTCCTGCAGCGCGTGATCGAGGACGTGAAGGAAGTCGCGGTCATCGAGTCGGCGCCGCGCATGGAAGGGCGCCAGATGTTCATGATCCTCGCGCCGAACCCGAAGATGCTGCAGCGGCAGCGCGACCAGGCGAAGTCGGCCGCCGCGCTGGCGGCCTCGCCTGGCGGCGGCGCGCCCGCTCCGCGGCCGGCTGCGGCCGCCGCGGGGACTCCGCCGGCGGCGACCCCCGTCCCGGCGGCGGCGCCGCAGCCCGAGGCCCCGCCCGCGGACGGCGCGGCACCGATCACCCGATAGGCCACACGCGGCGCCGCCCCTGCGGGCCGACATCACGGAGAGTCATCGATATGCCCAAGATGAAGACGAAGAGCGGCGCGAAGAAGCGGTTCCAGGTGAAGAAGAGCGGCGCCGTGAAGTACCGCCGCGCGGGCGTCCGCCACCTCGCCACGTTCGGTAAGGCGAAGAAGCAGAAGGTGCAGCTCCGCGGGACGGGTCACCTGAACGACTCGGACGCAAAGAAGATCAAGGAGTGCTTCCCCTACAGCCGCTGACCCTTCGACTTCGCCTGCCCTGAGCGTAGCGAAGCGAAGTCGAAGGGCTCAGGGTGAGCGGCCGAAGTCAGGCGATGTAGAACACAGCGCCCAAGCGGGGCCTCGAAGCGCGGCCATCCGCCGCCTCCCGCCGGCAAGGAGAACGCAATGCGCGTCAAGAAGGGGTTCAAGGCTCGTCGCCGCCGTAATCGCGTCCTGAAGCTCGCCAAGGGCTTCCGCGGCCGGCGGAAGAACTGTTACAAGCGCGCGAACCAGGCGGTGGAGCGCGCCCTCAACTACTCCACCCGCGATCGCCGCCGCCGGCGGCGTGAGTTCCGGGCGCTCTGGATCACGCGCATCAACGCCTCGGCGCGGCTCAACGGCACGACCTACTCGCGCCTCGTCGCGGGCCTCCGCAAGGCGGGCGTCGCGCTCGACCGCAAGGTCCTCGCCGACCTCGCGCTGCTCGTCCCGGGCGACTTCGCCGCGGTGGTCAAGACCGCGAAGGCATAGGCCCGGCCGATGGCCGACCTGCTGAAGCAGCTCGAGAAGCTCGCGGAGTCGGCGCGCAAGGACGTCGCCGCCGCCTCCGACGAGCGCGCGCTGGAGGAGCTGCGGGTCCGCTTCCTCGGCAAGAAGGGCGAGATCTCCGCGGCGCTCCGCGGCATGGGTCAGCTCGCGGCCGAGGAGCGCCCGAAGATCGGCGAGGTCGCGAACCGCGTCCGGGACGAGGTGGAGGCGCTCCTCGCCGGCGCCCGCGACCGCCTCGCGGCGTCGAAGCTCGAGGCGGAGCTGCAGGGACCGCCGGTGGACGTGACGCTGCCGGGCCGGCACCACCTGCCGCGCGGCCACCGTCACCCCATCACGCGCGCCACCGAGGAGATCGCCGCCATCTTCTCGCGCCTCGGGTACGAGGTCGCGACGGGGCCGGAGATCGAGCTCGACTGGTACAACTTCGAGGCGCTCAACATCCCGGCGGATCACCCCGCTCGCGACATGCAGGACACGTTCTACGTGGGGGGGCCGCCTTCGCCGGCCCCCCCACACCCCCCGCTCGCTCCGGGGCAGGCTCTTCCGCCTGCCCCTGCGCTCGCCTCCGCGATCGGAGGCGCCGAATCGAGCGTCGTCCTCCGCACGCACACCTCGCCGGTGCAGATCCGCGCCATGAAGCGCGCGGGCCAGCCGCCCATCCGCATCATCTGCCCCGGGCGCGTCTACCGCTCCGACTACGACCAGACGCACTCGCCCATGTTTCACCAGGTGGAGGGGCTGTGCGTGGACGCGGGCATCACCTTCGCCGACCTCAAGGGCACGCTCGCGGCCTTCGCGCGCGCCTACTTCGGGCCGGGCACGAAGACGCGCTTTCGCCCGAGCTACTTCCCGTTCGTCGAGCCGGGCGCCGAGGTGGACGTCTCCTGCTCCATCTGCGGCGGCACCGGGCGGATTCCCGTCGATCGAGCGGGGGGGCCTCATCCCCCCGGTACGAAACGCTGCGGCACGTGCAAGGAAACGGGCTGGCTGGAGGTGCTCGGCGCCGGGATGGTCCACCCCAAGGTGCTCGAGAACGGCGGCTTGGATCCGAAGCAGGTCACCGGCTTCGCCTTCGGCATGGGCGTCGAGCGCCTCGCGATGCTTCGCTATGGCATCGACGACCTGCGCCTCTACTTCGAGAACGATCTCCGCTTCCTCCAGCAGTTCTGACCCCCGCCCATGCGCATCTCGTACAAGTGGCTCTCGGACTACGTGGAGCTCCCGCCGGTGGAGGAGCTGGCGAAGCGCCTCACCGCCGTCGGACTCGAGGTCGAGGCGATCGAGCGCCTCGGCGCGGCCCTGTCGGGCGTCGTCGCCGCGCGCATCGTCGCCTCCGAGCCGCACCCCAACGCCGAGAAGCTCTCCGTGACGCGCGTCGAGGCGGGGAAGGGCGAGCCGCTCCAGGTGGTCTGCGGCGCGAAGAACTACCAGGTGGGCGACGTCGTCCCGCTCGCCACCGTCGGCACGACGCTGCCCGGCGGCACGTCGATCGCGCAGGCGAAGCTGCGCGGTGTCGATTCGTTCGGGATGCTCTGCTCGGCGAAGGAGCTCGGGCTCGACACCGACGCGAGCGGGCTCCTCATCCTGCCGCGCGACGTCCCGCCCGGCACGCCCATCGCGAAGGCGCTCGATCTCGAGGACGCGCTGCTCGAGGTGAACGTCACGCCCAACCGGCCCGATGCGCTCTCGCACATCGGCATCGCCCGCGAGGTCGCGGCGGCGCTCGGGAAGCCCGTCCTGTTCCCGCGCCCGGAGCTGGCCGAGGGCGGCGGCCCCGCGGCCGACGCGGTGCGCGTGCGCATCACGGCGCCGGAGAAGTGCCACCGCTATGCGGCTCGCGTCATCGAGGGCGTCCGGATCGGCCCCTCGCCCGGGTGGCTCTCGCGCCGCCTGGAGGCGTGCGGCGTCCGCTCCATCTCGAACGTGGTGGACGCGACGAACTTCGTCCTCCTCGAGCTCGGGCACCCGCTCCACGCCTTCGACCTCGACAAGGTGGCGGGCCGCGAGATCGTGGTCCGCACCGCGCGCCCCGGCGAGGTGCTCACGACGCTCGACGGGAAGGAGCGCGCGCTCGACCCCGACGACCTCCTCATCGCCGACCACGATCGCGGCAGCGCGCTCGCCGGCGTCATGGGCGGCGGCGACTCCGAGATCGCGGCCGACACGACGCGCGTGCTCCTCGAGTCGGCGTGGTTCGCGCCCGCCACGGTCCGCCGCACCTCGAAGCGCCACGGCCTGAAGACGGAGGCCTCGTACCGGTTCGAGCGCGGCGCCGACCCGGGCATGGTCGTCCCGGCGGTCGACCGGTGCGCGGCGCTCATCGCGGAGCTCGCCGGCGGCACGGTCCGCTCCGGCGTGGTGGACGCGAACCCCCGCCCGTTCCGGCCGCTCGAGGTGCGCCTGCGCTGGACGCGCCCGGCGCAGGTGCTCGGCATGGACGTCCCGCGCGAGGAGGCGCGGCGCACGCTCGCCCGGCTCGGGTTCGCGGAGCGCGCCGCCGACGGCGAGGGCGCCACCTTCGTCGTCCCGAGCTTCCGCCAGGACGTCTCGCTCGAGGAGGACCTCGTCGAGGAGCTCGTGCGCGCCCGCGGCTACGACGCGATCCCCGAGACGCTGCCACGCCTCGCGCAGGACACGCCGGCGCTCGCCGCCGAGGCGGAGGCAACCGCGCGCGTGCGCGGCGCGCTCGAGGCGGCCGGCTTCGCGGAGGCGGTGAACTTCAGCTTCGTCGCGCCGCGCGACCTCGCGGCGTTCGACCCGGGCGCGAGGCCCGTCGCCCTGAGGAACCCCATCAGCGCCGACCTGGCGGCGATGCGCACGAGCATCATCCCCTCGCTCCTCCGGAACGCGGCGGCGAACCTGCGCCAGCGCGTCGAGGACGTTCGCCTCTACGAGATCGCGCGCTGCTATGGCGCGCAGCCCGGCCCGGGCGACGAGCCGGCATCGGAGTGGACCGAGGTGGCGGGCGTGCTCCTCGGCCGCCGGAGCCCCGCCGGCTGGGCCGTGCCGTCCGACCCGGTCGACCTCTTCGACGCCAAGGCCGCGGTGGCGGGCGTGCTCGACGCGCTCGGGATCGCGGGTGTCCGCTGGGCCGCCCGGGCGGAGCCCTGGTCGCACCCTCGGTTCAGCGCCGCCGTGCTGGGCGAGCGGGACCTCGTCATGGGCACCATCGGCGAGCTCCACCCGCGCGTCGCGGCCGCCTTCGAGCTGCCCCGCGGCGTGCTCGCGTTCCACCTCGATCTTGCCGCGCTGCTCGAGTACGCGCGTCTCGTCCCGCGCTACGTCCCCATCCCGCGCTTCCCGGCGGTGCTGCGCGACCTCGCGGTCGTGGTCGAGGAGCGCGTGCAGTTCGCGCAGGTCCTCGCGGCGGTGAAGGCGGAGCCGCTCGTGGAGGACGCGACGCTCTTCGACGTCTACCGCGGCGCCCCCATCCCGCCCGGCAGGAAGAACCTCGCGCTCGCGCTCCGCTACCGCGCGCCGGATCGCACGCTGACCGACGCCGAGGTGGACGCGGCGCACGCGCGCATCGTGCAGCGGCTCCGCGAGGATGCTGCCATACGGGCCGAGCTGCGGGGCTGACCTATGGATGACGAGGCGCCAGCGCGCGCGGGTGGCCGCGGCGGGGTGGCGCTCGGGTTTGCCATCGCGGCGCTCTTCGCGTCGTGGAACCCGATCGCGGCCCCGTTCGGTCTCGTCGTCGGCATCGTGGCCGCGGCGCTCGCCGCGCGCACCCTGAAGCAGGGCGCCCCTCGCCGGCGCGTCTCCGCCGCGGCGCTCGCCATGGGGATCCTCGCGGCGGTCGCGAGCGTCACCGTCATGCTGCTCACCGCCGGCGCAGTCGGCGTCGAGCTGCCGGGCGAGCCCGTCGTGAAGGGTCGCACCCCGGCCGAGCTGAACCAGGTCCTCGCGGATGCAGCCGAGCGGACGCGTGCCCAGCGGGAGCGCGCCGCGAGGGAACTCGATCGCCTGGCGGGGCCACGGCGCGACGGGGGATCGCCGCAGAGCGCTCCGCACCGCGATGGCGGCCGAGGGGTGAAAGACCAGCGCGAAGACGGTCCGTGACGGCGACGCGATGATTGTTTGACACGCCCCTGTCATTCAGCTAACAATCACCGCTACTTAGGGCGTCAGAACCCGAAGGGTCCTGCGAGGCGACCGTGACCAAGGCCGACATCATCGAGAGCGTCTACGAAAAGGTGGGCTTCTCCAAGAAGGAAGCGGCCGAGATCGTCGAGATGGTCTTCGACACGATCAAGGAAACGCTGGAGCGGGGCGAGAAGATCAAGATCTCTGGATTCGGGAACTTCATCGTGCGCGACAAGAAGTCTCGCGTCGGTCGCAATCCGCAGACCGGCGAGGAGATCGAGATAAGCGCCCGACGCGTGCTCACGTTCCGCCCGAGCCAGGTGCTGAAGAACGCGCTGAACGCGAGCGCGGAGGCGGCCGAGGCCGCGGCCCAGGCTGCTGCCGCGGCGGCGGGCGGCACGCCGCCGACGACCTCGAACGGGCAGTAGCGTCATTCTGGATGAGGGGGCCGCCGAGAAGCTGCCGGCCCCCTCATGCTCCCCGCTCGCTCCAGGGCAGCCTCGTCGGGCTGCCCCTTCGCTCGGCACCTGCGCGCCTACCTCTCGTCCCGTTCCCCGAGCAGCCGGTACAGCGTCTTCCGGTCGATCCCCAGGATCTCCGCGGCGCGCGTCTTGTTGCCGCCCGTCTCCTGCAGGACCTGGGCGGCGTAACGGCGCTCCAGCTCCGCGAGCGTCGGCCGATCCTGGACCACCACGCCCGCCGGCCCCGGCGCCGCGGGAGGCGCCCCACGCAGGTGCTCGGGCAGGTCCTCGGGCAGGATCACGCCGGAGGGGTTCAGCGCGAGCGCCCGCGCCACCACGTTCTCGAGCTCGCGGACGTTGCCCGGCCAGTCGTACGCGACGAGGAGGTCGCGCGCCGCGGGCGAGATGGCGGCGCCCTCGGCGCGGCCGTGCTTCGCCGCGAAGTGCTCGGCGAGGAGCGGGATGTCCTCGCGGCGGTCGCGGAGGGGCGGGATTCGGATGGTGACGACCGCCAGCCGGTAGAAGAGGTCCTCCCGGAACCGGCCCTCCTTCACGGCCTGCGCCAGGTCCTTGTTGCTCGCCGCGACGACGCGCACATCGACCGAGATGGGCTCGTTCGTGCCGACGCGCCGGACCGTGCCCTCTTGCAGCGCGCGCAGGAGGCGCGACTGGAGGTTCGATCCGACGTCGGCGATCTCGTCGAGGAAGAGCGTTCCCTGGTTGGCCTCCTCGAAGAGCCCGCGCCGCGTCGCCTGCGCGCCGGTGAAGGCGCCGCGCGCGTGGCCGAAGAGCTCCGACTCGAGCACGCCCTCCGCGATGGCGCCGCAGTCCACCGCCACGAACGGGCGCGGCGCGCGCGGCGACGAGGCGTGGATGGCGCGCGCGACGAGCTCCTTGCCCGTCCCGCTCTCGCCCTCGATGAGGACGGTGGCGTCGGTGGCTGCCACGCGCGCGGCCGTCTTGTAGACGTGGAGCATCGCCTCGCTGCGGCCCACGACGTTCTCCAGGCGGTACTTCTCGTGGAGGTCGCGCCGGAGCGCGCGGTTCTCGAGCGCGAGCCGGCGCTGCTCGAGCGCGCGCGCCACCACGACCTTGATGGCGTCCACGTCGTACGGCTTCGAGATGTAGTCGAAGGCGCCGCGCCGGATGGCGTCCATGGCGCCGTCGATGTTCCCGAAGGCGGTGACGAGGATGACGGGCGTGTCGGCGGCGCGCGCGCGGAGGGCGTCCGTGAGCTGCAGGCCGTCCACCTCGCCCATGCGGATGTCCGACACGACGAGGTCGGGGGGCTCACCGTCGTCGGTGAGGCGCTCGAGGGCATCGCGGCCGTCCGCGAGCGCCGTCACGCGGTGGCCCTCGCCGGCGAGGATGCGCGAGAGCAGCTCGCGGCTGGAGGTGTCGTCGTCGACGACGAAGATGCGGGCGGGAGGGTGCGTCACGGTTTCGTTCCTCGGGCGGGTTCTTGCTCTACGAGCCGGTCGCGCGCCACGCCGGCGCCGGGAAGTAGAGCGTGAACGCGGCGCCGTGTCCGGGCGAGCTCTCCACCTCGATGCGGCCCTTGAGCGCGGCCGCGATCTCGCGGCAGATGGCGAGCCCGAGCCCGGTGCCCTTCCCCTTCGGCTTCGTGGAGTAGAAGGGCTCGAAGATGTGCTTGCGGTCCTCGACCGCGATGCCTGGGCCCGAGTCCTCGACCGTGAGCGCCAGCAGGGCGCCTTCGCGGCGCGCCCGGACCGTGAGCCGCCCGCCGTGCGCCATCGCGTCGACGGCGTTGGCGATGAAGTTCGTGAGCACGTGCCGGACGAGCGACGGGTCGAGGGTGACCGTGCCCATCTCGGCGGGGACGTCGCGCCGCACCTCGATGCGCGCGCGCGCCTCCGCCGAGACCGTGAGCGAGAGCGCCTCGTCCAGCAGCGCGGCGATCTCGACCGGCTCCGGCGCGGGCGTCAGGGCGCGCGCCGAGTCGAGGAAGCGGCGGATGATGGAGGTCATCCGCTTCACCTCGCGGTCGATGACGTCGAGCTGCTCCTTCATGGCGGGCGGGCAGGCGGGCGAGCGCGCCAGGAGCTGCACGTGGCCGCTGATGGCGTTGAGGGGGTTCCCGAGCTCGTGCGCGATGGTCCCCGAGAGCTGCCCGAGCGCGGCGAGCTGCTCCTTGGCGGTGAGATCGCGGCGCGCCTCGACGAGCAGATCGTTCAGCTCGACCAGGGTCCGGTTCTTGCGCGCGAGATCGGCGGTCGCGTCGTCGACCTTCTCCTGCAGCTCGCGGCTGAAGCCGCGGATGCGGGAGAGCATCGCGTCGAGGCCCCGCGCGACGATCCCGATCTCGTCCTGCCGCTCGGCGCCGGGGATGGCGGGCGGCACGCCCGCGCCGGACTCGACCTCGGCCATGACGTCCGAGAGCCTCGAGAGCGGCCGCGCCAGCATGCGGCCGAGGATGAGGGTGAAGGCAAGCGCGAGGACGACCGTGCTGCCGGCGGTGACCCACAGGAAGACCGTCCGCTCGCGATCGGCGATGTGATCGGCGTCTGCCACGAACGCCTCGATCCGGATGTTCGCAAGCGGGTGCCCGAACGGATCGGGGACCGGCTGGTCGACCTGCGCGACGCGGCCGTCACCCGAGTCGAGCAGCCGCGCCTGCGACTGGGCCGAGAAGACGAAGTCGCGCTGCTCGAAGGTGGTCTCGAGCCCGTTCTTGCCGAAGGTGATGCGGACGATGTCGTCCTTGCCCGGCCTCCGGATGGCGAGCTCGGCGAGGCGAAGCCCGCGGTGGCGCGCGACGGCCGCCGAGAGCCGGGCCGCGATGCGCGTCCGGTCCGACTCGCGAAGCTCGCGCGGGATGTCGATCTCCGAGAGCACGGAACGCGCCACCTCGACCGTCCGCTCGCGGATGCCCTCCTCGACCGCGCGCGCCGCGATCGACTCGCCGAGGTAAGCCGCGACCCCCATCGTGACCACCAGGATGGCACCGAAGAGGGCGGTGATCTGCAGCCGCAGGGACAAGGCATCCCGAGCCTACCAGAGAAGCTCGAGCCACGCGGCCCGCGCGCGGCCGCCGAGCGCCGAGGCGTGGCGCTGGTTACCTTCCAGGGGTGCGCCGCAGCGTCTGCCGCCTCTCGGATCTCCCCGAGCGCCAAGGCTACCTGGTCGAGGTGGAGGGCGAGGCCATCGCGCTCTTCCGCGTCGCGGGCGAGGTGCACGCGATCGAGAACGCGTGCCCGCACCGTGACGGGCCGCTCGCCTTCGGTGACCTGCGCGGCGCGACGGTGTTCTGCCCCGTGCACGCCTGGGCGTTCGACGTGCGGACCGGGCGCTGCGACGATCCGCCGGGCGCGTGCGTGAGGACGTTCCGCGTCCACGTGGACGGCGACGACGTGCAGATCGAGCTATAACCCGAGAACCGACATGGCCACGATCGACTACACCGACCGGCATCGTGCCCGCCTCGACGTCGAGTTCTACTTCGCGGCCGCGCATCGCCTGCCGCGCTACGACGGCCCGTGCTTCCGGATGCACGGCCACAACTACCGCATGTTCGTGGCGGTGGAGGGCGACACCGATCCGCACACCGGAATGATCGCGGACTTCGGGCGCATCAAGGACGTCGTGCAGGAGCACGTCCTCTCGCGCACCGACCACCGCACGCTCAACGACATCCTCGAGAACCCCACGGCGGAGAACATCGCGCGCTGGGCCTTCGAGACGCTCGCCCCACACCTGCCCGGGCTCGCGGAGATCCGCCTGTACGAGATCCCGGACTGCTGCGTGACGTACAGGGGACCGCTTGGCGGGTAGGGCCCCGGCGCGCAAGGTGAAGCCGCTCCCTTCACCCGACCCGCGCGCGGCGGCGGCCGGCGCGATCGCGCGCTTCCTCGACGCGGTGGTCCCTCCGCGCGAGCGCCGCGACGCCGAGCTCGCCGCCACGCCCGCGCGCGTCGCCGAGGCCTGGCTCGACGACCTCCTCGACGGCTACGCGCAGGACCCCGCGGCGGTGCTGCGCGAGGCGATGCCGGCGCGCGGCAAGGATCTCGTGGCGGTGACCGGGATCGACTACCACTCGATGTGCCCGCACCACCTGCTGCCGTCGCGCGGCGTCGCGCACGTCGGCTACGTGCCCGGCGCGAAGGTCGTCGGCTTCGGGCAGCTGGCGCGGCTCGTCGACTGCTTCGCGCACCGGCTCGTGCTGGAGGAGGACCTGGCGCGCCAGGTGGCGGAGGCGCTCGTCGAGCACCTCGGCGCCCGCGGCGCGGCGTGCATCCTCGACGCCGAGCAGAGCTGCCTCAGCGTCCGGGGCGAGCGGCGCCGCGGCGCGCGGGCGCACGCGCAGTGCTTCGTGGGCGTGCTCGACACGGA
>WNGF01015785.1_pt1 | contig 11222 bp, 9 predicted proteins | sample 5400641 | NCBI WGS metagenome assembly WNGF01 (sample SAMN13153371, study PRJNA577476) | soil metagenome | isolation source: 80 cm soil or saprolite under grassland replicate 2 | place: USA:California | collected 2016-06-15 | reverse complement strand
GGCATCGAGCCGGCTGGTGTCGCCGGACCCCGGGATTTCCTTCAGCAGTTGACGCATCACGCTGCGCGCATCGCCGGCGATGGCGACGTGCGCGCGGACGTTCTTCGAGAGCGACGAGCGATCGATGTCGACGTGTACGACCTCGGCGTGAGGCGCGAACTTGTCCAGCGCTCCGGTCACGCGATCGTCGAAGCGCACGCCGATGGCCACGATGAGATCGGCCTCGGAGATGGCCATGTTCGCCGCGTAGGTGCCGTGCATGCCGAGCATGCCCAGACAGAGCGGATGGCGCGCCGGGAAACAGCCGAGGCCCATCAGCGTCGGCGTGACCGGGAAGCGGAGAGCCGTGGCCAGCGCCAGCAACTCCCGCGCGCCGTTCGCGTGAACGACGCCGCCGCCGACGTACAGAATCGGCCGCGTGGCCGCGAGCATCTTCCCGACGGCGCGGCGCACGTCGTCCGCATCGCCCCATTGGTCGGGGTTGTAGCCGGGAAGCGAGAGCGGCGAGGCATCCACATTCGCCGTCCGCTCCGCCGTGACGTCTTTCGGAATGTCGATCACCACCGGACCGGGACGGCCCGTCGTGGCGATGTGAAATGCCTCATGGATCGTGGTGGCCAGCTCGCCGGCGTCGCGCACGAGATAGTTCGTCTTCGTGCACGGCCGGGTGATGCCGACGGTGTCGATCTCCTGAAAGGCGTCGCTGCCGATCATCTTTCGCGGCACCTGGCCGCTCAGCACGACCAGCGGCGTCGAGTCCATGAAGGCGTTGGCGATCCCGGTGACGGCGTTCGTCGCTCCCGGTCCCGACGTCACCAGAACGACGCCCGCTCTGCCGGTGGCCTTCGCATATCCCTCCGCCATGTGCACGGCGCCTTGTTCGTGGCGCACGAGCACATGGCGGAGCCGTCCGCCCATGCGCGTGAGCTGATCGTAGAGATGGAGCACCGCGCCGCCGGGATAGCCGAAGATCGTGTCGACGCCTTCGCGGACCAGAGACTCGCAGACGACCTCGGCGCCGGTCATCGTCTCGGTGATCGGTTCGGGCCATTCGCGCTGGAGCTCGGCGGTTGCGGTCATCAAAAATCTCCTGAAAACGGAAAGGCCGTCATCGCTTTTTGCGATGACGGCCTTTGGTGTCGATGTCGTTGGACCTAGGCCGTCATCCGCCCCCGATAAGAAGGAGGACCGAAATAATCGAGATGACGACGACGGGCGAGGACTTCATGAGTTGAACGCTTTTAGCAGGTGCTTCTACGATTGGTCAAATCAAAACAATTGATGTCACACCGGTTGTGTGATCGATGTCACGCCTCGACCTCCGCTGAGATCTCGACGTATCCCCCTTCCTCTTCGATGATTTCCGGCAGGATCAGGATCGCCCCTTCACCGTGGCTGTACGCCTCCTCGCCGTGCTCGGTGAAGTCGAGGCCGACGCCCTCTTCCTGCGCGGTGACGCGCAGACGCATGACGAACGCAATCGCTCGGACGATCACGAGCGTGCCGGCGGCGCTGTAGGCGATCGTGGCCAGGACGGCGATGAGCTGAACGACGACTTGCCGCGGATTGCCGAACAGCAAGCCGTTGGCGGTGCCGTTCCACGTCTTCTGGGCGAGAACGCCGGTCAGAAGCGCCCCGGTGATGCCGCCCACTCCGTGCGCGGCCACGACGTCGAGAGAGTCATCCAGGCGTGTCCGTGCGCGGTACAGGAGCGCGAAATAGCTCGGTACCGCGGCGATGCATCCGAGAACGATGGCGGAGACGGGACTGACGAAGCCGGCCGCCGGAGTCACGGCCACGAGACCGACGACGATCGCGGTCGCGGCGCCGATCGCGGTTGCCTTGCCGCCTCGGATCAAATCGAGAAGGATCCAGATGGTGAGCGTGCCGACGGGCGCGAGCATCGTGTTCGCGAACGCGAGCGCCGCCGAGGCGTTCGCTCCCAGCGCGCTCCCACCGTTGAACCCGAACCACCCAAGCCAGAGCAGGCCCGCGCCGAGGAGAGTGAAGGGAACGTTCTGCGGCACGATGGCTCGACGTCCGTAATCTTTCCGCGGCCCCACGATCATGGCGATGACGAGTGCCGCGACCGCCGCATTGATATGCACGACCGTCCCGCCTGCGAAATCGAGCGCGCCCAGCGTGCCGAGCCATCCCCCACCCCAGACCCAATGAGCGATGGGCGCGTACACGAAGACGGACCAGAGCGTGACGAAGGCGAGATACGCGCCGAAGCGCATTCGCTCGACGATCGCGCCGGAGATCAGCGCGGCGGTGATGATGGCGAATGTCCCCTGATAGGCCATGAACAGGACGTGGGGAATCGAGCCCTGCGCCGAGAGGCCGACTCCGTTCAGAAGGGCGTAGCGAGCTCCGCCGAAGCCGCGGCCGCCCGGGGCGAAGGCAAGCGAGTAACCGATGAGGGCCCAGGCCATTCCTACGAAGCCGAGCGGCGCAAAGCTCATCATCAGCGTATTCAGGGCGTTCTTCGCCCGCACCATGCCGGCATAGAAAAAGCCGAGGGCCGGCGTCATGACCAGGACGAGGGCAGTCGCTACGAGCATCCAGGCCGTGTCTGCAGAATTGATGGTCGTATTCATGGTTTCCTCATTTCATGGGTAAATCCGACGATGACGGCCAGCGTCAGCGTGTCCTGGTGATCGACGTGCTCCGTGACCTTCTTCAGGAAACCCGCGCGGCTCGACGAATCGCGGCGAACCTCGACGCGCAGCAGCGAGTTTTTCCTCGCCTTCCACTCGCCGGTCAGCGTGCTCTCTTTGATTCTTTGCGGTGTCCCGCTCGTGAAGCCGTTGTGGTCGTCGTACCACTCCCAGCGCGAGCTCACCGCAAGACGGTTGTTGGCCCGATAGCGAATGTAGCCGGCTACGCCCTGCCACTTGACGCGAGCTCCTGCGAGCGAGTCCCGGCCGTAGTCGTAATTCGCCGCAAGGGTGAGTCTCGGCGTCGCCGTAACCGTGATCACGGTGTCGGCAAGATGCCGCCAATCACGATCGTCCCTCGATTGTTCGGGCCCGCCGACGTACGTTTGTACGATTGATAGAGCCGGCACCGGCGTCAGCGTCGCCTGCAGGCCGACGGACTTTGCGCCGTTGTTGTCCCCGACGTTGTTCCAACCGTTGACGAAATGCGCGGATAGGGCCACCCGTTCATTGACCGTGTACGACGCCCGGATGCCGGCGTGATACGTCGGTTCGGCCAGCGTGAACAGGAGTGAGCGCGAGTAGTTCCAGTTGTTGCTCGTCCTGACGACCTCGTTGCCGATCGGCGTATAGAACTTCCCGGCGTCGAGCCGAAGGCCGCTTCCGATCGGTGCGAGGTAGCTCAAATAGGCCTGCCCGGCGCTTTGAAGTCTTCGCATGCCGGCCGGTTCTGCGGCGTTGTTGACTCGCGGCGTCGTACCGTAGTCGAGATCGACGCGAAACCCGATTCGGTGCCCGGCAGCCGGTCTCTTTTCCAGCGACAGCTCGGCGAGATTCAGATGAAAACAATTGTGCGGGCCGTCATACGCGCGAAGCTCTCCCCGGCCGGTGGCAGGTTTGTTGAAGTTGTAGAGGTAAAACACGTCGGCCAGGCCGTCAAGGGTGACCGCTTCTTCGGCGCGCGTGGCGGCCGCGACGAGAGCCACAAAGATGGTGGCGCGGGAAAACAAAATCGTTTCACGTATCCCGCTCATGGATAAACGAGCTCCTTTCCCCACCGATCGGGTGGGCGCAACGCTCTTGCAGTGTTGGGGAGCTCAGATCTGGCTGCCGTCGATGCGCGGCGCATCGACGGTGACCACCATGTCGCGGTCAGTCCCTCCACGAAGCGACACGCCCGCAAACGCAACGAGAGCCGCGTCACGCGTAATGGCAAGTGTCGGTGAGAAGCTGCCGGTCATAAAATTGCGTCTGTTTAGCAGGGAGCCCCGCGTGAGGATGGTGCGCAACGTCACCTGTCCTGGTGCGGACCGGTGGCGAGTGCTGCCCCTCACCCGGCCTTCGGCCACCCTCTCCCCGCTTCGCGGGGCTTCCGCGAGGATCTGTTCTATCGCTTGAACGTCATCCCCATCCCACGCCGCCGCTGCGCGAGCGGAAGGACGACATCCCCATCCTGGCGCAGCACTTCGCGGCGCTCTTCTCGGCCGAGTACAACAAGCATCCGAAGAAGTTCACGCCGGCGGCGCTCAAGGCGCTGCAGGACGCGGCGTGGCGCGGCAACGTGCGCGAGCTGCGAAACATGATCGAGCGCCTGGTGATCATGATCCCGTCCGACACGATCGACATCGGCGACCTCCCGGCCGAGTTCTTCCGCGCCGCGACGGAGATCATCTCCACGGCGATGCGCCTGGCCACGCTCCAGGATTTCAAGGACGAGGCGGAGAAGGCGTTCATCGTGGCCAAGCTGCGCGAGCACGGCTGGAATGTGTCGAAGACCGCTGAGGCGATCGACACGCCGCGCTCGAATCTGTACAAGAAGATCGAGCAGTACAACATCAAACGCGAGAGAATTTCTCGAGCAGGAGATCGAGTACTTGGAGCTGGTGACGCTGTAGTGTGGAAGGTCCTCGAATGCTGCCGCGCGAAGAAGTTGTACGGCAAGGCCCGCGCGCTGCTCGATTCGGGAGCCTACGAGGAGGCGCTGGCGATCGGCGCGAAGCTGCGGAGGCTTCATTACAGCGGCGCGTTCGAGATTGAGGCGCTTGCGTATTCGGCGCTCGATCGCGACGAGGACGCCGTCCGCGTACTTCGCGAAGGCCTCGAGCTCGCGCCGAGTGTCTGGCTGAACTGGCATCTGCTCGGAAATTGCCTGTCGAATCTGCACCGGCTCGACGAGGCGATGAGCGCGTACGATCGGGCGGAGGCGTGCCCGAAGGTCGATCTTGCGATCGTGAATCTGAACCGCGCCATCGTCGCGGCACGCCGGCAGGATCACGCGGCCGCGCTGCGGTATCTCGAACGTGAGCTGCCCGACACGCCGCAGACGCGGCTGCGCGCGGGCTCGATGCGCGTCGCGGCATTACACGGCCTCGGCCGCGACGCCGAGGCGGAGGAGCTTGGATCGCGCATCCTCGCGGAGTGGCGCGATGCGCCGCCGAACGCCGACTTCGCCGACGTCGTCTTCGAGCTCGCCGACATCCGGCGCGAGCGCGGAGAGGATCGCCAGATGCTGCGCGCGTGGGTCGTCGAGACCTGGCGCGCCACGGGCCACGAGCGGCTGCTGTGGCTGATCCGCGAGCTTCGGCTGCGACGATCGCCCGATTCGCAATACTTTCGTTTATTGCTGCACGGGAAGACCGCGTCCGGAGGAGGCTTCTACCGCTCCGTCGACGTGGTTGCGGACTCGCCCGAGCAGGCGCTCGCGTTCCTTCTGGAAATCGACCCAGCGGAGCCGGACGTCGAATTGACGATCGAAGAGGCGACCGCACTGGAGCCGCGGCCGAACGATCCGCAGGGCCTTTACGCCGGTTCGGTCCGCGTCTACTACGAAGAGAGCTAACGGCTCAAATTGCCGCTCACGGCTGCCGGCGCACGGAGCTCACTCGAAGCTCGGCGCGCGGTGGATGCGCGCGCGCGAAGACGATGGCGGCCTCCCTCGTTCCCAAGACCGTGACGTCGAGGATGCAGGCGTCGAGAAGCGATTCGTCCCTGACGCCCGCCTCCGTGCAGATTGCTCGCCCTCGCTCGTATTGGTCCCGATCGAGGTCGCTGGCATAGAACGGCTTGTCAGGGAAGCCGCGGTCGACTCTCCTGTCTCCACCACAGAGGCTCGACACCATCGAAGCGGACGGCCCGACGCGCCAACTGCTGGCGTAGGGGTGATAGAGGTCTTCGAACGTCACCGGCTGCTTGAGCACCACTTGCTGGCGCGTGGCGAGATCGTCCTCGCCCATCGGTCCGTTGGCGTTGCCGAGGAGGCCGAACACCTTCGCCTGCGGTAGAGCGCCGAGGTCGACCGAGACGTTGATGTAGCCGGGGCTGTGGACTTCGGCGCGCACGCTCTCGCCGCTCCGGCGCGTGAACAGGTACGCGTTGCCGCTGCGGGCGATGTGGACGCCGGTGGGCAGCGTGAGCGACTGGTCATTCCCGAGATCGCGCTCCGTGCCGTCGACGATCAGGCGGGTTGGGTCGAGACAGACGGCGGCGCGCGTGCCGCTCAGGTTCATCGCCACCGCCGTGTTGATCGATGCATTCGGCCACGTCGGCGCTCCCGACGTCTGTCGCGTTTGAATGGAGAAATCGGGAGTCGTCTCCGCCAGCAGGAAGTCGCCCGAGGCCTGGAAGTCGTAGAGAAGGCCGTTGAAATTCGTCAGATGCGTATCGCCGATGCTCGTGCCGCCGACGCACGACGAGGTCGCGCCCGGATTGCTGCTCAGCCAGAAGACGATCGCCGGCGACGCGCCGCCGTAAGGACAGCAGGGGGGCACCAGATTGAGGCTGTTCGTCTCGCTGGTGAAGCCTTCCAGCACGCACGTCGGTGCGTTCGAGGTCCCGTCGTCCACGCTGGCCCGGACGGCCATGGTCGCTCCGATGTTGAAGGTGGCGTCCGATCCGCCGCCGTCGCCGAAGATGCCGAACTCGGCGAGCTTCCATCCCTGGGCGAGACTGAGGACGTCGTCCTGAGCCATCGCGCTGAGATTCCCGCCCTGGACCGCGATCATGATCGTGTCGATCCCGCCCGCGTTCGCGGTGCCGGTCAGGCTCAGTTGGTCCAGGTTCGCGATCGGCTGGGCGGGTACCGGCATGGCGCTGACGCTGTTCTTCAGACAATGGATCGAGATTGTGTTCCATCCCGCCGGGCACGGTGCTCCGTCGATCAGCCAGTATTCGATGAATGCGGAGCCGAGGCCCGTGGAGTAGATGAACTGCTGCCAGCCCTTGCAATTTGCCGGGTTCGCGGCACCGGCGCAGGCTGGAGTGACGAAGTATTCCGAGTTGAGCTGGAGCGAGTAGGTGTCGGGCTGTCCGAGGTTTGTCTCGCTGGTCACGTTCACGAGGTCGAACGATCCGGTCGCCGACGCGATGTGATTCGCGACCACGGCCGAGAAATCGACGGCGCTGCCGACGGTGAAGGGACGCGCCTGACGCGGGCGCGGCGAATAAGGGCGCAGCGGCGCGGTCGTGCACGCCACTTCGTGCCACTCGGTGTCCGGATACGAGACCTTGAAGCATCCCTTCTTCGGCAACGGAGCTCGCGTCATCGCCTTCCGCCACACTTCGAGCTTTCGCCTCTCTTCTCGGCTGACGGCCGTCGCCGCAGCGATGGCGCGGCTCGACAAGAACGCCAGAAGCAGGATCGTCGTGACGCGGAATGCCGTGGAAGATCTCATGTGCAGCCCTCCGAGCTCGCGAATCAGTGTACGTCCCACTGACGCTACAATCCCCTCACGTCATCCCATGCCAGCAGAATCGGGAGCCCGCATCGGGCGGCACGGCGCATGCGCTTGGGATAGGTGAGGTTGACGATGCTCAAGCCCAGCCTCACGCACGACGTTCCTACCGGTTGCGTGCACGTTGCGGTCCCCGCAGGATGAACGACGCATGGCGATTCCATTCAGTCAGACGCTCACGCCCGAGAAGGCGTTCATCTTTCGCATCACGCACCGCGACAACCTGCCGTGGATTCTCGCCAACGGATTTTACTGTCAGAGCTCGGGAGTCACCGATCCGAGCTTCGTGAGCATCGGGAACCCCGAGCTGATCGACCTTCGGAGGGGGCGTGTTGTTGATATCGCGCCGGGTGGAACGCTCGCCGACTACATTCCGTTCTACTTCACGCCCTACACCCCGCGTCGGCTACGTGTTTTCGGACAGGCATGCGAAGCTCGAGACGGCCACGTTCTTCGATGACGATTCGAAACTAGCGGACGCCGTTGACTTCAACTTGCTGCAGCGGCGCGATTTCAAGCGCGATCCAGAACGACCGGACAAGGTCGAGCGCTACCAGGCGGAGGCGCTGGCATATCAGCACGTGCCCGTCGCCGCCATCCTCGGCGTTGGCTGCTACACTTCAACGATCAAGAGCCAGCTCGAAGCGACCTGCTCGGATCTCGGAGTGAAAGTGAAAGTTGTTCACCGCTCGGAGTGGTACTTCTCATGATCCGGTTCACGAAAGGCAACCTTCTCGAGTCGGGCACGGACGCCGTGGTGAATACCGTCAACACCGTCGGCATCATGGGCAAGGGAATCGCCTTGATGTTCAAGGAGGCGTTCCCCGCGAACTTCCGAGAATATGAAGCGGCCTGCAAGCGAGGCGCAGTGCGGACCGGCGGCATGTTCGTGACCGAGCGGCCGTCGATGCTGGGTGCCCCGCGCTGGATCATCAACTTCCCGACGAAACAGCACTGGCGAGGGAAGGCACGCATCGAGTGGATCAAGGCCGGCCTCGAGGACCTTCGCCGTGTGATCCCGGGAAAGAACATCCGTTCGATCGCGTTGCCGCCCCTTGGCTGCGGGAATGGTGGCCTCGATTGGCGTGTGGTGCGGCCGCTGATCGAAACGGCGCTACGAGATCTAGAGGATGTAGACATTGTCGTCTACGAACCAACGCCGGAGTACCAGAACGTTGCCAAGCCGGCCGGCGTCGAGAAGCTCACGCCCGCCCGAGCCCTCATCGCGGAGCTCGTTCGTCGTTACTGGATTCTCGGCATCGAGTGTTCGTTGCTCGAGATCCAGAAGCTCGCCTGGTTCCTGGAACGCGAGATCGTCGCCAGTGGATTGCCGAACGAGCTCGATCTCCAGTTTGTGGCCCATCGGTACGGTCCCTATGCGGAGCGCCTGAAGCACCTGCTCGACTATCTCGACGGCAGCTACCTGCGGTCGGGCGTCCGCATTCCGGACGCGAAGCCGGCCGACGTGATCACATTCAACGACTCCAAGAAGGAGATTGTCGCTGCCTACTTGAAGTCGGAAGCATCGCAATATCTGCCGGCACTCGAACGCATCTCCAGCAGGATCGAGGGTTTCGAGTCTCCGCTCGGCATGGAACTGCTAGCTACCGTCGACTGGCTCATCGCCCGCGAACATCGCCGGCCCGAGCTGAGCGACATCAAAGGCGGCTTGCGCGAATGGCCCGGTGGCCCCGACGCTGGTGAACGCAAGCTGCGGCTGTTCGACGACCGCATGCTGCAGCTCGCGCTCGACAGACTCGTTGCGTAGCCAGTCGACAGCATCCCAAGCGGGATGGATGCACCGCGAATGGCGGCCTCACCGATCGTAGTCCGCGAGGTGCTGCGCGAGAGACGCGAAGCTGCGCGTCCCGCCCGGCGAAGCGGCCGGGGACCCGCCCGGCCCACCCGCCCGTCGCACGGGTCCGATCGTCAAGTCCGGCCACGCCAGCGCCTCGGCGAACCCGGGAATCTCGCCTTCGAGCCACTCCGCCTCGGCGGAGACAAAGTCGAGCAGCTCGCGCGCGAGCACCGCATCCACCGCCCGCCCATCCCGCGCCGCCACCCGCTCGAGCGCGACGACCTCCAGCCGCGGGATGCGGACTTCGAGCTCGGTCAGGCGCAGCAGCTCTGGAATGGCCTCGGCGAGGTCCGCGCCGAGGGCCGCCTCGACGGCTTCCTGCGACCAGAGATCCATGCCGAAGGAGACGATCTCTGCCCACGGGATTTGTTCGTCCTCTCCCGGCTCCAACTCTCCCGCCTCGATCCACCCGCGCAACTCCTTCGCCTTCAGGCCGAGCAGCCGCGCGGCTTCGCGGAGGGGGTAGGAGGGTTTTGGTTCGAGGAAGACGCGGCGGATTGCGGCAGTCGATAGCATCGCAGACTCCTTTGAGCGACTTTCGAGCAGAATGGTCAATCCAACGCCAGTTGGAAGACTTTATTCCAACCGCAGTGTGGAATGCAAGAGTGCAGGAAGCAGAGCTCTTCGGACGTCGCCTGCGCGAGCTCCGGAAAGACCGCGGTCTGACGCAGGAAGCGCTCGCGGAAGCCGCTGATCTTTCCGGCAACTACATCAGTGACCTGGAGTTAGGGCTGAAGGTACCGAGCCTTACGATCCTCATTCGGCTTTCACAAGCGCTTCAAATCGCGCCGCCCGACCTGCTCGTGGACTTCACGCGCGAGGCGACGAAGAGGATGAAGGTGCGTGCGCACCGATGAGGGGTGGCACATCGAGTCTCGATGTCACACCATAAGTGGAAGCTCCGTACACTCTCGGGTAGCAGTCGGTTTCGTACCACAAACAGCTAGAAATGGTGTCTGACGAGATATCTCGTCAGAATCGAATATCTAATGTCCGAATCCTTCTTCGAAAAACCCATCCTCAACTCACCCTACGCTTACCCAGCCCGTCACTGGGAGCTCGATGAGACCGGACAACCGACGAATCGACTCATCGACACTCGTCGTCGCGCTGAGTTCATCACCCCAATACCCAAACCGAAAAAGCAAAAGAGGGGACAGAAGGAGCTCGTTTTTAACGAGGGGAAAGGCCTCTCGACCGAGAAGCAGCAGTACGACCCGACGCCGATCATCAACGAGCTACGCGCTCACGTCGACCGCTGGCGCGCGCTGACGAATCCCGCGCAGTGGAACGTCACCCCCGAAACAGCCCGACTCCTCGACTACTGGCGCCATCATCCCTTCAACTCCGTCCGGCCGTTCTTCTGCCAGATCGAAGCGGTGGAGACCGCGATCTGGCTGACCGAGGTGGCTCCCGGCACGAGGGACGGGCGCAAATTCCTCGAACACCTCGGGAACGCGAACAAAGAGGCCAATCCCGGACTGATGCGCCTCGCGCTCAAGCTGGCTACCGGCGCCGGCAAGACGACGGTCATGGCCATGATCATCGCCTGGCAGGCGGTGAATGCCTCGCGCCGCCCCAACAGCAAGAACTTCACGCGCGGGTTCCTACTCGTCACTCCGGGCCTGACGATCAAGGATCGTCTCCGGGTGCTCCTTCCGAACGATCCCGACAACTACTACCGCACGCGTGAGCTGATCCCGAGTGACATGCTTCCCGATCTCGAACGCGCCAAGATCGTCATCACCAACTACCACGCCTTCAAGCTGCGCGAGACCATCGAGCTGGCCAAGGGGACCCGACGCCTTCTGCAGGGTCACGGGCCTGAGCTGCAAACACTGGAAAGCGAAGGGCAGATGCTCCATCGCGTCATGCCGGAGCTGATGGGGATGAAGAACATCCTCGCCATCAACGACGAGGCACACCACTGCTATCGCGGGAAGCCGCCGGCCGAAGGTGATGAAGAGGAGCTGA
>WNGF01009416.1_pt1 | contig 11224 bp, 10 predicted proteins | sample 5400641 | NCBI WGS metagenome assembly WNGF01 (sample SAMN13153371, study PRJNA577476) | soil metagenome | isolation source: 80 cm soil or saprolite under grassland replicate 2 | place: USA:California | collected 2016-06-15 | reverse complement strand
GCTCTTCTTGCAGCCGATGGCAGCGACGAGCATCGCCGCCGCGACGAAGATCAGGAAACGGCTTTTCATGAGGTGCAAACTCCTTTCACGACCGGATGAGCAGGAAACGCTCCAGCGATGCGACGGCCTCAGCCAATCGCCCATACTCGTCGAGCTCGTTGTAGAGCTGCGCCGAGACGCGCAGCACGCGCTGCGGCCACTGCGGCCACGACTGCACCGGAACCTCGATCCTGTAGCGGTCGAAGAGCTCGTCGTGCAGGGCATCGCCGAACGGCGACGGCGGCTTGGTGGCGTCAGGGAGCGGCAGCGCGGCCATCGAGCCGAGCATCTCGTCCGGCGCCGGATGATCGAGTCCCCAGCGCTCGCACAGCAGGTCGCGCGCGCGCAGCGCGAGCTCGCGATTCCGCCGCATGACCTCGGGCCATCCGCCGTCGACGAGCGATTCCATGAACTGCAGCGCCGCGGGGACGGAGAGCCACGCCGTCGGATCGAACGTGCCGGTCCAGTCGAACTCCAGGTGGAAACGGCTGCGGTCGCGGCGCTCCGCGTTCGCGCCATGGCTGATGACCGCGGGACGCACCTCGTAGCGGCGGTTCGGATGGACGTAGAGGAACGCGGCCCCCTTCGGCGCGCAAACCCACTTGTGCAGGTTGCCGGTGTAGAAGGCGACGTCGAGCGCGCGGAGGTCGAGCGGCAGCATGCCTGGGGCGTGTGCGCCGTCGACGAGCGTGTCGATGCCGCGCGCGCGGAGCTCGGCGATGATCCGCTCGATCGGGAAGATGAGCGCGGTCTGGCTGGTGACGTGGTCGATGAGCAGGAGGCGCGTGCGGTCGGTGATTTTCGCGAGCACGCGCTCGACGACGGTGTCGGGCGAGTCGATCGGGAAGGGGACGTCGACCGCGACGACCTTCGCGCCGTTCAGCGCGCCGACGAAGTCGAGGGCGTTGCGCGAGGCGTTGTATTCATGCGTGGTGACGAGGAGCTGGTCGTGCTCGTCGAGGTCGAGCGAGCGGAGGACGGCATTGACGCCGGCGGTGGCGTTGGGGACGAAGGCGAGGTCGTCGGGCGACGCGCCGAGGAAGTCGGCGAGCACGGCCCGCGCGGCGTCGAGACGCGGCTCGATCTCGTGCGCGAGGAAGCGCACCGGCTCGCGCTCCATCTCCTCGCGCAGCGCGCTCTGCACCGCCAGCACCGCGCGCGGCGTGGCGCCGAAGGAGCCGTGGTTGAGAAAGGTGACGGTCGGGTCGAGGAGCCAGTGCTCTTTCATACGATGCGCGCGATTCCTTCCTGCAGAACTTCCGGGTCGGTGAGGAGCGACACGACGAAGTATCCGTCGCGGTCGAAGTCGAAGAAGTAGCCGGGTTGGACGAGGACGCCGTGGCGCTCGAGCGCGTTCAGCGCGAAGTCTTCATCGGTGGTCGTCGCCGGCACGCGGACGACCGCCGTCCACCCTCCCTCGGGCTTCAGAAGCTGCACGGATGGCTTGTCGGCGAGCGCGGTTTCCAGCGCTGCGAGGCTCGAGCGGATGCGCGCGCGGATCGACTCGCGGATGCGTGCGCCGATGCACAGGAGATCGGGGAGCGCGGCCTGCACCGGCGTGGCCACGGAGAGGAAGTTGTCGGCGATGAGCTCGAGCGCGGCGACGGCGTCCCGTTCTCGAACGCGGATCCATCCGAGCTTGTAATGCGGCAACCCGCACGACTTCGACAAGCCGCCGAGCGTGAAGGTGCCGAACGACGGCGCCGGCTCGCCGAACGGGTACTCGTGGAAGACCTCGTCGCTGATGATCGGGATGCCGAGGCGGGCGAGGGCGTCCTGCTCGGGCGCGGTGACGTAGGAGCCGGTGGGGTTGTTGGGATTGACGACAACGATGGCCCGCGCTGCAGATCCTTCCGGGACTTCGAGCTCCCATCGCTTGTGAAACTCGAGCGGGAAGTGGCGCAATTCGACGAGCTCCAGCGCGGCGAGGTGCTCGAGCAGCGGATACGACGGGATGGGCGTGGCGATCGCGTCGCCGGGGTCGCAGAGGAGCTTGAAGAGGAACGAATAGGACTCGCTCGTCGACGCGGTGACGACGACGTCGCGAGCATCGCATCCGAGGTGATGGGCGATTGCCTCCCGCGCCACGGGGAGGCCGAGCGGCTCGGGCTCGTACGGCGCGCGCGCGGCCTTGGCCATCGCCTCGGAGAGCTCATCGAGCGGGTAGTCGAGCCCGGCGCGCGTCGGATTCGAATTCGTCAGATCGAGCAGCGGCGCGCGATACTGCGCGCGCGCCACGGCGAGGCGGTTCGGCGGTGCGCTCCAGTGCGCGCGGCGTGAGAACACGCGCGCAGTCTACTGGCAGACCAGCGGATCGAGCTTCGCCCTGGCGTCGGCGCTGGCCTGCTGGAACGCTGCCTGGGCCTCGGAGCAGTTGCCCTTCGCGGCGAGCACGCGCGCGAGGGTGTCGAGGACCAGGTACGAGTCGGGTCCGTGCAGCGATGCGGCCTTCCGCGCGAACGACTCCGCCTCGTCGAGGCGCTTCTGCTGGTAGAGCAGCCAGGCCAGGTTATTCATGGCGTCGCGCGCGGCGGGATCGGCGTCGAGTGCCTTCCGGAAATCGTTCTCGGCCTCGGCGCGCTTGCCGAGCTGCATGTCGGCGTTGCCGAGGTTCGTCCAGAGGAGCGCGGAGTCGGGGTGGCGCGAGAGGAGATCGCGGTAGCTCTTCGCCGCGGCCGCGTAGTCGCCCGTCTCCTCGAGCACGACCGCGGCGCGGAGCTGCTCGGTCATCCCGTCGCGCGGACGGATCAGGATCGCGGCGTGGCCGCCGCCGGCCCACGGCTTCTCCAGCTTCGCGAAATTCGTCCAGCGCCCCTGCTGGTCGCCCCACTGCGTGCGGATCAGGGCGCGGTCGCGGTCGATGCCGTCGACGACGACGTAGTGGAAGAAGTCGAGCTTCTTGCCGACGGAGTCGATGACGCGGAGCATGAGGATGACGGGCCGTCCCGCGGCGAGCTCGGCGTCGACGACGTCGGGCGTGCCGGTGACGAGTTGGGCGTCGAAGCCGCGCTTGCGCGCCGCCACGAGCATGTCGATGGAGAGCACGCCGCCGCGCATCTTCGGCAGCGCCGCGTCCCACTCCTTCAGCGACGTCGTGTCGCCGTAGTGCTGCAGCACGGTCGAGAGCGAGCCGGCGCCGCAGGACTCGATGCCCCATTTCTGCATCGGGACGTTGGGGATGACTTGGGCGGTCGGGCTGGCCGGCGTGGAGCGCGGCGTCATCGTGACGCACGCGGAAAGCAGAAGTCCTAGCGGCGCCACCGCCGCTAGGACGTTCTTCTGAAAACTGCGCGGCGACATCAACTGAGTGCGATGACGAGCACCAGCGCGGCGATCGCGCCGAGGGCTACCCACAGCCACTCCTGCCGCGTCAGGCCGGCGGCCTGGAGCTGGTCGAGGTTCTGCGCGAGCTGATGCAGATCCTGCGGCGAGAGCTGGGCCAGCTTCTGGTCGACCTGTTCGCGGGTGAAGCCGCGTGCCTCGAGAGCCTTGGCGACTTCGTCGTGACTGAGCACGTCACGAACCACGGCGATGTCGGCGGCCCGCTGATCGAGGCTCTGGTTCGCCGCCGTCTTCGAAGGCACCGGACCGGCGAAGGCCGGCACGGCCGCGAAGGCGGCCACCAGGATGAGAACGATGAAGATGGAGTTCACAAGACGCTTCGACACTTGAAAAACCTCCTTTACTCTCCGGCGCTCCCAGCGGACCGCGCTCGCGGCGCGCCTGCGACGGCTATCCGGTTGGCAAGCAGAGCAAGGAAAGTACCAGAAGCTGGAAGCTGCTACGATGACCCCCCTGTTACATCGCCATGATTCGCTTCGAACAAATCCTCGAGAAGGTCGAGAGCTATAAGCCGGACTTCGACCAGGAGCTGTTGGAGCGGGCCTACATCTTCTCGGCGCGGGAGCATCGCGGGCAGGTCCGCAGCTCGGGCGAGCCGTACCTCGTCCACCCCCTCCAGGTCGCGTACATCCTCGCGGAGATGCGCCTCGACGAGACCTCCATCGCCGTCGGGCTGCTCCACGACGTCCTCGAGGACACGCTCACCACGAAGGAGACGCTGCAGCAGATGTTCGGCGACGACGTCGCCGAGCTCGTGGACGGCGTCACCAAGATCTCCCGCTACGCCTACGTCTCGAAGGAAGAGCAGCAGGCCGAGACCTTCCGGAAGATGCTCCTGGCGATGGTCAGCGACCTCCGGGTCGTCCTGGTCAAGCTGGCCGACCGGCTCCACAACATGCGCACGCTGCAGTTCCTGGCCGAGGAGAGGCGCGTCTCCATCGCCAAGGAAACGATGGAGATCTACGCGCCGATCGCCAACCGCCTCGGCATGGGGCGCCTGAAGAGCGAGTTGGAGGACCTCTCCTTCCACTACCTCCACCCGCGCGAGTCGGAGGAGCTGGAGAAGTCGGTCAGCGAGCGGATCGCCCTGTCGGGCCAGCTCGTCGACCGGGTGAAGGAGACGATCGCCAGGAAGCTCCGCGACAACGAGATCGCCGGCGACGTGAACGGCCGCGTGAAGTCGATGTACTCGATCTGGCAGAAGCTGCGCCGGCAGGGCATCGACATCGGCCAGCTCTACGACTACCTGGCCTTCCGCATCATCACTCCCTCGGTCAAGGACTGCTATGCGGCCCTCGGCATCATCCACCAGACCTGGCGGCCGGTCCCGGGACGGATCAAGGACTACATCGCCATGCCCAAGCCGAACTTCTACCAGTCGCTGCACACGACCGTGGTGGCGGAGAAGGGGCAGCCGTTCGAGGTGCAGATCCGCACGAAGGAGATGGACCTCATCGCCGAGCAGGGCATCGCCGCGCACTGGAAGTACAAGGAGGGGCGCGTCGGCGCATCGACCGACGACACCAGCTTCCTCTGGCTGCGGCAGCTCGTGGAGTGGCAGCAGGACATCACCGACCCGCGGGTCTTCATGCACTCGCTGAAGATCGACCTCTACCCCGACGAGGTCTATACCTTCACGCCGAAGGGCGACGTCTTCGCCTTCCCGCGCGGCGCGACGCCGCTCGACTTCGCCTACCGGATCCACACCGACGTCGGCCATCGCTGCGTCGGGGCGCGGCTGAATGGGAAGCTCGTGCCGCTGCGGACGCCGATCACGAACGGCGACATCGTCGACATCATCACCGGGTCGACGCAGACGCCGAGCCGCGAGTGGCTGAACATGGTCGTGACCTCGCGGGCGCGGCACAAGATCCGGCACTGGTTGAACACCGAGCAGAAGCACCGCTCCATCGAGCTGGGACGGAAGCTGATCGAGAAGGAAGCGAAGCGGCTGAAGGTGCCGTGGCGGAAGCTGATCACTGAGAACGCCCTCGACGGCGTGCTTCACGAGTACGGCCTCTCGAAGCTCGACGACCTCTACGCCGACGTCGGCTACGGGAAGGTCACGCCGCGGAACATCGTGGAGCGCTTCGGCATCGAAGAGCAGCAGCCGAGCGAGCCCGAGGGCGTGATCCAGCGCGCCGTGCGCAAGATCTTTCCCTTCACCGGCACCTCGCCCGCGATCAAGGTCAAGGGCTACGACGACCTGATGACCTATCTTGCCAAATGCTGCAACCCGCTGCCGGGCGAGGCGATCATCGGCTACGTGACGCGCGGGAAGGGCGTGGCCGTCCACAGCGCGAACTGCCCGAACATCAAGAATCTGATGTTCAACGCCGACCGCGAGATCGCCGTCGAGTGGGCCGATCAGCGCCAGAGCCAGTTCCAGGTCGAGCTCGAGATTCTGATGGAGGATCGGCAGGGGATCCTGGCGCGCGTCGTCTCGACGATCGCGAACATGAAGACGAACATCCGTCAGATGGATACGCGGACAGGGGAGGGGAAGGCGACGGTAGAGCTGGTTTTGGAAATCGCCGACCTCAAGCACCTGGAGAAGGTGACGCGCTCGATCGGCGCGGTGGATGGGGTGATGAACGTGGCGAGGAAGTACAACATCAGGCACGCTACGGCGTAGGGGTTAGCGGACAGCGAGCAGCGGGCAGGGGAACGGACGTGGCTTTTCCTGCCCGCTGCTCGCTGCCCGCTACGACCTATCGCGCGGCCTTCGTAACCTTGCCGCTCCGGATGCAGCGGGTGCAGACGTCGATCCGCTTCACGGTCTTGCCGACGACGGCGCGGACGCGCTGCAGATTCGGCATCCAGCGCCGGGGGCTAACGTTGTGAGCGTGGCTCACCTTGTTTCCGAAAACGGGTGTCTTGCCGCAGACTTCGCACATTTTGGCCATGATTCACTCCTCAAATAACGCGGAAGGCACGAGATTGTACATTGATTCGTAAAGAGTTGACACCGCTATATAAACGTTGTAATTTCGCTACACTTCTTTACCCAAGATAGCCTCGATCGCCAGCGAGAAGTGAGTGTGAGATGGATGGGGTGAGCGGTGTTCTTCTCAAAGAGCAAAAACGTCGTCGGCCTTGATATCGGCTCGTCGGCCGTGAAGTTGGTCGAGCTGAAGGAGAAGAAGGGCGGTACGTACCAGCTCCTCAAGATGGGGATCGAGCGGCTCTCGCCCGAAGCCATCGTCGACGGCTCGATCATGGACTCCTCCCTCGTGGTGGAGACGATCTCGCGGCTCAACGCCGAAAAAACCATCAAGAATTCCAACTACGCGACCTCCCTCTCCGGGCACTCCGTGATCATCAAAAAGATCACCCTGCCGGCCATGTCGCCGGAGGAGTTGTCCGAGTCGATCCAGTGGGAAGCCGAGCAGTACATCCCCTTCGACATCAACGACGTGAACCTCGACTACGTCCCGCTCACCGCGGCCGGGACGGGGGACAACATCGACGTCATCCTCGTGGCCGTGAAGAAGGAAAAGATCAACGACTACACGTCGGTGATCAGCCAGACCGGCAAGGTGCCGGTGCTCGTCGACGTCGACGCCTTCGCCCTGCAGAACTGCTACGAGATGAACTATTCGCTCGACGACGGCAAGGTGCTGGCGCTGGTGAACGTCGGGGCGTCGGTGACGAACGTGAACGTTCTCTCGGGCGGCACGTCGCTCTTCTGGCGCGACATCACCTTCGGCGGGAACCAGTACACCGACGCCATCCAGCGCGAGCTCAGCCTCTCGTTCGAGCAGGCCGAGGAGCTGAAGAAGGGCCACCCGGTCGGCGACTACACCATCCAGCAGGTCATCCCCATCCTCAACTCCGTCTCCGAGGACTTCGCCGGCGAGCTGCGCAAGACCCTCGACTTCTTCACCGCCACGTCGGGCGCGGACCGCGTCGACGAGATCGTCCTGGCCGGCGGCGGCTCGGGCGTGCTCAACCTCGACGCCATCCTGCGCGACAAGTTCGGCATCCCCGTGGCGATCATGAACCCCTTCCAGAAGATCAGCGTCGACGAGAGAGAGTTCAACCCCGAGGATCTCGCCGAGATCGGGCCGAGCATGGCCATCGCCGTCGGTCTCGCCATCAGGAAGTTGGGGGACGCTTGATAAAGATCAATTTGGTGCGGGAGGGGCGGACGGTTCGGGGCGCGGGAGCTGCGCCCACCGGCGGCCCGGCCGTCGCGGCCGGCGGCAGCAACCTCAACAACATCCTGCTCATCGCCGCGGTTCTGCTCGGCGCTCTCATCGCGGGCGGCTGGTGGTTCCTGAAGAACAGCACGCTGAAAGAGAAGCAGGAGATGGTGGCGAACAAGCAGGCCGAGGCCGACCGCCTGCAGGCCATCATCAAACAGGTCGACGATTACACGAAGCGGAAAGAGTCGCTGCAGAAGCGCATCGATCTCATCAACCAGCTCAAGCAGAACCAGAAGGGTCCGGTGAAGATCATGGTCCGCGTCAGCCAGGACCTCCCCGACCTGGTGTGGCTCGACCGGATGACGATGAGCGGCGGCCTGGTCACCATCGGTGGCCGCGGCCTGAACCCGAACGCGATCGCGAACTTCGTCGACAACGTCAAGAACGATCCGTTGTTCGAGGAGCCGGAGCTGAGCTCGGTGACTCAGCTCAGTGTCGTCCCTCCCGTCTACGGCTTCGACATGACCTTCCATTTCACCTACGTGCCGAAGGGGGAAACGACGGGGACCGCGGGCGCGACCTCGACGAGCGGCACGACGGGAACGAGCGGCACGAACAAGACCTCGACCGCGGCCACGACGACGACCACGGGCACGGTGAAGAAGTAGGAGGAGAGGGATGGCGCTGACGCTCGAAGGAAAGCCGGCCTGGATCGCCCTCGTCATCGGGCTCGTCCTGGCGGTCGCGATCGTCGGCGTGACGCAGTACATGTTCATCGGCGACATCGACAACCAGATCCGCGGCGCCGACCTCAGGATCAAGGAGCTCGACACGAAGATCCAGCAGGGACGCGCCGCGCAGCGCACGCTGCCGCAGTTCAAGGAAGAGGTGAACCGCCTCCAGCTCGAGCTCGACAAGCTGCGGCGCATTCTCCCGTCGACGCGCAACACGGAAGAGATCATCAAGAAGCTGAAGTCGCTCGTCGATCAGGGCGACTTCATCCTCCACCGGCTGACGTTCCCGAGGCTCGCGCCGCCGAAGGCCGGCGGCGAGCCGTACGCGGAGTGGCCGATCAGCGTCTCCGTCTCCGGCCGCTATCACAACCTGGCCATCCTCTTCAGCCGGCTGAGCAACTTCTCGCGAATCATGAGCGTCGAGCAGATCTCCATCGGCGCGCTGGGGAACCAGGTGGACCGGACCATCACCTCCGACTTCGTGGCCAAGACGTTCGTCTACGTCGAGCCGAAGGAACCGGAGCCGGCCGAGAAGGATAAGAAGAAGCCATGATGCGACCGACGCGAATCGCCGTCCCGCTGCTGCTGATCGCCCTGGCGATGGCCTCGGTCTTCGCGCAGCCGGCCAAGCCGGGCGCGGCGACGTCGACGGCCGCGGGCACGGCCACGACGACGTCGACGACCGGGACGGCCACCGGCATCCAGCAGAGTCTCCAGGAGATTCTCGAGGAGCCGAGCGCGCCTGACTCGTATCACTACGATCCGCAGGGGCGCCGCGACCCGTTCCAGTCGCTGATCGGCCCCACGCCGAAACTGCAGCCGGGGCAGCGTCCCCCCGGCCTGCCCGGCTTCCTGATCGACGAGATCAAGCTGCAAGGCATCGTGAAGACGCGCCAGCAGGGGCTGGTGGCGATGGTGAACGGTCCCGACAACAAAGGCTATCTGATGAGGGTTGGCCAGAAGGTGCTGGACGGCGAAGTCATTCGCATGACGTCCGGCTCCGTGGTCTTCCGACAGGAAGTGAACGATCCGACTCGTATCGAGCGGTTCCGCGAGGTGGTCAAGGACCTTTCTCCCGAATCGAAGAGACCATAGGTGTGGGAGTGCAGGCCAGTGGTGCGCGGGAGGGTTGCGTGATGGTGAAGGTGGGAAGTATGAGAAGAAAGCGAATCCTGCTGATCGCAAGCTTGCTCCTGCTGACGGCAGGGGCATCGAGCGCCTCGTGGAGGCGCAAAGGGGATCGTCCCGCCGAGGCGGCCGCTCCGGCGGCCATGATGCTCACGGCCATCGAGACCGAGTCCGCCCCTACCGCGCGCCTGATCCTCCGCACCAGCGGCACGCCCGCGTACACCTCCTACAGCCCGACCCCCGACACGTTCGTCGTCGATCTCTCCGGCGCATCGAAGGCGCCGACGCTGACGATTCCCTCCCCGCTGCCGCCCTCCGTCACCTCCCTCACCGCCGAGGAAGTGACGGAGATGGGGACGCGCGTCATGCGCGTGACCGTGCACCTCGCGCAGCCGGCCGCGCTGCAGGCGTCCGCCGATGACCACGCCGTCGCGGTGACGCTCCCGGCGAAGGAAGAAGCGCTGCCGGCGGTGACGCCGGTGGTGACCGCGGCCGTCGAGCCGCCCAAGACAGAGCCCGCGCCGGTAGAGGCCACGAAGGTCGAGCCGCTGCCGGAGCCTGCCAAGCCGATCGTCGACGAGCCGGTCGTGAAGGCCGAGGCCCTCCCGGCGGCGAAGGCCAAGACGCTGAAGAGCGTGACGACGTCGGGCAGCGGCGCGGCGCTCTCCGTGCAGCTCGCCGCCGACGGCGACGTCGCCTACAACGCGTTCAGTCTCGAGAAGCCGTCGCGCCTGGTCATCGACCTCAACGGCGTCATCGACAAGGTGGCCAAGGGCGCGATCAACGTGAACGACGCGGTCGTGAAGAAGGTCCGCGTCGCGCAGTTCAAGGGGGGAGCGGACCCGGTCACGCGCGTCGTGGTCGACCTCGCCGCGAAAAGCCCTTACAAAGTGACGAAGGACGGCGACCGCCTGGTCGTCACGTTCGGCCAGAGTGAAGGACAGGCGCCCGCGCCGGTCCATGTGGTCGAGGAGATCAGGAAGCCCGAGCCAAAGCCTGAGCCGACGCCGGTCGAGACGAAGAAGAGCGAGCTCGCGGCCAAGCCGGCGGAGCTCACCGCGCAGGTGCCGGTGATCGCCGAGCCGATCCCGGAGAAAACGCCGGAGAAAGCTCCCGAGAAAAAAGCTACGGAGTGGAAGATGCCGGAGAAGCGGGCCACCGGTGTGATCCGCGCTGCCAAGCAGCCGGCCGCGCCGACGAAGACGAAGAAGACGACGAGCAGCACGGCCACGCCGCAGCCGGTGCCGGCGACCGAGGACGTCTTCACCGATGCGCCGCAGGGGCTGCCGACCCTCGGCTCCAGCGCCCAACCGAGCGGCGCGTTGCCGACGCTCGGCTCCGTCACGGCGGCCGGGGGCGGCCGCACGCTGACGGGGGGCGAGCGCGTCTACACCGGCGAGCCGATCTCGCTGTCTCTCAAGGACGCCGACCTCAAGGACGTGATCCGCACCTTCGCGAATCTGACCGGCTTGAACATCGCCGTCGATCCGGGCGTGAACGGCTCCGTCACCGTCGACTTCAACGACGTGCCGTGGGACCAGGCGCTCGACATCATCCTCCGCCAGAACAACCTCGGCTACGTGCTCGAGGGGAACGTCATGCGCGTCGGCACGTTGAGCCGTCTGGCCGAGGAGCAGGCGGCCACCCGGAAGCTGGCCGAGGAAGGGCGGCTGAACGTGCCGCTGCGCACCGTCAGCTACAAGCTCTCCTACGCGCGCGCCGCCGAAGCGGCCGCGCTATTGAAGGACCTGGCCTCGCCGCGCGCCCGGGTCATCGTCGACGTCCGCACGAACCAGCTCATCATCAGCGAGATCCCCGCCTACCTCGAGACCA